>Ga0210056_1002728_pt1 | contig 14691 bp, 13 predicted proteins | sample CryGeyCG2014_080_2_FD_183965 | JGI IMG/M metagenome (GOLD analysis project Ga0210056, IMG submission 183965) | Groundwater microbial communities from aquifer - Crystal Geyser CG07_land_8/20/14_0.80 (SPAdes) (version 2) | ecosystem: Environmental > Aquatic > Deep subsurface > Groundwater | place... | reverse complement strand
CATGATGCCGGATAAAGACGGATATGCCGTCTGCAAAGAGCTTAAAGCAGATCCCGTTCTTCGCGAGATTCCCGTTCTTCTGCTGACGGCGGTGGTTTCATATATATCCACCACCCGTTACAGCCACCAGATGGGAATGGAGACGGAAGCGGATGATTATATGGACAAGCCGGTCGAGCCCATGGAACTTGCAAAGAGGATAGAAATACTTCTTTCCAAGCAGTAAGGCGTTAGAGGAGGACACGGGAGAAGTTTCCTCTATATTGCCTTCTGAAGGAGGAATGATGCCTGATCAGGTAAAAATCCTGGTTATTGATGATGAGCAGATCATGCGGGACGGCTGTGCGCGCATTCTCTCAAAAAATGGCTTCTCTGTCCTCACGGCCGAGAACGGGAGCGTCGGTCTCGCCAAGCTCCAAGAATCACCCAAAGAGATTGATATTATCCTCCTGGACCTGATGATGCCCGGGATGAGCGGCATGGAAGTCCTGGAAAAAATTCAAGCGTTGGATGACACCCTCCTTGTCATCATTATTACAGGTTATGCCACAGTGGCGTCGGCCGTGGAGGCAATGAAAAAAGGCGCCTACGATTTCATCGCCAAACCTTTCACCCCGGATCAACTGCGCATCATTGTAAAAAGAGCCCTCGAACGGAGGATGCTGCAAAAGGAAGCCGAGTTCCTCCGCAGTGAACGGGAGCGTTCTCTGCGGGACGTGGCAACGGAAAAGTCGCGCGTAAAAACAATCATCAATTGCATGGGTGATGGCATCCTCGTTTGCGACCGAGACAGTTGCATCGTCCTTGCAAATCCGGCGGCCAGCCGCATGCTTGAGATTCCCGAATCCCGCCTTCTCGGCAACTACGTGTCGCAATCCAATCTTCACTCCGAGCTGTCAAAAACCATAGAAGACAGTCTCAAGACTGAAGACAGCGCTTACACATCCATATCTCAGGAACTGAGTATCGGCGACTCCCGGGAGATATTTCTCCGCGCCCATACAGCCCCGGTCCGCAACGATCTGGGCGAGATCATGGGATCCGTCACGGTATTGCAGGATATCAGTTACCTCAAGGAACTCGATAAGATGAAATCGGAGTTTATCGCCATGGTGGCCCACGAATTGCGTGCGCCGATCGCCACGGTCGAACAGCAATTGACGGTCATCATCGGCGGCATGGCGGGGGAGCTGAACGAAAAGCAGCAACAGATGATTACCCGCGCCAAGGAGAGGACCCGGAGTGTCCTGACGCTGATCAAGGACCTGCTTGATTTCTCCAAGATCGAGGCGGGGAAAATGGTACAGTACAAGGTGCCCTTGTCTCTCGCCGAGGTGATCCCCCGTGTGGTGGAAGTGATGCAGGCCGATGCAGCGGCAAAAAATATTCGTATCGAAATTTTACCTCCCCTGAGCAGTTCCATCATTCAGGCCGACCAGAACAGCATGGAAGGCGTCTTAAACAACCTTATTTCCAATGCCATTAAATATACCCCCGATGGAGGAAGAGTGACGATCAGTCTCGATGACGATGACAGCTTTGTGAAGGTTTCTGTCACCGATACGGGCATCGGCATCAAGGGTGAAGACATCCCTCGGATATTTGACAAGTTTTACCGGGTCAAATCATCGGATACCCGACAGATCGTCGGAACCGGTCTGGGGCTCTCCATTGTGAAAAGCATCGTTGACGCGCACATGGGAACGATTTCCGTGGAAAGCACGGAGGGCAAGGGGACGACTTTCAGCGTGTTGTTGCCGAAAGCAGCGGACCTAACAGGCTGCGCGCTATAAAAAATCAGGTTCAAGATACCGATTCTTTTCTTTTTTATTTCTTCGTTATGGTATTACGTTGGCGTTACCCGCAGGATTTTGGACCGCCGCGCAGCACAACCTCCTCTCCCGCGCGCTCCTGGTGCTGACCGATCCCGGAGCGCGGGCTGAAATGGTCGCCTCGCTCGACCTGCTCTTGCGCGTCATCGACCATGCACTCGGCAAAATCGAGGCGGAACAAGGGGTCGGGGCCGTGCCGGGTCAGGCCACGGCGCTCGCCGCCATCGCCGATTTCGCTTCCGTGAAGTGGCAGGACTGCCCTGCCGGCTGGCAGGCCCCCTTCCGCCCGGCGGGCAAGGGCGATTACTTCGACTGGCCGCTCCTGACCGATCTTATGCCGTGGCAACATTCGGGCATTGAATGCAAGCGGACTTGGCCGATTGCTCCTGATGATGAGACTTTGAAGCAGCGTTGGCGCGCACTTCTCAGTGCAGAGGATCGTGGCGCAATGTTCAGGGAAACGGGCGATCGGATGGTATCCGGAACCTATGATATTATATTGACCGCGGGGGCTTCGTCGAAGCCAATCGCCCAGATTCCGAAGAATGCCCCTGTCCCTCCCATTCACACATGTGGTTTCCGCTCCTTTGACAGGCAGAAAATCATTGCGGACGCTCGATTAATGTCTCGTCCCCGCCCCGATCTCTGGCGCGTTCACGGACCGAAGCAACTCTTTCTGGCAAGCTCGGTTGTCCTTGAATTGGGCAGTGGACCAGCCATTACGTCTTCCTCGCACATACCCGACCTCCATTATTTCGCGGGGCGCGGCGGCAAGGACATTCTTCCCCTCTACCGCAACGCCGGTGCGACGGAGGCCAATATCCCCCCGGGTCTGCTTGATCTGCTCAGCACGGCTTACAGGCTCAGGGTGACGCCCGAGGATTTCCTGGCCTATGGCGTATTGGCGCAGCCGGCCTTTACCGCGCGCCATGCGAAGGAACTGGAGACGCGCGAGCTGCGTTTGCCGCTGACGAAGGATTTTGCGCTGTTCGCCAAGGTCCGCGACATCGGCGCCCGGCTGCTGTGGCTCCACACCTACGGCGAGCGCTTTGTCCCCAGAGGCAGGCAGCGCGGCCAGATTCCGCCCCGAGCGGCCAAGTGCATCAAGGCCGTCCCCGGCGAACCGGACGGCTACCCCGAGTCGTTCGACTACAACGACGCGACGCGGAAGCTCCGCGTCGGCGAGGGCGAGTTTCACCCTGTCTCGCCCGAAGCCTTCGAGTTCGAGGTCTCCGGCTTCAAGGTCGTTCAGTCGTGGCTCAGGTACCGCATGAGGAAGGGCGCGGGCAAGAAGTCCTCGCCGCTCGACGACATCCGCCCCGAACGCTGGACCAGCCGCTTCACGACCGAGCTGCTCGAATTGCTCTGGGTGCTGGAGGCAACCGTCGCGGGCTATCCCGAACAGGAGAAGCTGTTAGAGGCCGTCATCGACGGCCCCTGCTTCCGGGCCGACGAATTTCCACCCGTTCCCGACGCAATGCGAAAGCCCCCCGCAGCCGGTTTGTCAAACGGTCATCTGTTTGAGGATTGACAGGCGTTTCGCAGGGATATCTCTTTGCGGCCAACCTCGAAAATCCCGGCTTGATGGCCGTCTTCGAAGGCGTCCTTGCGAACCCGGTGACCAACAAAAGGCTCACGGAACTCCTCAAAAAGGCGGCGGAGGGTGGAGAGGCGCAGGCCAAAGAGGCCCCGGCCCCGTTCAAGTCCCTCTACGGCACGATCCGGACGGCGGTAAACCGCCTGGAGAGTGGGAAGATCCTCTACGACGTCATCGAGCTGGAGAACCTGCTCCTCCAGTTGAAGTCGCTGATTTACACCGTCGAAAAGGCCAAGGCGGGAGGTGGGACGGCGGCGGAACCGACCCCGCCTGCAGCGGAAAAGAAGCCCGTCCTGGCGTAGGAGGGTTCCAGGTTTTTTGACGAAAGGGGCGTTTCATCATGCCTGCTCCCCAAGAAGTTCTTGATCTTGCCGCGCGTTTTACAGAAAACCTCGCGGCCTACGCCTCCGGCGCTTACAACGAGGCCCAGCTCCGCCGGGAGTTCATCGATCCTCTTTTCCGGGCGCTGGGCTGGGATCTGGACAATATCGCCGGCCACGCCAAGGCCTACAAGGACGTAATCCACGAGGACGCGATCCGGATCGTCGAAAGGGATTGACATGACATACAGAAAGCTAAAAAAGCGATTGTATGCGTAGCATACCAATGACATCCCTATGGTAGTGAAGTTATCCGGAAACTTTAGAATAACTTGATGGGCCGCCCGTGCTGTGGTGCATGTCAAATGCGCTTGCAAGTGATAGCGAAAGCTGATAGCATTTGTTCCGTGAAAGCAAAACACGTCAAGACGCTGCGCGCCATCTTTGCCAAGCCAACCCTGGCTTCTATTGCTTTTGGGAGCATCGAGAGCCTGCTGGTCGGCCTGGGCGCGGAACTCTCGGAGCGTGAAGGTTCTCGCGTGAAGTTCAGCTTACGCGGCGAGGAGTGGCATGCGCACCGCCCGCATCCCGCCAAGGAGGCGAAGAAATACCAGGTGGAAGGCGTGCGCGAGTTATTGGAAAGATTGGAGATCAAGCCATGAACACCATGAAGTACAAGGGCTATACGGCTCGTATCGAGTTTGATGACCGGGACAACCTCCTTGTTGGTCGTGTACTCGGGGTGCGCGCCATCATCGGCTTCCACGGCGAAACGGTGGAGGCGTTGCGGCATGATTTCGAGTCCGCCATCGATTTCATGCTTGAGGATTGCGCGGCACGCGGGGTCTCGCCGCAAAAACCGGCGAGTGGGAAACTGCTGCTGCGCGTGCCGCCAGAAGTTCACGCTGCCGCCTTGGTGACGGCGCAGGCCAGCGGCAAGAGCCTGAACCAGTGGGCGGCTGAGGCGTTGGCAAGCGCGGCCCATACATGATTCCGTGGCATAGTCCGTCATCGTTTCATCCCTCGTCGCATAACCCGGCGGTCAAGCGGACGGCGGAAAAGTGCCGCCGCCGCTTACCTGTACGTTAGCAACAGAGGCAGCGATTGAAGACCATATTTATAGAGAGCGACCTGGCCAGCTTCGCCAACATTTTTCTGCAACCCTCCGGAGGATACGCCGCCAACCTGCTGGGGCTGTCCGAGCAGGTGCCGATGAAGATCGTTTTCCTCACGGACGGACCGGCGCGCCACGTGCAGCTTGGCAAGCAGGTCATCATGCTCAAACACACCACCCCCCACGTCATGGCAACCGCTGGGCGGTTGTCCGGCCTGGTCATTCAGGCTCTGCGCCATATCGGTCAACGGCATGTGGACGATTCCACCGTGGCACATCTGCGAAAGCGGCTTTCCGGCGACGACCGGAAGCGACTGCTCCAGGACATCCGTTATGTGCCGGCCTGGATTGCCGCCATTCTGCGGCGTATTGCCGGCCCGGAGGGAAAGTGACGGTTTTCCCCGGAGCCATTGTCTATATGCGGTCGTCGTTCCCCGGGACGATCGATTCGGGAAAGGATCCGGTTTATGAAAAGATCCCTCTTGCTGTGGATTTCGTTCATCGTGTTTCTGACGGCCCCGCTGCTGCACGCCGCCGAGGCAGAGGAACCTTCAGACCACCGAAGCACGCTGCCGGAAATCCTCATTCTGAACTCATACCATCCCGGTTTTGCATGGTCCGACGATGAACAGGCCGGTGTCATCGACGTGTTTCGAGCGAAAGATAAAAACTGGCTCCCGGTCATTGAATACCTGGATCTCAAACGCCTGCAGGACGGGAGGCATCTTGCAAAACTTAAACAACTATTCCGCAGCAAGTATCAAAACGAGAAATTCTCGGTAGTCATCGCGATGGATGATCCCGCCCTGGAATTCGCCATGGTCAACCTGGCGAAACTCTTCAGGAACGCGCCCATCGTCTTCTGCGGAATAAACAATTACAAACCCTCCCTGTTAAAAGGACGCTCCGATGTCACGGGAATCGTGGAGTCCATTGACATTGCCGAAACGATCGAGGTCATGCTCCGCCTGCACCCTGCTGCCCGCGAGATTTTCGTCCCACACGACTATACAGTGACTGGTTTGGCGGCACGTAGAAAGATTGAGGCATTGATTCCCCGATTCGGCGCCAAGGTTCGGTTCCGCTTTACGGATCCTATGACCATGGAGGAACTGCTGAAGGAGTTGGAGCGATTACCCGGGGACAGCCTCGTTTTGCCCATAAGTTTTATCACCGATAAATCCGGCCGCGCTTTCGGAATGACAGAAGGCGCCAAGCTCTTCAGCGAACACAGTCCTGTCCCGATATACTCGACCTTCGAGCAGCGGCTCGGTTTCGGCATTGTCGGGGGCAAACTGATGAGCGCTCGAATACACGGAGCCGATGCCGCCCGCATCGCCATGAGAGTATTGGCCGGTGAAAAGGCGTCCGCCATCCCGGTTGTTTTTGAGAGCGATTCACAGTTCATGTTCGACTACAAGGTGATGAGCCGTTTTGGAATCCCTTTGTCGGCTTTACCCGAAGGCAGCACGGTGATCAACAAACCGGTATCGTTTTACGCCGTCCACCGGGTGGTTATTCAAACAGCTTTGGGTGTCATCGTTTTCCTGCTAATCGTGATCTCCCTGCTGACGGTCATCATTATCCAGAGGAGGCGATCCGCCACCGCGCGGCGGGAGAGTGAAGAGCGGCTGCGTTTTCATACGGACAACTCTCCAATGGCCGTGGTTGAATGGAACACTGACTTTGTTGTAACACGGTGGACAGGTGCGGCTGAAAAAATGTTCGGCTGGAGCGCGGAGGAAACGATCGGCAAGCCGATCATGGAATTGCGCATGATCTACGAGGAGGATATTCCGATCGTGCAAAGCGTCATGCAGCGGCTTACCGACGGCAAGTCGAAATATGTCGTTTCCTCAAACCGCAACTATACCAAGACAAGACAGGTAATTCAGTGTGAGTGGTATAATACAATACTGTACAATTCCAAGGGTGAGATGATCTCGGTCATGTCGCAGGTGCTTGACATCACCGAGCGCAAGCAGACGGAGGAGGCTTTGCGCCGGGCTGAAGAGAACTTCCGCCGTTCTCTGGACGACTCCCCGTTGGGGGTGCGCATCGTGACCATAGAAAGTGACACAGTTTATGCCAACCGGGCTATGCTAAATATTTATGGATACGACAGCATTGAGGAACTGAAAACAACGCCGTTAAAAGAGCGCTGTACTCCGGAGAGCTATGCAGAGTTTAAGATAAGAATGGAAAAAAGAAAACGAGGGGGTGATGGACCGTCCGAATACGGCATAAGCATCGTAAGGAAAGATGGTGAAGTCCGCCAGCTCCAGGCCTTCCGCAAGGAAATAGTTTGGGACGGTGAGAGACAGTATCAAGTCATATACAACGACATCACCGAACGCAAGCGAGCGGAGGAGGAGTTACTGGCTTCCCGGGAACAGATGCGCGCCCTTGCCGGGCGCCTGCAGGCAGTGCGTGAAGAGGAGCGGACACAGATCGCCCGTGAAATCCACGACGAACTGGGAGGCGCTTTGACCGGCCTGAAGATTGATTTTTCCCTGCTGACAAAAGCCGCTTTGAAAATAGAAAATGAGACGGTCAGGACATCTTTGCTCGCCGGTATGGACTCTATGAATGAATCCGTTGACTCAACCATCCAAACCGTGCGCAGGATCGCGATGGAATTGAGACCCGACGTTCTGGATGATCTCGGTCTCGTTGCGGCTCTGGAATGGCAGCTCAAAGATTTCGAGAAACGCACCGGTACCCGATGCGAACTTTTTCCACCTGTGGAAGATGTAAGCCTTGACGCCGACCTTTCTACGGCATTGTTTCGCATCTTTCAGGAGGCGCTGACCAATGTGGCCCGCCACTCCGGGGCAACGGAGGTGCGTGTCCGCTTGCGCGCGGACGCAGACTCCTCCACTCTGGAGGTGGAGGACAACGGCAAAGGCATCAAAAAAGAGAAGACCCTGAGCAAAGAGTCGCTCGGACTCCTGGGGATGAGGGAACGCGCCGAGATGTTCGGGGGACGCATCACCGTGACGGGAACTCCCGGAACAGGCACAACAGTGACGGTTGAGATCCCGCCTGTAGAAACGAGAGAAAGGGATCGGGATCAAGGAGGAGCCGCCGGATGATCAATTATTTGCGTTAAAGTGTAAATCATGTCGAAAACCATGTCATCCTCAGAAGTCGACTAACGAGGGATTATGATCATGAAAATGCGCAACCGATGTGCTTATCCTGATTCTCCTCATCCCGGCCACGGGCATCTAAGCGACTGGATTGCCAAGCCTTATTCAATCGTGTTCACCGCTATCGTCTTATTCATTTTAATCTTTGGAATCGCCATTTTTCTGGGCTGGCGGCAATTTGAAACCACAAGGCACAATGCCCTGACTGCTGATAAGATAACCGCAAATCTCCTCGCAGACTTCATCCTGGAGCACAACAAAGCAACCATCGGAATCCTCCATTCCTATTCTCACCGGCCCTTATTCATCGCTGCCGTGAAGAATAAGGACCTTGCGGGTGTTCACAGGCATCTGTCCGATCTCAAAAAAAATGCCGATATCGACCTGACCTTCGTGACGGACACACACGGCATTCTCTGGGCGAATTTCCCGGTGTTTCCGGAAGCCATAGAAAAGGACCTGTCGAACCGTGATTGGTATAAAGGAATCAGTTCCCGCTGGATGCCTTACATTTCCACCGTCTTTAAACTGATCGTCGGGGATAAGCCGCTGGCGGTAGCCATTTGCGTCCCTATAGTCGATGAAAAAGAAAGGCCTATCGGGATACTCGCAAGCTCTCAACGACTAAGTTATCTTGTGGACGCCATCGAGCGGGTGCCTTTTAGCCCCTATACGACCGTGAACGTGATCGACCGGGCGGGGAAGATCCTTTACAGCAACAAATTTCCTTATCAGGAAAGCATTACGAATTATCGATTTTTCCCGATCCTTGAACCGGCGTTAGAGGAAATAAAACAGCAGATTGAAATGAACGATCCGCAGAAGGATCAGGAAAAAAGTTATCTCACCGTTGTTCCCGTGGGGGACATCGGGTGGTCGGTCATCATTGAGAGATCCCTGAAAGACATTTATAGATCAGAATTCAGTCGTTTTATAGAGACAGGGGCTATTTCCTTCCTGTTGTTCCTCCTGATCGCTTTCTTTCTTATTTATCTGAGAAAAGCCAACTTATTCAGAAAGACAGAGGAACTCCTGCAAGCTGAGACAAAACTTCGGCAGGAAGAGGAAAAGCTGCGAGTCCTATCTTCACGCCAGGAGGCCATCCTGGCCGCCGTTCCGGAAATCATTATGGAGGTGGATAACAACAAGGTCTATACTTGGGCCAATAAACCGGGTATGGATTTCTTCGGAGAAGATGTGATCGGGAGGGAAGCCGCTTTCTACTTTGAAGGAGAACAGGAAACCTACAGTATTGTGCAACCTCTTTTCAACGGCTCTATAGATGTGATCTATCTGGAAAGCTATCAGCGGCGTAGGGATGGGGAGAAGAGGCTGCTCGCCTGGTGGTGCCGGGTGCTCAAGGATGAAAACGGACAGGTAACCGGCGCACTCTCTTCAGCGCGCGACATCTCCGAACGTAAACGGGCAGAGGAGACGCTACGCCGAAGTGAAGAAAATTTCCGTCATTCTCTCGATGACTCGCCTATGGGGGTGCGCATCGTGACAGAAGAAGGTGAGACCATTTATGCCAACCGGGCTATTCTGGATATCTATGGCTACGACAGCATGGAGGACTTGAAAACAACTCCCGTGGAGAAGCGTTATACCCCGGAGAGCCATGCCGACTTTCTGATCAGAAGAGAGAAAAGGCAGCAAGGGATTGATGTCCCGTCGCAATATACCATCAACATCATCCGGAAAGATGGTGAAGTCCGTCACCTCCTGGTCTTACGTAGGGAAATATTATGGGATGGTGAAAGACAGTTTCAAGTCTTATACAACGACATCACCGAGCGCAAGCGGGCGGAGGAGGAGCGAGAGCGCTTACTGGCTGAAATCGCAGCAAAGAACCAAGAGCTGGAATCCTTCGTCTACACCATCTCCCATGACCTGAGAGCGCCTCTTGTCTCCATGGACGGCTTCTGCTCCCTGCTGAAGAGAGAGTCCCAAGATCAGTTGGGCGAGCAGGGTCAGCACTACCTGGAGCGCATCAGAGCCAACGTGGCGCACATGAATACCCTCGTCACCGAGTTGCTCGAGCTATCACGTATCGGGCGGGTGGTAGGGCCTGAAGAAGAAATAGACGTAGGGGTGCTGCTGAGGGAGATTGAAGAGGGATTGGCACTCAAGCTGGAGCAGGGGGGGGTAGAGTTCATCGTGCAGCAACCGCTGCCCGCTGTGAGAGGAGACCGGGGCCGCATTCGCCAGGTGTTCGCCAATCTGATAGAGAATGCGGTGAAGTTCAGGAGCCTTGAAAGGGGGCTGCGTATCGAGGTGGGGTGTGAGGAGGAGAGAGGTTTCTATCGCCTCCACGTGAGGGATAACGGTATTGGGATTTTGCCGCAGTATCAAGAGCAGATATTTGAACCTTTCCGGCAGTTGGATAAAGGGATCGAAGGGGTGGGGATGGGGTTGGCCTTAGTCAAGAGGATCGTGGAACACCATGGGGGCCGGCTCTGGGTGGAGTCGGAATTAGGAAAGGGATCCACATTTTACTTTACAATTCCTGATCGTACATAGGACATCGTACATCGTGGATGAAGGGAGAACGCAAATGAATCCGAATTCCGAACACAAAAATCCGCATCCGATTGACGTTTTGTTAGTAGAGGACAATCCGGATCATGTGGAATTGACCCTGAAGGTATTGCAGGAGAACAACATTCTCAACGAGGTGCATGTGGTGTCCGATGGGGAGGAGGCGTTGGAGTTTCTCTATCAACGGGGGAAGTATATGGAGGCGCCGCGACCGGGGTTGATCCTGTTGGACATCAAGCTCCCCAAGGTGGACGGGATAGAGGTGTTGAGGAGAATCAAGGCTGATCCGGCGCTCAAGTCGATTCCTGCGGTAGTGCTCACGACGTCCATAGGGGAGAGAGAAATGATGGAGAGCTACAACCTTGGGGTCAACTCCTACATTGTCAAGCCAGTGGGTTTTGAGGAGTTTGCGAAGGTGATCAAAGACCTGAAGCTCTACTGGTTGGTGGTAAACAGCTTGCCTATGAAGCCGATGTCTTAAGGGGTTTGGAGGTGGGTAAGATGAGAATTTTGTTGGTGGAGGACAACGCTGATCATAGAGAGCTGATGCGCATTGCCCTGACCGGACACGATTCTACGTGGGAGGTGGAGGCGGTGGCGTCTGGGGAGGAGGCGCTTCGCCTTCTATTGGGGGGCGAGGTGTTCGACCTTGTGTTTGTAGATTACAGCCTGCCGGGGCGGGATGGGTTGGAGGTGTTAGAGGAGATTCGGCGAGGTGAAGCTCCGCCCCCGGTGGTGGTGGTGACGGGCCGTGGAGACGAGCAGGTGGCGGTGCAGGCGATGAAGGGCGGGGCCTACGACTACGTAGTCAAGGGCGAGGGCTACCTGCAGCGGCTGCCGGTGGTTGCCCGGCGGGCCGTGGAGGCCCACCAGTTATCTGTGGGGCGCAAGCGGGCGGAGAAGGCACTGCGGGAGAGCGAGGAGCGTTTGCGAACGATTATTGAGGCGAGTCTGGATGCCATCATCGCTGTGAACGCCGAGGGCCGGCTCGTTCTTTTCAACGGCGCGGCCCAGGAGTTATTCCAGTATTCCGAGGAAGAAGCCTTGAATCAACCGGCAGACATCCTGTTGCGGGAGGAGATATGTAAAATCCATCAAGAAAGGTTGGAGAAGTTCTTGAAAAGGGGTGTCGGACGATGCGGTCACATCGGAAGACGAATGGAAAAGTTTTTTCGCCGTAAGGATGGCTCCCTGTTTGAGGCCGAAGTCTCCATGTCGGGGGGCCGCTTTGATGGGCTGCGCTTGGTGGTCCTTGCGATTCACGACATTACCTCCCGCAAGCGAGCGGAGGAGGAGTTACTGGCTTCCCGGGAACAGTTGCGCGCCCTTGCCGGGCGCCTGCAGGCGGTGCGCGAAGAAGAGCGGACACGGATCGCCCGTGAAATCCACGACGAACTGGGAGGGGCCTTGACCGGCCTGAAGATCGATTTTTCCCTGCTGACAAGAGCCGCTTTGAAAATAGAGAATGAGACCGTCAGAACATCATTGCTCGCCGGAATGGACTCCATGAATGAATCCGTTGACTCAACCATCCAGACCGTGCGCAGGATCGCGATGGAGTTGAGACCCGGCGTTCTGGATGATCTCGGTCTCGTTGCGGCTCTGGAATGGCAGCTCAAAGATTTCGAGAAACGCACCGGTATCCGCTGCGAATTTTTCCCACCTGAGGAAGATATAGGTTTTGACGCCGACCTTTCTACAGCATTGTTTCGCATCTTTCAGGAGGCGCTGACCAATGTGGCCCGCCACTCCGGGGCAACGGAGGTGCGTGTCCGCTTGCGCGCGGACGCAGACTCCTCCACTCTGGAGGTGGAGGACAACGGTAAAGGCATCGGGAAAAAGAAGGCCCTGAGTTCAAAGTCACTCGGACTTCTGGGGATGAGGGAACGCGCCCAGATGTTCGGGGGACGCATCACCGTGACGGGAACTCCCGGAACAGGCACAAAAGTGACGGTTGAGATCCCGCCGTCATCCACTACCCCGCTGCTTGCGGCTGGGTAGCTTATTTCGCTTGCTGATTTGGTGTAAATTGTATATGCTGCCGTCATATTACGACGAAAAATGACGACATGGTGAACATATGATGCTCAACAGAATATTCAAAGCCCCGGAACAAAGCTTCTTTCTTATGGGGCCGCGAGGGACCGGCAAGAGTACATGGCTGCGAGCCGCTTTTCCGAATGCCTATGTCATTGACCTGTTATCGGAGGAGATCTACCAGAGGCTGCTGGCGAACCCCGGTCATTTCGCAAGCGAATTACGTTCCCTTGCAACCGGTCGGTGGGTGATTGTGGACGAGGTGCAGCGGCTGCCGAACCTGCTGAATGAAGTGCATCGTTTTATTGAAGAAAAGCGGTTGCATTTTGTGCTGTGCGGGTCGAGCGCCCGCAAGCTGAAGCGCGCCAGCGTCAACCTGCTTGCAGGTCGTGCACTCCACCGATCCATGCATCCCTTTGTCCCGGAAGAGCTTGGCGTCCAATTTGATCTGGAAGAGGCTCTTCAGTTTGGGTTGCTGCCGATCGTCTGGGACTCAACCGCCAAGGGTGAGACGCTTTCCGCTTATGCACAGCTTTATCTAAAAGAGGAGATCCAGGCAGAGGCGCTTGTCCGGAATTTACCTGGTTTTGCCCGTTTTCTACCTCTGGCGGCCCTTTTTCACGGCCGAATGGTCAATGTGAGCAACATCGCGCGTGAAGCGGGGGTGGCCAGGACGACCGCAGCAGGGTATCTCGACATCCTGGAAGAGACGCTGCTGTGTTTCCGGCTGCCCGCTTATGAGGCCAGGCTGCGTGTGCGGGAACGGAAACTGCCAAAATGGTACTGGTGCGATCCTGGCCTCGCGCGTGTGATGAAGCGAACGACCGCCCCTCTCGCGCCGGAGGAAAGGGGCGCCTTGTTCGAAGGGATGGTTGCGCAGTTAATACGAGCCTACAAGGAGTATCGTTTCATCTGTGACGACATGTATTACTGGGCGCCATCGGGCCGGTCCGGGATCGAAGTTGATTTCCTGCTTGTTCGGGGGGCGAACCTGATAGCAGTCGAGGCAAAGTCCGGCAACACGTTCAGGGATGACTGGTGCAAGGGACTGCGCGCGGTGGCGCAGCTCGCAGGGCTGCAACGCCGCATTGTCGTTTACCCTGACGGACCGGTGATGAAAACGCAAGACGGTATTGACGTCCTGCCTTTTCGGCGCTTTGCCGAAGAACTGGCCTCCGATGCTTTATGGAAGTAGAAGGGAGAGGGCAAGCCGGATGATCAGAGTGATTACCGTTGACGATCATCCTGTCGTGCGGCGCGGCTTGAAGCAGATTATCGCCGCAGAACAGGACATGCAGGTAGTAGGCGAGGCGGAAAACGCCCGGGAGGCCATCCACGTCATACGCCAGACCGCCTGCGATGCGGTTGTCCTGGATATTACCCTGCCGGATGCAAGCGGTCTTGACGTCCTCAGCCGGCTTAGATCCGAACACCCGACACTGCCGGTTCTGATCATGAGCATCCATGAGGAAGAACAGTACGCCCTGCGGGTGCTCAAAGCCGGCGCTTCAGGCTACCTGATGAAGAACAGCATCCCGGAGGATCTGGTCAAGGCGATCCGGAAGATCACCTCCGGCGGCAAATACATCAGCCCCTCTCTCGCTGAAAGGCTGGCGTCGGAGTTTGCTTCCCCGGAAACATCGCCCCACGAGAAGCTCTCCGACCGCGAATTTCAGATCATGCGCCTGATCGCCTCCGGGAAGTCGCTCAAGGAAATCGGCGCGGCGTTATGCATCAGCGGCAAGACCGTGAGCACCTACCGGGCCCGCATCCTGGAAAAGATGAGCATGGGCGCCAACGCGGATTTGACCCGCTATGCCCTGGATCATCACCTCATCTGAAAAACGTCAATAGACATCGCCCCGATTTTTTGAGGTTCGGCATGCATGAGTGTATGTCACCCTCAAAGCAAGCTCATGTAGTTTCGCGCACCATGCATGATGCGGTGTACCCAAATGACCCGTTTCTCAATGGTATAAAAGATAAGATAATTTTGCACAACGAGGAAACGATACCCCATATTGGCCAATATGGGGTATCTCCTTAGCTCCAGTCGCCCCTATATGTTGTGGTTCTGGCGGCCAAGGCCGCGAATGCCCTT
>Ga0210056_1002723_pt1 | contig 14705 bp, 16 predicted proteins | sample CryGeyCG2014_080_2_FD_183965 | JGI IMG/M metagenome (GOLD analysis project Ga0210056, IMG submission 183965) | Groundwater microbial communities from aquifer - Crystal Geyser CG07_land_8/20/14_0.80 (SPAdes) (version 2) | ecosystem: Environmental > Aquatic > Deep subsurface > Groundwater | place... | reverse complement strand
AGTGCACAAACGGATAAAAGGATTCAAGAACCAAGGCGGGGAATGTTTCAAGCAGACAGTAAAAGAATAAATCGACAATTTGTTCTTTGTGACTTGTATCTATAATGAATGTTTCGAACGCAAATCCTCAGGGAAATATAGGGGAAATATAAGGCCACTTCCCCCATTTTATAAAGATTAATTCCGCTGCGCTCCGCAAGGCGGCTGAACCCGACCGTTAGCGCATAAAAAAGATTAAAAAATTAAGGGACACTTCCCGTATTAATTTTATTCATCTTACCGCGTTCATTTCGAATAACTGTTTATTGATTCCATTATTACACCATCCCTATCCTCTGTCATTCCCAGACCACCTGAACCACACCAGCACTTTTGATTCGTTCATCGCAGGTCACTATGGGCGCTTCCAGGCAACGAGCGGTGGCAATGATCAACCGGTCAAATATGTCTTTGATAGTTATCCGCATGGTTGATGATTTCCACGGATTTTTCAAGTCCGATGCCAATGCGGTTTTTCTCGAAGTAATTGTTTTCTGTATACGATTGATCCGTATCGCTGTTCCCGTATTCATACGATGGTCTTCTTCTTATTTTCATAAATCACTTCTCCTGCTTCAATTTCACCCAAAAAAAATGAAGGATTCGGTTCAGGTCGGATAGGGATGACATCCACGGCAAATCTTGCGTAAGACGGGGTGCAGCATTTTGCGATATTTCAAGGTGTCGATTGTCGGCGATTTGGTCACTGTCCAACATCCATCCGTATATCTCTTTTGTTTCGAAATCTACATCAATCGCATTGACATGTCTATTGTTTCTTGCAGAAAGAAACACATTTTAGATTTAAACACGTACGCTTAACCCGGATAAACATCAATTTTATCAAGCGCCTGCTGTACAGGTAAAGCGCCTGGACTATTTGCCGAAGGTTTCCGCGGGCCGATCGATCACAAGGCGGGATTTCCGCGCCTCGGCTTTTTGCCTCGCGGGATGGGTCTTCTCTAGCGCCACGGCCGCTGCGTTCTTCTCATGGAAGGAACAGGGTTCATAGCTCCAGCCGGCGGCAAGACGAGCCTCTTCCCTCTTCAGCGCAATCCAGGCAAACCGCCCGATGAGCGGGGCGACCAGACGGGTCTTCCAGCCGAAGGCCATGTAGATATCCTTTAACAACTGCGTCGCTTTTTCTTTTTGGCGGGGATCGTCCCGATACCACTTTCTCATCGCCCAGACGGCGCCGGCATAGGTCGAGCGCAGCGGGAAAACCTCCCAGGCGACACGCCTGCGGATGCGCGGTCGGGGATCTTTGCCGTACCGCTTCCAGCCGTTGAGCAGCACCCGGATCATCCGCAGCAGACTCGGCCCATTCACCGCAAAGTCGCGGCGGAAGGCCTCTAACAGATATTGTTCCTCCCGACCCGCCGGGATGTGCGGGTGACGGTAATTGAAGCGGTACTGCCCGTGGGCGTCGGCAGCGGGAAACTCCGCTTCCGGCAGCAGCGAGCCGTCCCGCCGGTGCCTTTCATAGAGGGGCGTTCCCGGAATTGGCGTGTAGAGCATGAACTGGTGAAAGACCGTCTCATGGCCGATCGCGTAATCGATGACGGCATCCATATTTTCCGGCCGGTGCTCCTCCAGGCCGATGATCGAGGACCCCAGCACGCGGATTCCGTGAGACTGCAAGAGATCGACCAGCGCGCGCGTATCGACCCCTTCGAGCTTGTCATAAGCGCTCTCCTCCCCCTCCAGCCCCATCCAGACCCAGCCGATCCCCAGCCGCACCAATTGATCGATCGTATAGGACTTCAAAACCCGCGCGGAGCTGAAAATATAGATGGCCCAGCTTTTCCCGTTGACCTCCATCAAGTCCAGCAGCCGAAGCGCCCGCTTCTTGTGGAGGAGAAAATTCTCGTCCAGGGTGAAGAACGATTTCACCTTGAGCTTTTCTTCCATTTTGCACATCGCTGCAAAGAGTTCATCCCCCGTTTCAAAGAAATTGACGAATTTCCCTTTTCCACCGAACAATGCGGAGGTGGAGCAGAAGTTGCAGCCCATCGGACATCCGACCGACGGGATCAGGATCGCCGCCGTGCCTCCGGGCCGGTTGCCGAGGTCGATTCCCATCATTCGCCCGCCAAAACCCGAGATCGCCAGCGGGTGGATGATGGGGGCCTGGTCGTCCTGCCCCAGATAGCGCTGAAACCAGCGAATCCCTTCGCCGCGGACGATATGGTCCGCCTCGATGATCTCCGCGAGCCCCTCCTTGTTGGTGATGTGGCCGCCGATCACGATCACGGCGTCCGGTTGGCGCTGACGGATCAACTCGCACATCTTCCGGACCTTGCCGATATTCGGAATAATGCCGCTGATCCCAATGATGTCGTAGGGGTTCTGCCGGATCTCCTCCGTGAACGCCTCCAGCGTCGGGAAATCCAGCAGGGTGCAGGGGGCTTCGATATTGCTCTGGATCATCATCAACCCGAAGGAACGGTGGAACATCCGGAGCGAGAATCCCCCCTGGACACGGGTGACTTGATTCTGATACAATTCCATCGGGTTGATCCGGCGGCTCCCGTACTCGTCATCCCGCGCGTAAGGGCCGAAGACGCTCGCGAGCAGAACGCGGGCGCGGGTTCCGAGCGGATGGACTGGCTGATTTCTTTCCGGCATGATAACCTCCTTTGGTGGCCGTTTTATGACGGCGCGGAAGCACCTTAAAAGATATTGCGGGGAATGAAAAGAGGCAAGTTGTTGTTTTACAATACTTTTACAATTCACATCCGGTAGGTTTGCGAATGAAACAGGCAAAATGGTTCATCCATCCGGTTTTTATTTTCATCCTCTCAACGGTCGCGCTGGCAATCTCCCTTTTTCTCTACATATACTGGTACATCGGGGTCAGCGAAAATCTGAAATCGGTGATCCGGCGCTACCAGTTGGATGGAAATCAGTTTTTCGAGGCCCAGACCTGGGTGGTGATCCTCAGCCTTTCGCTGCTGGTCGGCGTCATTATGTTGGGGATCCTCATCATCTTCATCTACAACCTCAAGACGCTACAGCTCTACCGCCTCCAGCACACCTTCATCAACAACTTCACGCATGAACTGAAAACCCCGGTAACATCGCTGAAAATCTATCTCGAAACCTTCGCAAAATATCAACTGCCCAGGGAGGAACAACTCAAATACATCGGATTCATGCTCCAGGATACGGAGCGCCTCTCCGGCAACATCAACAGCATCCTGAACCTTGCCCGAATCGAGAGCAGGCTCCATGAAGGGGAATCGACGCCGGTCGACCTGCCGGAAACCATCCGGCAGTTCGTCATTCAGAACCGGCACCTCTTTCACGACTGCGATATCCAGGTCGCGCCCCCCGTTGCCGGCCCGCTGATCTGCCCGCTCATCGTTCCGCTCTTCGAGATGCTGCTGATGAACATCCTGACCAATGCGATGAAGTACAATGCTTCCGGGAAACCCCGGATCGACATCACCTTCGAACAGGATCGGCACGCACTGCGGATCCGTTTCCGGGACAACGGGATCGGCATTGCCAAAGAGGAGAGAAAGCGAATCTTCAGCAAGTTCTATCAAGGGTGGCACGATGAACGCGTACCCGTGGGGGGAAGCGGTATCGGCCTCTATCTCGTTCAGCAGATCGCCCGGCTGCATCATGGAAAGGTCGTCGCCGACAGCGAAGGCGATGGGAAAGGCGCCGTTTTTACGCTGACCCTGCCGGCGATTGCGCCAAAATGAGGACCTATGAAACAGACGGAACAACAACGCATTTTGATTGTCGAGGATGACGTTCATATCGCCGAGGGGCTGAAGCTGAATCTCACGCTGCAGGGTTATGAGGCGGCCATTGCCCGCAGCGGAACCGCCGGGCTCAAGATGTGGAAGGAATGGAATCCGCAGTTGATCGTCCTCGACATCATGTTGCCGGGTCTGGACGGATGGTCCGTTCTGCGCCACATCCGCCTGGAGGAGGAGCGGCTCCCGATTCTGATCCTTTCCGCCAAAGGGGCGCCCGACGATCGGGTCAAGGGTTTTTCCTTCGGCGTCGATGACTATCTCGCCAAGCCCTTCAACCTTGAGGAATTTCTTCTCCGGGTCCAACGTCTCCTGACCCGGGCCTCCTGGAGCAAGAATCCGGAGCGCGGCGGCGGGTCGGAAGAGACGACGGAATCGATGGAATACCGCTTCGGCGGCAATACGATCGACTGGAATACCCTGACCGCATCCTGCAGGCAGGGAACCATCCAGTTGACGGAGCAGGAGGCCAAACTGCTGAAGGTCTTCATCTTGAACCGCGGGAAACCGCTGTCGCGCAAGCTGCTTTTAGAGGTGGGATGGGGCTACTCCGGTGTAACCTCCACCCGGACCGTTGACAACTTCATCGTCCGCCTCCGAAAATATTTCGAGGAGGACCCGCAGAATCCCGTTTACTTCCGGAGCCTGCGCTCCGTGGGGTATCTGTTCGATCATCCCTGAAGACGGAAAAGGAGTGAACCGTGGCCTTTCTCTTGGCCCTCGATCAGGGCACGACCAGTTCCCGCGCAATCATTTTCGATGACGGCGGCGCCATCGTCGCTTCGGCGCAGCGGGAGTTTAGCCAGCACTATCCCCGGCCCGGCTGGGTCGAACACGATCCCGTCGAAATCTGGGAAACCCAGGTCGGCGTTGCAACCCTCGCCTTGAAAAATGCGAGGCTCGGCAGCGGGGATATCGCCGCCATCGGCATCGCGAACCAGCGGGAGACGACGGTCGTCTGGGAGCGGGCCACGGGCCGGCCGATTTGCAGCGCGATCGTCTGGCAGGACCGGCGGACCGCCGCGGTCTGCGACCGTCTCCGGGCGGACGGCTATGAACCGCTCATCCGGAGCAAGACGGGACTCGTCCCGGACGCCTATTTTTCCGGAACCAAGATCGCCTGGATACTCGACCATATCCCGCGAGCCCGCAAAATCGCCGAGCAGGGGCGCCTGGCTTTCGGCACGATCGATTCCTGGCTGATCTGGAATCTGACCGCCGGGGCAAGGCATCTCACCGACTGCTCCAACGCCTCCCGGACGATGCTCTTCAACATCCATACGGGTGGCTGGGATGACGAGCTTCTTCGGATCCTGAATGTTCCAAGGGCCATTCTTCCGGAAATCCATTCCTCCAGCGAGGTCTATGGCGAGACCTGCTCACCGGCCTTCCCGGTCCCGATCCCGATCGGCGGCGCGGCCGGGGATCAGCAGGCCGCCCTCTTTGGTCAGATGTGCACCGGGCCGGGGATGGTGAAAAACACCTACGGGACCGGATGTTTCATGCTGATGAACACCGGGACAACCCCCATTGCGTCGGCGAACCGGTTGCTCACCACCGTCGCCTGGAAGATCGGCGACAAGACCGATTACGCCCTCGAGGGGAGCGTCTTCATCGGGGGCGCGGTCGTCCAGTGGCTGCGGGATGGGCTGGGCATCATCCGCTCTTCCGCCGATGTGGAGGCGCTGGCCCGGGAGGTCGAGGATACGGAGGGGCTCTACCTCGTCCCCGCCTTCGCCGGTCTGGGGGCGCCCCACTGGGACCCCTACGCCCGGGGAATCCTGATCGGCATCACCCGCGGGACGAAGGCGGCCCACATCGCCCGCGCCGCGCTGGAGAGCATCGCCTACCAGTCGCTGGACCTGCTCCATTGCATGACGGCGGATGCGGGGATCAAGATCGGAGAACTTCGCGTGGACGGCGGCGCCACCGCAAACGACACCCTGATGCAGTTCCAGGCGGACATCCTGGGTGTTCCGGTCGCCAGACCGCCCGTCCGGGAGACGACGGCGCTGGGCGCCGTCTATCTGGCCGGCCTCGCGGTCGGCTGCTGGAAGGGCGTGGACGAGATCAGCCGCCGCGTACCGGTGGAAAAGAGGTTTCTGCCGATGATGGGCAGAGAGGAGGTTGACCGGTTGACCCGGGGGTGGAGGCGGGCGCTGGAACGCTCCCGGAACTGGGTCGAGACCTGATAACATTTTTAGGTCGCCGGATTATGGTTTGACGACCTCGTACAAAGTCGTCATTTCTCTCTTTTGTCATTCCGGGCTTGACCCGGAATCCAGTGTTTTTTCGTAATTCTGGATTCCGGCTTTCGCCGGAATGACGGTTTTTGGACTTTTTACGGGTTCATCAGGTTTGGACATCGAACGCGGCCGGAAGGCCGGAAGGAGGATGGATCATGAAACACCAGGAAGGGTTTTTCAACGGCGTGCGGGATCACCGGATCTATTACCAGTACTGGCTCCCGGAAACCGAACCGAAGGCCGTGCTCCTCGTCGTTCACGGCCTCGCGGAACACGGCGGGCGATACATGAATCTTGTCAACTACTTCCTGCCGCTGGGTTACGCCGTGTATGCAGCCGATCACCTCGGACACGGCCGGTCTGAAGGGGCCCGGGTCTATGTGGAACGGTTCGCGGATTATACGGATACCCTCTCCTCGTTCCGGGAGATGATCCGCGGCTGGCAGAAGGGGAAACCGGTTTTTTTGATCGGGCACAGCATGGGAGGCCTCATCGGCGCGCTCTATCTGCTCGACCGCCAGAACGAGCTGGCCGGTGCGGTTCTTTCCGGACCGGCAGTCAAGGCGCCGGACGACATCTCCCCGATCACGATTTTCGCGGGACAGGTTCTTTCCGCCCTGATGCCCAGGCTCGGCTTGATCCAGTTGGAGGCGGAAGGCGTGAGCCGGGATCCGGCGGTGGTGAAGGCATATGAGACCGATCCCCTTGTTTACCGGGGAAAGATTACGGCGCGGCTGGGCGCGGAAATGATCAAGGCGATGAGGCAGGTCGGCGCCGAGGCGTCCCGGATCAGCCTTCCGCTCTTGATCCTCCAGGGGGGCGCAGACCGTCTGGTCCATCCATCCGGCGCGCAGATGCTCCATGACGGAGTGTCCTCCACCGACCGGAAGATCATCCTCTACGAGGGGTTTTACCACGAGGTCTTCAACGAACCGGAACATGATCGCGTGCTCAAGGATGTCGAGACGTGGCTTAAGGCGCACACCGGTTGACATGAAACTGCCCCCACCCTGTATCCCTCCGCCTTGACGGAGGAAGGAGGGGCGGGGGTGATTTTCATCCTTCGTTGTGCCCAACCCGAGCATGAGGGATTAGTCTTTTTATTCAACCATCTTGGACGATTTCAGGAAAACCCATGAGACGGTGATCCCTGTCATCACGGCGTATTTGTTCTTGACCAGCGGACTCCCTTCAAAGGCGGCGCCCTGGAGGAAATCCAGGCTGACAAAGGCGCCAATTATGAAAGGTTTTATGTTTTTATTCAAACCAACGGTGAGAGTCGATCCGCTGTATCCGCCGCCGGCTTCGTATTGGCGACGGGTTGGCGTCGCATAGGGCGGATCGACGGCGTAATAGTAACGGTGATATCCCCGGTCGGCAAACATGGGACCGGCCGAAATGCCGAGGTTCACCCCGGATCCGGCGATCATATCGGCTTTTTCAAAAACCAGCCGCGGGTGAAATACCCATCCTTCGTGACGGACCGAAGAGAAATCGGTCGAAAATGCGGCCCGGATCGGCAAGGTGAGCTTCAGTTTGTAATGGTCCTGCCTGTTTTCAAGCAGGGTCATATTGAGAGAGGGGCCTATTTCAAAGGTCGGATCCAGATCGGCCATCCCCCGACGGTCCGGATTTTCCGAACTGTTCACGGGCACGTTGCCATTCAAGCTGATATCCAGCAACAGCCGGTCCGTTTCAAAGATGCGTCCGGAAATGCGCTCCCTTTCAACCCGCAGGATATCCCCCCGGTAAACAAAGTAGGGATAGGGGAGCAGATAGCGCCTGTTTTCGTCGGAGCCCCGGTAATCGGGCATCTGGAGGAGGAGCAACCCTGCGCCGAGCTCCCAGAGCGGTTTTTCTTCACACCAGGCCCGTACCGGAGATAGAAGCATTAATAAAATGAATATATGGATGAACGGTCGTCGAATACGCATCTCGGGTTCCCCACCCCTCCGGATAGACGGCCATAGAAACAACATTGCCTTGCCGGCATGACGGAGCCGATATATTCCGCAATGATCTTTCCCCTACACCCCGCTATGGGGAGGCCCGCCTTTTTTTAGAAAATACAAAGATTTCCTTCTATTGTCAATGACCGCAAAAATGACAAGATTCCACGGGGGCGCGTTCAATGAATCCGGGGAAAATCGTGGGATGAAATGACCCAGTTCAAGAGGTGATGTATGGCGGCATGGATCATAGCCTCCCTGTCTCGCAACCCGGCAGAGGAATCAGAACAACCGTCCTTGACGAAAACCATTTCCGTCAATTTTCTTCAATTTCCCTGATCATGTCGAACAGCTTCTGATTCACCGGCGTGGGGACATTGTGGCGCGCACCCAATTCAATCACCTTGCCGGCAAACATCTCCACTTCCGTTTTTCTGTGCGCCTCGACATCCTGGAGCATCGAGGTTTTTCCCTCCGGGTTTAAGCCGGAGAGAATCGTTTCCCAGTTTTTGACCTCCTCTTTGGATAACGGAACCCGTTCCTTCTCCGCAAGCATGATGACCTCCTCCATGGCCGACTCCATGAGATCCCGGGCCTTTGGAGAGGTCTGAAAGACGGAATAAGGCGCTCGCAGAACCGCTGATGCTTGATTGATACCGACATTGATCATGAATTTCCACCAAAGGATACGAATCATGTCAGGAGGTGTTTCAAAAATGATCCCTGCTCTGTCAAAAAAGTCTTGAACACGCTTTACCCTGTCTGAAATAAAAGAATTCCTTGCCTCTCCAAAAAGTATCTTTCCCCGCTTCTTGAAATTCACCCGGTTTCCTTCTCTCACGCCATCCATACCTACAGAGACAGCATATAGGACCTTTTCCATACCGTATGCGGCGCCAATCTTGATCTCACTTTCAATGCCGTTCATTACGGAGATAATCGTCGTTTCCCGTCCGACTCTACTTTTTATTTCACGAATGGCATCGTTCAACTGATTGTGCTTTACAGCAACTATAATGAGATCAGAAGGAGGCAAAAGATCTTCAGGCCCGAAAACGGGGATGCGGTAGAGTTTACCGTTGACGATTAATCCCTCTCTACGGAGCCGCTCAAAGCGATCGCCGCTTGCGACAAACGAGACGCAATGATTGTCCATATCGTGAAAAATACTTGCGCAGGCGCCTCCTAAGGCGCCTGCGCCAATAATGGAAATGGTTTCGATTGACGGTTTCATTTTCCTGTTACATTCTAACGCTCAAAATGAAGAGCCCTTCCGTAAACCTCTCTTTAGAAGGGCTTTTCAATATTCGGCCGATATTGCAGATCTATTCCGTCTTTTCCCCGGGACTGGCCTCAGGAGCGGCCACTCCGCTGTACAATCCCCGTTTGGCTTTTTGGATCTTTCCTTCTTTGGAAGCGCGGTTGACTATGCCCCAGATCTGGCGTTCGTTTAAACCGGTCTTTGTTTTCAACTCAGCCGTCGAAATTCCTTCCGGCGCGCCTTGGATGAGCGACACGACCGCATCGATGTTGGTTACCTTCTTTTCAGCGGGCGCCTTCTTTCCAGTTTTCTTGACCTTCTTGAAAAGGACGGGTTTTGAGGCCTTGGCTGCTTTCTTGGTTTTCTTGGGGGGTGGGGCTTTTGCCAATTTGGGTTTCTTTCCAGTTTTCTTTTCCGGCACTTCCTTTGCCGCCTTAGGTTCCTTCTTCATTTTTACTGTTTTTGGGAAAGGCCCGGAGACCATTGCTTGAAGCTTATCAAAGTAGGCCTTCACAAAGGATTCCGATCCTTCAATTTCGATTTCCTTCGTGACCGGATTGAAACGGATTCGCGAGTTTTCTTTCATATAACCTCCTATTGTTTGTGTGAATAATTTCCAGTTGGCGTAAGATAGTGACTGTCCCCCTCTATTGTCAACTTTTTTTTGTTCCACATGATCTTTCCCCATGACAGGTGAGGTGCGAAAAAAAGCAGGGATCTGCGCTTTTGATCCCTTTCGCCCTGTTCAGGGAGCAGCTATCAAGATAATCTGACAATTTATGGTTGCCCCTTCGGGGTTAGAGAGAGTCTTCTCCGGACGGAACTTTGAACCCGGGGAGGGGACGATGACATCTCCATCAGGTTGAAAGTGGGGACAGATTGGGGACAAAATAACCTGGGAACGAAAAAAGGGGCTGCGGTATTTCTCCGTAACCCCCCGTTTTAATTGGTGAGCCCTGTCGGGATCGAACCGACAACCTACTGATTAAGAGTCTTATTTTTTGACTTTCCCACAATAGCCTTTAACGTAAAATTACCCCTTGACATTTCAATAGATAAGCCTTATCTTCTTTCCTAAGACATCACTTAAAAAAAGACGGTTTCAGACAAAAAAGCGGGACAGGAGCGGGACTGGCGCGACATACTGATTATTTGAAGGGGGCTAAATTATGGCGGCGAAATGGATCAAGACAAACTTTCCGGGGGTACGTTACCGGGAACATGAAACCCGGAAAAACGGAGTCAAGCGCGATCAATATTTCACCATCCGTTACAAGCTGGCCAAAAAAGACAAAGAAGAGGGGCTTGGTTGGGCTTCTCAAAACTGGACAGCGGCAAAGGCATACGAACGATTGACGGAACTGAAAGAAAACCGAAAGACCGGGGAAGGACCGCAAACCCTGGCCGAGAAGCGGGAAATTTCCGGCAAGCAAAAAGAGGCCGACAAGCAAGCGCAAGACCTGGCCGAAAAAGAGAACGTCACCTTCGGCGATTTTATGACAAAAACCTATCTTCCACAATGCAAGCTGGACAAAAAAGCAAAGACTTACACCATTGAAGAAATGCTTTATCGTCTCCACCTGGCCGACACAATAGGAACCCTTCCCTTTGGCAAGATTGCACCTTTTCACCTTGAACGGATCAAAAAGGACATGGCCGACGGGAAGAAGTCTAACCGAACAATTCAATATGTTTTGCAATTGACAAGGCAAGCTTTCAACACGGCGCGGAAGCTTGGCATTTACACCGGGGAGTCACCGACAAACGCCGTAAAGTGGCCTAAGCTGGACAATATGAAATTGCGTTACCTGAACGTCACCGAGGCGGAAACATTGCTTGCGGCACTTGCGGCAAAGAGTCAGAGCCTTCACGACCTGTCAATGCTTTCCCTTCATTGTGGCCTTAGATTCGGAGAGATTGCAAAGCTGACTTGGTCATGCGTGAATTGGGACGCGGGAACCCTGGCGATCCTGGACGCGAAAACGGGGAGCCGAACCGCTTACTTGACGGCACCGGCAAAGGCCATGCTGAAAAGCCGCAAAGAGGGAAAGCCAAACGAGTCTATATTTCCGAAACGATCCGGCAAAGCCGGGACAATGGATCAAGCATCAAAGGTTTTTACTGACACCGTGAAAGAGCTAAAATTCAATCTTGGCGTCACTGACCGGAAACAGAAAGTCACCTTCCACACCTTGCGGCACACTTTCGCCACGCACCTTTACGAAAGCACCCACGACCTTTATCTAACCCAACGGAGCCTGGGCCATGCCACGGGCGTCATGACGGCGCGTTATGCGAAAATGAGCGAAAGCCGATTGAGAGAGGGCGCGGCGGCGCTTGAAAAGGTATTTGCGGCAAATGGCAAGGCCGGAGCCGACGGGGGGCAAGTTGTGAACTTGACGAAATGACCCTTGACGAAATGACCCTTGACGAAATGACCCTTGCATGATACTTCTTTTTAGTATAGAATAAGCCATGATATGGACAGTGAAAATTATGAGACGGGCCTTGAAACAGGTTGACCGGTTGCCTGTCAAGGTGAGAGAAAGTTTGGCTGACCTTATCAGAGACATGGAGTTTCATGGTCCTGTCAGGGGGAATTGGCCGAATTATGGAAGGATAAGCGAAAACCGCCACCACTGCCACATAAAGAAAGGACAGCCCACTTATGTGACAATATGGGAGGTAACGAACAAACGCATAAAACTGATTGAGGTGACGTATGCAGGCACACACGAGAAAGCACCCTACTGAAACCGCCGAACTGAGATTCATCGGGCCGATTGTAAACATCGCGCGGGCGATTGAAACCTTGAAGCCTTTGGGATTCGTGGATACGTCCGATTCTGTCCCGTGGCGCGAGGCTTTCCCTGAGTATTCCGATGAGGACCTTCCGGGGGTCTGTCTGCGCGGATCGCGGTATAAGGAAGGCCTTACCCAAAAACAGTTGGCCGACATAACCGGCATTCCGCAGCGCCATATTTCCGAAATGGAGCATGGCAAGCGTCCCATCGGCAAGGAAATGGCAAAGCGCCTGGGGAAAGCCTTGAACATCGGATACAAGGTGTTTTTGTAGAAAGATCATGCCGGGGATAGGGTAGCTCCCGAACGGCGGCAATCCTGGGCCGTTTCCCCGGCTTAATCTTCCAGGAGCGCAACAACAGGAGGTTGCAGCCATGCCTGAAGAGAAGAAAGAGCTTCCCATACCAAGAAACGGAATCGATGTGATGAACGATCTGTCACTTGATGCCCGAACAATGATTTCTTTAGCCCATGAAGACTTATTGAAACCATATATTCCAACAGGCATAACCAAACAATATTTTATGTTGTGCATGAGTTCTCGGTTTGAATCACCGGAAAGTTTCTTGTCCACGTGGATGTATCGGAAATCCGATGTCGAAGAATTTATGTTGAAGCATAAAGTTTATTGGGAGAAGTTACGGCAAAACCACGGGTTATATCCTACTGCACCCGAACCGCAAAGCGACACGGCGCCAGAAACCACAGAAAAGAAGGATTCACCTGGCAGCCGCGTGAACGAACGCTTAGCCCTTGCGCTTGAATTTGCAAAGATGCTTGAGAAAAGCCATCCAAATCTAACGGCGAACGAGGCAGCGGTGCAAATCAACCTTCGCATGGCCACAGAATATAAAGGAAATGACCGAATAGCAAAAGGATACAGCATCAAGCATTTAATGAAACTTATCAAGCCTTCAGGCTTCAAGCGGGGCAAACGGGGCAACCCGGGGAAAACCAAAAAAATAATTAGAACATTTTTTACAATCCTTAATGTTCCAATTACAATGTTAGTGCGTGAAATCATTTAACATTCAATTGGAACATTTCTTTTAATCTCCGCTTTTTCAATATTCCAATTTACTTTATATTTCAAACACTTATGATTGCCCCCAAGCGGTTACGGGAACAGTTATTTTCCCAAATAAAAAACTTGGAGGTGAATTATGGACGGATCAATATTTCAGGAAATGTTGGCAAAGTGGCGGTCTGCGGTTGTCGCAAGGACGGAAATCTCAGTTTTCAGCGGCGGCATGATGAAAGAGAAATACGCGTCGAATCTCGATTCTGCCGGGTTGGGCTGCCCTGGCCGTTTTCGGGTTGGCCGAAAAATCTGCTATCCGGCAAAAAATCTGGCCGAATGGTTAGAGTCCCGAAGCACCGCCATCCCTGAGCGCACCCGGCAAACCGAATAAGGGGGCCGGGCCATGAATCAGAGCGCCGAAGAAATCCGGGCGGCTGTCAATGCAGTTGCCGACGAAGAGCGCCGGAAGTTTGCGCCGGGAACGGCGGAGCCGGACCACGAACCCGAAGCCGAACCGATACCAAGCGCGGATATTTTACGGGCCTTGCACCGAAACGAGGACGGCGACGCGGACCTTTTCATCCGCTTATACCGGAACCGGTTGGTTTTCGATCACGCGGCGGGGCAATGGTTCACCTGGGCCGGGCACCATTGGGAACCGGACACGACCGAAGAGGCGCTTGCAGGGGTTGCAGACATTGCCGACCTTTACGTCACTGAGATGAAGCGGCAAGGATGGGCAAGGGCCGGAGCCGAAAAAGCCGGACAAACAACGGCGGCGGACAGCGCAAAGGAAACTGAAAAGACGCTTGCACGACGAATCCGCGACCTGAGAACCATCAAACGGAAACAAGCCGTCTTGCACCTTGCCAGAGCCGGGGCCGATACCCTGGGAATCACCGGCGACGAATGGGACAGCGACCCACGGAGCCTTCCGGTTTTGAATGGAGTCCTTGACCTTCGCACCGGCGACTTCCGAAACGGCGACCCTTCCGACTATTTCAAGACCTTCTCACCGATACCCTGGGAAGGCATGAAAGCGCCACGACCGACATGGGAAGCCTTTCTGCAAAGCACTTTTGGAGGCGACGCCGAGCTTGTGAAATTCATGGGCCGTCTTTTGGGCTATGCAGTCACCGGGCAAACCACGGAAGCCGTTTCACCTATTCTATGGGGCGCGGGCCGGAATGGGAAAACGGTTTTATTGCAAGCCGTGAGCGATGTCCTGGGGCCGGACCTTGCCGGGCCGATTGAATCTGAAATGCTACTGGAAAGCCGATTTACGCGGCAATCAGGCGGGCCGTCAAGCGACTTGATACACCTGCGGGGCCGACGCCTGGCATGGCTAAGCGAAACAAACGAAAACCGGCGGATCAACAGCGGCAAAGTCAAACTGCTATCCGGCGGCGATCTTATCACGGGCCGGGCACCATTCGGAAAAAGACAAATCACCTTCCGACCGACGCACAAAATATTCCTTTTAACAAATCGAGCCTGTTCAATAATTCAGTTTTTACCATGAAAACCAACTGTACCGTGTGATGTTTGCTGTTCAATACTGGTGTTCAATATTTAGAATAAGATCAAACATACTGAAATAGAAAAGGAATTTAAAAA
>Ga0210056_1002722_pt1 | contig 14705 bp, 9 predicted proteins | sample CryGeyCG2014_080_2_FD_183965 | JGI IMG/M metagenome (GOLD analysis project Ga0210056, IMG submission 183965) | Groundwater microbial communities from aquifer - Crystal Geyser CG07_land_8/20/14_0.80 (SPAdes) (version 2) | ecosystem: Environmental > Aquatic > Deep subsurface > Groundwater | place... | reverse complement strand
AAAAATTCTCTAAATAATTCCTTTTTATTTATATTGGCGGCGGCGAAAAATTTATAGAGGGTGTTTTTTATATTATGGGTGGGTGAAGGCAAGCGCACAAAGTCCGCAGCTGAATACGCCAAAGGCAGATAAAGCCGGACGACTGCGATTGCCGAGGAAGGAACAGAAAATTATTAAGCTTAAAAGCTTTTCGCTTTCAGTAATGCAGACTTAGTAAAAGAATTCAGCATCTTTTTTTGATTACTTAAATTTCATAGGAAAAACTTGAGTAATTATCTTCGTGTATATAATCAGGAAAAAATCTTCTTTTTGCCGCTCTTGTCTTTCCTATACTTATCGGCCTCTTGCTTGTATTTTTTCTCGGTTTCTTTGAAAATGCGAATCTCTTCTTCCAAGACAATCATGGTTAAAGGAGTTTCATGAAATTTAGCTGAATGAGAATGCCCCTTTTCATATCGGGATAATTTTTCGTAGTGTTCAACTATACTATCGTTTATTTCTAGATTGAAATAGACTTGAGACAATGAAGTAGCTCTGATCGGTTCTCTCCAACGTTTGACAACATCATTGAATATCTGTTCCTGTATAAAATGCTCATATGCTGCACGTAATGCACCACAACCTAACTCTAATTTCTCCATATGAGCATTACCTGTCAGTTTTTTTGCTTCAACTAAATACTCTTCTGCCAGTTTCTCAGCTTCTTTCTCATAATAGACATGTGGGAAAACCATTCTGTCAACGTAACCTGGAGCACAATCTGAGCCAACCGAAATAGTACAAGCCTTAAATTGAATCTTACCTACACCTAATTTCACAGCCTCCTCAGCTAAATGATGCGTAAAAATAACGTCATGCGTAAATATGAGAACCTGTCGTTTGCACGCCTCTACAACAAGTCTCTTTGCTATTTTCTCCTTTCGGAGATGATCCATAGAATTAACAGGGTCATCAAATATGATCCCAACGGGAGACTTATTTAAAGCAATCTCCGTTAAAAAATCTGCCATTGCTACAGCGGTTTGCTCTCCTTCACTCAATACCTCTGACGGAAATGGCAGGGTCACATCACCTTGTCCTATAGCGAGATTTCTTCTGGTTACTGCTTCTGAACCTGTTATATTAATCTTTAGGGGCGGATTATTTAATCCAAGAGTCTCGCATTCTTCCTTAAACCTCTCCATAAACCCTTTTCCCACAAGTTCATTTGCTAAAGCTTTTTGTTTAAGTGTAACACGCTGTGGGTTAAGATTGCGTTTAGGTTCTTGGGCCTTGTCTATCCATCTAAGATTAAGTACTGCCTCTTCTATGGAAGATAAATCCTGACTTAACCGTTGCCTATCTTTAAGCAATTGAAGCTCTTCTTCCAGTAGTTTCATTTGCTTAGTCACATCTTGTTTACGTAATACCTTAATCTCTTTGGCAAGTTTATTACGTAAATCTCTACATAAACTTTGCGGACTTTCAGAAAGTGCCAAAAGCCCTTCCCATTTCTCACACTTTAAATTCTTAATAGTTGCATCACGAATTGCCTTGGCTGAGTCAATGTAAGTCTTTATACGCTCAAGCAACGCAGCATCATAACTCTCAATTGCACGATATCCTGAAGTATCAGGGCAAAAGAATCCCAAATCTATACCTTCTATATCCCTTTCCATCTTCCGTATCTGCTCCAACCCTTTTCTAAGATTATTCTCAGCTTCACTTCGAATAAAATTATAAAACTTTGAAAGTCTTTCTTTAGCCTCTTTACTAAGAATTTGATGACACAAAAGACATCGAGAAGTTTCTGAGTCTAAGGGAAATGGCTTTCCGGGAAAAACTTCTGCATTATATTTAATCGCAGCTTCAATAAGACTACGCCACGCCTCTGTACCAACTGGCTGAATGGGTTCTTTACCAAATTGAGCAGCCGAAGCCGCTGAAGCTATCTCTCGCAAACTTTTAATGTTCTGAAGTATCTTATCACCATTAACGCATGCTTCAGATAAAGTCAGTACTTTCACATTCTCCAGTTTTTGGATAACCGCTTTTATATCATGATCATCCGTTCTTTTTTGCTTTATCAGATCGCTTGGGTCCTTTTTAATTAATTCATCAAGCTGGGCATTTGTTTCTGTAAGACGTTTTTCTTCGGCAGGCCCAAAATTGCCAAGTTGTTTTAGTGCCGGCAAATCTGTAACTTTACTCAAACTATTCAATAAAACAGCTATACGAGAAGAACTATTATTTATTCGAAGCTTCGTAATATCAGGCTTTCGTTTCTCAATCTCTGCCTCTAATAATCCCTTAACTTTTGCTATCACATCAACCAGGTCCTGAAATATATCGAACCCGTACGGGTTAACCATAAAATCATTTTTTGAGTCCACACAAACCCTTATACAGGAAGTATCAAATACGGCAAAATTATCTCTCAGTTGCGGACATGGTGTTCCTTGACAGAATGAAATAGATGAATTATCGGAAAAAACAAAGGTGCTTGATGCTTTCTGCCACTGAACAGCGGGAAGATTTACGTTCCCATGAATTGTGGTATAAGGTGACCTTGTAAAACAAGCTGATTTTAGTATTCGAGCATATCCAGATTTTCCTGAACCATTTGGCCCATAAATTACGGTTAGGCTAGGACCACAATAAAGAACTTGACCTTCAGCAATTGCATTAACACCCTTAACATCTTTAATCTGCGATAACAGCAGAGTCTGTACTTGTTGAATTGGTTGTGGGATAGTGGAGTGATTTAAATCGTAGCTTACACGGGTTTCTGGCGACTGAGTTAACCCTTTGTCTATCTTAAATTCTTCATAGATTAATGCTATATCTTGCTCATCGACAGTACCCTTTTGTAACAACCTTAAAAGAGCGAGTTGTTGCCAATTCTCTAATTCTTGACTCCATTCACGTAGTTTCTCAAATATGTTAAAAGAGTTCCCGTCACTCATACTTTAAGGATAGCTCCTTATTTAACATTTCAATGGCATGTAAAGAAAAAAATCCCTAAAACAAGGTAAACCAATCCGAAAAGCCATGGAATAATCATTTCAATATGCGAAAAGGGATAATAAACTTTCCCTTTTTTACCCTCTCCTAGTATTTTCCACTCGTAGTCATAAATACCTAATGGTAATTGCTGTTCGATTTCGTGAATCACTTTAAATTTTCCTGTGTTAAGTTGCTTATAGGAACGAAGGAGAAACCAGAAAATAATACATATAATAATTCCAACAAGAGCAATAAGCGATTTTATCCATGTGACTGTCTCAAATATCTTTGCTTGAAAAAGTACTCCAATAAATGAAATCAAAACGGTGTTAATCGTTATAAAATAATTATTTGCGTTCTGCCGTCTATCACTTATTTTTTCCATTGAATCAACATAAAGCTGGTACTGAGCAAGCAAGTGATTCCTGTATTCGTTTCCATACTCTTTTTCGCCAACATTAAATACTGAATTAGATGCTGTCATCTTGATCCACCTATTAACGCTTTCAGATTGTCCCACGTCCATTTGTAGACCTTGTCTGATGACTTTGCTGATGTGGGTTTTGTACAAGTCTTATCTGCATAAGCCGCCAACAGGAAATACGGAGTATCCTTTTCCTGAGCTATTCCTACCTCTGCTTTGACTCCACTGGCCGTATGCGTATGTTCACCACAGAGAACAATCATAACATCAATATTAGTCATTCGACGTCGTACTTTTTCCTCCCAGTCGCCTGTAAGCGGCTCCTTCACAGAAGCATCAGTAAAGTCGAACGGACTATCAGGAAGCTTTGCTTGCCCGACCAACATTTTCTTTGTACCCTCGTCGTGATCAACGTCAAAACTGATGAAAACCCTTTTCTTCGTTGCCATAATTATCCTCCTTCATTCTAATGATTTTTCCACAATTTCGATTTCTTTTTTGTTCAAACCATAAAGGCCATAAACCATCTGGTTAATTTGGCGTTCGTATTCTTTGACTTTGGCTTGCTTAGCTAAATTTTGCAAATAATCTTTATCTTTAGTGATCCTGAAGATATTGTCAACAATACCTACGAAGGGTTGTTGAGAACTTAGGGATGCCTTAACTATCGGAATAAAGTTTAATTGTGACATCCTGACATAAGGAAATAATTTATCGGTTAAAATAAACATCTTCTTAAACCAAAAAGATATCAGCTGCGAGTTGAGAATAGCAGTTAGAAATTTTAAATTATAATTCTTATTTTTCGCAACACCACAATATATGGCATTAAGGACCAAGTATGAGTTCTCATCGTAGGATGATATAATATCATCGGCTACTCTTCGTATTAGTATCTTTGGCTGAGTATATAAATGAATTGGCTTAAACTTTGAACTATCTGACTTGTCATAAATTATATAATATCCATTGTGAGAGACACAATATTTCGTTACATCTTCTCCTCTCAGTAACTTATACTTCTGTTTTATAGTAGTAACGCAGTCGTCATCTTTGCCGCATTCTATACCTCTCGTCATATCTAATATTTCGTAAAGTTTATTTGTGCCGTTTAATATTTTATTAAACAATGGCGTTTCATTAATGCCTATCTCGGTGTTTATAATATTAAATGGGAGCGTTTCACAGAAACTTACATAACATTTGTTTCTATAAACAAACTGGTTTTCAAGGAAATCGAATACTGTAAATAAATCGCTGGTATTTTTAGATGAAATAAAAACACAGGATTCAACGCCAGCGCTTTCAAATACATAAGACCCGATAACTATGCTTATAATTCCATTTGCGATAACTTTCTTTCTAATCTCGCTATAGTTTTCGTTATTTATAAATGGCTTCGGAACAATAAACGAAATAATCCGAGAAATATACAGAGCTTTTTCAATGAACAATGTAAAAAGGTCATATTGACCTTTAGCGACTACATAATGTGTAGAAAAAAATGCTTTTGATTTCTCATCAATGCCTCTTTTTGTATTTACATACGGTGGATTCGTGATTACCAAATCGAAGCCTTTTTTCTCGTGGAAAACTTCCGAAAAATATATCTCAAAATCAAACTCTTTATGTCCATGGGTAATCTGGACAATAAGTTCGTCTATTTGCTTTTTGTATTCTTGTTTTTTCTTCGGATTAATTTCATTAAAAAGAAGTGGTTTTAAACGCTCTAGCTCGCTAAATAGGTGTGAGTTAAATAGGTCCTTCTCAACCCCCAAAAGTGAATTACCGCAAACAATCTTATAATCAAGATTCGGCAACGGTTTAATCTGCTCGATATCATCCTCATCAACTACGAGCGATAACCAAAGGCGTAGTTTAGCAATCTCTACTGCACCAGGATCGATATCTACCCCATACAAGGATTTCTCAATGCATTCGCGTTTAAAATTATAAATGGTTCTATCTTTGCCTTTAATGTAAGCAGTCAATACATTCCTCGTCTTAACAATTTCGCCCATCATGCCAACCGGGAATGCGCCACTCCCAATAGCAGGATCGCAGACTTTAATATTAATTAGTTTTTTATCAATTAATTCGGCGTTTTGACGAACGCCCTCAGGAAGCTTATAAAAATAGGTGTTGGTTTCCCTCCCTTTGGCTTCTACGGTTGTCTCATTTTCGCCAAGGTGTTCTCCGTGCTTAATAAGCGTTTCTATATCCTCTTTGGAAACCTTGCCTTCAAGTTCTGTGGCTACATAATTAATCACGCTCTGCTGACACATATAGTGGACGATCTCGCGGGGTGTATAATAAGTACCTTTTGATTTGCGATCTTTTACTTCCAAGAGATTCTCAAAAACCTTCCCAAGCATCTCTGGATCAACTGCCACTTCTTTCTCAAGAGGCTCATCTTCTTTAACGGTGAAGTTATAACGGTCAAAGATGTCTAAAATGCCGTTGCCATTATCGCCCTCTTTGGTCTTGTAATCATTAGAGAATAAATCATTGGGCAAAAGAATATCTGTATGCACCCAGTCGTAGTTGTTAATAGGGTCAAAAAGTCCGCCATTTAAAAATGGAATTTTACAGTTGAAGCGGCTATAGAAGTCATCGTCACGCTCCCATGCCAAAGCTTCATAAAAAAGCGGCTCCAAAATATCATTAAAAAAATTCTTATAAGTTCCATGTTTCCGTTCAAATAGTTCACGCAGAAAGTTCTTCGGCCCTGTTCCCCAATCTGCATCACGCTTAACACCAAACCATCCTTTTTTCTGCAAAAAGTAAAGAAAAACGATTTGCCCCAAAAGCTTCTTCGAGAAGTCAACAGTATTAACTCCTTTAGCTTCAAAATCTTCTCGGATTTTTTTATCCTTCTTAACAACCTCATCTATGGTCTCTTTTGTCCATAAGAAGAGTTCCCGGTATTTCTCAAAGAACTCTTTTGTGACTTTTTCGATATTGAAAGCTTCTTCAAGTTGGGCATGGGTAGGATTTCTTTCATCATCAGCGACAAGATCAACAAGCTGGCTCTGCGCAGTATGACTATTTTCATTAGCTCCAACAAGAAAGGACCAGCGACGCGCGGGAGTGAATTCTTCTTTTACCCTCATCCGGCCCTTCTTACTTTCCTCAAACCGGTAGTCCATTTTAACCAAAGAGAAGCGCCAATCTTCTTCGTTTGGAGCAACAAAGGCAACTAACGCGGCATCCTTCAATTCGCCACCCCGACTGCCATTTAAATACCAAGCAATGAAATTCCTCTGCATGGTGCGAGCGCGTTCTATGGAGGTCTCTTTCTTAAGCTTTGCGATGAGAATATCAATTTTATGCTCACCGTCGGTATATTTGGCGATTCTTTCCAAAGTGCTTATATATTGCTCGTAGGAATCCGGAATGAAATTACCGCTATAGGGATGTTTATGCTCAATCTGTTCGGCCTTAAGATTAAGAAGATTGATAATAAAGTTAGTAAATCTTCCCTTATCAAAAGCCGCCCCGAAGGTTTCCTTTATAAGCTCCTGGGCTTGTTTTCTATCCATGAGTTAATCTTTTTCTTCTTGTATTTTTTCTCTCAAAGCAAGCCTCAAAATCTGTTTTTCATGTTCTACTTCAGAAATAAGCTCCTGTTCAGTCGGCAGATAAAGTTTATATCTTGAAGCGAATAATTTCTTATTATCTTTAAGCACGGAATACCTAACTATAGTTTCATCTTTTTCCGCACAAAGGATTATGCCTATTGTAGGATTATCTTCGGGCTGTTTCATTTTATCCTCAAACAAACGCACATACATATCCATCTGTCCTATATCTTGCGGGGTTAGTTTGCCTGTTTTAAGGTCGATTAACACAAAACATTTTAGGATGTGGTTATAAAAAACAAGGTCAATGTAAAAATGCTGCGTTTCCGAAGAAATTCTTTTTTGCCGGGCAACAAAGAAGAACCCCCTGCCTAATTCAAGAAGAAACTTCTGCAGATGGTCGATCAATGCTTGTTCAAAACGGCTTTCCCGCAATTCGGAATTCTCGGACAAATTTAAAAACTCAAGAACATACGGGTCTTTTACAAAATCTGCCGGTTTTTCTGACAATTTCCTGGTTTTTTGGACAGTTTCATCAATAAGAGGAATCTTATTCTTGCTGGATAAAAGTCTTTCATAATAAAAGGCATACACTTGCCGTTCAAGCGCCCTTACGCTCCAATTGCTTTTTACACATTCATCACCGTAAAATTTACGCGCATTTTTATTTTCAACGCGAATAAGAATCTTATAATGCGACCATGTCAATTCGCTCCACAGTGTAGAGCGAATTGGAAATACTCTATAAAATTGCCTCATATTCCTGAGACTCTGTTCGGAAAATCCATTTCCGAAATCCTGAGTTAGCCGTGAGGAAAGATTTTTTAGTAAATATTCTCCGTAGTCAGATTTTTGCCTGCCTTTTTGTTCTTCCTCAACAATTAAATGGCCAATATTCCAATACGCAATTACCATTTCAAAATTGATTGCTCTATAGGCATTACTCCTCGCTTTAATCAAAACATCTTTAACGCTTTGGTAAAAACGTTTGTTCATCATTTCTTTTTTCATATCATCCTCTGTTTTTTAAATATAAGGATAAAATTACTTCGCGTTTTCCAAAAACAACCGGCGAATATTCAACGAAATGGCCTTCTAAAAGCCGTCCGGGAATACGTGTCTGAAGAGTGGCCAAAACTTTCAAGGGATTCATTACATCTTGTTTTAATTCATCAAGGGCTTTCAGAGCTTCCTTGGTAGTTTGCTTAGGAAGCCCTCCTTCTTCAAGCTGTTTTACAACCTTTCTCAAATACAATTCCTGCTCATCGGTGAGCTGGCGGGTATTTTTTAAGGTAAGTTTCAATACCTTAAGGATATTGGTTGCGCTATCCCTGCCACCCTTGCCCTTGAAATGTGATTCCACCATCTCTTCGGTTGTGGCAAATATAAATGCTTCCTTGTTCATATCTAAGAACTCATAAAACTTTTCTGGTAATTTTTGCCTTTTCTCTTCAAGATCGCTTTCCATTAGTTTTGCCGCGGAAAGAAAATCAAGCTCTTTCGGCTTCTCGTTAACTTTGATGATAAAAAACTTCTCAAGCTTACCTCTCCTAAAATATGTAAGAAGCGATTCTTTATGTTCATTGTTAATTTTTGCAGTGCGGGCTTTCTTGGGAAGATGCTTGATTTTCTCAAATAAGTCCGGCTCTTTATCCCGGATGTTTTTAATAATCTGCAGGTATTTCAATTCGCTTTCTTCTTTTTCATCCTCACCGGTTATAACCTGCTTAGAAAACAACTTATTAAAAAGCTCATGCGAACCAATTGGCTCGCCTTCGGTTAAAAGCGCCGCATCCCCACCTAAAAGGGTTAAAAAGGCACTGATTTTAGCTTCTGCGGCTTCCCTGAGCTTTATCTGATCATTAGATTGTTTTGTAGGGAAAAAGTTGAAGGTATATATTTCAGAGAATTTTGTATCCACGCGATTGATGCGGCCGACTCTTTGCATCATGCGAGTCGGATTCCAGGGGATATCGTAATTAATAACTGTGTTGGAACGATGCAAGTTAACGCCTTCTGACAACACTTCAGTAGATACGAGAATACGATATTCGTCCTTTGGGTGTCGGGCCCGGGCATCAAAATTCTCAATTACTTTATCGCGAGTTGCCTCTCCGGAACCTCCGCTAAACAAAAGCGCTGTATCGGGAAACTTCTTGTTTATATTGCTTACTAGATATTCAGCGGTTTCTTTTGATTCAGTAAAGACAATGAGCTTATTGTCTTTTAAGGTTTTATTTTTTGAAAGCTCATTCAAGAATTTAAGCAGTTTCGGATCCCGGGTCACATCCTGCCATAAAACCTTTACTTCTTTTAGTATCTTAAAATCGCTCTTAAGGTCCTTAATAAGATCGTCTGTGAATTCCTTCCCGGGATATTTCTCCGCCTTTCCCTCATCAATTAAACGTTGAACAGCCTCATCATCATCGTTTTCCAATAGTTCAAAGATTTTGTTGGTATATTTCTTGCTGACGTATACATTCCCCTTGTCAAATTCCTTGATAAACATCTCATAGGAATAGATAAACCTGTCTATGGATTTTTTGAAGGCAAAGAAGCTGCTTTCAAGCCTCTTTATCAAAAGAATCTTCATGAACTTGCCCATGTTCCTCTGAGATATCTCTTCAGGCTGGGATATGCGGCCTTTATAGTAAAGCATTGGAGTGTAACGAGCGTATTTGAATTTCTGGGTTATAAGTTCGATAGTTTTATTAAAGATCGCATCTTCTTCGCTACTCAATTCGTAAAACAACGGTTCCGGCTTCTGGGCATCCGGGAATTTTAGCTTATTTCTCTTCAGATCCTCAGAGAAATAATTAGTAATCTCTGTCCTAGTCCGGCGAACCATTAAGTATTTGAGAACTTTATCACGGATTTCTTTCGAGTTTTCTTTTACTGTTTTGATATACTCGGCGTAATCTCTTTGTCTGTCTAATCCTTTGAGTTTTCTATGCAGGCTATTGAAAAATCCTTCCAAATCAGAAAGGTTCGGAATGGTACTCTTCTTTGCTTTCTGAAATAGCTTAATCTGACTTAAAACGTCTTTGGGTGAATTGTTGTAAGGTGTAGCGGTTACCAGAATCACTCGCTTGCCACGACAAATCTCTGCCAGCTTTTCATAAGTCATAGTGGTTTCTGTCCGGAAACGATGGGCTTCATCTATTATGATGTTAGTATATTTTTCGGTTCCCCGGTCAATAATGTCATCGAGTTTGCCCAACGATTCAAAATCCGCAGGAATCCTAAAATCGGAAAATACGTTTGGCCAAGAACCTGGATTTGCTTTCTCAAGAAGCACAGGAGGCGCGATAACTAAAGTCCGACCATCGAGCTGACCGGCAAGCATCGCTGAAATATAGGTCTTCCCAAGACCAACCACATCGGAAATAAAAACTCCTCCGTATTCCTCAAGGATCTTCTTGGCATTTAAAACCGCTTGCTCCTGGTATTCTAATCTTATGAATTCTTGGGGCAAATACTTAATAAAAACATCCTCTGCCTGGCTCAATTCATCTTTGAAATATTCATATAAGAATTTAACGTAAAGCTGATAAGGCGTGATATTCTGATTAAGCCAGGTCTTCTCCTCTATGGTCTGGATATATTTTTGACTAACATCAACAGAGTCTTTCCAGAGTTCTTCGAATTTTTGCTTGGCGAATTCATAATCGGCCCGGGTTTTTAATTCTACGTTGAATTCAAGGTTATCAACCAAGCCCGCTTGGGTAAAATTACTAGAGCCGGTAATAACCCGGCCTACATCGCGATCACCCTCTGCGAAAGTCATTATATAAAGCTTGGCATGGATATTCTGCGAAGGGTATGCCCTTACTTCTAATTTCTTGCTCTTTATCCACTCTATAAACTTAACAACTCCTTCTTCTACTTGACGAACGTCCTCGGAACCCTCCAACTCCTTTTCAACCAAGCCCTGAAATTCTTGCTTTGTCTCTGCGTGAGAAAACTGAAGCGTCTGCTGTTTCTCGGTTACTGCTTTATTAAGCAAATCGTATGTTTGACGGCTTGTGCTTATGCCGATAAGGATGCGGATTTTCTCGGTTGCCTCCAAAGATTTGTATATCGCATAAAATCCGCTCGTATAAAAAAATCCCACCAGGCACTCAAAAAATTTCGTATCCTTTATCAGAACCTCGAATCTATCTTTGAGATTTTGATTTTTTTCATTAATTATAAAAGTTAGGTCTGTATTCATTATTTATTCGTCCTCGCTTTGATAAATTCTTCTAAGTCTTTGGGTTTAATCCACCACTTCCCGATCTTAGTAGCGCGGATGTGTTTTTCTCGAATAAGTTCACGAACTCTGTATTCAGTTAACCCAATCTGTTTAGCAACCTGCTCTACAGTTAAATATCCCCTAAGCAACATAATTTAGCCTCTATTTTAGATTGTTCAACATAATTTCACATTATACCACATTTTAAATTTTATCAACAATCAATTCCTCCTTACCTAAAAGGGGGCAAGCAGGCACACAAATGGTGATATGGAAGCCCGAAGGGCTGAAGCCGCCCGACTATGACTGTTAGGTGGGGTGATAATAAAACACCAAATATTCATCAAAGCAACGCGAACCCGAAGGGCAAAAGTCTTTTCGCCTGAAAGGCGAAATGTCTTTTGGCGTTGCGGACTGTTCTGACTTTTGAAAAAAGGCAGAAGTGTTGATGAATATTTGATACAAGGTATCTTTTCCTTCTAGGGGAAAAAGCAGGCTTTGAGCGCAGGGAGCGGAAATGCGAAGCATTGGAGCCCGAGCACAAAGACTGTTTTGGGCGGGTGGGGTAGTCCAACCACGCCACGATACCAAGAGAGATTCGGCTTCCCAGCCGACTGAAATTCTTCTATGAATACCTACTGGCGGCTGGGGCGGACGAAACCGAGCAAAAACACCCTCTATAAATTTTTCGCCGCCGCCAATATAAATAAAAAGGAATTATTTAGAGAATTTTTGCGAGGTTGAGGACGCTAAAGTGTTTGCCGCATTTTGCCCCCACCCAAAATGCGCCAAATACAAGAAGCCGAATCGAAACCCTTGCATAACTACTAAGCGAGCGGCCTAGCGAGCGATGCAGTGAAGCCGAGCGACAGCGAGGCTGAACGGTGCATACACCACCAACCAAGCCCGCCCCAGCGGGCGGTGCATTCCCCTTCGGGGAGGCTTCGCACTACCAATTACAATGTCGCTAACTCAACCTGAAAAGCTGTAAAAAAGAACGGTTTAGACAATTTGTAGAGAACAAACCAAGGGTCATCCATAGGTCCTGATGAAAATTTTTTATCCATTTTCTTGTCATTGCGAGGGACACATTCACTTCGTTCAGTGTAAACTCCGTCCTGCGGCAATCTCTCACTTCTACCCTTTTTTTGTTTAAATAAGCAATTTTAAATTCATCTTAGAGTCTTAATAATTTCAAACTCTTTAAATTCATTCAAAACATTACTTATTTTTCTTTGCCATTTTTTCGGTATCGAATCAAAAACTTTTTTAATCGCTCCCGTTTCACCTTTGTCGATAAGCGCTCCCAAAATTTTTATAGCTGCGTTTCTATCCTTAGCTATATTTATCGTGCTTCTCTAAATTACATTCTTGGCAAGTAGTAATAAGATTCTCTTTACTATGATATCCTCCTTTATCTAAAGGAATGATATGGTCTACATGTAGTTTGACACCATCTTTAGGAGTTCTTCCGCAGTATTGGCAAGTAAAGTTATCTTTTTTTAATATATCAAACCTACTGAATTTTTTAGAAGATCGCGCAGTGATTCTAAGAGAATATAATAATGATTTTATCTTTGATAATTTTCTTACCAAGTCTTTTCTTAATTCTATTTTCGCTTTTAGACTTTCGGGTATCATTTTTCCATAATATTTAAAAACTACCTTATTTTTATTCCTATATATTAAATAGTAATACCAGTGTCCTTTTATTTTCTTCTTTATAAAAGAACCTTTTGGTAAATTTTCAATTGCCTTTTTAATCTCTCTAAAATAATTTTGATAGTAGTTCCTCCATGTTAAGAATGACTTCCCCCAATCCTGTAGTACATCTTTCTTTTTTACAATCTGTCCGTTGCTATCCCATTCGTTGGTTTTATAATGGCAAAACACACATACGCCATTGGTCAAAACGCAGTCGCTTCTGATATGCTCAAAACACTCTTTGCAGTAACCCATTGTTTATCTCCATTTTCTTATTATATTATAAAATTATTGTATGGTAACTATTGCTTTTAGAATTTGCAAAAGCCTCAAGATATTCTCTCTGCACCTCAAGAGAACCTGTCCTCATATTTAGATTTTGATAAAAATCTATGGGGATATCCTTCTTTGGCTTGATCTTCGGTAGACACTCTTAAATATAATGCAACTCTCATATTCCATCGACTCGCATTCTTGGTGCACTACCTATGCACTTTTGCACCAATTTATTAATTGTATCAGATTTTTCAGAAACAAATACAAACCGCGATGCCGCCAAAATTGTACGTTTATTAATATCTTTAACATATGCGTTTTTCCCTTGGGCATAACCAGAATGTCCTTGCCGCGAGGAAAATAAAGCTACTTCACTTGATAAAGGTAAGGTAACTTCAACATTCTTATTTGCTAACCCCACACCATAAAAAGAATGAGGATCGTGTGTCGGATCACAATAATATAAAGGATTATCTCCGGATAAAAACTTATAATCACCAGTAGCTTTTATAAATGTCCATTTCATGTCGAAAAAAACTCGAGTCAATCTATCTAAATTAGAAAAGGCCATACCCAGAGAAAACTGTGGATTGGCTTTTATTTCATATTTACTATCGTCTAATATAAACTGTCTTAACTCCTCGACAGGCATACCAATTTGGGTACCAGTATTTTGTTCAAATCTTCTTATTGAACCCGCAAATCCTTTTTTGTGTGACGCTATCATTAAATTTATTCTTTTGATTATACTCTCAAGCGTAGTCGCAATATTATTTCTGAAATTAGGCACACGCGTCATCATTAAAGCTAAAAACGAAGCAAATATTGCTCTATCTTCTTCACTGAGTAATTCTTCATTAAATATCTTTTTGAAAACAGAAGAAACTTTCCCTTCTATTTCCGCCAATGCATTCTCTAAGGTCTCAGAATCGCGTTCACCTTGCGCGTCTAAAAAAGAAAAATAATGTTTTTCAACTGCAATATCTTTAGCAGACGCTTTAACGATAGAATTTCCACCTTTTTCATAAACCCATAAATAAGGTTTATTCCGTGAATCTACAAAACCTTCAAGATAAAATTTTGGGATATAGTGATGTCGTTTCTTTTTTGCCATCTTGTTACTTTAAACTAATTTATTTCGCCACTGATCGATCTTTTTTAAATCATCTTTAGTAAACGCCGGAAAATTACGATAATCTCGTTTAGGTTTATACAATTCTTTGCCACCGTACAAAAAACATCAAAATCGCCCACGAAAAGATTTTTTCTTTTGAATTTTTACCCCCTTTAATTTTTTATTTTTTGAGGAGAACCAAAAATCAAAATCTGCTAAACACTCTGCGTCCTCTTCCTCGCCTGTCCTCCCCGTTTAAATTTCCGTAGGAAATTTGGGGAGGGCAAAAATTCTCTAAAAAATTCTTTTTTCTTTTTTTGGTGGCGGCCAAAAAAATTTTAAAAGGTGTTCTCTGCCATTCTTTAAAAGTGGGTGAAGGCAAGCGCA
>Ga0210056_1002720_pt1 | contig 14714 bp, 15 predicted proteins | sample CryGeyCG2014_080_2_FD_183965 | JGI IMG/M metagenome (GOLD analysis project Ga0210056, IMG submission 183965) | Groundwater microbial communities from aquifer - Crystal Geyser CG07_land_8/20/14_0.80 (SPAdes) (version 2) | ecosystem: Environmental > Aquatic > Deep subsurface > Groundwater | place... | reverse complement strand
TTCCTGCAGTTTCTGCAAAACGAATTTATACATAATCGGCGGGCCACAAAGAAAAGCCGCGGCATTTTCAACTATTGGGTACTTATCAAAAAGCGCGGTCACAACACCAACGCACTCATTCCAGCCAGAACACGCCTTGTCAATCGTCAGATGTAGGTCTATCCCCCACTCTTTCCATTGGTCAAAATTTTCTTTAAACAAAAAATCATCGGGCGTTCTGGCGCCATAGAAAATCTGGATTTTCGTTTCGAGCGGCAGATATTTTTCTCTGTTTAAAAGCAGGGTTCTCAACGGTACCAAGCCCATACCACCCACAACTATTAAAATATTCTTTTTTTTGTCATTCTGAGGCAAGGTCGAAGAATCTCCCTCGTAGCGCCCATCAGACCCTTCACGGAGTTTATCCTGAGATTTTGCGAAGGGTTCAGGATGACGATTTTGAAAATTATTTAGCGGCCACCCGTGGCCAAACGGACCCCGAATTCCGACACTTTCACCGATCTTCATTGCGTGCAACTTACCGGTTAGTTTTCCCACGTGCCGCACGCATAATTCAACCGTCCTTTTGTCATCGGATTTTCCGCATGGCGCGAAAGCCGCCTCGCCAAATCCCGGAATAGAAAGAAAAATTATCTGACCGGGGCTATAGTCGAATTCTTCATCCAGCTTCAGCCAGAAACGTTTCATATTCAAAACCTCATCCTTGATATCGGTTATTTGAGCTGTGAGGGTTTGATAGGGATTAATCACAAGAATTACGAATCTAAGAAGATTTATGATTTAAGAATAATAAATTGAAATTTCGTAAATCGTAAATCGTTATTCCTAAATCATTTCAGGAATTATAAACATCCTCAAGCACCTTCTTTATATCGATTCCCACCGGACAAACCTGATAACATCGATGGCAACCGACACAACCGGTTATCGAATGCTCATCGGGAATCCGAGCAAATTTGTGGTAATACCAGAAATGAATTTTTTCCGCGGTAGTTTTTAAAAATTTAGGCGCTTGTCCTGAGCCTGCTTGCGGTGAGCCTGTCGAACCCGTCGAAGGACCGGCGACCTCAGAAAACTCTTGATAAAAACAAGCATCCCAGCAACGCTGACGTTGACCTTGGCCAACTTCTAGCGAAGGAGTGTCATCTAGCCTGAAGCAAAAACAAGTCGGGCAAACAATCGTGCATTTCCCGCATTCGATACAGCGCCTGCCCAGCTCCTCCCAGATTTTGGGATTATGGTGATTTGTAAGCTTATCGCGGAAAACATTCATTGCTGAACCGGAACGGTCTTCGCTCAGCAAACCCAAACATTCAATCCGCTGATAATCTTTATAGCCGGATTCCCGCAATACCTTTTCTCCTTTTTCTGAGCCAGCAAACACCCGATATTCGATCTCCGTTTTTTTATGCCCAATAACGCTATTTTCCTGAGCGGCCAGAAAAACGTCAAAAGAATATTGTTTTAGATTTTCTTCCTTGTATTCGACATGCGCTAGATTATTTTCCGGCCCAGGAAGAAAATTGTGCGCAATAATTAAAAGATTGTTACGGCGGCTTTGATAATAAGTGTCCGCAGCGAAAACCCGGTCATAGAGAATAATTGATTTAAGGTCTACAAAATTTATGCCCAATAAGACGGTCTGCTTGCCCTGCTCGCGCGAAGAAGGCGTTAAGCTAACACCATCATATTCAAACAAGCTTTCGCATTCCGGCACAAAGAAGCGCTTCCACGAATAAAAAGGCAGCCTGTTATCCAAGACTGCTTTTTTGGCATCATGAAGTTCATCAATAACCACCTGGCCATTTTCTTCCTGAGTGGCGTAGATTTGATAATTTTTAGACAGATAGGAAACGAGTTTCGAAAATTGTCTTGAGTTCATCTATAAAGACGCTTAAAAAACGATCGACCACTAATTAAAAAACACTGTTGGCGGCTGTCCGCGAAACAATTACTTGGCCAACTCTTCATCAATCGCTTTCTGGAAATCTTCGTAGGGTAAATCCCCGACAATTTTTTTGTCGTTGATAAAAAAAGTGGGAGTCCCTTCGACACCAGCATCTTGAGCCTCTTTATACCAGTTCTCAGCAATTGATTTATATTCTTCAGAGTCAAAACACTTGTTAAATTTATCAGCATCAGCCCCGACCTTACTCGCAATGGTTTTTAGGTCATCAGGCGACCCAATTTGAGAGTTATAAGCCTCATGATTGTATTCCCAAAATTTGTTTTGCTCCTGCGCGCAGACCAGCGCCATACCAATCTCGAGTGGCGGAAAAGGCCGGTAAATAAATTTTACCCTGCCGGTTTTAATATAATTTTCTTCGATTTTCGGAAAAGTGTTTCGAGAAAACGTCACACAATGACCACAGAGATAGCTTGCGTACTCAATCATTGTTACCGGCGCTTTTTCGTCTCCCAGAACAACCTCCTTGAAAGCTTGGGCCGTTTTTGTATCAGCCGAGCCATCGTTTTTGGCAACTGGGAGAACCTGGGCTTCTTGTTTTGAGGTTGTCTCTATGTTCGTATAATAAAATGCGCCGTAAATTATCAGCCCGGCCCCTATTAAGGCTGCCGATATGTAGACTAAATTTTTTGTTGATTTGGTTGATTCCATGTTTAAAATTGCTAACCGACTACGGACTACGGCTTTTCCGTTTGACGATAGTCGGTAAGCGGTAGTCGTTTAAAATATTAGAAGTTAACTTTCGGCGTCTCTCGTTCTGCCGGCTCCCCTATCTCAAAAAATTCCGGCTTCTGAAAACCAAGTGTCGAAACCATCAAATTGACCGGAAACACCTCCTGCCTCGTGTTAAACTCCATAACATTGGCATTATAAAACCGCCGTGAAGCTTGTATTTTATTTTCGGTGTCCGATAATTCTTCCTGCAGCTTAAGAAAATTTTCTGAAGCGCGCAGCTGGGGATAATTTTCTGAAACGGCAAAAAGGGTTTTAAGAGCGCCGGCCAACTGATTCTCTGCTTCGGCCTTTTGAGCGGCACCGCTTGCGCCGATTGCTCTCGCCCGCGCTTCTGTTACTTTCTCGAAAACTTCTTTTTCATGCGCGGCATAACCCTTAACTGTTTCTATCAGGTTTGGAATCAAATCATACCTTCTTTTTAGCTGAACATCAATATCCGACCAAGCCTCTTTAGCCCGATTACGAAGGACAACAAGGCGGTTAAAGACATAAATCACATATATAGCTGTGATGGCAATAATGCCGATAATGACGAGAAGGGCGGTAAGCATAAAATTAAATTTGAAATTCGAACATGAACGAAGTTCGCTTTACTTCGCTCAAATGCGAAATCCCAAAATAAAGCTAAAAATTTCTAATTGTCTAATTTCTCACCCTACGGGCGACCACCCGAAGGGTGGTAATTCACCTAATAAAATAATAAAATTTCCAATGCCTAAAATTAAAAATATTTTGCATTTGGAATTTGGTTAGAAATTAGGTAATTAGATGAATTTTGAATTATTTTATAATAGCGCTTCGACCTCGCCAGTAGACTTAATTATATTTTACTCTATAAACAAAGAAATGTCACCCTACGTATGTCTATCCGCCACAGTTGACGCGCCGTAAGAACACGGTTTTGTTTTGGCACTAAATCCAGACCCTTGAACCATGCCGACTATTTCTTTGATAATTTCTCTGGTCGGCCCCCTTTCGCCGATATCAACATGGATTTCTAACTCGTATTTTAACGGCTTAAGGGCGGGGTCGCCAGTCGTGTTTGACAAATATTTATTCAGTTCGCCGATTAATTTCTGGGCTATCGCGAGCGAGAGCCCAGTTTCCTCATAAATTTTCTGCCGGAGGGTATGAATTTTTCCCCTTGTTTCCTTGTGCCAGAAATACCGCCCCCCTTTGCCCAACCGGTGAATAATAATTGCGGTGACAAATTCGACGTCTTTGGCGCCGCCCTCAATCAAATGATTAGCGCGCGAATCCGTGCCTATAATCAGACAGTATTGCTTCCTTATGTCTTCTTCCATAAAATTAACCAGGTCATAAATTACGTTCGTAAAATCAACCCGCCCCCGACTCGGGCTGTTGAACTGCAGTTCTGTTTGTTGTTTAGTTCTGGTGGCCATTTGCGTTTTTAAAATTTTACAACATTTTAAGCGTCTGTGCAATGGTTGCGGGCAACAAAAAACAGCCCGTTTGAGAGCGGGCTGTCGGTCAGTCTTCAGCAATTATTTTACGCCGAACCAGAGAGCAATGTATCCGGCCAACAGCGCGATGCCAAGTATCAGCGCCAGAGCACCGAATACACTAGCAAAAGCATCGGGGATGGGTAATTTCATAATCCCTTTTTCTCCTTATGGCTTCTTAAATCATTTTTTTGCCAGATTGTTGTTATAGTAGCGTTTGTCGCCCGTGACTTCCTTCTCGATTGTTATAAACGGTGGAAGCATTACATCTTCCGATTTTTCCGTAAGTTCTATTTCGAGAATAATCAATCCGGAAAGGCCGGGCGATTTGTAAATGTCGAGCTCGAAATACTGGTCCTTCCACAAGAAACAAATCCTGTCTTTTTTAATGGTAGTTTTATCCGGATCACGCTGGCTTTGCATCTCCAGAAACTGGCGCAGCCCGATGATTCTTTCTTTTTCCCCCCTCTCACGCGGGTCATCCGTTTCCCATTTTTCGGTAAAAAAGTACAGAAATGAACCGTCTTGCCCCCTCTTTCTTATCCTCAACTCTTTGGCGGGATTATCGGATTTAAGATATATTTGTTCGATATGAATTTTTTGATACGGCGGCATCCTGTTAAAATCAATGCTTGCGACCAAAAATTTTCTTTCGATTTCTGTCGGGGCCAAAATATCCAAAGCTTTGCAGACGGCGGATAAAACCCGTCTGATTTTACCATCAAAGTCCGTGCTATTGTCGATGATTTTGAAGTGCGGGTGGCCAAGCCAGCATTCGCGAGTTTTCCGGTCGATTGCGACTGCTTGTGCCAGCGTTTCCGTGCGCGCGGGATTATTACCCAGAGTGTAAAATTTTTCAGCGCCCAATGCGGCGGTGACAAGATGAACTACGCTGACATAGCAATCCCGAAGATTTACGAAATTATATTTTTGCTCTTTTAACAGCTGTATCCAATGCTCTTCGCTGGGAAAATAAGCCCGGTGATCCATTACGCCGCGGTCGCAAAGAATAATTTTTTTGTCTCGCGGATAAATTTCTGCAGCAGTTTTTTCGATGGATTTTTCCAGATAAATTTGCGTTGCCACGATCATCTTCTCGAGTAAATAGAGCTGGGTGGCGTTTTTCATTTTCCCCGGTGTTAGTCCACTGGCGAATAAAAAGGTCGGTACCTCCGGAACCACGAAAACTCTAAAACCGTAATCAGAAAGTCTTTCTACAAGAGTAGCCATGCCCGTGCTTTTACCCGCACATGGCCCGCCGGTGATAACAATTTTCGGTATTGCCATCGCAACACACCTCCAAAAAATTTAATTATCAACGAACTGATTTTAAATAATTATACAATAAATTTTAAATTTTGCAATGATAGTGGAGCTTGGTGAATAATGAACAAACCGGATGAGGACTGTCCTCTTCGAGAGGACAGTCCTCCGGAAATCCTCCGGAAATTATAGGCGGGAAAATCATAGTCAAAGCCGATTTTCCTAATTCAAGGTTTTCGATCGCTTGCGCCAGAAAAGACGATTTTACGCATTATTCGCCAAACTCAATAGTGTTACTTTTGACACCTTGGGCAGAAATGGGCTCCGCGGCCGCCAATTTTAATCCGCTCGACGATTCCGCCGCATCGCGGACATTTCTCGCCTTCGCGCCCGTAGACTTTCAAACGCGGCACATACTCCCCTTCTTTACCTTCGGCATCCAGATACAGGTCGGCTGACGAACCTCGGTATCTGATTGCTTCCCGAAGAATTTTTTTAATGCCGTTAAAAAGTTTTTTGATTTCTTCGTCGGTAAGCGTTCCGACGATCCGCGTTGGCTTGACTCCGGCGTAAAAACAAATTTCATCGGCATAAATATTGCCGATGCCGGCTATAAAAGTTTGCTCCATTAAAATTGGTTTGATCTTCTTTCGGGATTGATTCACCAAAAGAGTTTTAAAATTTTTTGGAGCAAAGTTCTTCTCCAGCGGCTCGGGCCCATATCCTTCCTTTTCTAAATATTTTAACACCTCTTTGGTTTCTACCAACTTCACAAATCCAAATTTCCGCAAATCGTTGTGTAATAATTTGCTGCCGTCGGTAAAATTATAGACAACGCGCGTATGTTTGTGAGATTCTGAATCAAGTTCCGGATGACGGGCTGGTTGATATATCAATTGTCCTGACATCTTCAAATGGATAAGCAAACTGTGGCCGTCCGACAAATCAATTATTAAAAGTTTGGCTCGGCGCCGAATGGCTTTTATTGTCGCGCCAATAACCGCCTTTTTAAAACTTTTCAGGCTAACCTTAATCAGGCGCGGTTCTAAAATCTCCACGCTTTTTATTCTCTTCGGAGAAGAAGACGAAGTGGACTTTAGTCCGCGAGACTTCCTTTTCTTACCGACAATAACATTATTTAATTGTCTTTTGATTGTTTCAACTTCGGGAAGTTCAGGCATTTTATTGTTAGTCTTTAAGACTAGTCACCAGCCCCTCTAGAGCCGATAAAGACGCAGCGCCCGGCCAAACGGCAGAAATTTTTCCGGATTTATCGATAAGAAAGTGCGCTGGCGTCCCACTGATGCTGATTTTATAATCCTGAAAAACGCTTCCGTCCTGATCGACCAGTATGGAAAAATTGACGTTGTTCTCTTTTTTATAGTTTCGCAGGGCCAAAAAAGACTCTTGGCTATAAATAGCAAAAACAGGAATTTGGCCGCGGTAAAAATCGGCAAATCTTTCCAGATCACGTAGTTCTTGTTGAAAAAAATCACAAGTCGAAGCGGTAAAAACTAGTAAAACAGCCTGCCCGCGCAACTCTTTCAGAGACACCTCGACCCCATCAATATTTTTCAGAACAAAAAGAGGCGCGGAAAACGCGACAAGCGGAGCAACTAATTCGCCAGCCTGCTCTTGTCTTAACAGATCTTCTTCGGTTTTTTGTTTATTTTGTTTATAAAAAACTCCGGTAGCGATAATCGCGGCCGCGATTAAAATCGACAGCGGTATGAGATAAAAATTGGACTTAGCCATTATATCGCTCACTTATTATTTTTAATATTTTGTTTTCGTTAACATTCTGTATTTTCCGATTCTCCATCACAATCTGTCCGTTTATAATTGCAGTTTCGACGTCGTTTCCTCTGGCGGAATAAACCAAGTTCGAGAGAATATTATAATCGGGCAACAGATGCGGTTGCTGGAAATTAAGAAGAATGATATCAGCTGCTTTCCCTCTTTCAATTGATCCGAGATTTTTTTCTTCACCGATGGCCTTGGCGGCGTTAATGGTCGCCATATCTAAAATAATTTGCGCCTCGGCCGCGCTCGGATCTTTTTCGGCCAACTTGTGGACAAGCGCACTGAGCTTCATTTCTTCAAACATGTCCAAATTATTGTTAGAACAGGCACCATCAGTACCAAGGCCGATGTTAACCCCTTTATTTAATAGTTTCTTGAGGGGCATCAGTCCAGAAACAAGCTTCATGTTGGAAACCGGACAATGTGAAACATTGACCCTGCTTTTCGCCAACAAGACAACGTCATCGTCAGTCAAGTGGCAAACATGCGCAACCAAAGAATTTTTATCAAGAATTCTATTTTCGACCAAAAGCCTTACTGGCGTCTTTTTATATTTTTTGCGGCTATATTCGACCTCGGCCTCTGTTTCCGCCAAATGAGTTTGAAGAATTATCTTGTACCGATCAGCTAATTTTTTACATTTCCGGTAAGTTTCGAGCGATGTCGACTGCAACATGTGCGGAGCAATGGAAAATTTGATCAATTCTGCGCCCCTTGGTTTCGTCAAAATTTTTTCCGCGGCAGCCAAAGCATCGTCGGGAGATTCAAACTCCGGGCATTTAAAATCCAAAACTGGAATTCCGATGTTTGCCCGCAACCCCAACTCCTCAACGGCCATAACAATAGCATCGGCAAAAAAATAACCATCCACAAAACAAGTAGTGCCGGATTCAATCATTTCGAGGCCGCCCAAAAGCGAACCCCAATAGACATCTTCGGCCTTAAGTTTGCCCTCGAAGGGAAAAACCTTTTCGAACCACCACTTTTTAAGCGGCATATCATCGGCGTAGCCGCGAAGAAGCGTCATTGCTAAATGAGTATGAGTATTAATTAAGCCCGGCATAACCACCCTACCCTCGCCGTCAATTATTTTTTTCGCCCTTTTCTTATATAATTTTTCTAGCTCGTGACTGATACCAATGTCCAGAATTCTACCATCCTTAATGCAAATAGCCGCGTTTTTCAATATCTGACGCTTGCTGTCTTGGGTTAAAATTGTTGCATTTCTTATTAAAATCATATACAAAAACTATAGCAGGTTTTCGCACTTTGTAAAAGAATCTCACGCTAAAGAGAGGTGTGCCATGCCAAAAGAAAAAGGCGAGAAAGAGCAGCTAATAGAAGAAATTCTTGGCGCGAGAATGATAGTAGTATATCCGCCCGTAATAAACGGGCCGTACTCTAGAATTGCTCTTTTGCCATCGGCCAATTACAGTTTAGTTGATTTTATGCAAAGATTGAGTTTAAAACCCAAAACGGTGTTGAAAGCAACAAGGGAACCTTGTTGTGGCGGGACGGAATACGATAGAAAATCTTTTCAGTTTCTAGCCGACACGCTTGGCGAATCGCTTCTTGTTTTGGGCCACAAGGAATCGGGATTCAAGAAAAAATAACTTATCTTTCATTCACAAGAATCTTTGTTCGGCCGGCCGATATTTTGGTTCAAGGGGCTATTTTGGAAAATCATTTGTAGGAATTTGAAGTAACAAAAAAATTTACCGCCCCGCGATATGCGCGAGGCGGTTTTTTATTGGAATGAAAAACTAAAAGTTTGATTTCACACAAACACAGATAGGTTCAACAAGTAAGTGCAACACTTTCATTAAATACTTCTAACGGCGTTTTAAAGCCAAGACGCTTTCTCGGCCTGTTATTCAGCGCGTCCTCAACGGCTTTCAGCTCTTCATCCGGTATTGTAACAAAATTAGTGCCTTTTGGCAGGTACCAACGGATCAGTCCGTTGGTATTTTCGTTCGTGCCGCGCTCCCATGAAGAATACGAATGAACGAAGAAGCATGATAATCCCGAAAATTCTTCTTCCAGCTCTTTCCAGCAAACGTTCTCTGAGCCCCGATCAAAAGTGATGGTTTGGCGAATAGCGGGCGGCAATGGGATAAGGCGGGAGACAATCGCTTCCCTCGTGCTTTGAGCTGTTTTGTCACTTAGTTTTGAGATGCGGACCAAACCAGAAACCCGTTCGACCAGAGTATTAACAGCCGGCTTTCAGCTTTATCTTCGCGTATGTCCGGATTAGCTCGTTTTTGAGCCGTTCTTCTCTCCCGCGGCTCTTTCTCTTTTTGCAAGCTCGTTCGTGAGCCAGGCGCGGAGTATACACATAATACTCGGGTGGCAGATTCCGTTTGATTTCCCGCGAGACTGGCGAGGGAGTCCTTCCTAATTCCCGCGCCGTCTCGCGGACGGAATATTTCTGCCAAAGCATTTCCTGTATCCTCTCACGCTCTTCGATGGAAAAATGTTTGTAGCGCATACACGGATTGTATCAAAGTGTTGCACTTGAAGGTTGAATGTACCGGCGACACATTTGACAAAAACGGTATTTATACGGTAAAATAAAGAAAATCTTTGACAACCTGACGCGAGGGGCAGACGAATATGTTGGGGCAATTGAAAGAAATATCTGTTGGCACAGGTGGGGGCGATCCGGCCTATCGACAGCCAATATCCGAGAGCGATTTGGCGATTGTCGAAAAAGTTTTTGCGGCTTTGGACAAAACGCGGCTCCGTAATTTTGAACCAACGGCCATTCCAGCGATCAAGCTTCATCTTTTTAATTTCTTTAAAAATCATCCGAAACCAAGCGAAAAAGAATTGAATAAAGAGATTAATAAGTGCCAGCGGTGGTCGGAAATGGAAAAAGAATATAGCCAAGAAGGCAATCCGTTACCGACCATCGGAATTGAGATTGAGATGAAGAAAAGCGATTTGATGCCAGACAAAGTGGCCATACTAAGAAAACTTAGTATCCCTAATTATGAAGAATATACAGTCGCTAATGTTTGGGAGGTTAATCCTGATTTCAGCTATAGTTCTTGGATACAGACCCAAATGCTCCGGGAATTAGTTGCGATGGGCGCTTTGCCGCTGGAAGAAACCGATGATGGTCGGGGTAAGCGAATTCCCGCGCAGCGGATGTTTCCGCTTCATATTAATCTCGGGTGGCCGATAACAACTTATAAGATTAGCCATTGCCATAATATTGAAACACTAAGCGACACTTTGAATTACGCCTTTACTTCGACGAAACGGATACGACGGCTAAAAGTTTTCCCATATAATCTGAAAAAAAGTAAAAAATCCAGTAGCGGTAAAAACAACGGAACATTTTTCAGATTAGAGTTAAAAGCGCCGGAATTCAGAGATTACCCGTCCTATCGGATGCTGGCCGAAACGCAGAAGATCGGCGCAATGCTTTTTTCTTATATTAAAAAAACGGAAAATTTGCCTTTAAGCCCGGCCGAGAAGAAATTAGCCGATCTCTGGTTTAATTTTAGCGATGCGGTGTCTGAAAAATTCAAAGAATATGGAATCGAACCGGGAGATCTGAGCAAGAAGCCAAAAGAAGCAATTAAAATTTTAGAGAGCAACGATTTGAAACAAAAAAGTCGGGAAATTTTCGGCCGTTACGCGAGAAGAGTTGGAGAAATCCTGAAAACAAGCAAATAACCCCCCCTTTGGAGGGGGTTTTGTTTTACCAAACTCAACAAAAAGCACACATCGAGGTTGACAAGTCGGTGGAAAAAGTCTTTAAATAAAGATACAAACTAAGTTCGTTGAAAATACCACAACTCTGAAAAAATTGTTCGGTAAACTCACCACAAAGGAGAACAATGAAGTGGTCAAACTCGAGATTAATCCAAAGCTCTGCAAACAATGCGGCTGGTGCGAACAGTTTTGTCCTAAAAAAGTCTTTGGCTCCAGGGGCGAAATTTTAAATGCAGAGGCCTGCTCCAAGTGCGGACTCTGTCAATTACTTTGTCCCGAGGGCGCGATCCTCTTTGGTGAACAATCTAAAGAACGCCAAGGAACCATCCAGTTTCCCGCCTGCAACGCTTTGCGTAGCAATGCGGGCAGGCCCAACTTACTCCGCCAAGTGTCTAGAGAAGTTAGCAAATTTGGCCTTGGTTGGAGCATTCAAAGAAGCTTATCAGAACCCGGCCCTTATTTTATTTCTGGTAATGGAGCTTGCGTTCGAGGAGCTCTTGATGCCGGTTGCCAATTTTATGCTGGCTATCCAATCACGCCAGCATCAGAAATCATGCAGGACATAGTAAAAAAGTTCGGGCAAACGTCCATTGGCATTTTTATTCAGATGGAAGATGAGATCAGTTCCGTAGGCGCGATAATCGGCGCTTCGCAGACCGGCGTCAAATCGATGACCGCAACTTCCGGTCCGGGCTTCTCATTGATGCAGGAAAATATCGGTTACGCGGTTATGACCGACACCCCTTGCGTGATCATTAACGTCCAGCGGGCCGGGCCAAGCACCGGTCAGGCGACGCGTCCGGCTTTCGGCGATCTGATGCAGGCCATCTGGGGATGCCACGGCGATTCGCCGAAAATTGTTCTGGCGCCGACCAACGCCCAAGAATGTTACGACCTGACCATCAAGGCCTTTAATTTAGCCGAAATGTATCTTACTCCGGTTATCATCCTGACCGACGAAACTATCGCCCACCTCCGAGAACGGATTGAAATTCCAGGCGAGATACGAGTTTTTAAACGCGTGGTTCCCATTTTCGGCGACGGACAAGAATTAACCGTAACCGGCTCGACTCATTACTCCAATGGATTACGAGCAGCTTCTGATCCAAAAGCACAGCAGGATTTACTTGATCGTCTTAAGGAAAAAATGGAAAATATCGGCCGCCATCCGATAATCGACATTAACTGTCATCCGGAAAACAAAGTTGTAATTATTTCCTGCGGATTTACGGCACGTAGCGTTGCCAAAGCGGTTTACAATTTGGGACTTGATAATAAAATCGGTACTGCCGTTATCAAAATGCTTTGGCCGTTTCCCTTTAAAGAGATCGAAAACGCTGTCCCCCATCGGGCTAAAGTAATCGTGCCGGAGATGAATCAAGGTCAACTCATTCATCTAATTCGGGAAGTTTGCCACGACCCGATTCCCCTGAATCAAACTGATGGATTGCCGATCGAACCAAAAACGATACAGGCGGCCGTCAAATCCTGCATGGAGAAGATGCGACAATGAAAGAAAAAAACCTTAACTGGCTAAGATGGATAAAAAATGGTCAGCCACTTCAATTTTGTCCCAGTTGCCAATACGGAACAATTCTGCGCCTCTTGGCCTGCGCCTTGGAAAAAACCGGCCTTGAGCCAAAACAAGTTATGGCGGTTTCGGGAATCGGCTGCGCCGGATGGATAACCGACCGTTATCTGAAAACCGATACTCTGCACACCACTCACGGCCGGCCGATTTCTTTTGCTACCGGCATAAAATTAGTCCGGCCGGATTTGAAAGTAATCGTTGTCAGCGGTGACGGCGACTTGGCGACGATCGGCACCAACCATCTGGTCCACGCTGTCAGACGCAACATCAATCTTTCGGTTTTCTGTGCTAATAATTTCCTCTACGGCATGACGGGCGGCCAGGCGGGAGCGACAACTCCGCGCAACGCCATTACCGCGACCACTCCGCAAGGCAACCCCGAACAACCATTGGACTTGATCAAGCTGGTGTTATCGCTCGGTTGTTCAATGGCTAGCCGGTATCCGGCAATGCCGATCGGAAAGAGCCCTTATCCGACAATCGACGCGATTGTCAAAACGCTTAAACACGAGGGATTCTCTTTTTTCGAATTCATCTCTCCCTGCGTGACACATTTCGGCCGGAAGAACGAAATGCCAAATCCCGGGAAGCTGAAAGAATATCTGAAAGATCTGCTGATTAGGAAAGAAGACATCGCGTCGTCCACTTCCGAACCGACACCGCTGGCCAAAAACGGTAAGCTGGCCCAGGGAACATTCGAAACCCTGATCGATTATCTGCGATTTACCGAAAAAGGAGGCCAGCAATGAAAGTGGAAATACTGCTGGTCGGCGAAGGCGGACAAGGCGTCCAGACCTTGGGCGATATTTTGGCCAAAGCGGCTTACAACGACGGTTACTGGCCATATAGCAAATGCGGTTACACGCCGGCGGCCCGGGGCGGAGAAGTTATCGCATCAGTGATAATCGCCGACGAAACGCAAATTTATCCGCTGGTAGAAAAAGCTGACTACATTTTTATCTTGTCCCGCAATGAATCGCTTGAATTTGTTAAGAACAAAATCACCGAAAAAACCCGCATTGTTTCGGTCGACGCCGCTTTTCCGAAAACGATAAAAATAAAGCATCCTATCATAGTAAAGAACGAGGACAAAGAAATTCCGCTGAATATTTTTATGTTGAAAATCATCCAAAAAATAATCACCGTGCCTTCGACCAAAAGCGTGGAAAAGGCAATTCAAGATATCTTGGGCAAAAAACGCGTTGAACGGGAAAAAAATTAAGGCGTGGGTTGAAAAAATATCAAAAAGAAACGAGAGGTGAACGAATGTGCCCAAAAATCATGTTGACACTCGTGGACTCCCCTGCCCCGAACCGGTACTGCGTGTCATGGAGAAGATCCGCACCGCGGACGATCTGGCAGAAATCGTAGTTCTGGTGGATGCGAATAGAGAGGGGCCTAAAGAAAATACCAAACGCACTGCCGCCGCTCTTGGGTGGCAAGTAAAAGCATCTCCGTAGAAGAGGAGAAAGAAGAAGAATATTTCAAAATCGTCCTTGAAAAGATCAAACCTGAATAAACCAACTAACGAAAAAGGCCACCCTTGATGGGTGGCCGTTTAATTTATTTTTACTTTTTTATTCGGCTATCTATGCGGTTACTCTGTTCTGCCGCAACAGTTCAACGACGTCCGGAAAATCAATTCCTAAGCGCCGGACTAATGCCAGCGTCGGAATACCGTCGTTGGTCCAGCCGCGGCGTTTGTAAACCGCGTTTTTGAGTTCTTCATAGGCGGCTTCACGAAATTTCCGCATGAGAGCAATTTTGTCTGTCAAGCTTTTTCCAATAAGGTCAACGCCGTATTTTTCGACCAGCTGACGGTCATAACGTTCAGCTCGCGATTCGTATTCCTCAACGGTCACCGGCCCCATGGCGCGATACGGGAGACTGTCGTGTTCGCGGCGGCCAAAACCCATTTTTAAATTAAACAACCGCTGAAAGGTATAAACTCTCTCGCTCATCAAAAGCAGGTCTTCGGGCGTGACCGTTTTGCCGGTCAGCGCGCTGAAATACTGGGCATACCAATTAACGTGTTGCGTCACCTTGGCCGGTTCCGGAGTTTCTTTATTGCCCTCCGGCACAACGTCGTTCCACGGCAACTTGCACAAGCCGCACAGGCTAAACCAGGTCCGCCACATCGGAAACCAGTGCAAAGCTTCGGCTTTCTTCT
>Ga0210056_1002719_pt1 | contig 14715 bp, 11 predicted proteins | sample CryGeyCG2014_080_2_FD_183965 | JGI IMG/M metagenome (GOLD analysis project Ga0210056, IMG submission 183965) | Groundwater microbial communities from aquifer - Crystal Geyser CG07_land_8/20/14_0.80 (SPAdes) (version 2) | ecosystem: Environmental > Aquatic > Deep subsurface > Groundwater | place... | reverse complement strand
AGCAGTTGTTTTTATCAGTTTGTTGTTTAAAACAAATTCAATCATTAGTTGTTAATTTAATAAGAAAATCAGCGCATTTGGCAAACGCCTTGCCCAATCGGCTTCGGCATGGCGGGCTTGAGCTTCCTTAACGTAAAAGTAGTCTTTATTTGGCAAATAGCCCTTAGCATTTAAAGCATTTACCATAGCAATTACGCCGGGTTCAAGTTGTGTTTCAAGTCCCACAGTTCCAATATCGAGATAGATTTTTAAGTCTTTTTTTGGAGCCTTATCGGAGGTAATTTTAGGCACATAATCAAAATTTTGATACTGAAAAGCGGGCGACATACAAAGTGCGCCCGAAAAAATATCGGAATGTTCCCAAACCAGCATCATCGAAATCAAACCACCCATAGATGAACCTCCTATAAAGGTGTGAAGTCTGTCGGGTTTTGTACGATAAGTGGCATCGATAAAAGGTTTTAACTTATTAATGATAAAATTCATATAAGCTTCGCCTTTTGTGCCGGGGGAATAATCTAAACTGCGGTCGGCGGTATTGTTGATTCCCACAATGATTACAGGTGGAATTTTACCTATTCTTATCAAACTGTCGCCCGTTTCATCTGCCTGCCAATCAACGCCAAAAGAACTTGTTTTTGGGTCGATTAAATTCTGTCCGTCGTGCATGTATAAAACAGGGTATTTTTTATCGGTATTTTTATCGTAATCAGGTGGCAACCAAACAATCACATCGCGAGCTAAAAGCCCTTCGCCTTGCATTTGTTTATGATAAACAACTTGACCTGTAATTTGACCAACGATGGTGTTTTGTGCTTGTCCCCATTGGTAAATGGTGTCGGTTTTTATTCTAGTAGTTGCCGTATTGATAGAAAAATTTGCAAAAGGACGTCCTTGTTTATCTAAACCTTCTTTTTGCCATGAACCAAGGGTGAATTTATATTCTATTGAGGCGTTTGTCTTAGGCTTAAAGGACTTCCTCCAAAGGTGTTTTCTCACAAAAGACATGGGGGTTTTATTGGCGTTCCAAGCGCCAAGTGCATCAATATCGCCCGAAATATATACGGTACTTGTTGTATCGTTTAAATAAGGTGTAAAGACCTGAATTTTAACAAGTTTTGAAGTGGATTGACAGGAAATTATGAGTCCAATCATCAATATAAAGGAAACAGTTTTAAAGGAGTTCATTTTTTCTTTCATTTTTTTTCAATTTGCTACTTCGTTTCGGTCTGCCGTGCGTTGGGACAGACTCACGCTACCGACAAGCTTTTTTATTTGCTCGCAAAGACGCAGAGACGCAAAGTAAGTTTACCCTTTTTTATATTCAACACTCGGCTCTGCTGCCATGCTCAATTTTTCTTCCGCTTCTTTTACAGTTATCTGCCCATTCATTAACATAGGCAACAACCAATCTCGGAGTGCGGATAGTTGTTGGTTTTGTTTAAGATTGTATGTAATTTGCTTATTACTCGGTACTGTTAATTTACCAAATTCTTCTATTAATTTTATTGGAGGAATTGAAATGAATAAAACTTCAACGTCTTTTGGATAAACGTGTGGCTGAGCAGAACCCCTTGCTTGTTTATATAAAAAATATTGTCTCATTTTTAAAAAACCAAGAATTTGAAGTGTTTCTGCTGTATTTTTACCCCTTACTGTTGTGCAATCACACGCAAAAATTGGTTCTCTCCAAAAATTAATATAACCCGCATTTGCTCCTGATGCACTTATAGTAATAGTGTTTTCTGAATAATTTGCTTTTGAATGATAGTATGAAAAATCGATACCAGCCGAAACGACTTTTACTTTACCTGTAGAATCTGCTGTATTTTCCGTAATCAATGTGCCTTTTTTAATACTTGCATAATCTCCCAACTTTTTCACTTCCCACCCCTCAGGAATTTCCCTTTTTAGTTCTTTGTTATACACCATTTTACCGCCCGATGATTTGTAGGGTTTGCCTTGCTCGTTAGGAAAATCGAACTGCACAAACCAATAATCGTAGAGCGTTTTTGCCATGGCTTCCAACTCTCGGTTGATGCGGTTGTTGAGTTCTATTTTGGCGTCAAGGTCGGATAGGACTTTGGCAATGGATTTTTGGGTGGGGAGGTCTGGAAGTCTGAACTTTAAATTTCCTATATCATCAGGCGATATAGAAGGATAGGACGACACAGCATTCATCCCAATTGTATGCAAATAATCTGTTATGCTTTTTTGGGTTAGCAAATAAAAAATATACTTTGGGTAGGTGTTTTCATCTGTAATGTCAATGGTTGTAAATCCAGTTGAAACAACAATATCCTTAAAGTCTCTTTCTATTATTCCATAATGCTCTTGATTTGGTCGAACGGTAGAATAAAGTATTGTATTAGTAAATACTTTTCTTTGTGCTCTACTTGGTATTTTTTCCGATTTAGTATTAAATCGCTGAAAACCTTCTATTTTGTTTTTAGTTAAACTTCCAGTGTCTAAATATTTGATAATATTGGGAAAGGAATCCTTCTTGAAAGTTTCCTTATTTAAAGCGGCAATATCTTTTATTTTGGCAAATCTATTCATACTTCAATCCCTTTTAAGTTATTCTTTGCGACTCTACTTCGACTATGCTCAGCACAAGTGCGGCTCCCGATGGGTCGGGACAAGTTCTGCGTGAAATTTTCTCTCGCTAAGACGCTAAGACGCCAAGTTTTATTTGTTTTCATACCTCAATCCCTTTTAAATTATTCTTTGCGACTCTGCGTCTCTGCGTGAAATTTTCTCTCGCTAAGACGCTAAGACGCCAAGTTTTATTTGTTTTCATACCTCAATCCCTTTTAAATTATTCTTTGCGACTCTGCGTCTCTGCGTGAAATATTCTCTCGCTAAGACGCCAAGGTTTATTTGTTTTCATACTTCAATCCCTTTTAAGTTATTATCTAACTGCGACAAAATAATTTTCGCTTCCATTTCCATTTTTGAAAAAGCAAACCACTTTTTGCCAAGGTCTTTTAGGCTTGCCCCTAAGTGATACACTTCTTTTTCGTCTATGATTATAAACCTGTCGTGAGATTTGTTCAGGGGTTTAATCTTTATTTTGTCGTATTGCTGATTGTGCTTTTTAATATCTAAATCTAATTGTTTGTTAGGTTGGGTATAAATGGTTGCATTCACAATTTTACTCCTTTTGCTAAGCAGTACCAACACCGATTCATCAATATAATTATCTATTACAATAATGGATTGCTTTGCCTGTTTTAATATGTCTGCTACAAAGGCATAAGCATCAAACACTTGACCGTCGAAAAAGATGCCCTGTTTAGGTGGCAGTGATGTATGAATTTCAAAATCAATTTCATTTACTTTTTTAGAGAGTGCATCCACTTTGTCTTCTATCCTGTTTATTCTGTTATTTACAGAATAGCCTTTCAGCAGATAATCTTTAAGTATTTTATTAGCCCATATTCTGAACTGTGTACCTTGTTTAGATTTAACTCTATAACCAACAGATATAATTACATCAAGGTTGTATATTTTTATCTTTCTGGTTTGGGATTTTCCTTTGATAGCCCCATGTTGAGTGGTTAGTAAGAAATCCTTACATACCACTTCTTCATCAAGTTCCCCTTCTTTAAAAATATTGCCTATATGTTGCGTAATCGCAACTCTGTTTCGCCCGAATAAGGTTGCCATCTGTTCCTGATTAAGCCAGACGGTTTCATCTTCAATTCTTACTTCAATGCGTGATGGAAGTTCTTTTGCCTGATAAAGTAATATTTCATTCTTCATACCGCAAGCCTTTTAAATTATTCTGAATTTCGGTTTCCAACATTCTGCTTTCTTCAAAAAGCTTACTCAGGTTTTCTTCAAAGCCTTTCATCTTGGATTCAAATTCATCGGCAGTAATGTCCACATATTCAATTTTTACCTCAAAATATTGCCCGGCACTCAGCGAATAGTTTTTTTGTTTTATTTCGTCGTAACTTACCACCACCGAAAAATCTTCAAGGGCTTTTTTATCGTTAAAGGTGTCGATAATCTGTTGTTCTTCTTTGGCTGTTAAAACCGTTTTTTGATTTTTGCCTTCCTTTATGGTTTCACCCAAATTGGAAGCATCAATCAGCACTACATTGCCTTTGTTGTTTTTATCCATAAACACAATAGAAACATTGGTGCCTGTGGTGGCAAAAATATTGCTTGGCATACTTACCACACCTGCCAACATTTTGCTTTCTACCAATTTTTCACGGATTTTTTTATCAATTCCGCTTTGTGCGGTAATAAAACCTGTTGGAACTACAACAGCTGCTTTACCTTTTTTGCTCAATGAAAAAATAATATGTTGCAAAAACAGCGAGTAAATCGACATTTTATCAATATCTTTTGGCGGTATCTTCGGTATTCCTGCAAAAAAGCGGTCTTTGTTTTCCTTGCAATCCAAATCGTTGCGATAATCAGAAAAGTCGAGTTTAAACGGTGGATTGGAAACTATAAAATCGAATTTTGCCAATGCTCCGTTGTCATCTTTATGATACGGGTGTGAAATGGTATTACCCTGAATAATATTTTGTATGGAATGTACCAGATTGTTCAAAATCAGATTCAAACGCAACAAACTCGATGATTTTTGAGAAATATCTTGTGAATAAATAAATAGTGCATTTGTCTTCGCCTATGGCGTGGGCAATGTTCATCAAAAGTGTTCCCGAACCTGCCGAAGGGTCGTAAACGGTTGCATCTTGCACAGGCTCGTTTACCAAAATGGCAGCCATAATTTTTGCCACTGCATGAGGTGTAAAATATTCGGCATACTTGCCTCCGCTATTGGTGTTGTAGTCTTTTATCAAGTATTCAAAAATGGTGGCGTAAAAATCGAATTTTTGGTTAAAAATATGCTCAAAGCTTACACCCACCAATTTATTGATAATGGCTTTTGCAAAAGCATCGCGCTTACTGCCATCGCTAATGTATTCGGTTAGTCGGTCGAACAAAACTACTTTTGCCCCACCATCGGTTTTCACTGAGAAAATGTCGTTGTTGGTAATGGCGATGTCCATCAAAGTATCGTCAAACAACTTGGCAAAATCGCTTTCGTTTTGTCTGCCAAAAAGTTCCGATATAAAATGCTGTGGTTTCAGTTTGGCGGTGTCGGCTCCCAACTGCAAAAGCAACATTTCATACTCGTCTTCTGAATAAGTACTTATTTCTTTTTCCCAATTTTCGGCTTTCTTTAATTTGCTGTCGAGTTTCTTTACCTCAAACGCAAATTTGTCGTTCATAAATTTATACAGGAAAACCTGTGTAATTATTTTAAACTCGTTGCCATCGTTGCCCAAACCATAGTTTGCACTAATGCTTTTAAGACTGTCTATAAGCGTTTTGGTTTTTTCTTTAAAATCGATGTCGGTCATATTTTTATCTCGCTTTTTATTTTTTCTCGCAAAGGCGCAAAGGCGCTAAGATTAATTCCTTTGCGACTTTGCCTCTCTGCGAGATATTTTATAAATTATTTACAATTCTTGTTATTCCGTCCTTTATTAGTTTTTCGTTGAAGTTGATTAACAAGCCGAGCTTTAATCTTGTAATTTTCAAATAGGTTAAAAGTTGCTTTGGATGCACAGGAGCAATTTGTTCAACTGATTTTAATTCAATAATTACTTTGTTTTCGACAATTAAATCAGCCCTGAAACCTATTTCCATTTTCAAATCGTCCCAAATTACGGGAATTACTTTTTGCCTTTCTACATTCAAACCCTGTTTAACCAATTCATAAAACATTATTTCTTCATATACAGACTCTAATAATCCAGGTCCTAATTTGACGTGGATATCATAGGCGGTATTCACTACTATTTTTGAAATATCATTTTCTGTCATTTTACTATTTATTTTTTGCGGCTTTGCGGCTTTGCGAGCAACTTACATTGCTCTTCCGTAGAATTCATTTATATATTCGTTTACCACCAAGTTGTTAATGTACTTCGATGATTCAGCGTTCAAATTTATATTGTTTTTGTTTTTAAATTGGTCAATAACCAATCGCATCATTTGTGTAGTGAAATAGCTTTCATTATCTAACAACCTTGTGTTTTGTAGAACTTGCAAATCAGCATCTTGCTTTACACTTTTTAATGCTTCAAAAATCTGACTTTCTTTTTGCGATAATGTACCTTTTTCAATCAATCTTTTGTGGATTCGGGCATATTTTGGGTCGCTGTCGTATTTGTCTTTCAATAAATTGTTTTGGCGGTTGAGTTCCTTTATTTTCTCATAAATTTTTGTCAATGCACCAATGTTTTGCCTCATTTCGTCCTGTGTAATCTCGTCCAGATTTTTCTTGTCGAAAAGGCGTTTCAATTCTTCGTACAACGAAACAAATTCGGGGTCTTTCTTATCAAAATTACTTGCCAAAGTCTCACGGGTTTTCCGCAAAGTGTCTTTTAATTCATCGGCTAAAATCAGTTCTTCTTCCGAAATTTTGGTAAAGTGAAATAGCACATCTTCCAAAGCAACATTCAGTAAATTGGTATTGTCGATGTTGTTTTTTAAAGCTTCCTGCGTATTGAGAAGGGCTAAATGGTTTTCAGTTTCACGGTAAAGTTGTGCCAACTTTTTGAAATCAATTTTTTCGAGCAAATCAAAATGACCGAACAAACGGATTAGGTTGTATAAACTCTTGGCATTGCCCAAAGCCTTTTTAATAAGCAATACTTTTTCACGGTCTTGAATTTGGGTTATTTGTTGTGAAAAAAGTTCTGCATTGGTTGTGTCGAAATAAAATAAAATGTCTTTTATTTCTGCAATTTCCTTTTCAATTTCTTCTTTCGATTTAAACAAGCCGGAGTAAAATTCCATTTCATCGCCTAATTTGGCTTGCAATTCATCGAAATAGGCTTTGTTGGTGGCATCAAACTCTGCTCGTATGTCGGCAAAATCTACTACATAGCCATATTTGAAATTTTTATACGTTCGGTTTACTCGTGTAAGTGTTTGTAAAAGATTGTGCCTTTTGATAACTCGCCCAATGTATAATTTCTTTAATCGCTTGGCATCAAAGCCAGTTAAAAGCATATTGTAAACAAATAGAAAATCAATTTTGCCTTCTTTGAAATCTTCTACTAAATCTTTGCGTTCTTGCGGAGAACCAATATCGTGAAGAATTAAAGCAGCCGTTTTAACTTTATAACTGTGTTTCAGTTTGGTTTTATAATCTGCTTTAGGTTCTGCGGCTTGCAGCAATTCTTCTTCTTGTTCCGATTTAAGAGCGTATTTTTCATTAAAAATTCGGAACATTTCTTTTGCCTGGTCGGAACTGTCGCAAACCACCATTCCGCCAATGGAACTATCAGAAAAAGTCAAACGGCTTTTTTCAAAATCGTTTACGATATAGTCGAGCATTGGCTCAACAAAGTTTGTGTGAGCAAAAACTTTTTGCCTTTCAATGTCGCCTTTTAGAATCTTTATTTTATCCAATGCGTCTTTCAGCACAATTTTATAATCGCTTTCAATTTCTTCTCTGATTAAGCGAAGCGTGTAACCATCGGCAATTGAAGCATTGTAGTAATATTTGTGAATGTAATTGCCGAATAAATCTTTCGAGTAATAATCCTTTGTAATGAGTGGCGTGCCTGTTAAACCGATTTTTATTGAGTTGGTGTCAGATTGCGTAAGGTTTGCCAAAAAACTGCCTTGTGGATTGTAACTGCGGTGTACTTCATCTAAAAAGTAAATCCGTTGAATACTAATATCGTAATCTTGCTTTTGTGTTACGTTGGCTTCTTCGCTGAACTTTTGAATGTTCACCACGGTAATTTCGGGCTTACCCGAATTGTTGTGAATGGCAGTTGTGGTTTTTATTGACTTTACAAAATCTGCTCTTGAATCAACAATGTGAACAATCAAGCCACGAGCCGTAAATTCTCGTTTTGCCTGAATAAGCAAGTCTAAACGGTCAACAATAAAATAGAACTTGGGAATTACTTTCTTCTTTTGGAAATAATCGGTCAGGTAGCGAACATTGTAAAAAGCCAAAGCAGTTTTTCCGCTTCCTTGAGTATGCCAGATTATTCCTTTCTTTATTCCACTTTCTAATTTGTTTTCTATGGCTTTTGTGGCGAAGATTTGAGGGTAACGCATAACGTGTTTTTCAATTCCCTTTTTCTCGTCCACATACACAATAGCATATTTTAAAATAAACGAAAGTCTGTCTTTTGAAAACAATGATGTAAGAACTCGGTTTGTTGGCGTGTTTGGGTTTTTATTTGTAATAAATTCTGGCGAACTTTTGATAACTGCAAGATTGCTATCCTTCAAAACAAAGTTTTCCAAACTGTCCTCTTCAATCGCCAATAATTTTTCAAAGTCCAATTTTTCTTCTTCTCTAAAATAGTTAAATATCGGTTTTGTGTATGAAGGCGAAGCATAAAAAGCACCTTGTAAGGGTTCAATATCTTCGTTGTCGTACTCCATATTATTGGAGAAAACCATCAATTGCGTAATGTTTACAAACTTTCTGAATTTCTTGTTTTGGAATCGTTTGTTTATTCTTTCTCGTTCTGCAATTATTCCGTCTCGGTTGTTTGGTTTCTTTACTTCGATAAATGCCAAAGGCATTCCATTGATTAAAAGAATTATATCGGGTCTGAATTCTTCGTCTCCGTTTTTATAAGTCAATTCGGTTACAACATGAAAAGTGTTGTTTTCAAAATTCTCAAAATCAATAAGTTTTACTCCTGATTCAATGGTTAATTTTTCAAAATAGGCTTTGCCTAAATCTTCATTGCTCAGTAAAAGGGAGGTGTCAACCAATAAATGTTCTGCTTGGTCTTGGTCAAAGTCAGGGTTAATTTTCACAATAGATTCTTTGAATATTTCCGTGAAAATATTTGTCTCTGTATCCCAAACCGCATTATTCAGCGAAATATATTTATAACCAAGTCTGCATAGGTGCAGTATGGCTGGTATTTTAACTCTTGAATCCTCGTTAAATTTCATATTTCATTGTCCAAAAATTATAGTACGCAAGATACTCAATTTCCTGCGGTGCGTCGGCAAGAAAACTGCTCTTTTGCAAGCTGAAGCATCGGCTTGTGTGTCGGGGCTTGCAAATGTGATGTTTTGTGCGTTGGTTGTTCATTTCATTTTTCTTTTTCAGTCTTTAAGTAGCAAATTGTCCGCTGTTTCGTTGTCTTTTTATACTGACGGCTATCATCAATATAAAGGAAACAGTTTTAAAGGTGTTCATTTTTTAATACTTAAATGTTTTTCAAATGTACAAACTTCATTTTAAACGATGGGTTTTAGGCTTGCCAATTATTAATTAGTACATTTGTTTTAGGTAAATATTTATAAGTGGTATATATTAAAAAAATAGATGAAAACAACCTATAAAATAGCAAGGCGTTTTAGAGAAGTTATTCTTAATGGAACTTGGGTTGCTAATACAAATTTTAAAGACCAACTGTCAAACTTAAATTGGGAGCTAGCTACTACTAAAATTAACACTTTTAACACCATTGCTGTTTTAGCACAACACGTTCACTATTATATAAAAGGGATAATAAGTGTTTTTAAAGGGGGACCCCTAAATATTAAAGACAAATATAGTTTTGATTTTCAGCCCGTTCAATCTCAAGAGGAATGGGAAAGTTTTTTAGATAAATTTTGGATTGATGCTGAGGAATTTGCTTCCTTAGTTGAAAAAATGCCCGAAGAAAAGCTAAATCAAGTATTTGTTGATGAAAAATATGGAACGTTTCAACGAAATATTGATGGTGTGATTGAACATTGCTATTATCATTTAGGGCAAATAGTATTGTTAAAAAAATTATTAAAAAATGATAACCCAAAAACTGCTTAACTTTGACCTAAATCTGTCCTAATAATTTAGGGGTTCTATAAAAACAATTAACGCAATTACTTTTAAATTTATGAAAATCAAAAAAATTTTAATCATCACAGGAATCGTGTTTTGCCAAGGCATTTTCGCCCAAAACACGCCCATTCAAAGGAATTTTGAAAAATTCAGTCCGCTTTTAGAATTAGATAACCTTAGAACGCCATTCAGAACGCAAGCAGGCGAACCTGCCGAAAATTATTGGCAAAACCGCGCCGATTATAAAATATCAGCTACACTTGATATTAACAATCACACTATAAAAGGACAAGTATCAATTACCTACACCAATAACAGTCCTGATAAATTAGGCTATGTTTGGTTGCAACTCGACCAAAATAAATTCAATCTAAACTCGCGTGGAGCCGCTATTTTAGGTGCGGTTGGTGGTAGATTTACGGGCGATTTAGAAGGGGGTTTTCAAATCGCATCTGTCAAGGTTAATGGCGCAGACACAAAATTTATCATTACCGATACGCGGATGCAAATTAGATTAAATAATTCGGTTGAAGCGAGTGGTGGTAAACTTAACATTGTAATTAATTATGATTTTAAGATTCCTGAATACGGTGCTGATAGAATGGGACGTCAAAAACAATCACAAGGTTGGGTGTATGAAATTGCACAATGGTATCCAAGAATGGCGGTTTATGACGACGTAAAAGGCTGGAATAATGAGCCTTACTTAGGTTCTGGAGAGTTTTATTTAGAGTATGGCGACATCGATTATTTTATTACGGTCCCTTTTGACCAAATTGTTGTGGGTTCGGGAGCGCTCGTCAATATTGATGAGGTTTTTCCAAAAAAAATAGCTACACGCTACCGCCAAGCACAAAATTCTGATAAAACGGTTATGATTATCAATCCTGATGAAGTTGGAAACACCAAAATTACAAGACCAACACAAAGTGGCAATCTCACTTGGCATTTTAAAATCAACCAAACCCGTGATGCAGCTTGGGCTGCCTCAAAAGCCTTTATTTTAGATGGTGCAAAAATGAATCTGCCAAACGGCAAAACTGCAATGGCTTTATCGGCCTACACCAAAGAAAGCGCCAATGATAATGCATGGAATCATTCAACTGAGTATGTAAAACAATCTATTGAACACAATTCAAATATGTGGTTTGCTTACACGTATCCTGTTGCTACCAATGTGGCTGGAATTGTGGGCGGAATGGAATATCCCGGCATTGTTTTTTGTGGCTGGAAAGCTAAAAATGGTAGCTTATGGGGTGTAACTGACCACGAATTTGGACACAATTGGTTTCCGATGGTTGTTGGTAGTAACGAGCGTTTGCACCCCTGGATGGATGAAGGTTTTAACACCTTTATCAATCATTATAGTAGCTTGGCTTATGGAAAATATCCTTCAAGACTAAATAACGTTAAGGGTTTTATAAATAATTTAACTGATAACGAAAGAGAATTAATAAACACGCCCCCAGACATTTTACAAACCGATAATTTGGGTTTTGAAGCTTATAGAAAACCGGCTTTAGGCTTGTTTATGTTGCGAGAATCGATTTTAGGACCAGAACGCTTTGACTTTGCTTTTAAAAATTATATAGCCAAATGGGCCTTTAAACATCCTCGCCCAATTGATTTTTTTAACGCTATGGAAAATGCTTCGGGCGAAGACTTAGATTGGTTATGGAAAGCTTGGTTTTATGGAACTGGCAATATTGACCAAGCGGTAAATGATGTAAGCTATTTTAATAATGATGTTAAACAAGGTGCCCTAATTTCACTTGAAAATAAAGGTGAAGTGGTCATGCCCATCAATTTATCCTTAACAGATGAACAAGGAAACGTTACAACAATTCAAATCCCCGTTGAATTTTGGATGCGTGGCAATAATGCAAATTATAAGACAAATACCACTGCTAAAATTGTCAAAGTAAACCTAGACCCAAACAACTTATACCCCGATATTGACGAAAGTAATAATGTTTGGGAAAGCAAAAAATAGGTATCAGGTATTTAGACTAAATATTATAAAAAAATCAGGATTGAAAATTTTTTCAATCCTGATTTTTTATTTGATTAGCTAAATTTTAGCCTTTAATATTTAGCGGCTTGTCCGGCTTTTGGTGTGCTCAACTTAATAAATTCTCTAATGTCATCATTGGCAGTTTTTAAATCGGCATGGCGCAAATACATCATGTGACCACTGCGGTAGCCTTTAAAATGAAGGCGATCAATAAGTTTTCCGCTTGGGTCTAAATGCCAAAGTGTGTATTTTGCTTCAAAGTAAGGCGTTGCGCCATCGTAAAAACCAGATTGAATCATTACGTGCAAATAAGGATTTTCAGCCATAGCCAGGCGCAAATTTTCTCCAACATGGTTTTCTTCCCATTCGCCCCAAGGACGCACAGGTCCAAACATATTGTATTTTATATCGGTTTTGTAATTGAGTTCTTCGCGTAAATAGTAATTAATAGCCGGCGTAAATTCGTGTAACCAAGTGGTGAGTTCGGCATTATAATCTGGCTCTGAACCCGCATCTTTACTGTCAATTCCTTTATATCGGGAATCTAATCGGCCAACGGTATAACCTTCATCGCGCAACAGCTCTTTCCAAAAATAATCGTAAGGAACTTCTAAGTTATTCTGAATAATTACCTTGGCGGAAATACCTGCGTAATAGGCCATTTTATCGGCAATCGTTTGTTTTTCGGCAAGGCTGATAAAGCCACCTTTTATAAGCGCCGGAGTCAGGGTATTCATGGCAAAATTTTCAGATTCTGCTAAAACATCCGGCAAATCTTTTTGCTGTAAGGCAGGCGGTAATTTTTTGTAATACCATGCCGTAGCCGTAAAAAAGGGCAAGCGGTTAGCCACTTCAACAGGCCCTTCGCGTTTGATACCTAAATCCATTGGCGAAACCATAATAACGCCGTTTAAATACATCCACTGTTGGTTTTGAAGTGCCAAAGCCAATCCGGCAACGCGCGTGGTGCCATAACTTTCACCAATTAAATATTTTGGAGAAAGCCAACGGTTTGAACGTGTTACAAAGGTATTAATCCACTCTGCCAAATATTTAACATCGCTATTTACGCCAAAAAATTGTTTGGTATCGACTTTCTTTGTCGTATCACTTTCAATAATTCGCGAATAGGCAGTATTTACGGGGTTTACATAAATGATATCGGCGACATCTAAAATGGAGTTTTCGTTTGGCACAATGCCATAAGGCTGAATAGGAAAACCTTCATCATCAATTTTTAAAATTTGTGGTCCGGTATAGGCAATATGCATCCAAACTGAAGCAGAACCTGGTCCGCCATTAAAGGAAATAATTAAAGGGCGATTGGACTTGTCTTTTATATCGCTACGTTCATAATAAGTATAAAAAAGTGAGGCAATAACTTTACCTTCTTTATCCCAAACGGGTTGTGTGCCGGCAGTTGCAGTGTAGGAAATCAATTTATTTTTAATGGTTACTTGATGGCTGGTAACCACTTTTGAACTTGCTTCTAACTTTCGATCTTGAGGAAAAAAAGTAAGCGGAAAGAGTAAGAAAATTACTGAAAACAATTTTAGATAGTTCATTTTTAAAGTACTTTTTGGTTAGTAACTGTTTGAATTTTAAACCAAATATAAACAATAAAATGATTTGATAATTTTTAAAAAAGTTGTTAAATCAAACCTAATAAAATCTACCTTTTAAAAAAAATTATTAAAACTATAAACACAGTATATTTGTAGGCTAACTAATTTAAGCCGTCACGCAACATGACCAACGAAAAAACAGCCATTAAAACCATCTATTTTAGTCTGTTAAGCAATGCGGGTTTGGCAATTATTAAATGGATTTCGGGCTATTTTGGAAATTCGTATGCGCTTATTGCCGATGCCATTGAATCTACAACAGATATTCTTGCCTCGCTTTTAGTGTTGTTAGGTTTAAAATATTCAATAAAACCTGATGATGAAAACCACCCTTATGGTCACGGAAGGGTTGAGCCATTAATAACCTTTTTAGTTGTTGGATTTTTAATAACATCCGCATCAATAATTGCTTATCAAAGTATTCACAACATCAATACGCCACATGAATTGCCAAAAGCGTGGACGCTAATAATACTCGGGGCAATTATTATTTGGAAAGAGTTATCCTTTAGAATGGTTATTAAAAAAAGTAAAGAAACCAATAGTTCATCGCTTAAAGCAGATGCTTGGCATCATCGCAGTGATGCCATCACCTCGGTTGCAGCTTTTATCGGAATTTCAATTGCCATATTTCTTGGCAAAGGATATGAAAATGCCGACGACTGGGCGGCACTTTTTGCCTCCGGATTTATACTTTATAACAGTTACCTTATTTTTAGGCCGGCACTAGGTGAAATTATGGATGAAAATTTATATGAAGAACTGATTGCCAATATCAGAAAAATAGCGCTTAAAGTGGATGGCATTATTGCGACAGAAAAATGCTTTATACGCAAATCTGGATTAAAATATCATGTTGATTTACACGCCGTTGTCAATGGAGCGATTTCGGTAAAGCAAGGTCATGATTTGGCACATAAGCTCAAAGATACGTTGCGGAATGAAATTCCCGTTTTAGGCCACGTACTCATCCATATTGAACCTGATAAATAAAAAAATTTTGCTGGTTTCCATTAAACTTTATGATTTTAAACTGAATGGCAAAAAACAAAAAATCTAAAGCGCTCCCAATTAAAGAAGCTTTATCAATTGAACCCATTTCAAATCCAAGAAAAATGGATTCCTTTTATTGTTGGGATGGCGATACGTTAGTGCTCAATATTCTCGGCACACCGAGTGCTAAAAAAGATCAAATAGGCAAAGCGCTTGGTAACCAGCTCAAAGTA
>Ga0210056_1002718_pt1 | contig 14718 bp, 17 predicted proteins | sample CryGeyCG2014_080_2_FD_183965 | JGI IMG/M metagenome (GOLD analysis project Ga0210056, IMG submission 183965) | Groundwater microbial communities from aquifer - Crystal Geyser CG07_land_8/20/14_0.80 (SPAdes) (version 2) | ecosystem: Environmental > Aquatic > Deep subsurface > Groundwater | place... | reverse complement strand
GGGTTCGGGCAAAAATGATCACTGAGATCGGCCATGTCATCCTCCTCTCCGTTAAGGGTTTTTGAGATTGTACCCAACAAAAAGGGGGATGGCAAGAAAAATCTAACAATGATTAGGTGACACTACCAATCTTTTGTCCTCTTTAAATATTTCAGGATGAACTATCTGATTCAGCCTTTGTAACTTTTCAGGCTCCTTAAAGACTATTGCCCCCAATTTCTGTCGGTCAATAGTCTGGTCTTCGTTCAGGATATCTCTTCCAAAATATTCCACTACACCCTTCCACGCCCTTTTTTGGGGGAGCATCACCGTATGGCCAAGCACGTCCCAGTCGATCAGATATGCCCCTAAATCTATAAAAAACTTGGTAACAGTGCTTTTCCCCGAGGCAATGCCTCCGGTTACACCAATAACCACCATTTTATACTCTATAACCTCTCTTCCATTTATCCCTCTTGTAAGTCAAATAGTCTTTTATGGCCTCCTCATCTCGTCTTTTTTGTCCCGTAAAACAAGGCTCCATCCTTTCGCAGAGAGGAAACGATCCCCTCTTCGATCAGTGCCTGCAATCGCTTTGTCGTCTCGCCGATGTGCAGACCAAGACCTGCCGAAACACCCTGGGCTGTGCAGGGGCGTCTGCTCAATAGAGCCAGAATATCTTTATCTGTCGCTGCCGACAGAGTAAGCGCCCGCGCTTCGCCGGTCCCCTCTTCGCTGATCACCTCTGCTTTCCCGTCGAAGAGATTTGTAAACACCTCCATCTGATTTGCAGATACTAAATAGGCAAATTCTTCGGCCGGGGGACGGGATACGGTATTCAACTGGACGCGCTCCGGCCGAATTCGTCTGGCAAGGGCGGCGATCTTTTTCACTTCCGAATCTATCGCCGTGACGCCTCCAAGTAGAAATACCTCAAGCCACACCTGCCCGTATAAACGCTCCCTGAACTCGGCGAGGCCATTGACCATTATCTCGAAGCCGATATCCCGATGAGGACGATTTACATACTGGAACAAATGCTCATCCCCGGCATCGAGGGAGGGCAGTACGAGGTCGGCCTCCATCAAGGCATCCTGGACCTCGTGAATTCCCAGGAGCGAGCTATTGGTGAGAACGGCTACGGGAATGCGTGTCAAACGCTTGATCCCTCGAATCAGCTCCCCGATCCGGGCATGCAGGGTTGGTTCTCCTGATCCTGCAAGGGTTATATAATCTGGAACGGGGCCAACAGCCAATTTTTTCTCCAGTTCAGCGAGGATGTTCGATTGGGACGTATTCTTTCCTTTCAATTGTTTTGCTTGTAGTGCGTCCTAACTGGCAGTAGATGCAATCGTATGTGCATGTCTTGAAAGGCACAAGATCCACTCCCAGAGAACATCCCAATCGCCGCGAAGGAACGGGACCGTAAATGTATGAATAACCTGTCATTTCCTACCCCCACACGGAAAAGTGAGTTCCCTCTGGAGTTTCTCAACTATTTTCCTTGCCTCATCCCCTGTGTAAACCGACTCCAGAGATTCTCCCTTAAGGCATGCCTCAACAATTCCCTCACTGAAGGAAATCTTCCCCAGGAGCAGGAGCCTTCTCTTCTCAAGCTCCTCCTTCATCTTCTCGTAAATGCTCTCAGAGCCCACTTTGTTCAATACAACCCCTGCAAATCGCGCCCCTGCCCCTGAAGACAGATCCTTTATCTTTTCGGCCAGATTAATTGATTCCAGAGAAGGTTCTGTCACAGCAATCACAGCATCCACACTATCCTCTACGCCACGCCCAAAATGTTCTATGCCGGCCTCCATATCTACAATCACTATTTCATTATTACTCAAATTGAGCTTTTTGAGGAATTCACGACTCAAAACGCCCATGGGACAGGCGCAACCCTCAAGGGACTGCTGGATCTTCCCGATAGTGATTAATCGCAATCGCTTTTCAGCGCCTTCAACTATGTAATCCCCGGGGATGTCTTCAATTTGGATAGTATCCTGAAGCATAATTGACATCTTAGGTTCCGACAGACCTTCTCTGAATCTGGCTGCCATCTTGTCCCGGATCTCCTTCTTCCCGCCGACAAAATCCATGAGAGGGGCGGGCCGCATCGGGAATCCCAGCATCCAATGAAGCCCTGAGTTGGAGTCATCGGAGTCAACAACAACTACCCGCATGCCCGCAATTTTAAACTCTCCGGCAAGAAGAGCGCAAAGGGTGCTCTTCCCCGTTCCTCCTTTTCCGCAGACAGCGATCTTCATCTTAAGTTACCTCCTGATTCTTCATTTCAGTTAGCCCGTTGGCCGGCTAACCGGTTAACCGGCTAACGGGCAAACCGAATATTTACCGTTAGGCAGATAGGTAACCTCCTGCTGATACTCGCCCGACAAAGTCCAGTTGATGGATAATACAAACGATCTCACCGCTTTCAACCTGGGCGTGGCGCCGGGCTGCCCAGGCAGCAAGGCGGGCCGCATCCATTTGAGGATGTTTTTCTAAAGCTCCGTGGATAGTGTGGATGATGAAATGAAGAAACCAAGCCTCATCCCCAAGGTAACCGGCAGGGCCGGAGAAGACCACCCAATCCGAACCACCAGCGTCCAGAATTTGAGCCCCGGCATCCTTCAGGCAGGTAAACAGGCGACGACCGGCACGGCTACCCCCCGAAATTTTACCGTTCACAAGACGCTCATCCATCGTCTGGTGGTAAAGAGACACGATAAGTTCATCCAGATGCGGGTCTATTACTGGCTCCAGGATGGTTACGCCATCAAAGTTAATCGTGAAATAAAAGAGCCCCCCCTCCCGCAGGATAGGAAAGAGAATGGGCAGGGTAGCCGGAATATCCACCAAGTCCAGAAAGGCATGGGCGATAAGCAGGTCCCACCGGCGGCAGCCTCGCTCACGGGTAAGAAAATCAAACAGGTCAATCGCCTCCAACTCAATAGCTACCCGGTGTCCTTCCTGCTCAAGCAACAGTCCCTTTTGAGAGGTTTCTCTAACCTTAAACCCCCGGTCGCCCGCCCAACTCGGCAGTCGCTCCCTGGCCTCGGCGATGTTCTCGGCCTGAGCGTCAATAGCGGTAAAGGTGGCATAGGTCAACAGCCCCTGCTCCAGCATCCGCTCCAGCATCGTGCCGATTCCGGCGCCCACTTCCAGAATCAGCAAGGGGGCCTCTGGGGCGGCGAGGGGCAAAGCCTGCACCAGGCTTTGCCGGACATGGTAGTTCAGGGCGCGGTCATCTACGCTTTTCTTGGCAGCAAGATAACGTGTAAATGGATAATCTTCAGGTATCGGCATCACTTCTCCACGAATGCTTGCAAAAACGTGCGGATGCGTTTTGTTGTCTCCTCCCAGGTGGGATGGGTCACATACCGTTGACGGGCAGCCAAACTCATTGCCAACAACCGGTCGCGATCCCGGCTCACCTCGCTCAGGTATAGGGCAAGGGTTTTAGTGTCTCCCGGCGGTATCAGGAAGCCGTCCCTTCCATGAGTGATGATCTCCCCCGCCGCACCGGCAGTGGTCGCAACCGCAGGCAGGCCAAACCCTATTCCCTCCAGGTAGGCGATACCAAAGCCCTCGTAGGAAGATGGCACTACCAGCAGGTGACTCTGTCTCAGCCGGGCAATGAGGGCATCATCGGAAAGCGCGCCTAAAAACTGCACCCGTTCTGTTAGTCCGCGCTCACTCACCTGGTGGCGGATCGCCCGGACGTAGGACTTATCTACGTGCAGGCTACCCACCACGGACAAAATCCCATCATCCCCGGGGAGTTGCGAAAGCGCACTTAGAAGGGTATGCAGTCCCTTGCGGGGGATCACGTTGCCTAAGAAGATAAGCCGCAAGGGCCCGGGTTGCCTTGCCCGCGCGGCGATCTCCTCCTCCGTGATCTCGGAAGATAAGTGGTCTGCCGCAGCATAAGCCATGACCGCAGGCCGCTCTTCTCCTGTCAGGCTTTCTACCGCACGGCGTGTTGTCTGGCTGTTGAAGACAAAACCGTCCACAGTTGACAGATAATATCGCTCCACCCAGCGGTAGAACCTGTTCTGCCAGGTCTGACGTTCCTCACTGCTACGCAGATGATGGACGATCGAAACAATAGGATAATCGACCCGCGCCCGCAGCCACCGATTGAGCAGGAAGAACGAAGGGTGATTCAATTCATCCTGAAGCAGGACGTCCAGAGGAAGCTGCCCCAACCGATGGAGCCAGGAAAGCGAGAGATTGTCCCCTAAATGGCGGACGTAATTGCGCCAGGGCAGAGAGATGATGTTCACATCATCCCCCTGGCGGCGCAGGTACTTAACCAACTTACGATCATAGAGATAGCCGCCGGAGATCGTCTCCAGAGCGCCGTAAATTAATAGACCTACACGCAATTATCGCTCCTGCCGATAGGAGGCCCAGGTATTTGCGTTTTCCCAAATCTTAACTCTCAGCGCGCTTATGCCCGGGGCTTGAATGCGCTTCCTGAGTACCTGGCAGAAAATGCGCGAAAAATGCTCAATGCTCGGATTCATCCCCTCAAATTCGGGCAACTCATTCAAAGTCCAGTCACGAAAGTGGGCTATCAGCGTATCCAGTTTGGCCTCAATATCTACAATGTCCATCAAATAGCCGTGCTCATCCAAAGCTGCGCCTTCTAACTGCACCTCTACCTGGTAGTGATGGGAGTGCTTTTCATTTTCCGGTCCCCATGCGCCACCAATAAGAAAGTGCTGGGCGATAAAATCTCGTTTCACGGCAATAGTGTACATACCATTTTGCATTCGGTTGGCCCGTTAACCCGTTGGCCCGTTAACCCGTTGGCCAGTTGACCGGCAAACCGGCAAACGGGCCAACGGGTTAACCGTACGTTAATACAACCTGGATAGCTTCCCCGGGACTTTCGTCTAAAAGCCGATAGGCTTCTCTTGCCTGGGTGATAGGGAAGCGGTGGCTGATGCAATGAGAAGGTTTCACCTTGTGGAGCATCTGCCAGGCCACCTGAAAGCGGCGGGCTTTGCTCCAACAACCGGTGAACTCAGGGGCCAGCGTGCTGACCTGGCTGCTGATCAGGTGAATTCGGCTGCGGTGAAAACGTCCGCCTAAGTCCAGGTCAACCCGTTTTTGCCCGTACCAGGAGCCGAGCACTACCCGCCCGTTGAAACCGGTCACAGCGATTGCCTGGTCTAAAGCAGCCGGGGCGCCGGAGAGTTCGTACGTCAGGTCAGCGCCAGGGTAAGGACAGGCGCCCTGCAATAGTGACCTCGTCTGCCCGACAGCATCCGGAGCCATGGGGTCAAGACTGGCATGGGCGCCCAGTCCAAGGGAAGTGTGGCGGCGCAGGGGGTGACAGTCCAGAGTTATCAGACTGGCCAAGGGGAACTGAGCCAACAGCGCCACGGTAAGCAGACCCACGATACCCTGTCCAAAGACTGTCACCTGTTCTCCCATCAGCGGCCGCCCATCCATCACAAAGTTTATCGCCGTCTCCATATTCGCCAGAAAAACTGCATCTTCCACCGTGATGTTATCCGGAAGCGGCATCAACTCAGCAGGGGATGCAGTAAAATGGCTCTCATGGGGGTGAAGGGCAAAAACCAGCTTCCCTTCCCAGGAAGCGTCCACCTCTGACCCGATAGCGATCACCCGCCCCACAACCGAGTATCCATACTTCAACGGGAAGTCAAAAGTCCCTAAGAGGGCGGCGATAGCCTCATCCACAGGCTGACCGATGGGAGCCTGTCCCCGGTAGATCAGCAATTCCGTGCCGGGGCTAACGGCGGAGAGAATAGTCTGCACCTGGACCTGACCAGGGACAGGCGGCGATAGCGGTTCCTCCCGAACGGATACCTGTCTGGGGCCGAGGAAGTATAGCGCCAGGCGATTCATCATGCCTCCAATCGTAATGCTGGTTCAATCTTGAAGATTGAACCAGCCGTTATGAACCAGAGCGCTTAAAAACTAAAGGTCGTCCCCACACTGTTTAATATAAACTGATCTGGAAACTCCTCTGCGATTAGATTTGTTGCTCTCCAACAGGTACAATGCATGGGAACGATCACCGATGGATTTATTTTCTTCAATTCCTGGATCATTCTCTCGGTAATGGGCATGAACTGAGGTCCGGTTAGATGGAACCCTCCCATCACAGCATAGACCGTATTAATACCCGTTATCTTCCGGGCATGTCTTATGGTATTGATTATTCCTGCATGGGCACAGCCTGTGATCACGACCAGCCCCTTTCCTTTTATATTCATTACCAATCCCTGGTCATCCATAATCAAATCCGGCTCCCATTCCCCCTTCCTTTCGATAAGGGCCCCAGCCAGACCCTTTTCAAAGTCAGTGTTCCGCTCAACCTCTCCTAAGGAGAACACCAATCCTGAAGCGAGGGGGTGTGGTCTTTTCGTTTTTATCAATCCTGAATCGGCGTTTTCAACCTCCCCTTCATCGAGTCTCGGCATCTTTATCCTCTTGCCCGAAGACAGAGAAAGGACTCTGGGCAGGAATGCATCGGGATGGATGATTAAGGGGACATCAGGAGAAACCAAATCCCACAAGATCTCAAGGAGCGCCCCGAAATGGTCCATATGGCCATGGCTTATCACCACTGCCTCTATCCGGGAAGCATTAATCCCTAACATCCTCATATTATGAGGCACCCCTATCCTCGACCAGCCCGCATCCAATAATATGCTATGGTGTTTATCACCTTTGAATACCTTAACCAATAAGCTAAGACCGTGTTCTGCTAAGAGCGCCTCATCGGGTATCCTCTCCTCCATCGCCCATGAGGCCCTCTTTATCATCTCCGAAGGCGTCTCAGTCATCGCAAGGGTGTGATCCGAATAGTTGTCTATAACTGTAGTAATCTCGATCCTCTCCGCATCTCCTATCGGGACGTGAAGGTTCTCTTTTCCCATCATATCTCTTCCCCCATCTTTTTCCTTACTTCATATGGCCACCCGAGGACACCTCCCTCCAGGAATGCCACATCCTTAAACCCATTGGCGCTCAGGATACGCTCTGCCTCGTAGCCCCTCAGGCTTAGCTTGCAAAACGGGATGATCTTTTTGTCTCTCGGGAGGCTCTCAAGCTTTTCCCTGAGCGCCCCAAGGGGAATGAATACAGTTTTTTCCTCATAAGGGAGCGTCATCTCTTCACATTCTTTTGGTAACCTTACATCGAGGAGGACAAAATCATCCCGGCCGCGATCGATCATCCTTTTCACCTCAAGGGGAGAAATCCCGCGTGTGATCCCATCAATTTTGTTCTGCATCACATGGGCCACAGTGAGAATAGGGTCGAGAGGCGGTGAATAGGGAGGGGCATAACCAAGATCAAGGTATGCCAGTTGGTCTATCGTAGCTCTAAAGCTGATTGATGTAACAACCACATCAAGCCGCTTTGAGACATCACCCTGCCCCACAGCCTGGAATCCTAAGACCTGGCGATTCTCTCTGTCCACAACGATCTTTATGCACAAGGGATTGCTTCCGGAATAGTAATGAGGAAGATCGTTTCCTGTCCAGAGGATTGACTCCACATTACGCTTCAACCTCCCGGCCTCCTTCTCCGTCATTCCCGTGCGGGCAATTGTGGTATCAAAAGCCTTGCATATGACCGTGCCTAGAACACCGGGAAATGCTTCCTTCATGCCTGCGATATGATTGGCAATGATCCGTCCGTGCTTGTTGGCTGTGGAACCCTGAGGGGTAAATAATCTCTCGCCTGGATCGTAAAGGGGATTGGAATTAGAAACACAGTCACCACCGGCATATATATCCGGGTCGCTGGTCTGACAGAATTCATTTATAAGGATATGGCCGTTCCCGTCCAGTTCCAGTTTCGCCTCACGGGCAAGTTTACTTTCCGATCTCATACCCACGGCCATGATAACAAAGTCTGCCTCGAGCTTTCTTGAGTCGGTCTTTACGCCGCAGACATTCCCCTTCCCGTCACCGAGGACCTCCTGCACCCTCTCTCCCAGCACGAGGTTAACCCCTGCAGCCTTCAGGGGTTTTGCAGCCAGAAGTCCCATCTCCTCGTCGAGCAGGGCGCCGAGCACAGAATCGAGCATCTCCACAATGGTGACCTTTGCCCCCTTTTTTATCATGGCCTCAGCCATCTCAATCCCTATCAGGCCGGCGCCAATAATCACCAGATTTTTTATCCTGCCCTGTTCCACCTTTTCACGCACTAAAACGGCCTCATCAGGATGATGGAGTTGAACCACCCCAGGCAGATCAATCCCAGGGATCGGGGGCGCAAAAGGCTGGCCACCGGTGGCGAGAACAAGCTTATCATAACTCATCGTCTTCTCTTCCCGGCTCGGTAAATTCAGCACAGCAACGGTCTTTTCAGTCCTGTTTATCCTTACCACCTCTGTCTCGGTGAGCGTTTTAAACCCTTTTACCTTCTCAAAAAAGGCGGGCGTACGTTGAACACCCACGGGGGTTTCCATAAGTTCTTCGATCCTTTCAACCTCGCCCGACACATAATACGGAAGCCCGCATGCTCCATAGGAGACAATCCTGTCCTTCTCGATCATCGTGACCTCGGCATCAGGCATTAACCTTTTGAGCCTTGAAGCTGCCTTGGGTCCGCATGCAACACCACCCACAACGATTACATTCAATCTATCAGACATGCCAAACTCCTTTCAGTGTAACTTCTCAATCTTCTTCATTTTTCTCTTTTGCCTTACCATCTTCGTATCCTCGTAGAGGTCTTCGTACGCAGCCTTCATCGCCTCTTCAAATTGGGCAAGCTTGCCGCCGCTTTCCCTCATAAACTTTTCTGCATCCTCCTTTCTCTCAAACGCCCATTTTGCCCTCCTTGTCATCACACCTAATTTTTCTCCGCCGATTACCCAGAAAGCCTTTTCCGCATCAATAAGCTTTCTCGTATTGTAATCCCCAACCATAATAGCTTTCGGCGTCTTATCAATGGCGAGGGCAAATTCAACTGCGGCACAATGGATACTGCAGGTCCCTTCGGTTGTCCCGTCGTCATATTCGATATATATCCTGCTGTGCGAGAACACTTTTCTGTCCATCCCGCAGTATTTGCATGAGGGATGCTTTTCTATATCCCCCTGCGCAAGAGCCGCTCCACTTGCCAGAAAACAAGACACCAGTAAGAATACAATCAGAAACGAAATCCTTTTCATTGTCCTGACCTCCTCATATTTTTAGAGTTTATGGAGTCCCATGATTCAATCACAGGCCTGTGTGTATTTCCAAACTTCTTCCCAGTTCAATATCCTGCCCCCGTAGGCCTTTTTAAATCTCTCTGCTGTCTCCTGATGAGAAAAGGCCAACATAAACGGAACCATCGAACCTTTTGGGCGCAGCCCCATTTCCACCAGGTAAAAAGCCTTCCCTGCCTCGATCATCTCTCCGCTGTCATACTTCTCGGTTACCGTACTATAATCACGGACCATGATAGAGGTAATTTTACCCCCCTTCAGCCGGGCCTTGAAAAGGACAAGACAGTGCAGGCAGCAGAAAGAATATCTGCCGGGTGGGACGTCTCTGGTACCGGTGGCTACCTGAACCACAAATTTTGTCTCGCTCTTGGCCGCATCCATCCCGCACATAATACACCGCTCAGATGCAAGGGCAAAAAAACCTGGGAAAAGAATAAGACACAGGGTCAAGGCTAAAATTCTTCTCAGTTTCATAATTTACCATCCCTTCACTTGAAAATCCCCCCCAGCCCCCCTTTTCCAAAGGGGGGGGGCCGCAGGCGTTTAAAGGGCCAGGAACAGGTGTATGGATAAAATAATCAACCCTCCGGCAAGCATGTAACCCGACCATTTCAATAACCTTACCATCTCTTCCATTAAGAGTTCATTAACATCCCTGTAATTTGCAGAAGATACAACCCAGAAATAGATCAAAAACAGGGTGAGACCTACGAAAATCATAAAGAAAAAGAGGGGGGCGTCCCAAACCTCCTGCAACAGGCAAAAGATACAGTGGTGAAAGGGAAGACCCAAAAAGAGCGGGCTTATCCTCGTCTGGAGGGCAAGGATAAAGACAACAAGAAGAAGGAGAATTGCCAGTGTTTCAAAGAACATGAGCGATTTCTTCCCAAACCACCTTCCCCTGTTAGGCAGGGCGCTCCTTTTTTGGGCGATGAGAAAATATACTATCTCTCCTGAGATGAAGAAGGCCAGAATATAAAAGATAACAACCCAAATCCAGGTAGACTCAGTAGCAATTTGAAGGATATCTTCTCTCGGGACATCAAAGAGCGATGTGCAGCAGGAAACCTGGCGAGGGGGAACCGAAAAGAGAAAAGAGGCATCAAGGATTGTTTCAGCAAGGATCAAGATACCCAATGGGGTAAGAAACATCAGCTTTTGCTTCATAAAAGGTTGCGTTGGCACATAACGGTCTAATAGATTCAAGATGAGCCAGTATCCATAAAGAGCAGGCAGAATCAGTTTCAGGCCGCTTGCGATATAGGAAATAGGTGCGGCGATGTTATGCACCCCCACAAGACACATCGCGCCAGGGATAGAGATGATCATACTATGAAGCGTCCAGAACCATAAGGGCGTCATCAAGATGCGCAAGAAGAACCCGAGGGACAATATAGTAATGATCAGATATACCTTCTTCTCTAAACGATACTGTTCATCTGCCGGGTTCGTGATATCCCACTTTTTCCAGACAAGAAAGCCATTCACGGCGGCAAGAAGCCCTATGACGAGGGAGAGAGATGAGCAGACAAGATAGGTTATGATATAGTTATTGAGGATCACAGTTCCTCACCCAATTCTTCTTGTAAGGATATTTCCCCTGATGCAAAATACACCGTCCGATCCACAAGGGAGGCCATGGAGGGTTGGGTGTCGTGAGATGATACGATAATTGTTTTCCCCCTTTTTTTCAATTCTCTCAGGATATCAATGACCATCCTGACATGTCCCGTGTCTATGTTGGAGAGGGGTTCATCGGCCAGAATAATCTCCGGGTCGTTGATCAGCGCCCGGGCAATGGCCGCCCGTTGCTGTTCACCACCACTTAACTCATTGGCCATAAAGTCTGCCCTGGTTTCAAGATTCAACTCTTCGAGGAGTTTCATGGCCCTGATTCTCCGTTCCTTCTCCGAGATACCCATCGGTAAGAGGGGGAGAGACACATTTTCCCATGTGGAGTATCCTGACAGGAGGTTGAATTGTTGAAAAATGAAGCCGATCTTTTCTCTCCTGATGGCAGCGAGGAAATGGTCGGGAAAGTGGGACACCTCCCGGTCTGCCAGCCAGAGCCGCCCCCCTGTGATCCTGGTCAGACAGCCGATGACATTCAACATGGTGGACTTGCCCGATCCGGATGGGCCGCTAAGTACCGCCATCTCTCCCTTTTTGACTTCGAGGGAGACATCGTTAAGGGCCCTCACCTTCACCTTACCTGATTGGTAGCTTTTCGTTGCCTTTTCTACCCTGATCATAAAACCCCTGCTCCCTCGCTCACCTTCTTATCGCCTCATCCGGATCAACAACACCTGCCAGCCAGGCCGGGATGGCGCTTACCCCCATCAAGGGCAAAACTCCGAGGATAAAGAGAAGCACAATAGATTGAAAATCGCAGTTTACCGGCACGGGAAATTTTGGATAGACGCTGGCACACCCCAGACAATAGCCGGATATCCCCGGCGTGCCCAGCAAGGCATAGAGAAATCCGGCCAGAATCCCGATGGATGTCCCGCCAAGACCGAGAATCAGAGATTCCATCATCCTCATCTCGATGATCTCTCCCGTCTGCCACCCCACGGCTTTTAAAATTCCGATCTCTTTGCTCACATCCACGCTGATGTGGGCCGACTGTGCCCAGACCAGGAGAAGGACAGTTGTAAGCAGTATCAGCCACATCGCCTGAAACGTCCCTCCCCGGCGACCAAAAGCCTCCTTTACCAGATCGGTCAGGGCTTTGGCGGTCAAGACCCTTGTATTTTTGAAAGAGCCGGCAATCTCCCAGGCAATCCGATCGACGTTTTCAGGACTGTCCGCATAGACCAGGAGGTCAGAGGCCTCATTTTCACCATACCCGAAGAATAATCTGGCATCCTCGAGAGAAACAATAATCAGGTCTGTGCTATAGATTTGCACGGTATTGTTCAGTACTCCCACGACCTCAAATTCACCCCTGTTCCCCAGGGTATCCTCGACTAAAAGCCTTTCCCCTACATCAACGGTATCCTCGACTACAAATCTCTCCCCCACATCGGTCTTAAAACTCAAGGCCACCCCCTGACCCAGGACAGCCTTATTCCGATCTCCCGGAGCAAGAAAGGCGCCCTTTTCGATCGTCCAGGGCAGTTTCCCGTCATAGACCATCTGCTCAAGGTCCAGCCCCATCATGGTATAGGCAGCATCCGTCCCCTCAATCTTCAGGGGAAGGTATCCCCAGACCCTCGGGATGACCAGTTTTACATGGGGTATCTCCTCGATCCTTTTCTTTATGGCAAGGGAAATCTTCCCCACCCTCCCGGCCTCTATTCCCTGAACGGTGACGTCGGGAAGGAATCCCCTGGCTATCTCTGCATCCTTTACAAACCCACCCCTCGTAAACATCATGAAGGAAGCGGTGGCCATCACGAGGATCAACGGAATTACAATGGCAAGAGATTTTCCCCGCCAGCGGCGCAGGTTTTGAGAGGCCATCAGCCAGAGGTTTATGTGCCCGGCAATTCTCATGGCTTCTTAATTACCTTGAGTGTATAGACCTTTTCGGAAAGCACCCCCGGTGTTGCAACCACATCGCAATCAGAATGAAAACAGAATCCCCCGGGTAGATCACTACGGCGGGCATATATCCCTTCGGCCAGGTTCCTCGAAGTGCAACACTGGGCAATGATCGGTATGGCAGGCCCTCCCAAAGTTCTGACTATCGCCATCCGCATTTGCGTATCTCTGGAGTGCCGATAATTCGTGGCAACGTGGTCGTTGTAAAGATAGACGCCCATGAGAACGATCATTACAAAAATGGTTCTTAAAAAGTATTTCTCTTTTATCAATGCCTGCAACTCCTCTCCGGGGAGTTAATTCTTTTACCCTCAAGCCAGCCAACCTCTACCTTCTCCCTCTGATCAAACTGAGGGACATAAGGCTTGATATCGAGAAGGGGGGTGCCATCCAGGATGTCTGTTTCTGCGATCCGCAATATATTCTTTCTCCTTGAAAGGAGCTTTACCACAGATAATCCAATGGGATTAGGCCTTCTGGGATGCCGGGTGGCAAAAAGGCCCCGGAGACTATCATCCAGAAACGGTTTTACTTTAAGAGAGTAGCTGTCAGATTTATGGAAGAGATACAGGAGGATAATATGGGAGAAACCATCAAGATCGGCAAGGCCCTCCTCAAACTCCTCAAAGACTTCCACCTCACCCTCTTCGTGGGATCTATACCCCTGGCAAGGTGTCTCCTCTTTTGTTTTATAGGGAGAATGAATTATCCCGATGGGTCTGAAGATAATGTTGTCTACCTCTTTTGGGATCATTACTTTTTGGCGCACGTTCTTTCACCCCCCTCCCGCAGCAGGTAATTCCGGAACCACAACAGGAATTGGCAAAGGATTATTTTCCGTAACTTCTCTTCCACGGGTCACTTTTGTAGGCTAAGTAGTCTTTTATAGCCTCCTTTAGTGTATTTGAGGCCAGAAGGGCGCAATGCTTGCTGTCCTCAGGGAGACCTCCCAATGCATCAAGGATGACCTCCTGACTTATCTTCAGCGCTTCCTTTATCTCCTTGCCAGTGGCCAGATCCGTCACCATACTTCCCGTTGCTATGGTAGTCCCACAGCCGTCAGTCATAAAAAAAGCATTCGTTATTCTGTCGTTCCTAATCTTCAGAAATATCTCCATGGTATCCCCACACGGGCCGGTTATTCGCCCAACTCCATCCGGAGCTTCCATCTTACCGATGTTCTTTGGATTTAGCCATCGCTTCACAACCTCTTCCGAGAACGTCTCCCGAGCATCCTCAATAATAGATGCCCGCATCTCCTCAATCATCTTATCCGGGTCAGAATTATCGTCCCTATCCATATTTATGATGTCCCACTCCTCGCTCATCTTTTTATCTACATTTAGTGTAACTACTCAGGTAGATAGACTGAAGGCTGAAGACTGTTAGGACACTTCAGCCGTCGGTCTTCAGCCTAAACACCTGAGTAGTTACACTCAAATTACCCATCTATAAGACCACGTTCAACAGTCCCCCCACTATTAGAGCGGCAGATATCATTATTCCTGTTGCTTTCACCATGCCTACCACCCCCAGTTCTCTAAGCAGAACAATAAAGGTGGCAATACACGGAAAGGACATCGCCAGAACCACGCTGCCAACCACTAATTGCTCAGCAGTCAGCGCCAGGGGCGCCAGCATGCCAACAGCGACATCCTTGCGCAGAAACCCGATGACTAAGGCGGTCACCGCTTCTTTGGGCAATCCCAGAAGACCGGTCACGACCGGCGCGGTGAAATTGGCGATGACGCCGAATATCCCCAGGATATCCAGTATGTTGATTACCAGGATAGCGCCCAGGATTACGGGGACCGCCTCTGCCAGAAAGCCGTAGACCCTCATCCACAATTTCTGCCCTACCGCTCGCCACTGCGGCAGGCGATAGGGCGGTATCTCAATCAGCAGCTCAGGGGTGAAACCTCTTGCCGCATAGCGGAGTATAATTCCCAAAATGATCCAGACTACGAAAAGTGTTCCGTAAACGA
>Ga0210056_1002711_pt1 | contig 14742 bp, 12 predicted proteins | sample CryGeyCG2014_080_2_FD_183965 | JGI IMG/M metagenome (GOLD analysis project Ga0210056, IMG submission 183965) | Groundwater microbial communities from aquifer - Crystal Geyser CG07_land_8/20/14_0.80 (SPAdes) (version 2) | ecosystem: Environmental > Aquatic > Deep subsurface > Groundwater | place... | reverse complement strand
TCGCTTTTAACCAGCTCATCATTTAGGTCGACGTACTCCAAAACGAGAGTCTGCCGACTTAAGCTTGATAGTACATCGAACACCAATTCTATATCTTTCCCCTCACCTAAGACTAAGTGGTGGATTGAGCCCAAACAAAGTACCAGGTCGGATTTTAGTCGCTCTGTGGCAGGAATAAACAGCGGATTTGTTTTGAAGTCCCGATCTTTATAGTCGGGGCCATCGTACGAGATGCCGTAGATACTACGCGTAAGATCATCGAACGGCACGAGCAAGGGAAGTATGTTGAGCCTTTTGTCCTTCGCATACAGGTAAAGGGAATCTATACAAGATTCATCGATATCCGTCGAGATGACCTCAGCGCCCAACTTCTCGGCGAGGATAGAGAACCATCCTGTGTTTGCACCTAAGTCCAGTACCCTTTTCGGTTTTGATTCGCTTATTATCGCATAGACGTTTTTCTGCTTGTTCTCCCATCCTGACCGGTCGGTAATATCAAATGCCTCACTCTTGTCTTCATAATAGGATATGTAGGCGCTTTTTGGCGGTGTAACCTCAGTATGTGCGACAAACTCAAGCATCCTGCGATTAAAATCGGTAAACGTAAGTTTGCCTTTTGTCCCGATCAGCTGGCGTACACTCTTAACCCTGCGAAGAGCTGTATCGGGTTTCACGGTACGCCCAAGAACACGTTTGGCTACATTTTTAGCTAGTGTTTTGATTGTACTTAATGAAGAGCTTGAATACAGATCACCCCATTGAGGCTCTACTCCACCGCAATTGCACGCCCTCTCAGCCAGCAGTGTTCGTGCCAAGGAGTAATCGTTTTTAGCCATCGCCATCAAGGGGATGAGTATAAACGGGGTAAACATCTTTTCAAACACTGCAAACCTTGGGTCGGAATAGTTTGTACCCTCGACAAGCCAGGATTCGTTTTTAAGCTTATCCCTTTGGACAATGGACAAGAAATCTACAAAGACCGGCCCGTAAGAATCAAATACGATATTACTGGGTAGCGCATCTTTAAGTGTTAACCCGTGTTTTTCCAGTCCTAGGAACAGGTTGAGATGAAACAAGACGGCCTCTTTGAACATATTTGCCGTCCACTCGAAGGGGTAGGAAATAATGTGCTTTTTATGGTGGAACACGCCCTCCGACTCGACAAAACTTGTTTCGACGATGCCGTACTGTTTTAAGCCGAGGTTATTATAGAGATTAAAAATGGTTTTAGCTTCATCAAGGTATCCGGCGGATATCTGCCGTAATATAAGCTCCCCGGCATCATATACGGTGCCGTTATTATCATAACCAGCTATAGGTACTGCGTTGCTATGTTGTGTTGATACCATTACTTCCCCTCAACCGTCTCTAGAGACTTCACACTTAAAACAGCGTTCTCATCAACTGTTGCACCACAATCATCATCAGGTAGTTCAGCTAACCTTACAAGCTCGTTGTCCATGACGAAATCTCTGCCATCTACAATTCGGTCGCATATAAAATCGACAAAGGGGTCTTCTCCGGCCAACAAGAGATGGCTTTTGTCAAATTGGAACTTCCACCATTCTGTTGTAGGGTCTTCGACCACCCGCAAAGGAATTTGCCTCTGGATGAAGTAGCAATATGCATAATTTCTGGCAAGTCGCTGCTGCTCTTCATCAAGTGGTCCCAGTGATACCGCTTTTCTTAATAGCTGTGTATAAGCTTCGGGGCTCGTTCCGTCATGCGTGAACCCTTTCCCGCCATAATGTGCCTCACCGCCCAGTATAACAGGTTTACCATGAAGAGCTAATTCAAGACCCGCGGTTCCGTAAACCGTAATACCGCCATCGACCAAGCTAAAGAAATCAAGTGGACTTATGTCGTCTTCTGCAGAGATAACCTTCACATGTGGAGGCAATACTGGAAAATTCTCCTGTATTAACCTTTGAACGCCGCTATCCGGATTATCCCATGCTTCCGCCGGATGTATTTTTATAAGCCATTGGACATCCTTAATATCAATTACTTCTTTAACGGTAGCAAGCATCCAATCGTCAAAGTTATCATACGCCATTGGGGCATAGTCGGAAACGGCATCCCAATTGATGTGTGACATGACACCCCATACAGGCATATTGTCCACAAGACCATACTTTTTGCGTAATGTAGCAGTATTTCCTGTATAGGCCTGAAGCTGCTTCATGTCAAAACCAATCTGCTTTTGGTAGCGGTCGATCAAGAACTTATCAAGACGAGCGTTTTGAAATGGCTTGAGTTCAAGCCCCTTGCAAATTTCCCAAGCCGCGTCGCTAAGGTTATGAAAATCAACGCGAATAAGATCATCGACGTGGCATAGATAAAAATGCGCTTTTAAATATGACGCCATCCATGCCACAATCGGAATACCGCGGGCATACGCAACCTGCAAGGCAGGACCCCAGTCGACATAAGTGCCATGCGACATAAAAACACGAGAAGGCTTGATTCGGTCGACCGCAGACATAGCTGCGGCTGCTGAAATAAGTCCGCTATATCCATATTCCCTAACAACCGCCTCTTGCCTGGCATAGCTCTTGCCTTTTAGGTATCGGATTACCGATGAACGCACATTCTTACCAACGTTTATATCGTTATAGCTTAAGGCATCCAACGACTCCCATGTGACAGACTCACTCAGCGTGCGCAAAGTCGAACGAACATTCTCCGGCACATAGTCGCCTATAAATGAATGATCGATACCCAGCTTCTCGAGCATAGCAGCGTTATCAGCTTTACATGCTTCGCATGCATCTGCCCAATTCTCTATCGGAATAGCTTGATCGACTTCCCTCTTAACGCAGGCGCCAAATGGCCCATCGCAGATTACTGCATGCACACTATAACCTCTTAGTTTTAGCGCCACTGCCAGCGCTCCTTCTACGTGGAGCATTAGCGACATTCCGCCAGGCACCCAGAAGAGTATGGTATCTGAAGACTTTGAAATGTTTTTTGCGCGTTTACAAAGTTTCGCTATTTGCTGTTTGTCCCAATCGCTCCTGATACGATTTCGTATGGCTCTTAAGAGGGCCTTCTGTTTTCCTAACATCAAGCAACAATCACCTTTTCTAGCCCATAATCAACGGGTCAGCCGTCCGCATAACATACCTGCTTCTTGCAATATAAGACCTGTTATTAAGCAGGATTAAAATTTAACGTATCTATTTTAAAGTCAATCTTATGATCAAGAGAACGCGCTCCCGCGGGGATGAGACCTAACGAACGAAGATATCCTGAAAACTTAAATAATAGTGGGTCACTGTATCTCCTCGCAACTAATTGCGCCCCGAAAGGCATCCCCGTCGGGGAAATAAATACCGGTGCGCTGATCACGGGTAAATGCGTCATCGTCCACATTAGAGCGGGATCAGGTCTTTCGATCTCTTCTCTTGGCGGCGCTTCACCCGCTGTGCTTAGGGAAATAAGGATATCGTATTCCCGGAAGAAATCTTCCATAATATATGCCAGCGTTATCTGGTCCTCAAGTGCCCGGTGGTATTGTTCAACGGTTATTTCATTTCCCTGCCGAATGAGGTCATTCATTATAGGAGAAACGAGTTCGGATTTCTTAAACTCCTCTTTAAAGTAGTATGACAAGGTTTTGTTATAGATAGTGGCATGGATGTCATGCGACATGGTCATAGCTGCGGGTAAATCTACTTCAGTGACCTCAATCTTGCTATCTTCACCCAATTTATTCGCCCAATCCAGCAAGGCTTCTTTTGCGTAATCATACGCGTATTCCCATGTATGGGTCCGAACCAATGCCACCCTCCATGGACGACCGGTCGGTTTCTCCTGCCGTGTTGCATCTCGTAAAGCTCTATAGCTCATCGGATAGTTTGGCCCATGCACCCGAACGACTTCAAAGACCCTTTCTAAATCCTCAAAGCGTGAGGTAAAGTAGCCAACGGTATCAAGGCTATCCGTTGTCTTCAACATGCCGGTACGGGGAATAAGGCCAAAGGAAGGCTTACATCCGTAAATACCACAAAAACTCGCTGGTCGCACAATTGAGCCCGCTGTTTGCGTGCCAAGCGCCACAGGAACCATGCCAACGGCAATCGCTACAGCCGAGCCGCTGGATGACGTACCTGGCGTTCTCGTCGGGTCAAAGGGGTTAATAGTATTACCAAGAGTATGAACAGCGAACTCCGCGGTCTCGGTTTTACCTGGCACCATAGCCCCGGCATTTCGTACATAAAACACCACTCTAGCATCGTTCCCTGGGGTAAAGCCTGTCCATAAAGGGCTTCCCATTTGTGTCGGGAATTCTTGGGTATTCATGATGTCTTTAACGCCTACGGGAATACCCTCAAGAGGTCTTATTGCTTGGCCTTTTTGGATACGTCCTTTTAGTTCCTCCGCTTGTCTTAGAAGAACTTCTTTATCGAAAGAAACCCAAGCATGGTAATCGCCCTCGAGTTTTTCCACGCGATTTATACAGTCCTGGGCAACTTCAACCGGATCGGTAGTCCCATGCGCATACTCCTCATGTATCTCGGCAATACCCTTGTCTAAAAAGATATTCTCACTTGACATAGCTCTTCCCTAACAATCCTCATCTAGTATCTCTCTCGGGTCTCTTTGACCACGTTTCTTTTCTATTAACTGCTCAACAAAAGGTTTGATAACTTCTCCATTTGCCCTGTTCTTAGGGATAACAGGCAAGTCTGTATACCTTAGCCTCTCAACACGAAGCTTCTTCATGGTTGTATAAAAATCAGCCTCAGACATACCTGTAATTTTCAAATAATAATCCAGCGCTTCAGGTCTTTCTCTATCGTACTTCTTAGCCAGTTCAAAACCTTCTCCTCTTGTCAGAAGACCGTTTCTAACATCAACGCTGGCCTGAAAAGTCGACCTGCCGTACCCTCTTTTTAGATAACATGTAAAATCATGAATCCCTGCCATCATACATTCGGCACTCTTATAGCCTTTATATGCGCCCTCCATTTCGGTCTCTTTCCAATCATACGTATCTCGTATAAACTCGGTCTGGCGCTCATCATCCCAAAAGATATAATCGCCTAAATGAATCCCGAAGACCCCGACTTTTTCTATCTCCTCAAGCGAGGGCACGTTAAAAGGATATATATCTCTCTCGGTAAGATACTCACAAACCATCTCATCAGGTCTTAGCTTTGCGGAAACTTTCGTAAAATAATCCCTATCAAATTTATGGACCGGTTGATTGTAAGAAGCACGGCCAGAAGATTCAGCGATTGATTCTCCCCAGATAAGCAGCGGAATATTAAACTTGACTGCAATCTGTAGCGGAAACGCCCCGACGCCTGCGTGGCAATGCCAACATGCATCTCCAATTCCCTCTAACGACCTCTTAGCTAGACGATTTACGAGATCCCTGTTAGGTGTAAACATAATATGGTCAACATTGAACTGTTGAAGCATATTTTGGAGGTTATAAAATCCCGTCTCGCTAAACCAATTATGGCTAAACGTCACGGCTAAAGGTCTCATACCGTATACCTTAGTAAGCACATGTAACTGAAAGGTACTATCCTTGCCGCCGCTAATCGGTACGATACAATCGTAGTTGTTGCCTGCTTTGGCTTTGGCATTTTCCAGCATCTGTCTTAATTGCTTCTCCCTTCGCACCCAATCTATATGTATCTTCTGTTCGGATGATTGGCAGGCCTGACATATGCCCATCTCATCGAACTTAATGCCTTCTTGGGTTTCCGGCATACAACAACGTATACAATATGTGACGTCATCCAATAAAGGTTTTCCGTAATTCGAATCTCTTGACATTCTTTTACTCCCTCAACTCGTCAATAATTCGGCTTTAAGAAGACCGTATTCAATAATATCGATATATGCCCACGCTTGAAGGAGGCATTCCGTCTGCGGCCCTCTTCAACCATGCCAAGAGAGGTGGCTAATTTCTTCATCGCTATGTTTTCGGTGGTGGTTCCGCAGTAAATTCTGTGCAGGTTAAGTTCGGTAAAACCATGTTTTACCAACATGATCGCGGCTTCTTTTGAATATCCCCTACCCCAATAGTCTTTTTCACCTAGGAGAATTGCAAATTCTGCGCTTCTGTTAATGTAGTCAATGTTCTGCAAAGCTATGTTTCCAATATGCAGATCGTTTTCCTTCAAAACCATAGCTAGCACCAAAGCAGCTCTAGAGTCACTAGTACTCTTGATATACGTTTCTGCAGACTCTTTGGAATATGGAAAAACATGATGGGAACTATAAGCACATACCTCACCATCGTTTAACCAGGTGATATAGTTGCCTTCCAGATCTTCCTTGGACAAGCCCCTAAGATAAACGTTTTTTCCTATCAGAAATGGATTTTTCACTCCAATTCGCCTCTGTTCTCCCAAACCTTATTAAAAGCCTCAATAACATCGTCTAAATCTCTCTTCGTCATCGGCGGACGTATCAACTCATGTGTGATTAATATATCCTCATGCATCCGTTCAACTACGGGGCAAATCCCCTTATGGTACTGCACATTTCCTTTATATTTATCGCAGGTCCAGGGACATCCCGCATCCCCATATGCAATCCTATTTTGGTAGAGAGGCTGTAAATACAAGGGTTCAACATAGCCCGTGCCAACCTTTACCCCTTCGGTCTCTCTAAGCTCGGTCGTCTTTAGTTCAGCTTTTACGGCTTCTACAAACTTATCTCTATGAATACCGGCTACTTCCTGGTTGTACTTTATAGGATGGACATAAAATGCATGTTCGCTCCCGGCTCGGGTCTTCGCCGGTTCTAGACATGGTACTCTCGATAACTCTTGCGCTAAATACTCAACGTTTTGCAGCCTTGCATTTAATAGGTGTTCCAGTTTCTTCAATTGTTCACGGCCAATAGCCGCTTCAATCTCGGTCATTCGATAATTAAAGCCGAGCATATTGATAAGATCGCTATGCCCTTTAGCCTCAACTACGGCTTCTGCATGGTTTCTAATAAGCCTTAGCTTTTCTGCAAGGTCATCGTTGTTCGTAACGAGAACCCCACCCTCTCCGGTGTGTATATGTTTGTGGTAGTTAAGCGAGTATATGCCTATATCACCGAGCGTCCCAGCCCATCTACCCTTGTATTTAGCACCAGGTGCTTGCGCACAATCCTCTATTACCAGTAAATTATGCTTTTTGGCGATCGCATTAACCCGATCAGCATCGTAAGGCTGCCCAAAGATATCGACTACGATTATCGCTTTCGTCCTGTCCGTGATCCTCTCCTCAATCGATTCAGGCGACAGGCAAAAATAATCTTCCTCGATATCCGCAAAAACCGGAATCGCGTTATATACCAACGCGGCGACCGCTGAAGCCGACATCGTATAAGGAGAGACGATGACCTCGTCGCCAGGGCCTATGCCTACAGCCCCAGCTGCACAATAAAGAGCCGAAGTCGCTGAGTTTACCGCTATCGCATGTTTTACGTTAAAGTAATCGGCCCATTCAGCCTCAAAAGCTCGCACCTCGGGGCCACCATAAAAATCCTCGTGCCAGGCACCAAGGAACCTTGAGAGCACCCCTGATTCTATAACTCTCATTACAGCTTTCTGTTCCTCTTCTCCAACGGTTATATATGCAGGAAACTTTTGCTCTCTGACTTTTTTCCCACCATTAATCGCTAATTTTGACATAGATGACTCTCCATGTGAGAAATTACATTGTTTACAGGGCTATCAATGACCTTAAACTCGTGCTTTAAGGATTTGTTTTCAATGATTATCTTTTTTAGCCCACCTTGCAGTGCTTCTCCATCTAAAATACTCTTCAAGATTCCTCTTCTATCCAGTATGAAGGGATTATCTTTATTAAGACCTATCTGAACGCTCATTACGGGCCTATCCAAAATAACAGCTTCGAGTAAAAACATAGAAGACATACCGCAGATGAGATCAGATGCAAGGATCAAATCCCAGGGGTCTGATCCTTGCTCAACTACTACATCTATTTTACTACGTTTAACGGAATCTGTCTTAAGATAAGGAGCTGTATCAACTATGTTGTCACAGAGGGTAAGCTGATTAATCATAGTAACATAACTGTCACTATCTTCTTTGGGGTGTAGTTTTACAACAAGCACAATCCTTCTATTTACATCTTGCACAACACTCGTCAGCGCTCTGATTATTTCCACGAATATAGTTTTCTCGGTGTACCCCCAATAATGAGCCGAGCCATCGTCCTCTTTATAGGTTTTTGAAATTGGCTCGGAAGCATAGGTTATTAAATAATCGTTCCCTGTAATATTAAGGCAGTTCTTAAGCGCTTCAATACTTTCTACCGAAGAACGTTTCTTATATTGCAGTAATTGTTCAAAGTACGGTTGACCCGTGATTAGTATTCTTGAGGGCTCAAGACCGTCTTTTATCGCCTCGTTATAGGCATATTCGTCCATTACCAGAATTTTTGTAGGTATAAAGGGGTGAGTCTTATCACTCTTATACTGAGCCAATTCCGAAACACCATAGCTTGAGAACCTTATCCCATAATTCACCCACTGATCAAGTATCGCAAATGAGGGTATCCCAATAGTCTCGGCAGCCTTCCATATAAACTTTTCCGTCATGTCATCGGCACTCGTGCCGGTTATTATGAAATCAGGGTTCTGTTCTTTTAAAAACGCTTCAATTTCAAGCGCCTTGATTTGCCGCACGAAATCCATGATATTAGCACCAGATAAACCGTATGCTTGATACTTACTAAGCGCAACGTCTTTGCCAAAAAGAACTACTTCATAACCTCTCTCAGTAAGGGGTTTAACGATAGGGGTTATTACATTCGCACCACCAGGGTCGCGTGAAAACAGCAATACTTTCTTGCTCATCGCTTAGCTCGCCCCTATCCTTATACAAAGCTCCAACGCCTTATAACCGTCGTCAACGGAGCATTTTAGCTTCTCGCCTATTGCCAGGTAATCATAAATGTTCTTCGCAGCATGGTAAAGGGCGTTATTCATCGAGGTAGTAACCTCATTTGTTTTAGCCATGTTGTTATAGCCTTTAAAAACCGCGCTCTCGTGAACCTCGTACTCTTCTACAGCAAACCCTAGATTGGTCATCCTGATCCTTCGTTTCTCAAATAGAATGTCGATCTCAAATATCGTATAGAGGTTACAATCAACGTATTGCAGATAGAATGGTTTTCCGCTATCAAAAGTCAAAACTGCGGCTACGGAAGGGTCATCCTCATAAAAATCGTAGGTTCTGCCAACCGGTATTGCGCTCTTAATCTCGCCGATAAAATACCTTAACAGATCAATCATATGAGAACCGTTATGAAGAAGGCCTTTGCCGTAGTAGCCCGTACCTGTTATATAGCTACCATAGAGCCCTTTGCCTATATCACTTCTTAATTTCTCAAGCTCGGGGATAAAGCGGCGAATATAATTAATCGCTATAGGGATACCTTTTCCCCTGTAGACCTGAAGGATCTCTGCGGCCTGCGAAGTGGTCTTAGCAAGAGGTTTTTCGGCAAAAACAAGCTTAACGGGAAATTGAGTCACCGCTTTTAATATGTCGAAGTGGGAATCATCGGGTGTTGAGACACAAACAACATCTACATTAGCTTCATTAAAAGCATCCTTCATATTTGGAAAGGCTTCACCTCCCCATAGAGAAACGGCTTGCTCGGCCTTACCCTGATCCACATCTACAAACCCCACGAGATTAAATCCCTCGTGTTTTGTAAAGGCATGGGCATGTGTCAGAATCCTATCGGTGTCTGGCGTATCATAAAATGCCCCGATGTTGCCTGCGCCAATTATTAGCGTGTTATATTCTGTTCTCATATCGTTTGGTAAACCCTGCATCTTGCAAACCACTTTCACGAGGATCAGAAATCAGTTACAAGTTGTTGATAAACCTGTATTTCATTTCTGCAATTTTCCAATCTTCCTCAGTATCTATATCTTGAACCTCAATCTCAGGAACTATTAACGGAACCGTATGCTCTGCAAATAGTTTCTTCTGCTTGAAGAAGTTATCCACCTTTAGCCAGTAGAATTGACCGCAGTCATGATAAGCGGGCACTAAATCTTGTGACCTGGCATTTAAATTCTCCGGCCACATCATTTCTAATGTTTCCTGCTCAATCTTTATCGCCCGTTGGATGGGATAGCTAAAGCGAACAACAGGGATAACAGCATCTGCATCCGTACTCGTTAAAAGGTTATAGCCTTCAAGGAGTCTTTGAGACGAGACGAAGGGTGCTGTGGGATAAATACAACAACAGTATTCAAAATTACTGCCCCTGCTTTTATATTCTAAGAGCACCTCTTCTATGACATCTGCAGTCATCGCATAATCATTGGAAGTGGTCTCTGATCTGAAAAAGGGTAGCTTCGCGCCAAATGAGGTAGCGATCTCAGCTATTTCCTTGTCATCAGTTGAAATCATTACTTCGTCAAAGCAACCTGCGCCTAAGGCCGCGTCTATAGAGTACTTTATAATAGGAAATCCCAGGAATTCCTTTATATTCTTCCTTGGTATGCGTTTACTTCCACCCCGAGCCGTAATAATTGCAAGACATTTACCGCTCATCTATCATTCACCTCTAATAAATTAAATCCCAGCTTAAGGGCGTGCCCTTTTTAACATCACGGCAAACCCTTTTCCCTAATAGGACCTCAAAGTATTTGGGCGGCAAGCCGAAGCCCGGCCGGATTGAGCGCAGGTTTTTTTCTGTTAGCACCTTGCCAGCCTGCGTATCTTCTACGATGTAAAGTGAACGCCTAAATCTTAGTGAGGCCTTCTCTTTCTCTGTGGTGCCATAGCTGATTTCTCCCATTGCCTGCCAAGCGTGTTCGGTTTCGGTCACGAGGGCTTCCATCTCATCCGGCTCCATTGAAAACGCCGAGTCTACGCCGCCATCGGCCCTCGATAATGTAAAGTGCTTCTCAACAACGGTTGCACCAAGCGATATGCTAGCAACCGCCGCTCCGATCCCGAGGGTGTGATCTGATAAACCCACCTCGCAGTCAAATAAATCTCTCATGTGAGGGATGGTTCTAATATTTGAGGTATCGGGAGTTGCGGGATATGAGCTCGTGCACTTTAAGAGTACAAGATCTTCGCAACCGACCTCTCTTGCTACCCGTACGGTTTCATCAAGCTCGGCTAGCGATGCCATGCCGGTAGAAATAATCATAGGTTTGCCGGTTACCCCTATTTTGCGGATAAGCGGAATATCGGCATTCTCAAACGATGCAACTTTGTAGCATGGTACATCAAGCGATTCCAGGAAATCTACAGCAGAAGCATCAAACGGTGTGCTAAAACCGACTATCCCTAGCTCTTTGCATCGATCAAAAATCGCTCTATGCCACTCCCAGGGAGTATATGCTTGTTTATACAACTCATAGAGCGAATTGCCCTTCCATAGGCTCTCTGGGTCCTCTATAGAAAACTCGTCCTTATCGAGATCAAGCGTCATGGTATCGGCGGTATAGGTTTGGATTTTTAGAGCATGCGCCCCTGCCCTCGCCGCCGCCTCGACGATCTCTAACGCCCGTTCCAGCGATTGATTATGATTGCCCGACATCTCGGCAATAATGAAGGGCGGATGGTTCGGGCCGATATGACGGCCGGTTATTTGAATGGTTTTCATAAATGTATTCCTCAAAAACTAACGGTCGCGCCCTGGGTCCTTACCATGATGCGGTCCAGCGGTATTTCCGGAAAAACAATGGATTTTCCTTCTGCTTCATCGAGTGCCCACAGCACGTCGGTGTATCCCAATCGATGTCGCATCAATACTGTCGAAGAAAAACGCGGATTGATCTCAAACACGCGTGGTCCGTTATTGGTAAGCCGCAATTGAATATTCATGCTGCCACACAAATTGAGTCCTTGTGCGATAACTTCACACATCAGCGACGTTTCCTCATCTTTAATCACCTTTGCCCAGCTTGTAAATCCGCCGGTTAGCCGTCTTAACATCAACAGACTGGACACTTGGCCATCACGACGACGGTATACCGCACATGTCACCTCACGCTCAGCTGGTTCCAGCATTTCCTGAAAAATAGCGTCCTGATAGCGTTTGACGAGGTAATCCACATCTTCATTGTTGGCAACGGTAAATACCGCGCGAGAGCCAGAGCCAAAACGGCTCTTCAAGATGCAGGGATAAGAAACTGGATAACCTTCACAGACTGGCTTGGTCCAAGGCACTGGTACACCTAGTCCGGCCAGGGCATGCATCGTTTTAAGCTTGTCCAAGCCCACCTCTACAACCCGATCTCCAGCAGTGATCCATTTCACCCCAGGGGGCAATTCTAAAAATGGCAGGGTTGCGGCCAGCTCCGGCTCTGACATCGGGATCACCACATCGACAGAATATTTTTTGACGATGGCTTTGATCGCGTCCACATAATCCGGCGCACCTGCATTAGGCACCAGGGAAAACTGGTCAACAAACAAGTGGCCGCCATGCTGAGAATGAACATCTACTCCAATCAGGCGCAAATCAGGACGATTCTCCCTGAGAATGGTAGCTACCCCCTGCGAGATATCGCCGCCTATCCCTGTAATAAGAACTGTTTTACTCATTTGCGTGTTAAAACCTCTGCAAGATAGGGTAATTCAGGATGGCGTTGTTGACATTCCCGCACCAGTTCGGAAGAGTCATATTGCTCCTGACGAAATTCCACGCTTCGGCTGACCGTATTGAACAGCACCCAATGCGCTCCCGATTGACGGTTGCGTGGCTGCCCGACAGAGCCGGGGTTGACCACCAACGTTTTTCCTATCTTTTGCTGCATCGGGTAATGGGTATGGCCCATCACGACCAGGTCAAACTCCTGTATGGCACAACACTCCATCAGCTCCAATTGTGCGTCTGGATAGACATATTGATTGATATCCCAAGGTGCGCCATGGCAAAGTAAAATTTTGCACCCATCACTCACAAGCTCCAGTGGGTGCGGCAAATTACATAGCTCATCGAGCTGCTGCATTTTAAGCTGCTCAATAGTAGCTCGCAAACCGGTTCCGTAGCGCACATCTACTTGCGCCAGAAATGCAGGGGCTGTCCGCGCGACATTCAGCATGTCTTCATGATTACCTCGCACTAGATGGCTATCCCATGATTGCAACAACTCCAGCACTTTCAACGGCGCAAAGTAATATCCAATTAAGTCGCCCATGACGAACAATTTTTCCACGCCTGATAAAGACGCTGCAGCGAGAACTACCTGTAACGCATCGGCATTACCGTGAATATCGCCCAGCAAAGCCAGCTTCATTTTGGGAGTTCTGTTGGTTGCATCATGCTTTGTATCATCTAACGCTTCTTCGCCACCATCATCACATCCCGCCCATAACCACCTGCTGCCAGCGTCTCATAAAAATGATCAAGGACATTCGTCATCCCTGCCTTTTTCAGGTTTTCCTCGAACATTACACGTCGCTGGTGCGCAACAGGCCCCAATTCCGGATTGGCCACATAGTCAAGGTCTTGCAAGAGGAACAGCTCCATCGGATAAAGCGCTGACTGGTCGATTACGTCAAAACCGTTTTGTTCCAAGACGTTCTTTAGCGAATTGAAATCGAAGTAGTTGACGTGATCGGGAAGATAAACAAACCAGGCTTGATGCCCCTTGGCTTTCAAGAATGCTTGTTGCAATGGGCTAAAATCGTTCGGAACAGTAACTCCCAACAACGCGCCGGATTTCATTATCCCGCGTATTCTTTCAAGCAGTTTGATTGGTTCGGTCACATGCTCCAGTACGTTGACCATCGCGAATGCATCTGCATCCTCTTCGCCTTTAGACTCTGCCTCATCAAGAAATGTCAACACGCTCTTTTTGAAGAACGTACCTAACCCCAATTGATGGGCTCGCTCAAGTCCTGGGCTTTGGTCGAACCCTATGAGATTATTAAAACCCAGTGAATACATCTCCTTGAGGAACCCACCGTCTCCGCAGCCCATGTCGATTACCTTCGCATCGCGCTGCAAATTTCGGCCTAACAAGCGCGCCGTCTCCGCCAGATTGGCTTGGGGTGTTGGCATCTCGTAACGGCTGTAGAAATTGCTGAGATATTCGGCAGAAGGGTAAGGATCAACATGATAAAACTTACATGTTTCACAATAGCCAAGCTTTGTTCCCACAATGGGCGGACTATTGCGCCATAATTCATCAGGTATGGGATTGAATATGTAGGTTGAAAAATAGTGTCCTGTGTTAGTCATCGGCATGCCCTTATTAGTTAATCAAAATTTTCATGACGGGAGTGATTGCTCCCGCCCCTTGCCATTCCTGTAATATATTACTGGCTCGTTCAGAAAGGTTCTTAAGTCGAAAGGGTCTGAGCTGTGTTGATAACAGTCTCCTTATACTTCTGTAACGAGATGCCCAAAAATACCTTTTGTAAAAGCTCTTTAAGAAAATGTTCCAGGTTGTTTCAATATCGTATAGCTTAAGCAAGGGAATCTCTCCCCTTAAGTCCACGGAGTCTAGGATGTCTTACCAAAACCTTCTAATCTCCTATGTAGACAGAACCAGCTTGATATGCCCACTTATACACATCTGATGATAAGGGCTGATATTCCGGACTTAAACGCTCTTCCCGTTTAATATCCATAATCGCTTCGGTAAGCATGACGCAAGGTTCACGGATAAAAACATCTAACCCCTGTTTTCTTGTCTGTATTATATGAAACATCCTCTGTATCAACTCCTCTTTTCCGAATACATCTTCAAACCCTTTTCTTGCTTTTTTCCTCT
>Ga0210056_1002708_pt1 | contig 14758 bp, 13 predicted proteins | sample CryGeyCG2014_080_2_FD_183965 | JGI IMG/M metagenome (GOLD analysis project Ga0210056, IMG submission 183965) | Groundwater microbial communities from aquifer - Crystal Geyser CG07_land_8/20/14_0.80 (SPAdes) (version 2) | ecosystem: Environmental > Aquatic > Deep subsurface > Groundwater | place... | reverse complement strand
CCTCCTTTTTATTTATATTTGCAAGTTAGCGTTATTTTATTACCACATTGGGAAAAATACCAGCCCTGGAATGTGAAAATGTTATAATACTTCATCCTGTGGACATTCTAGCGGCGCTAAATTCGGCTCAAAAACAAGCTGTAGAAACCATCGAGGGTCCTCTGCTTATTCTGGCTGGTCCCGGTAGTGGTAAGACCAGAGTAATCACCCAGAGGGTGGCCTATCTGGTCAAGGTTTGTGGCATAAACCCCTACCACATCATGGCAGTCACTTTTACTAATAAAGCCGCCCAGGAAATGAAAGAAAGGCTGGAGCAGCTGCTGGGTCAGGCGTGTGAAGCTTTGACCCTTGGTACCTTTCATGCCATCTGTGCCCACATCCTTCGCTCTGAGAGTAAATCTTCCGGGCTCGATCCCAGATTTATTATTTACGATGAAGAAGATCAGATAAATGTGATAAAGCAGGTTCTGCAAGAATTGAATCTTGACCCAAAACAATATTCTCCTCGGGCATTACATTCAGCTATCAGTGCTGCTAAGAGCCGTATCATTACCCCTGATGACTATACCAAGCTGGTTAATAGCTATTTTGAGGAGATAGTTCAGCGAGTTTACCCTCGCTATCAGCAGTTGCTCAATCAAAGTCAGGCGCTGGATTTTGATGATTTGTTGATGAAGGCGGTGCAATTGTTTAAGGAGCATTCTCAAGTTCTCACCAAGTACCAATCACGCTATGTTCATATATTAGTTGACGAGTTCCAGGATACTAATATCGCCCAGTATGCGCTTGTTAAGCAACTGGCAGGGAAATACCGTAATGTATGTGTGGTAGGCGATCCTGACCAATCTATTTATTCCTGGAGATTTGCCGATTTGCGCAACATTTTGAGTTTTGAGAAGGACTACCCCCAAGCTAAAGTAGTGTTTCTGGAACAAAACTATCGTTCCACCAAGACTATTTTAGGGGTAGCTTCAGCCATTATCTCGGCAAACGCACAACGTAAACCCAAAAATTTGTGGACGGAGAACGAGATCGGCAACAAGGTCGTCACGATGGAAAATTACAGTGAGGAAGACGAGGCACAATCTGTGGTTAGTGAAATAGAGAAGATAATTGGTCAAAATCACTTATCTTTCAAAGATTGCGCTGTGATGTATCGGGTTAATGCCCAATCACGAGCGTTAGAGGAAACTTTTGTGCGCTATGGAGTGCCTTATAAGCTCGTCGGGGGCACCCGCTTTTATCAGCGGCAAGAAGTTAAGGACATTATCGCTTACCTCAGAGTTATTCAAAATCCGCAGGACAATGTCAGCCTGACCCGGATAATAAACGTTCCCACACGGGGCATTGGACAAGGCACCTTAAATAAGCTTCGAGACTGGGCAAGGGCTCATGACATTTCCCTTTATGAGGCTTTAGAACAGGTGGCAGAAGAAAAAGTTCTTCGTCCCCAAATCAATCAAGCCTTAATAGGATTTTTTACTCTCATCCATGAGCTTATCGCCCAAAGTCGCCAGCTATCACTTGCTGAGCTATTGGACCAGGTATTGGAGCGCACCAAATACAGGGAATATATTCTGGCGAATGAACGTGGGGAGGAAAAGTGGGAAAATGTAATAGAACTACACAGTGTTGCCAAGGAATATGATGAGCTTCATCCTGAAAAGGCCCTAGCTAGCTTCTTGGAGAAGGTCAGTTTAGTTTCGGACATAGATGAACTGGATGAAAAGGCTGATGCTGTGACTTTGATTACCTTGCATCAAGCTAAAGGATTGGAGTTTCCTGTAGTTTTTATTGTTGGTATAGAGGAAGGAATTCTTCCCCACAGGAAGTCTTTTGACGACCCAGGAGAGATGGAGGAAGAGTGCCGTCTCTTATATGTTGGGGTAACTAGAGCCCAAAAACGGCTCTTTCTATCATATAGCCGCCGGCGTAGTTTGTTTGGCAGCAGCACAACAAACCAGCCGTCGCGTTTTCTGGAGAACATTCCACCCCACTTAGTAACCATTAAAACTTTATGGGAGCAGACCCCCAGCCTGTCGATTGGCGCCTATTCGCAATCTTCACCACACCCTCTCCCCGTTTTAACTCTAAGAGTCGGTGACCACGTTCGCCATAGTAAATTCGGCAACGGCATTGTGATGAATTGCCTTCCTACTAAAGATGACCACGAGGTCACTGTGGCTTTTGAACAGGCTAGTGTTAAGAAGCTTCTACTCAGTCTAGCACCACTGGAGAAAATTGAAAAAATACCGGATTTTTCCGCATAGATTATTGACAAAATACACGAAAACGTGTAAAATTTAGATTGAATGAGCAACAAGGCGATAGAAGAGGAAGAGCTGAGAGAGACAATGCCCGTCCGAGCAGCGTTAATAGAGAATGTGCAGTTCATTTACGAGCTGGCGCTTGCGGAATTAGAACTAGAAGCGCTAGGGGCAAAATTCACGGTTACAAATGGACTTCGAGAGCTTCTTTTAGACAACGAGTGCGACCCTGACATATTGCTTAAAAGGCTCGCCTACTTTAAGACTATCGATGGTAAAGCTACCGATTACTACAAACTTATTAAATATAATCGCACCAAGTCTGTGAACCAATACCTTACCCACTGGATTTACCCCTATAAAGGTAAGTTTCACCCTCAGATGATAAGAGCTTTGCTTAATATACTCAAGTTGGCAGCGGGAGATACAGTTCTGGATAACTTCATTGGTAGCGGGACAACAGCGGTTGAGTCCCAATTATTAGGTATTAACTGTATTGGTATTGATATCTCTCCTTTGTGTGTATTGCAATCAAAAGTTAAGACCGAGTCAATCTATGTCATCACCCAGATAGAGGAATTAAGAGAGGAAGCAGTTGATTCATTCAATGCGTCAAATAGCAATACCTTGTTTAGCCAGCAAGAGGCTACATGAATACCTTTAATCCTAAAAAGCTATTGATAGAAACCTTAAGAAACCAGTATCAAATTGAACTGATTCGAGGTTCAGATGTTATTGCGTTGAATTCTAAGGCAATCTTATACATACGCTATAATAAAAACGCTGGTGCTACAAAAAATCTGATCGGAAAATTTTGGTTTGGAATAACCAAGAGTGAGTATGAAAAATATTCTAACCATAATTTCTTCATTGCGTGTGCATGTGTTTTTGGGCCGGGTGAAATTGATTATTTGATATTCCCCTCCGACAGATTTGATGAAATTAAAAAAGACATTGCTTTACAGTCTGGCCAATGGAAGTTTAACCTCCTAAAGACTGATGAGAAAAGATACCACCTGCAAATACCTAAGAAGGGAAAGTATGATGTTACGGAATTTTTGAACTATTTTGACTTCTCGCCGCGAGAATTTCGTAGAGCTTATTCGCCTGAGTTAGGAGAATTTCAACCCAAGGTAACCAAGGGAGAAATACTTGCTATCCCCAAGAAACCTATGCCGTTAGAGGAAGAATTGTTAATGACAGTAAAGGACAGTAGTAATCCCCAAAATTTTGAATTGGCACTTGAGAAATTCTTTACGGAGATAGGCTTTCCATGTAAAAGGATCGGTGGTCCAGGCGAAACGGATATTTTAGTTTTAGAACCCGTTAAATTTGTTGTTGATGGTAAGAGCACTAAAGCAGATGCGAAATCCGCTATAAATTTCACAAGAATAAAAAGACATATGAAAGAAAGCAACGGGGAATTTATGGTTATTGTCAGTGTTGGTTTTGATCCAGCTGTTGGTAAAGATGCTGAAATAGAAGGAGCAACTTTAATTGATATTCAAACTCTGATCACCGTTCTAAAAATTCATAGAGAATATGTCCTATCACCGTTTGATTATATTGAAATTCTTAGACAGCACGGAATGGTAACCGGCGAAAAAATTGGCCCACTGCGACAAAAAATTGAACATCAAATTAATATGCTTAATAAGTCGATGATATTACTCGAAAATCTTGATTTTACGCCCAGAAATATAGACGAAATAAAAGGCAGAATAGATTTGTATTGTGAACAAAATCAGATACTAAAAATTGAAAGGAACGAAATAGAAAGCCTTCTAATTTTTCTTTCTCACGATTTACTCAGGATAGTGAACCAAAAAGATAATAAATTTTCTTTGTGGTTCACACCTCCATTGTCTAAAGAAAAACTGAAAAGCACAATAAGAATGCTTTGCACTAAGCCTTTAGAGGTAGAATGAGAAACGCAAAACCGAAGAAACAATGCCATCACCTAAGATTTGGAAATGGGTATGGGATACTCTGGGAGAAATTTCGGACGAAATTGGTATAGAAGAGAACGGACAATACTTATTAGCGTATGAAGGATGGGGTGGATTTTGTGTAAGCAAGATTTTTGATTCAACGAAATCTGACGAGGAAAATGAGGATTCTTATTACAAATTTGCAGAGGAAGAAAGCAACAAAGTAATAGCAGAGTGGCTTGAAAAATATAAAGACCATTATTATCTAATTGATTGTGGACACGAATCTATGGGTCTTTACGGAGTTACATGGGCTTTGTTCAAGACGTTTAATAATAAGCTTAGCAAACCTGGCTATCCTTATTAATAAAGTAGAGTTTTTCAGATGCCTATTAAAGTTTTAGCGCCTGAGGTAGTTTCTAGGATTGCTGCTGGGGAGGTAATCGAGAGGCCGGCTTCAGTGGTGAAGGAGCTTGTGGAGAATGCCCTCGATGCCGGTGCCAGTCAAATTAGTATAGAAGCACAGAGTGGTGGTATAGACTTAATCAAAGTAAGCGATAATGGAGCAGGTATCCCGGCAGCAGAGGTAGAGCTAGCCTTTCAGAGACATGCCACAAGCAAGATTGGCAACTTAGACGATTTAGAGAAAATCACCAGCCTTGGCTTTCGTGGCGAAGCTTTACCCAGTATTGCTGCAGTTGCTGAGGTAGAAATTCTTACTAAAGTGATCTCAGAAGGTGTTGGTAGCTATGTATATTTAAGCAATGCTAATATTGTGTGCCGGGAGAGCCGTAGTCGTCCTCAGGGGACCAGTGTAAGTGTGCGTCACTTATTTCGCTATTTTCCTGCCCGGCTCAAGTTCCTCAAATCGGCAAATACCGAGAATAGTCATATTGCCCATCTGGTAAGCCAATATGCTCTGGCTTTTCCTGAGGTTAGTTTCACCTTGCTCCTTGATAAACGCCTTAGCTTGCAGACGGCAGGAGATGGCGATTTACGCCAGGTGTTAAGTCATATATATGGGCTGGAAGTAGCCCAGCAAATGCTTGAGGCCGCAGAGAATGACGTTTTCCTCAAAGTTACTGGACTAACAAGTCCACCTTCATTAGCTCGCTCTGATCGGAGCCGCCTCAGCTTTTTTGTCAATCGTCGCTGGGTGTACAGTGCTTTACTGACTCGGGCAACTGAGGAAGCCTACCATGGCTTGCTTATGGATGGGAAGCATCCTATAACCATAATCAACGTTTCATTGCCAGCGGCAGAAGTTGATGTCAATGTGCACCCCACCAAAGCGCAAGTGAAATTTCGCCATGAGCAAATTGTCTTTGCCACCGTGGAGAAAGCAATAAAGGCAGCACTGAAGAGAACCTCTGTAGCCAAGACTCCAGCTACCGTCTTCCGGGATACCTCTTGGCAAGAGATTGCTTCCCCTGAACTTAATTCAGGGCACTGGCAAAGGGAAGGGATGGTAAAAGACAGTGAGTCGCCCTATGTTACCCCGCTATTACCTTTGAAGTTGCCTGTTTTGCGTGTGCTTGGGCAGCTAGCCACTACCTATGTTATTGCTGAATGTCCCGATGGGCTATACATTGTTGACCAGCATGCTGCCCATGAGCGCATACTCTATGACAGAATCTTAGCACAGTGGTCAGCAAAGAAAATCGAGGTCCAGGGACTACTCCAGCCAGTAACGGTAGAGCTTAGCCCCAGGGAGGAGGAAATCTTGAAAGCCAATAAGGAGAATTTAACCCAGTTTGGTTTTGCTATTGAGGCTTTCGGTGATAGAAGCTATCTAATCCGTAGTGTGCCAGTAGTAATGGCGAAATCAAATGTTACTGAAGCAATAAATGCCCTGCTGGATGATCTTGGTAGTAAAGAAAACTCTGCTACCTGGGAGGAGAAGGTAGCTCAATCATTGGCTTGTCATAGTGCTGTCAGGGCAGGGCAACAGCTTAGCTACGACGAAATGAGAGAGCTAATAAGGCAATTGGAGCAATCTCGTGAGCCTCGCACCTGTCCTCATGGTAGACCAACCATGATTCACATAAGTTCACATCAGCTAGAGAAGGAATTTGGCAGAAAGTAAAAGGAGGCCCTCCCCTCAACATCCCCTTATTTGGCAAGGGACAATTAGAAGGGAGGCCCTCCCCTCAACATCCCCTTATTTGGCAAGGGACAATTAGAAGGGAGGCCCTCCCCTCAACATCCCCTTATTTGGCAAGGGACGTGTGGGCTATCCTTAATCTCTGGCAACAAACCTGATAATGAGCTAGAATAGCCCTGAATCCCCTGAACTTGATTCAGGGTCAGGGCAAAAATAACATTGTAGAAGGAGAGATACAAGCGATGTCGTATAGTCAAACTTTAAACCAGCCGAGATTATTAACTGAGGTCGAATCAAAAGAACTTCTCACACAATGGGGAATACCTGTTGTTGAGGCAAAGCTAGCCAGGACTAAGAAGGAAGCTATTTCCTTAAGCAAAGAAATGGGCTTCCCTGTGGTACTGAAGATAAGTTCGCCTGACATTGTTCACAAAAGTGATGCCGGGGGGGTTAAATTAGGACTAGTTAACGCTACACAAGTGGGCAAAGCCTATACTGAGATCATGTCGTCTATAAAAGAAAAATATCCCCAAGCACAAATTCAAGGTGTATCGGTGCAAAAGATGGCCCCAGCCGGGATAGAAGTGATTATCGGTATGAGTAAGGATCCACAATTTGGACCTGTACTTATGTTTGGGCTTGGTGGTGTGCTGGTAGAGGTGTTGAAAGATGTTTCCTTTAGAATAGTCCCGCTTACCAGGAGGGATGCCAGCGAGATGATAAAAGAAATAAAAGGGTACCCTGTACTACAGGGTTATCGCGGTAAGGAGCCAGCTAATATTACGGCACTGGAAGAACTAATAGTTAAGGTATCCGAATTCGTGGAGCAGAATCCTCAGATTAAAGAACTTGACCTCAATCCCATATTTGCTTACAAAGACAAGGCTATAGCTGTTGATGCCAGGGTAGTCCTTGAGGGATAGACGGTCCTAACCCAGGCTGAGGCTAGGAATTACATCTAAGGCAGAATTACTTGATTCACCAGCCTGGAGATGATAATAGCCGCAAGCAGCAACCATAGCAGCATTATCGGTACACAAGTGAATAGGAGGAATAAGAACAGGGACTGGCGAGCAGTTGACGAGGTGACTTCTTAACACCTGATTGGCTGCCACACCGCCACTAAGTAGAATCTGCTTTACCCCTAGTTGCTTGGCTGCCTCAACGGTTTTGGCAACCAAAACATCTACTATCGCCCATTGGAAACTTGCTGCGGCATCAGCGGACGAAATGCCCCCTTTTTGCACAAGGTGCCACAGGGAAGTTTTCAAGCCACTGAAACTGAAATCATAGCTCCCTTTAAGCCAGGCTCTAGGGAGCGGCAAACAAGGTGTCCCATTTTTGGCTGCTTGCTCAATAGCTGGACCCCCGGGATAGCCCAATCCTAAAATTCTAGCAGCTTTGTCCAGAGCTTCGCCAGAAGCATCGTCACGGGTTCGCCCCAATTTTTTAAATTGTCCTTGCTTTTCCATCAATATCAGGTCACTATGTCCCCCCGAGACAATAAGACAAAGGCAGGGAAAAACAGGTGTCTTTGCGGCGTAGTCTGTAGGCTTATCTCGCACCATCAACCAGTTAGCATAAATATGTGCTTCGAGGTGATTCACTCCAATAATAGGCAGGTTTTTTCCCCAGGCAATTGCCTTAGCTACGTTAACTCCCACGAGCAGGGAGCCGGCAAGCCCTGGTCCAAAGGTTACGGCGATGCCATCAATATCTTGCCAGGTAAGTTTAGCTTCAGCCAGTGCCTTGTGTATTATCGGGATAATGGTGAGCAGGTGCTGCCTTGAGGCAACCTCAGGGACTATACCGCCGTAGCGAGCATGGATATCTACTTGAGAAGCGACGACATTAGATACAATCTTCGTACCATCCTCTACCACAGCGGCGGCAGTTTCATCGCAAGAAGTCTCAATGCCTAAAATTTTCACGGTTGTTTTGCCCTGAACTTGATTCAGGGCATGGGACTATTATACTGGAGTTGCAGAATTCTTTATGATTCTCGCTTGTACTGCAGCCGAAGTACTACATGATTGATTTTAATTAAGCAAGGAGATAAAATTGACCCATCTTGGCAACATAGATCAGTATCAAATTAAATAACACAAAAGGAGGTAGAAATGCCAGCAGAAATAATTGACGGAAGGAAAATTGCCAGTGAAATTCAGGAGGAACTAAAGCAGAGGGTGGCCAAGCTGAAGGAGGAAGGGATAACACCCGGGCTGGTGGCAATTTTGGTGGGGGAGGACCCCGCCTCCCTATCCTATCTTCGTGGCATTGCCAGAGGGTGCGAGGCAGTGGGTATATATACTGAAACAGTCAAGCTTCCGGCAAATATCACTCAAGTGGAACTTGAAAGGAGCATAGATAAACTTAATAAGGACGCTAAAGTCCATGGTATTATCCTTCAACTGCCTTTGCCGAAACACCTTGATACCCTTAGGGCGGAGAGTGCTATTTCACCAGATAAGGATGTTGATGGCACCAACCCGGTAAATACTGGGAAATTGCTGTTGGGCGAGGAGACTTTCTTCCCTTCCACCCCCTATGGAGTTCAAGAACTGTTAGTTCGTAGCGGGCATAGTCCCGAAGGAAAGCATGTAGTTATCTGTGGCCGGAGTAATATTGTTGGCAAACCATTAATGGGTATACTGGTGCAAAAACAAAAGGGGGCTAATGCCACTGTGACTGTCTGCCACACTGGAACCAAGAACCTCCCGGGAGTCACCAGACAAGCCGATATTCTTGTTGCTGCTATGGGAAAGGCTAAAGCGATAACGGCAGATATGGTGAAGGAGGGCACAATAGTAATAGATGTCGGTGTGAACCAGATACAAGACCTGGCTACCGGGAAGCCCAAGCTAGTAGGAGACGTCGATTTTGAGGCAGTGAAGGAAAAAGCCGCAGCAATAACTCCGGTTCCTGGGGGTACCGGTCCCGTAACCACAGCAATGTTGATGGCGAACACTGTTAAAGCCGCTGAGAAACTGACTAGTGCATAGGCAAAACTTAATCATTCACCTTGCTATTATTCTAAGCATAGCAGAAGAATTTAGCCCCTTCAATCAGGGTAACATGAAGTGCCTAAGGGCTTACGCTAAAATATTTTCTAGGAGGTAATAATATGCCAGCTAAGATACTTGACGGGAGAAAAATCTCGGCTGAAATAAGGGAGGAACTCAAAAGAAGAGTTAGAAAGCTTAAGGAAAAGGGGATAACTCCGGGACTTGCTGGCATCCTTGTGGGCGAGGATCCAGGCTCAGCATCTTATATTCAACTTAAAGAAAAGGCAAGTGGAGATGTAGGCATCAAGTCAGAAATGGTAAGGTTACCTGAGGATACAAAACAAAATGATTTACTTAAAGAGATCGAAAGGCTTAATTTAGATGCGGGAGTTCATGGTATATTTATCCAGCTTCCCCTCCCCAGACACTTAGATGAAAACAAAGCTTTAACTGCCATCTCCCCGGATAAAGATGCCGATGGATTTCACCCTGTGAATGTAGGTAAAGCCTGGATGGGGCAACAGGCATTTCTTCCGGCAACTCCTGTCGGAATTTATGAAATGCTTATACGGAGCGGATATAGTAACCTCAAGGGGAAGAATGTTGTTATTGTAAATGTAGATAATCTGGTAGGAAAGCCTTTAGCCTCTATCCTGGCTCAGGAAAAAATAGGAGCCAATGTAACACTTTGCCATCCCTCAACACCAGATTTGTCTGATTATACTCGTCGGGCGGATATACTGGTTGTTTCAGTGAACAAGGCAAAGTTCATTACCTCAGAGATGGTTAAGAACGGTGTGATAGCCATAGACTTTGGTGCCAATTATGTAGATGACCCAGGCTCTAAAACGGGAAAGCGGCTGGTAGGTGACTTAGACTTTGAAAGGGTAAAAGAAAATGCTGAGGCGATTACTCCCGTCCCGGGCGGGGTTGGTCCTATGACCGTTACCATGCTCCTTTTCAATACTGTTAGAGCAGCCGAAAGGCAAGCGGGAGGCTGAGATAGAAAAGATTTAAATTTTTGAGGGAATTCTTGATTTCTGTTGTTAATGTGTTATATAATGTCCACTTTGGAATATGAAAATTGCTATTAGCGGCAAGGGAGGGACCGGTAAGACAACGTTGGCATCCCTCCTTTCCTTTATATTTGCTGAAACTGGTTATACTGTGCTGGCGATAGATGCCGACCCAAACGCTAATCTAGCTGCTGCCCTTGGGTTTCCTCAGCCTGAGAAAATAATACCCATATCTGAGATGGCCGACCTTATTGAAGAAAGAACGGGAGCACGCCCCGGTAGGGTAGCGTCTTACTTTAAGTTAAATCCCAAGGTCAATGATATACCAGAAAAGTATTGGGTAGCGCACAACGGAATTAAATTGATGGTGATGGGGCGGCTAAAAAGGGGTGGTAGCGGATGTTATTGTCCCGAGAATGCCTTGCTCGAAGCCCTAGTCGCCTATTTACTTTTAGAGAGAAAAGAGGTGGTCATTATGGATATGGAGGCAGGGGTGGAGCATTTAGGGCGTGGAACAGCTAAAGCAGTAGATAAGATGGTCATAGTGGTAGAGCCAAGCAAAAGGAGTGTAGAAACAGCCTATAGGATAAAGGAATTGGCCAAGGATTTAGGTTTAGAGAATATTGGAGTGGTGGGTAATAAAGTTAGGGGTGAGAAGGACAAGGAATTTTTAATTTCCAGTATGCCAAGCTTTGAATTCCTTGGCTTTATCCCCTACGACCAGGCCCTAATAGAAGCTGACCTTGCCGGTTCACCTCTGGTTAATTCAAGTCCAAAAGTTATGAGCGAGGTAAAAAACATTGCTGCCCGACTTGATAAGTTGAGGTAACAGGGCAAGTACGGCCAGCAAATATTGGAAAGGAGGTACTCAGGGTGACATGAGAATAGCTGTGTAGTTGCCTGATTTATCAGGCGGGAAAGCCCAATAAATTGGGCAACTTTTTCCCTAACTGATTTACGCAACTTAGGGTGTAGACCCTCAAAAAAATTAATCTAAAGGAGGTTTAAGAAATGCCAGTAAAAAAGAGATACCCAGTTCCACCGGATTATGTAGTTGCTGAGGAAGCCGAGCTACTTCCTATTTCAGAGATAGCAAAAAAAGCTAGACTTGCGGAAGATGAGTGGGAGCCCATTGGTAGATATATGGCTAAGGTTGACTATGCCAAGGTGCTGGAGAGGCGAAAGGATAAGCCTTTTGGCAAAATAATTACTGTGACTGCCATGACCCCAACTCCATTGGGGGAAGGCAAAACAGTAACAGCCTTTGGGCTTGGTCAAGCTCTGGCGCAGAAGAAGCTCAACATCATAAATACCTTTCGTGAGCCTTCTAAAGGTCCTGTTTTTGGAATAAAAGGAAGTGCTTGCGGAGGTGGTTATTCCCTGGCTCTTCCTATGGCGAATATAAGCCTTATGTTTACCGGAGATATTCCTGCAGTGGAGGCGGCTCATAACCTCTGCGCCGCTGCCATAGATGCCAGCATCCTGCACGGAAAAGTGCCCGGCGACCCGCATAGAAATCCCCTAAATATTGACCCTATGAATATCACCTGGCCTTATTGTGTTGATGTAAATGCCCGAGCCTTGAGAGATGTTATGGTTGGGCTCGGTGGCATAGAAAACGGTTATCCCAGGTTGGCGCATTATGATATTACTGTAGCTACGGAGACAGCTGCTATCCTTGCCTTGGCTACAGGGTTAAAGGATTTGAGAGAGAGGCTCAGGAGAGTAGTTGTTGCTTATACTTACGATGGCAAGCCGGTTACTGCTCATGACCTTGGGGTTGATGGAGCGATGACAGCACTCCTCGTTGATGCCATAAAGCCCAATCTGGTTCAGTCCACAGAGGGTCATCCTATGTTTTGCCATGGCTTTCCCTTTGCTAATGTAGCCCATGGCAACAACTCTGTTCTCGCAGATTTGGTTGCTCTGAAGCTCGCCGATTATATGGTCACTGAGAATGGATTTGGTGTTGAATGTGGCTATATCAAATTCTGTGAGGTTGTTTGCCGTGAGGCGAGGTGGGCGGGATATGACATCTGGCCCGATTGCTGCGTTATAGTTGCTACAGTTCGAGGCCTGAAACATCATGGCGGTACTGTCCATCTTCGCCCCGGGCAGCTTTATTCCCAGGTTAAGGAGGCATTTGAGACAGAAAACCTGCCTGCTGTGGAGAAGGGCTGCGAGAACCTGGCTCGAAATATAGAGATTGCCAGGATGACTGGTGTCCCTGTAGTGGTGGCTATCAATAGGTTCACTACAGACACTGACAAAGAAGTAGAGCTGGTGCGGAAGAAGGCTTTAGAGGCTGGAGCTAATGGAGCAGCCCCTAGTGAATGCTGGGCTAAAGGTGGAGAAGGGGCGATGGAGCTAGCTGATGTAGTCCTCAAAGCCCTTAAGATACCCAAGAAGAGAAAAGAACTTTACGAGGATGACACTCCTACAAGGGAGAAGATAGAGCTTTTTGCTACCAAGATTTTTCTTGCCGATGGAGTAGAATACACGCCTGAGGCGCAAAGCAAGCTTAGGCTGTTCGAAAAGCTCGATTTTCGGGCTGACGGTAAGCAACTCACCGTCAATATGGCAAAAACACACCTCTCGCTTGCCCATGACCGTACCATGCTTGGCGTGCCCCGACATTACAAACTCCCGATTCGTGACATGCGAGCTTCAGTAGGTGCCGGCTTCTATTATCCCCTTTGTGGAGTGTTTCCCACCATGCCTGGTTTGCCTACCAAGCCAGCATTCTTACCTGTTGATGTTGACCCTGAGACCGGGAAGATAAAGGGACTTATCTCGTAAAGAGGCTAGAGGTAAAAACTGTATCCTTAATTGTTGACGGTAAAAAAATAACTGCTCCTGAGGGTAGTAAGGTGCTACAGGCGGCAGAGGATAATGGGATTTATATCCCTAATCTTTGTGCTATTCGGCAAAGAAGTGAGCCCTTTGCCGCCTGCCGCCTTTGCTTTGTTGAGGTGGAAGGAGAGGATATGCCAGTTACTGCCTGCACGAAGCCAGTAACAGAAGGCATGAGAATCAACACCAAAGGGGGAAAAGCCTTGAGGCTGGCATGCACTGCCTTTGAGCTCATTTTAGCCAGCCATCCTGTGGATTGCGCTCATTGTCTTAAAAGTGGCTCTTGTGAGCTCCAGAGGATTGCCAAGCACTTGGGAGTAAAGCTCAACACAAAAAGATTTCCCAAGGTTTTGCCAGAGCTGCCAATAGATTCCAGCAGCCCGGTATTTGTCTACGACCCCAATAAATGTGTTCTTTGTGGCAGGTGTATTTGGGTCTGTCAGGAAAAGCTGGCTATAGGAGCTATTGGTTTTGCCTACCGTGGCTTTCAGCGCCGAGTTACTACTTTTGGAGATACGCCCTTTGCTGAATCTGATTGTCAGCATTGTGGCGAATGTGTTAATGTTTGTCCTGTAGGTGCTTTAGTCCTGAAACTTGATTCAGGATAAAGGGATGTGTTGAAAGTTTGGGGGAAACTAAAGCGACAGGCCCAAGTTTGACATCCCCTGTAGCTGATGCAAAGCTACACGACGAATTGTTGCCAGTACACCTCATCTGTTATTGGAGCAATCTCCTGGTCATTCACATCTGCAACCGGTTTACCCGCCTTTACCCGTTATTATTTTGCGTAAGGTCTCTTCCAGTTCTGTGATTTCGTATGGTTTCGCAGCAACGCCGCTGAAACCGTAATCCTTAAACTCGGACATTATCGGGTCAGTGGAGTAACCACTGGAAACAATTGCCTTAACATTGGGGTCTATCTCGAGCAGCCTCCTGATGGCCTCCTTACCCCCCATACCCCCAGCAATAGTAAGATCCAGAATGAGGGCGTCAAATGGCTGTCCCGACTCTTTGGCTTTCTGGTACAGTTCAATTGCCTCCTCACCATTTTTGGTCAGTTCTACCTCGTATCCGCCACCGGTCAGTATTCTGCTAAGAAGTAATCTAATCATGTCTTCGTCATCCATTACCAGAACTCTGCCTTTACCAGTAATGCGGGCCTCAGCCACCTCTGCCTTTTTTGCCGGTATTGATTTCTTGGAGGCTGGAAGATAGATATAGACGCTTGTGCCAACCCCTACTGCGGAGTCAGCAGCAATGTAGCCATCATGGTTCTTTACAATGGAAAAACTCGTAGCCAGTCCCAAGCCGCTTCCTTTCTGCTTGGTAGTGAAATAAGGCTCAAATATTCTGGGCAGGATGTCTTTGGGTATACCGACTCCATGATCTTCGATTGTTATCTCTACGTAGTTGCCCACCGACAATGGTAGACCTCTTCTTCTCCTAATTACGATATAGGCATATGCACTTGACTAGCCTAGCAACAGGATGTAGTATATTCCTCTATGGAGGACTACCCAAAGACTTTGCTCGAATTCGAACAACGATTTGGAACCGAGAAAGCATGTGTAGAGTACTTGTT
>Ga0210056_1002707_pt1 | contig 14760 bp, 22 predicted proteins | sample CryGeyCG2014_080_2_FD_183965 | JGI IMG/M metagenome (GOLD analysis project Ga0210056, IMG submission 183965) | Groundwater microbial communities from aquifer - Crystal Geyser CG07_land_8/20/14_0.80 (SPAdes) (version 2) | ecosystem: Environmental > Aquatic > Deep subsurface > Groundwater | place... | reverse complement strand
AAAAAATTGTCAAGCCCCTGTACTGGTCCATATGATATGATACACCTAGCTCTTGAAAAATATGAGAGGAAAGTATAATGGATGCCGTATGACAATATACGGCACAATCCTGCCAGGAGCGATATCTATTGCCCGTTCAGCGTTCCTGACAGATAAATTAACAGAACGGGCAAAATACAAGATAAGGATTTTGGATTGGCACAGGGCTCATGGAAACAATGCATCGCTTACAGCCAGACACTTCGGAATAGGAAGAATGACATTATACAGGTGGTTAAAGAGATTCAAACATTATGGAATTATTGGACTGAATGAATATTCCAGAAAACCTAAACATTTAAGACAACCCACTATTTCTGGAGATATTGTAATAAGAACTGTTCAATTAAGAAAACAATATCCTGCTTGGTCAAAGCATAAGCTGAGGGCTTTACTAAAAAGAGAAGGGATTGAAGTTTCTGTCAGCACAGTAGGAAGAATATTAAAAAGAAGAGGACTGATAAACAGAAAAGTATCTCAGAAAAGAAGGAAAGCGACTTTAAGTCCCAAAGCAAGATTCCCTAAGGGATTAAGAATATCAGAGACCGGAGATATGATTCAAATGGACACCAAACATATTATGCTTGTTGGAGGAGCAAGATATTATCAGTTTACAGCTATAGATGTTCTTTCTAAAAGGAGGGTTTTAAGAGTTTACCCTTCTGAATCATCAAGAAACGGAGCCCAGTTTCTTAGAGAATGCATTGCCTCTTTTCCATTTAGAATAAAGGCTGTCCAAACAGATAACGGTCCTACCTTTCTAAAAGAGTTTGATAAGTTATGCAAAGAACTTAATATTCCTCATTACTTCATTTATCCCAGAACTCCTAAGCAGAACACCTATGTTGAGATATCCCATCAGGCAGATAAAAGAGAGTTCTATCAGCAAGGAAATGTTTGTTCTATCCTGCCAATTATGCAGGAAAAGATCAAAGAATGGGAGGACGTCTGGAACACCATCCGGCCTCATGAAGCCTTGGGACAGCTTACTCCTTCTCAATACTACTGGAAGCTTCAGACAAAGAGATTACCAACTAAAGATGTCATTATTTTACAAACCTAACAAGTGTATCACATGTTTCTGAACCTTTACATTAAGGACTACCTGGTTGACTTTTGCTTATGAAAGGATAAAGTGATATAATAAAATTAATTAAATTTCTACTACTGGGATGCCGAAAATCCTTTTCGTTGAAGACGAACCAAATCATATTGCTATATATAAGACCAAGCTTAAGCAGGAGGGCTTTGATTTTCTTGCGGCCATGACAGGCGAGGAAGCGATCCCGATGATAAAAGTTGAAAAGCCCGATTTGATACTGCTCGATATTCTCTTGCCCGGCGACCAAAACGGCATTGATATTTTAGCAAAATTAAAAAAAGACCCGGCAACCCAAAATATCCCGATAGTCGTTTTTACCAATTATGACGAAAAAGAATTCAGAGAACAGGCCTCAACTCTGGGCGCCAATGACTTTGTTTTAAAATCAGACGTCACCCCGAGCCAAATGGTGGAGAAAATAAGGCAAATTCTGAAGCAGGCCGCTCAATAAACGCCAACCTTGCCAGAAATAAAAAAATAGTTTATAATATCTAATGCACCGAATTTTAATATAAAATCCCGCTTTTTGGCGGGTTTTTTACCCCCACACTTATTCCGCCAATGCGCTTTCAATTTCCGAGACCGGAGAGCGAAGCCAGGTAGTAGAGCTTTGCTTCTCTACCTGGCGAAGCGACTTCGCCGCTCAATGTTGAAATAAGAAAATGTATCAATGGAATGAGTGTGGGGGTGAACTGAAAATATTAATCAAACTTCCATGGCTTTAACCAAAGACGTTAAAACAATCTGGCGATATCTTCTTCCATATCGCAAACAAGTCTGGCTCGTGGCGATAGTGGCGGTCATCAACGCCGGCGCCTCAGCCTTTACTCCATATATCTATGGCCGTCTTGTTGACTTTGTCATCAAAGGCCATTCGTTGCCTCTGATCTTAGGGGGCCTGGCGCTCTGGCTGGCCATCACTTTATTTAGCGACTGGGCTTCGCGCTACAGCTTTGACCGCGGCTCGGCCGTGGCGCTGGACGCGGCTGACGACATTCTGTTTGAAACTTCGGCGCATTTAATGTCTTTGCCGCTTTCGTTCCACAAACAGAAGAAGATCGGCGAGATCATCCGCAAGATCAACCGGGCCAGCGATTTTTTGGAAGGCATCATCAACCAAGTGGTCTTTTTCGTCACCCCGATGTTCCTAACCTTGATTGCGGCATTAGTGATCGCCTCGTTCATCAATTGGCAGCTGACCTTAATGCTTTTCTTGATTCTCATTCTCTACGCTTTTGTTTCCGTCAAAAAAACCGGACCCATCATCACCTCGCAGGAAAAAATCAATGAAAACTACGAGCAAGCCTACGGCGATTTGCACGACGCCATTTTGAATATCCAAACCGTCAAATCATCAACAACGGAGGAACTGGAGAAAAAGAAAATGATCAAAAACTTCCGCTACGGAGCCACGGCTGAATACAAAAAATATCTTTCCTATTGGCGCGATCTGAATTTCTGGCAACAATTGGTCTTCGGCCTGGGCTTTATGGCGATATTTTCCGGCGCTCTGTTTATGTTAGACAAAGGCCGGCTTTCCGCGGGCCAGCTGGTCATGTTCATCGGCTATATCAATATGGCCTATCGGCCGTTCGGCCGGCTGGGCGATAATTACCGGACCCTACGGGCCGGCATGACTTCTATCAACCGGGTGCTGGCCTTGTTGGAAGAACCGACTGAGCCAATCGCCGAGAAAAAAGGGATCGTGCCCGAATATATCCAAGGCAAAATTGAATTCAAAAATATTTCTTTTGGCTACACCAAAGACAAAATGACTTTAAAAAATATCAGCTTGGAAGCGGAACCTGGCCAAACAGTGGCTTTGGTCGGGGAGAGCGGGGTCGGCAAAACGACTTTCGCCGATTTGATATCCAGATATTTTAAGCCGAACACCGGCCAGATACTGCTTGATGATATTAATTTGGAAGAATTAAATCTTAAATGGCTACGCAACTAGATTGCCGTCGTGCCGCAGGAAATTCTGCTTTTCAACGACACGGTTAAAAACAACATTGCCTACGGCAGTCCCGAAGCGCCGGCTGAGAAAATAATCCAAGCGGCAAAAGCCGCCAACGCTCATCAGTTTATCGAAAAATTCAGCGGCCAATATGAGCAGGTGGTGGGCGAGCGTGGCATCAAGCTTTCAACCGGACAAAAACAGCGCATTGCCATTGCTCGGGCGATTTTGCGCGATCCCAAGATTTTAATCCTGGACGAAGCCACTTCGGCCCTTGATTCCTCTTCCGAAAAACTGGTCCAGGAGGCGCTGGCCAACCTTGTTAAAGGCCGCACCACTTTTGTCATCGCCCATAGATTAAGCACCGTAATGAATGCCGACAAAATTATTGTGCTTGAAAAAGGCAAAATCGCCGAAATGGGCACCCACCAGGAACTCATGCAAAACCCTGAAGGCATCTACCGCAATTTCTGGGAATTGCAGACGGCGATACAGAAAGTGGAATAAAAAACAGCGCTCTGATTTTGAACTTGACGGCTTTCTTTACAGGCATATAATGGAGGCATGCTGGTAAGCAAATGCGACATCTGCAAGAGAACTATAAAAGGCGAGCCCATCACAGCGGGATTCGGCTATTTAAGAAAAACCGAGTTATGCCAGAAATGCGGCCAGCCGATAATCAGGTTTTTAAAAAATAAAAAGCTAATAAAAGCAGCCAATGAAAAAAACAAATAAAAATATTACGATAAGCGACCTGGCGGCAATGGTCAAAAATGGATTTGAAGAAACTGCCAAAAAGGCCGATATAGACCGCCTTGATAAACGTCTAGATACGCTTGAGCAAGGCCATGAAGATATAAAATTACGCCTGGATAATGTCGCATCGTTTTGAGCTGGTCGAATTACAAAAACGGGTTGAGGCCTTGGAGAAAAAAGCTGGAATTAAATCAAAGTAGGCAGGATTTTAAATTTTAAACGCACGCCCCCTTCTGTTGATGGGGTTTTTTGTTTTGCGGCCTAAATTGGGCTATAATAAAACTATGCTAACAACTAATTTTTGGAGGAAATATTTTAAGGTTTTAATTCGCATGGGCGCATTCGCATTTCGCGAGCACGGAGTGCGGAGGCGCGCTTTTCGCATGCATGGACTTTGCGTTTTTAATTCATTCAAGAGATCATACTGATGTCCAAAGAAAATTTAAGATAGCGAAATTTTTGCCCAAGAGTTGGGTAGAGTTTTGGTGTCTGCATTGGCCGCCGGTGATAGTTTCAAAGATAAAAGGATTAAAATCTTTAAAAATTGATTTTGGGGAAACCCGCCAAATGTGTACGCACATTACCGAGAAAGCTGGATTTTTTGGCTATTTTTTGGTATAATAAAAGCGTATGCACTTGGAAATTTTGGACTCAAAAAGAAAAGAATTTCTGCCAAGGCTTGGATTTTTGAAAGATCAGGGTTTTTATATGGCCGGCGGAACTGCTCTGGCGCTTCAAATCGGCCACCGCACTTCGTTGGATTTTGATTTTTATACTGACAAAAAATTTGACACCAGGAAACTTCGCGAACAATTTGACGCAGAATTTCAAAAATCTCAGGAAATTTATGTTGCCCAAGACTCCCTTGAAATAGACGCAAATGGGATCAAGATGAGTTTTTTCTGGTATCCTTATAAGCTAATAAGGCCGGCCTTGCGAATTGAGAAGGTTCTCTTGGCATCAAAAGAAGATATTGCCGCTATGAAAATACTGGCTATTTCCCAAAGAGGCAAGAGAAGAGATTTCGTTGATATCTATTTTTTGATCAAAGAATTTGGCTTGGAGCAAATTATGAAATTTGCAAGGGAAAAGTATCCAGCATTTAATATTTACGTTGGCCTGCAGGGACTAGTCTATTTTCAAGACGCAGATAATGATTCGGATAAAAGTCGGCTTGTGATGCTGCAGAAACCAGACTGGAAAGAAATAAAAAAATATCTTGCAAAAGAAGCAAACAACTTTAAAAAATTACTATGAAAAAAATAAAAAAAATACCAAAAAGTTTTCAAAGGGCGCTTTGGTCTTATGACATAGACAAAATGGATGCAGAAAAAGATAGAACAGAAATTATTACACAAGTCCTGAATCATGGCCATCCGGATGATCTAAAACAACTTTTTGAGATATATTCCGAAGAAGAAATAAAAGAAGTTGTTAAAAATCCTCGACGAGGCGTTTGGTTTGAGAAAGTTCTGAATTTTTGGACGACGGTTTTCGGTCTCCAGATTGAAAAAGATACCTGGCAAGAAGCAACTTTTGATATCAACCGCCATTAGCCATTAATTAAGTATCCCATTGAAACTTCTGCTCCCCATCTGTTGATGGCTTTTTTGATTTAAGGTAAAGTAAAATATATTGTAATGGAATGAAATATGCTAAAAATTACCCTGAAATAAGACATTGACTGGTTACTTGATCATCGGCTTAAATAAAATAGACATGAACGAGATTATTAAAAAAGTAAAATCTCTTGGCTTCCTACCAGGCTCATATGCTGTTTTTGGCAGCGGGCCAATGACAATCAGAGGGCTAAAGGAGGCAAAAGACATAGACATAGCCGTGAAAGATGAATTTTTTGAGGAACTGAAAGGAAAACACAAAGAATTTAAGCCGGGCCAAATAAATATCGGCGATGTTGAAATTTTTGCCGCCTGGAATTCTCTGATTGATAATCCCGAAGAAGTTATTGACAGAGCGGACAATATTGATGGCGTAAAATTCATCAAGCTGGAAGATTTAATCGTCTGGAAAAAGAAACTGGCGAGAGAAAAAGATTTATCGGATATTAAAGTAATTGAGGATTATTTGATTCAAAAATGAAACAGTGGAATAAAATATTTGAAGAAAAGGGGCGGGTTTTTATGAAACCCAAAAAGGAAATAATAGAGGCCGCCGAAATTTTCAAAAAACGCGGCGTGAAAAGAATTCTGGATCTGGGATGCGGGACCGGAAGACACGTCGTTTATCTTGCCAAGAATGGTTTCGATGTCTATGGTTATGATATTGCCGAAGAGGGAATAAGGCAGACCAAAGAATGGCTGAAAGAAGAAGGCTTAAAAGCGAATTTCAAAATCGGCTCAATCTACGAAAGACTGCCATACAAAGATGATTTTTTTGACGCAGTAATTTCTACCCATACAATTCATCATGGAAAAATAGAGAATATAAAAAAAGCGATAAAAGAAATTGAAAGAGTATTGAAGCCTGGCGGGATAATATTTATCAATTTAAGGAAAAGACGAATCAGAAAATACGATCCGGAACGACCGATAATAATTGAGAGACACGGGAAGCAAAAGGTATCATATAAAATAATCGCAATAAGAACCTATACTCCAATTGAAGGAGGAGAAAAGGGCTTGTCGCATTATCTTTTTGACAAAAAAGGTATCAAAAAAGAATTCAAGGCTTTCAAAATTCAAAGAATCTGGACGTCTGACAGCGGGAGGCATTATTGTCTATTGGGCGAGGTGAAAAAATAATAAGAAAACATATTAAAATATGCCAAACATTGAAATCATCACCAGAGCAGTAATTCTGGACAAAGATAAAATCCTGCTTTGCAAAAAGAAGAGTGCTGATTATTATTTCCTGCCCGGCGGGCATATTGAATTTGGCGAAACCGCCCAGCAGGCGTTGGAACGGGAGCTCAAAGAAGAGCTTAATATTGAAACTGATAAGATTGATTATATCGGCACAATCGAAAATATGTTTTCCGAAAACGGAAACAGACATCACGAAATAAATCTTGTCTTCGCCGTTAAACCGCAAAATCATTCTTCAATCTCAAATGAAGACCATATTGATTTTTTCTGGACAGGCATAAACAAGCTGGCAGGGGAGTCCGTCGAACCCATTGCCCTCAAACAAGCAATCCTCCAATGGCTCAAAGACAAAAAGCTATTCTGGGGAAGCGAGAAAGAAATATGATTAATAATATTATTCAGTTACGAAAAATTTTAAAATCAGATTGGCAGTATTTCTTAAAATGGTGGAAAAACAAAAAGCTTGTCAAACTGACAAGTGGGGTTTATGAAAAAAGTGATGATATCCTAAAAGGGTATTTCTTTAAAATGCTCAATTCTGCCAAAAATCATAATTACTTGATTTTATTAGACAAAAAACCAATCGGAAATGTTTCAATTACTCATAAAAATAAATCTACTTTTGAAATGCATATAGTCATTGGAGAGAAAGAATACTGGGGCAAAGGATTTGGCACTTCAGCAACAAAAGAAGCTTTAAAAATTGCATTTAATAAGCTAGGCTATGAGAAGGCATATTTTGGGTGATGTGATAAGGACTGAACCAATTGCACGATTTTTGTCAAAATACGTAGATAAAATTTATTTAGCTACGGAGATAGAAAACGCCGAATTAATATTCAATACCTATGACAAAGTATATAAATACAGCCAGGTTAATTCACAAGAAATTGATTGCGACATAATGATAAAGCTGGTTTACGAACTAAGCAGCAATCAAAAAACATACATACAGGGATATATGGAATCAATCGGCTTTGGTGAAGTAGACATCAAAGATATTCCAATACTAAACACCAATTGGGATAACATTGTTGAAGGCAAATATATTCTCATTGCTCCCTTTACAAGTCGATGGGAGGAGAAAAAAAGAAATTGGGGATATAAAAAATTCACTGAATTATCAAATCTATTAGAGGATGCATACGACACTAAATGTGTAATACTTGAAAAACATTATTCATTCAGCGAGATGATGTCACTTATTAAACATTGTAGATTTTTTATTGGAAATGACTCTGGTCCTGCAATAATTGCTCAAAGTTTTAAAAAGAAAGCATTTATTATCTTTGGGGCGACTCGCCCGGACTATATGTACATGTCAAAGTATACCGTACCTGTTTATGACAAAAACAGACACAAGCTTTGTAAGCATAATTCAAGAAAAGAAGAATTAGAATGCTACGAGGAATTTTGTATGGATAGAATAAGCGTTAATAAAGTTTTTGATCAAATTAGATTAAATGTATGAATAAATCAAAATTACAAATCAAATTAGCTTTTATCACTGGCTTAAGAGAAATCGTTTTAAACGAAATAAGTCAATCTGCGAACCTTCGTGTTATTAAAGAAGAAGGTGATTATATTTATTTAGATTTTATGCAAGATCTTACCGTGATCAAACGCCTAAGGAGCGTCTCTCGAGCATATATTGTAGTGCAAAATTCTAAATATAATCCACGTTATATTTCCAACCACAAATCAATCTTAGGTAATCTTATAGAAATAGCCATTAGTGGAAATAAAGATAAATTTAAGACTTTTAAAATAATCTGTGCTGGTTCAGATTCTCCAAGAGTCCGCAGTATTGCCGAATATATACAAAAAGCATACAGACTAACCGAGAAAGAAGAGTCGGATATGAAAATACATATCATAAAACTTGATGAAATTTGGGAAATCGGTGTTCAAATTACATCAAGGCCTTTATCTTTTAGAGATTATAAGATAAAAAATATGAGTGGCGCGATGGATCCGACAATTGCGTACGCGGTGAATTCTTTATGTGAATTAGAGAGTGCGAATTCCTATTTAAATATTTTTTCTGGAAGCGCAACGTTACTTATTGAAGCCGGGCAATGTTATCCAAATCTAAAACAACTGATTGGTTTTGATAACAACAAAAAAAGTATTTCTTTGGCTATCCAAAATATAAAAAAGGCTGGATTGATAAAAAAAATACAACTAAAAGAGAAGGATATTTTTGACAAGCCTGATCTAGGCAAGTTCGATGTAATTACGTCTGATTTACCGTTTGGTATGTCCATATCAAAAAATGAAGATTTGGAAAATCTATATCGGTGTTTTGTCGAATACTGCCAAGAAACATTAAACCATGGAGGTAAATTGGCTGTTTACACGAGCAAGCACGAAATCTTGAAACAAATCATCTTGGAATCAAGGCTTAAGATCATAAAAACATTAGAGTTAAAATTTATAACATCGGTAAACGCATATCTTCGCCCGAAAATCTTTGTATGCAGATTAAAACAGAGTTCTGTGTAAAAATCATCTGATTATGAAAGAGCTGGATTTAAAGAAATATTTGAGTAAATATAAAAATACTAGTATCGACTTCTTTCGGTTTCCTGGTAATTATGGCGATTCTCTTATTTGGCATGGAACAAAAAAACTGCTTTCATCGCTTAATATTACGGAGCACTATGTAGATACTTCTTCGCCCAGATATAATAATGTGCTGCTTATAGACGGTGGCGGCAATCTTGTTGATTATTATTCTGATGTCAGAGATTTTTTGATTAAAAAACCTGTTTTATACGGTGAAATAATTATTCTTCCGCATACAATATTTGGAGAAAAGCAGATTGAAGTCCTGAATAATGTTTCGAGTAATCTAACAATATTCTGTCGAGAAAAAATCTCTGCAAAATTTTTAGAAGATAATCTAACTCGTGGTAAAGTGTATCTGTGGCATGACTGTGCATTTTATAATGAATTTTCTCAGATACCTGCAGGAAATGGCGTACTAAATGTCTTCCGATTAGATGTTGAGTCAATATTGAACACGTGGCCGAAATCAAATAATGATATAACGTATAATGGATACGCTACTAAACCACTAGACGAGTTGATTGGAATTTTGCAAAAATACGCACAAGTAAACACCGACAGGTTGCACATAGCCATAGGCTCTACATTACTCGGAAAAGAGGTCAGATTATTCCCAAATTCTTATTACAAAAATAAAGCAGTTTTTGATTATTCTCTTAAAAAATTTACCAATATAAGTTTTATTGAAAAATTTAGTGACTAACAATATGCCGAGCTTAAAAACAATATCAAAGATTTTTTCTGATTTTATCGATAACCCATCGGCTATTTCTGAATATAAAGAAAAATTAGACCACCTAGTGTGATCAAATATAAAAACAAATCAAGAATTATGGAATCTTGAAGATTTGGCAAGAATGGCTGAACTTGGTCCAGAGCATGTTGCAACGACTAAACAAGAAATAGATAAAAATAATCAAATTAGGAATGATCTGATAAGGAAGATAGATATCGAGATTACAGATCAAATAGGTGTTTCACCTGGTCCTCGAGAGCGATTCTGTTGTGAAAGTCCAGGCATGATTATAGACAGACTCGCAATCCTGTTTATTAAACTATCGGTTATTCGTGACTTATTACCGATGATTAAAGAAAAGAGTCTGAAAGAAGAGTATAAGGGAAAAGAAAACATAATTTTAAAGCAGATTGATCACATCGGTAATTTTCTAGATTCTTATTTTACTAGACTCACACACAAAGAAGTCTTTTTTGAAATACAACAAGCCGTTAAGATATATAACGACAAGAGGATCAGAGAATATATCAAGATTCTAAAAAAGAAAGGAACTCAAAGAAAGAATTCAATCTGAATGATAGTGCGGTCTGCAATTAAACTAATATATTTTAAAACAAAATCTCCATATCTTGATGGGGTTTTTTGTTTGGGGATGGGTGGCCGGTTGGGCAGCACGCCTGACGGGGGAAAGTGATATAATAAAAGCAAATTCCCATTGCGGGGCTGGGTTAAGTTATGCTAGATACTAATTTTTGGAGGAAATATTTTAAGGTTTTAATTCGCATGGGCGCATTCGCATTTCGCGAGCACGGAGTGCGAACGAGCGCTTTTCGCATACATGGACTTTGCTTTTTTAATTCATTCAAGGGACTATACTGATGTCCAAAGAAAATTTAAGATAGCGAAATTTCTGCCCAAGAGCTGGGTGGAATTTTAGTGTCTGCATTGGCCGCCGGTGGTGGTGTCAGAAAAACAGAGGATTGCCCTCCATTAAAATCTATCTTATCAAAAGTGCCATATGCCTTAGCACACTGCCTTTCGTCATCCTTGACATTCTAAAATTTCGGACTAAAATATAAATGTATGGCTAAGAAATCAAATCAATTTAAGGTGATTATTGAACAAGACGAAGACGGTTATTTTGTGGCTAGTGTTCCAGCCCTTCCTGGTTGTTACACCCAAGCCAAAACCTTGCCAGAGCTGAAAGAAAGAGTTCGCGAGGCTATTTTGCTTTGCCTGGAAGTTGCCCGGATTGATCCCCAATATCGCCAACGTTTAAAGGAATTTTCTTATGAGCCGAGTTTTATTGGTTTGGAATTAATTAAAGTATGAGTAGGCGATTACCGGTCTTAAAAACAAGCCAGATAATCCGCATTCTCAAGAAACTGGGTTTTTATGAAGCGCGCCAAAAAGGCGCGCATATTTGTTTTAAGCATCCTGACGGCAGATTCACCTTGGTTCCGCGTCATGGCAATGAAGATATAGGCCGTGGACTATTAAGACAAATTCTTCGAGAAATCAACATTTCACCAGAAGAATTTTCAAAGTTATTATGAAATACGGGGAGCGTTGCTCTTTTATTCTTTTTGTTCCGTATCTTTGGCTATTATTTAATTAAAGCCACCTACGAGCAGGCTCGCCGCAAAGAAGAAGCCCAAAAGACAGCCATTCAGGAGCGATTCTCAAAAGAAGAGGCCATCTGGACAGCCCGACAGCTCCAAAGATTTAATGAGACGTTAGAGCAAAGCGTCAAATTGAGAACAAAGGAGCTGGAAGAAGCAAAAAACACTGCCGAGCAGAAAGCGAGAGAAGCTGAAAGCAAAAGACAAGAGCTGGAAAAATTATACAACGTAACTTTGGGTAGGGAAGTCAAAATGGGGGAGTTGAAAGGAAAGATAAAAGAATTGGAGGAAAAATTGAAAGGCGAAAACAAATAAAAATGCTAGATACTAATTTTTGGAGGAAATATTTTAAGGTTTTAATTCGCATGGGCGCATTCGCATTTCGCGAGCACGGAGTGCGAACGAGCGCTTTTCGCATGCATGGACTTTGCATTTTTAATACATTCAAGAGATTATACTGATGTTCAGAGAAAATTTAAGATAGCAAAGTTCTTACACAAAAGGGATTTTTTGTTTGGGGTATCGTCGAACTATAGAATCATTACGAAGATTTGACAATATCTATGATTTATGGTAGCTTAAGTTCAGCCCTTTGATAACTCTAAAAACCAACAAATAGGAGGTGATAGACATGAAAGAAAGGATAGGCAGGCTCAACATTACTCGATTCTTAACATCTAATAAGGTCTGCAAAATTGCGATAGTAAAAGAAGAAAAAAGACCTTATCGTCTATTGACGGAAAAATGGGCGATTGAACAAGCGGGAATATTGGGGGCTAATACACCCGAGACGTTAGAGTACTCAACGGACATGCAAAAACGGGAAGTTCTGACATTAAAATGCATTAATGGCAAAAACATCCGCTATCTTCCTTTACACGGAAAGTGCGAATGCCTATATTCAGTAGGTAGGCAAATGAAATCATTAAAGAGCCCCATAAAAGGATTCGGCTGGATAGATCTAAATGCTCTCTGCGGTACAAGCAGCGATTGGAAATCATTCTTGTATTCATATGCTGAAATCTACGGTGGTAATATCGCCAAAAAGAAAGTTATTTCTTTAGAAGATTTGAACATAATACTGAGACTCTTAGAAAATATCCCCGTAGAGATTCAAACCCCATTTTTGGTGAACAGAGACATTAAACCCAGTAATATAATAAGGTGCTCAGAAGGTAAGACATGGATTATTGATTGGGAGAACACAGTTCTTGGAGACCCCCTTTTTGATCTATCTATCTTCGGTGGAAATTATGGCCGCGGAAAATTATGGGAAAGCCTTCTCAAAGGATACGGCTTTGTCCTACCCCCTCTGAAATATTTTATCTACCAGGCCATAGCTTTATTTGGGACCATAGACTTCTGCATCAAATACAAAGCTCCTTATGCGTTTAGACGTAAACGCCTAGAAAAAACTATAACAATACTTCAATATCCGGAGAATATTTCTGAATCAGCCAATTGTTTTTTCTAGCATTTCAAAAACCAGAAGGTCTCGAGACAATATCCCGAGACCTTTTTAATAAAAACCATATGTCACTAAAAGAAATCTTAATACAACAGAACAAAACACACTGGCTAGATATTGGTTGTGGCAGAAACTTCGAAGACGGCTTTTTATATTTAGATGCGTTGCCCAAGAGTCTGGTAAACAGAAAAAACAGAAAAAAATATTTTAAAATTAACTTGTTTAATCCCACTACCCAACAATTACGTCTTCTGGGTAAATTTGACCTTATCAGAATGCAACATGTTTTAGAACACTTTTCTTTTGAAGAAGGAGTAATTGTCTTACGCAATGTGGCTAAATTATTGAGAAAAGATGGAATTATTTTGATAACTGTGCCTGACTTAAAAATAAATCTACAAAAATACTCAAAAAAGGAGTACAAAAACTGGGAAGCTTTTAACTGGTGGGCATGGAAAAGAATCCCGAAAGATTCACCAGAAAGTTTTTATTTCTCAGTTTTTGCTTATAGTTTACCTATCACTCCTCATAAATGGTGCTATGATTATGAGGGATTAAAATATACTCTAAATATTACCCATCTTTTTAAGGACATCAAAAAAATTCCTTTGAATAATAAGTTAGCAAGTGTACCATTTACACATAACAGACCAGAGGAAGACTTGTGTATTATGGCTAAAAAATTAACTCACCACCATGAAAAAATATCCTAATGTTACAATAAAAGCGATCCTTAAATATGGAAATAAAATTCTTATTTTAAGACACAAAAATGGCAATTATGATTTTCCAGGAGGAAGATTAGAATTTTATGAACCTTTATTGGACGCCTTGCAACGTGAATTAAAAGAAGAACTGAATTTTACTGTGTCAGTAGACCCTCGATTGTTTCATATATGGAATTACATTTCTAAAAATAGACGAAGACATAGTGTGATGATTTACTATATATATTTCATTAATAAAATCCCAAAACTTATTTCTCCAGAAAAATTAAAAATTCTATGGTTGTCGGAAAAACAAATGGGAAAAATTATTCATGATCACGAATTCGTGAAAAAACTTTATCACTCAAAAAATTGTAAAAATGATTAGCTTTATGATGTATGTAAATAGGTACACAAAAACAATAAGACCAGAAGAAAAAGTTATCGATCTTGGCAGTGGAGACAATCCACATCCTCGAGCAGATATATATGTAGATTTTTTTGACGATGGAATACACCGAGAAGGTGCCAAATTAGTGGTGCCACAGCAAGGTCAATTTATAAAGTGGGATTTAAATAAATATCCTTTTCCATTCAAAAATAAAGAGTTCGATTTTGTAATTTGCAGTCATATAATAGAGCATATAAATAATCCTGCTTATTTTTGCAATGAAATTCAGCGTATTGGCAAAAGAGGCTATATAGAAACCCCGAATAAATTGTATGAACAAATTTATGGATGGTCATTTCACCAGTGGTATGTCTATGCTCTTAATGATGAACTAATTTTTGAAAGGAAAAAGGGACAGGATTTTTTTGCACCTATCGGCCGCAAGCTTTATAAATATAATAAAGAATTCTACGAAGGACATGATAAAACATTTTAGAAAAAATGAAAATATTGTTTGTGTTTTTGGCGGCAGGAAACCAGATTTAGGCAGAGGAATAGGTACTTTTTATAGAAGTTTATATACTAT
>Ga0210056_1002706_pt1 | contig 14766 bp, 11 predicted proteins | sample CryGeyCG2014_080_2_FD_183965 | JGI IMG/M metagenome (GOLD analysis project Ga0210056, IMG submission 183965) | Groundwater microbial communities from aquifer - Crystal Geyser CG07_land_8/20/14_0.80 (SPAdes) (version 2) | ecosystem: Environmental > Aquatic > Deep subsurface > Groundwater | place... | reverse complement strand
CTTGGAACGTGTTATTCCGGGTAGATCGAGTGGGACTAAAAAACAGCTTACTCCTCTGCCGCGAGGTGCTGAAGGGTCGGTCTTGGCGAATACCAACGCTACATCAGCCATCATACCGAAGCTAATTGAAGTCTTTTCACCATTGAAAATGTAATAGTCACCTTTCCTGATAGCCCTTGTCTTCAGAGAACCGGCATCTGAGCCGCAATCGGGCTCTGTCAGTGAAAAACAGCCAATCTTTTCACCCTTGACTAGGGCAGGAAGCCATTCTTGCCTTACCTCCTCACTGCAATCCTTAAGAGCTATGCTAAACAGGGTAGGATAAAGGCAATATAGGGCTATCAGAGGGTCGCCTTTGCCTAACTCTTCGACCACCACACCGACCGAAATCCAATCGGCCGGTTGCCCACCGTATTTCTCCGGTACATTCAGACCCAGCAATCCGTTCTCCCCCATCTTCCTGACCAGTTCGCGAGGGATTTCTTCCTTCCTGTCCCTCTCTTTGGCACCGGTGATGACTTCTTTTTGGCAAAAGCGTTCCGCTTCGCGGCGGAGCATCTCCTGTGCCTCGCTAAATCCAAATTCTGGCATTGCACCTCCCTTCAATCCTGAACTGTTTCAGGATAATCTGGACGCCCCAGAATGGCAACACAACAAGTACTGAAATTTCCCGGGACGCCTCCTAAATTGTGGGTGAGCCCTATTTTGGGGTCTTTCAGCTGACGAGCGCCAGCTTTACCTTGTAGTTGCTTGTATACTTCATATACCATCCTTAACCCACTGGCAGCTATGGGATGCCCAAAGCATTTCAGTCCACCATCAGTGTTAACTGGCAACCCGCCATCCAGACTAAAGAAGCCTGAGTCGACATCTTCCTTTCCTCTCCCTCTCGGGCTGAATCCCAAATCCTCGTAGATTATGAGTTCAGTGATAGTGAAGCAATCATGTACTATAGCCAGGTCTAATTTGTCTCGAGGATTGGTTATCCCTGCCTCCTGATAAGCTGCTTGTCCAGCAGTTACAGTCTCTTCAAAATGCACAAAATCGTAGTCATCCTGGAGCTCACCTTGTTTTGCTCCCACGGACATTCCCAGTCCTTTTATAAGTACATAATCGTGTCTAAAGTTTTTGGCCAGCTCAGCCCTTGTTATGATGGCTGCCGCTGCCCCATCACTATTGCCACAGCAATCAAAGAGCCCTAGAGGCCAGGCGATCATGGGAGCATTAATAACCTGCTCTAGGGTCACCTCCCTCCGAAAATGAGCCTTGGGGCTCAAGGTGCCATTGTGGTGATTCTTAACCGCTATCTTCCCCAGAATTCTCTTCCCCTCTTCGGGGCTTAGATTATAGTGGTAGAAGTATCTGGTGGCTGCCAGGGCGAAATGAACTGGTGCTACCGAATGGTGCATCATCTCAGTTACAGAGGGGTCAGGTATGGCACTCACATATGGGAGCCCAGCAAAGCCACTGTCCTTCAACTTCTCAACACCGGCGACCAGAACTACATCGTACATACCGGCGGCTACGGCATACGCAGCGTTTCTTAGGGCGTCAGTTCCCGAAGCGCAGAAGTTCTCTACCCGAGTAATAGGCTTGTATTCCAGTTTCAGAGGAATAGAGAGTATTTGACCAGTGTAGCCAGAGGTGAACTGTGAAAAACAACTTGCCACCCAGGCAGCTTGAATGTCACGTTGTGGATCCACTCCGGCATCCTCAAAAGCCTCGTAACAGGCATCGACTACTAGGTCACCACTGCTCTTATCCCATTTCTCCCCAAACTCAGTGCACCCCATACCAACTATGGCAACTCTGTCCTTAATGCTTTCCATCTTTCATAACCTCCTTGATCTATACTGCTAAGGTGCAGCCTTCCAGAAGTAGTGCTGAATACCTTCGGTGGTGTAGAGCTTCCGAAAGGTCATCCTCATTGGCATCCCTATTTGCAACTCTTTCATATTAGCATCGGCTACCAGACACTTTATCCTGCCGCCACCTTCAAAGTCGAGTATCCCCACGATAAGTGGAGGATGGGGTGTTTCGGCCAGGAAATCACCGGCAAAGGTAAACAGCCTAGCCCTCTTGTCGGCAAATCTATAAGGCTCAAAGCTGTCTTTAACATGGCATTTAGTACATACCCTCTGCGGTGGATACTGGGGGTAACCACAATTTTTACACTTGGTACCGTATAATGACAGGATTTTGCTCCTTTCCCGCCTCAGTGCTGAGGTGGAAGGGACTTCCATCTTTGGGCGGGTGCTTGCCGGCGCAATCTCGATTAATCCCCGCCAGCGAGCATACTTCTGGTAGTCGTCCAGTATCTTTTTAGACTGGAGATGCCCCTTTACACCGAGCTTACCCTTTATTTCTTCCATCTCATCCACTACCTTCAGGCTGAAGGCATCAGCTCCATTGCTATAGTTAGCCAGGAGAATCCTATCTCCTGACTTGGCTTTCTCTAGGGCAGCAACTAGCATCATCAGAGTAAAGGCTGCTCCGGTATTCCCTACTGAAGTAAAAAGGGGATCCTGAACCTGATTTTTGGGATCAAGACCCAACATTCTGACCATCTCAGTGTGTCTTCTTGGGCTAGGACCATAGAAAACGGCTTTGGTAAAATCCTTCAGGGTGAAGTTATTACGCTTCAAGAGTCCCGATACAGCTTGAGGTAGGATGTCAAAGTAACCCTTCTCCAGGGCAAAGCGATCCTCAGCAGCGTGTATTCTAGTATCCTGTGCTCTCCACACATCATGTATTTCATCAGAAATTGAATAGCAATCCTCTATCTCGACAGCAACATCTGAACTTCCCAAAACAAGGGCGACCGCCCCATCACCAAGAACCTCCTCAAGTTCAGAGCCTGCCCCCGGCACTCTCAAATCAGAGGCTACCACTAATGCTCGCTTTGATGAGCCGGCTCGTACGGCGTCAAGGGCAGCCTTTAGAGCTATTGTCCCACTCCGCAAAGAATTACCAAAGTCTGCTGTAAATATCTCCTTAGGGAGGTCAGCAGCAGCCACAATTGTCGCTGCTGCCTGCTTCTCTAAATAAGGCGACGTAGTTGAAGCGAAATACACAGCGTCCACCGTGTTACGGTCTATGCCGGTGAGACAATCCATAGTAGCGGCTACCGCCATAGTTAGACTGTCTTCATCGTAGTTAGCAACGGCCTTCTCATTACTTCCTCTCCACCCTTTTGTCCCCGGTCCCATTCTATATAAAGGGATGTAAGCGCCAAAAGCAATAATTCCGTTCTTAGCATTATTACCTAACATAGCAAACTCCTCATCTTATATTTATTATTAAGCCAAGCCCCCTGCCCAAGGTCGTTACATATATAGTCCGGCAGATACATTCAAGACGTTACCTGTGATAAACTGGGCATCGTCCGAAGCAAGGAATAATATTGGTTTGGCAGCATCTTCCGGCTGCATAATGGCACCAGCAGCCTGCTGAACCATAGCATCTCTGATCTTCTTGGGAACTCCTACCTTCTCTCCGGCAACTTCACTACCCATTTCTTTTTCTTTGGTTAGTCTGGTATCAACAAATCCATAAGCTACAGCGTTGCAGGTGATACCAAATCTTTGCCATTCTTTAGCTACAGTTTTGGTTAGTCCGATAAGTCCCGCCTTAGCACTAGAGTAGTTGATCTGCCCGATGTTGCCCATCAACCCCGCTACTGAGGATATGTTAACTATCCTGCCATTATGATGCTCTTTCATCATGTATTTGGCAGCTGCTCGAATACAATTGAAAGTCCCCTTAAGGCAGATGTCAATACAGATATCCCACTGGGCATCAGTCATCTTGTGTATTAGGGCATCTCTAGTTATGCCGGCATTGTTTACCAGTATATCAATCTTGGCAAACCTCTCCACAGCGGTGTCCATCAGTTTCTGAGCCTGCTCTGGCTTAGTTATCTCGGCAACACAGGCCACAGCCTTTCCACCTTTAGCTTCTATCTGCTTTACCGTTTCGTCCGCTGGAATTGAGTCAACGTCATTTACGATTACATGTGCTCCTTCCTGAGCGAATAACATTGCCGTCGCTTTGCCTATTCCTCTTCCTGAACCAGTAATCACTGCTACCTTACCGTCTAACTTTCCCACAGTTCGCCTCCTTTTTATACTTGTATATTAAACCCAGATAATGCATGAAAAGCTATTTGGTCTTTGAAGCCCTAGCTAAGATGTCTCCTTTCAGCTACAATAGTAGCAAATAACACCTGCACCAAAGTAACAGTTTAACTTTTCCAAAATCTTAGTTTACATTATATCACCCCCCCCGCACTGTCAAGCGTTTTTTCGGGTTTTTTTAAGAAAATTGGGAAAAAGTCAATAAATTTGGGTGATAGGGGGGTGGACTCTGTCTCATTTTTATGATAGCATGAAATTGATGGATGAGACGACAAGAGTTCAAGGGCGGGAAATAACACAGGATGACATCGAGTTAATTCGCCGGCTGCTCGCAGCCAATCCATCCCGGAATCGCACCCAACTTTCCAAAGACTTATGCCTTCTCTGGAACTGGCGTGCCAGCAACGGTCAAATCAAGGACATGGCCTGCCGCACTCTCCTTATGAAATTAGAGCAGCGCGGCCATATTACCTTACCGAGGCGGCAAACTCCCGGTCGGGGCTCTCGCAAGGTCTCTATTCCCTACGTCCCGCATAAAACTGCCCCTATTGTCTGCTCTCTGAGCGACCTTCAACCGGTAAGCGTTCATCTGGTTGAGGACGCCGGTCTTTTTCCACTCTTCCAATGTCTCCTTTCCCAATACCATTACCTGGGTTTCTGCAGCACTGTGGGCGAGAATATTAAATACATTGTTTTTGACCGGGAGCAAAATCCTCTCGCCTGCCTTCTCTTCGGCTCAGCAGCCTGGAAGTGTGCTCCCCGGGATGATTTTATTGGCTGGGATGCCGAGACAAGAAAGGCCAATCTCCACTTCTTGACCAATAACATGCGGTTTTTAGTGTTGCCCTGGGTCAGAGTTCCGCACCTGGCTAGCCATATCCTGGGAACAGTCGCCCGGCATATCAGTTTGGACTGGATAGAGAAATACGGGCATCCCATCTATCTACTGGAGACCTTCGTGGAACGGGATTGCTTCCGCGGCATCTGTTATCAGGCAGCCAACTGGATTTATGTCGGTCAAACTAGAGGGCGTAGCCGCAACGGGCATCCCGGTCTTAGAGTGCCCGTCAAAGATATTTATCTCTACCCGCTGACAAGAAGATTTCGTGACCTCCTCAGTCAGCGCACGGACGAGCAGGAAGGGCGAGAGGTACAGAATGGTTAAAATGGAGTGTCACTGCTGTACTTATTGTCCCTATCTAAAAGGTGGCGAAATTTGGCGCCTAATTGGTGAACGGGATTATTTAAGCCAGCGGCTCGATGAAATGGAAAGGGTGATGGCACTGGCCCAGGCAGAGATTGAAAAGTTGCGCCGAGAAAACGAAGAGCTTAAGGAGGAAAAAGAGGCGCTGCGTTATGAATTGAAGCAAATGCTGGGCAAGATTTTCAAGCCTCAGGTAAAGCCACGTCATGACGCTGACCATCCGAAACGCGGCGCCCCTTGTGGTCATCACGGCAACAGTCGCCGACGGCCAGAAGAGATTTCGGAACTCATTGACATCTATCCTGAGAAGTGCGATAAGTGCGGTGGTCAAGTCAACGGCTATCCCAACACCTTCGACGAGCATGTGGTAGAAGATATTGAGATAAAGAAAAGGGTGACCTGTTATCGGTTCCATTATGGCTATTGTCAGCGGTGTAAAAAGGTAGTTTATCCCAAGAAAGAAAAGATGCCGGCAAATGACCGGATTGGAACTGAAGCTCGGGCAGTTGGTGGCTACCTGCGCCATCTCGGTTTGCCCTACCGCAAGACAGCCAGTGTATTCAAAGGGATTTTTGGTCTAGACCTGACTCACCCCTCATTTATGGCTTTTAACACCGAGCAGGCCCAAAACGGCACATCAATATATGAGGGGATAAAACAGTCAATCCGGCATTCGCCCTGTGTCAATGCTGATGAAACGGGTTGGCGGGTTGATGGCGACAATCACTGGTTATGGGTCTTTACCAATAAAGACGCAGCGCTGTACTACATAGATAAAAGTCGAGGGGGCAAGGTTGTTGCTAATATCTTGGGCGACAAGTATGAGGGGATTTTGATTACCGATTTTTATTCCGGTTATAACAAGCTCCAGGCTCAGGCAAAGCAGCGTTGTCTCGGCCATCTTCTGGCTGAGATTAAAAAAGTTGAGGAGAAGGATAAGTTTGCTCCCGATAGTGTCGATGGCAAGTTTTGCCAGGAATTGAAGACAGTATTAAAACAGACGATTGACGTTTGGAATGAATATCATAAGGGGACGAAGGTTTTTGAAGATTTGGTTAAGGAAAAGGAACAGGCCGTCTCAAGGATAGTGGAATTACTATTATTACCGATTAAGCATAAAGATACGCGACGTCTCCGCAGACGAATAATCAAACATAATCAGGAGTTATTCGTCTTTCTGGATAATCCTCTGGTCGAGCCGACCAATAATCGGGCCGAGCGGCAGCTGAGGCCAATGGTCATTATGCGGAAAGTAACCTTTGGCAACCGTTCAGCTTCGGGAGCCTTAAACCAGGCGGTGATGATGAGTGTCATTGAGACCGGCGTCTTGAATGGTGTTGAACCTTTGGATATTTGCCTGGCTTTATCAGTCAAGCCTTTGACTTCGCTCATTGAACTACCCAGACCGAGAGCACCATAAACTGATGATGCCGAGATTCAGTCTCGGCATCATCATGTCCTTAGCCCAAGTTTACCACTGCTGCCAAAAATTGAAGCTAAAAAAGGCATTCCCCTGGGTTTATGGGCACTACATCAACGGCCCAGCTTCAGATTCTACTTCGATCAAAGCTATTGACTCCATTTGTGGCCAAAAATGTGGTAAAGATGGGTTAGTAACATTAAACTGGAAAGCCTGAAGGGTGTTTCAGGTTTTTTGGAAAAACTTACCTATTACAAGACTAAGAGCAGAGTTGTCAACAAAACCGAAGTCGAATGTTAGAAATTTTTCAATCATATATAGTCATTTACGAAAATCAGTATAATGGTATTACAATGTAATACTACTCCGTTCTCGAGAGTGATTTCAGTTGCTCCTTGCTTAAGGAGATGCCATATCTCTCTAACACGAGGTAGGATATCTCTGTCCAAGTTTTACCATTGTTCTTTTGCTCCTTTATGAAAGTGATGAAATCAGAAGCAGAGGTTGACTTTTTCTTCCGGAGCCAGTCAATTAAGACTTCTCTCAGAATCTCTGAGACTCCTCTCCCTTCATTCTTTGCCATATTCCTTAGCTTCGAGTATATTTCCTCCTCTAACTTGAAAGTTACCACTACCTTACCCACAATCATATGGTATTACAAAGTATTACTTTTCAAGAGCTTCAATAGTGTTTTATAATGATTTATGCGTTTGACTATAGCAAAGGGGTATTCATAAATAAGCTTTTGTTCATGAGGAGTCATAACCCCTCTTTTTGTAAGCGAAAGGTCTGCTACCCCAAAATAAAAGGCGCCAAGGTCTTTCACCACTTGCTCTAGACTTTCTTGAAGTTCCATTTCTCTCCCAAGCGGAAACAGAGTAAATTTATACGTCACTGGCTCGTGTCCTTGGCCGCCATTAAGCATAGCCACTATTATAGATAGCTATCTTCACCCTTTATTACTTTGCCGATATTGAAACATAAAACACGGCACTCATCGAAGTTACCGAATCACGGCAAAAATCAGCGACCAAAAAATTTTTGCATTATTGCGAAAAATCTGTTATATCATAATCCAATGGGAAAGTAGCGTGGAACTTTGTCCCAAATAGCTGAAGGTTCCCAAATTTTAAAAAGGAGGGTATCAAAATGGCACAGGTAGTAGCTGAAAAGAGAGTTACTGAGGAGATGAGAAATCGGAGAGCATATTGGAGTAAGGCTATGAGGGGTAAAGGGAGGATATTGGCTGGGGAAAAAGACGTAGCACGCATCCCTTATCGTGAGGGCATAACACTTGATATCGAGAGGGCACGCTTGGTCGCTATGGGATACAAAGAAGCAGAGGCGTTAGGGGAACCGCCGGTGCTTCAAAGAGCGAGGGGATTGGCTAAGCTCCTAGATAATATGACCTTGTATGTTCTCCCTGATGAACGGATTGTCGGGAATATTAATAGTACTCCCAATAGCATCATCACCTATCCTGAGCTGTGGTGGAGATGGTTAGATAAAGCTCTTGATACGGATTACAAAACGCTGCTTAGCGACGAGGAGAGGCAGGAACTTCATGCCATTCACAAGTACTTCTCAAATAAAGCAGTGCACGGGATGGAAAGACAATTGCTTCCTGAAGAAGTGCTACCTTACTGGTTTTACAATAACCATGGAGCTATCTCCTGGCTACATGGTGGGCGCACTGGAGTGGCTAATTATGAAAAGGTATTTAAAGTGGGACTAAAGGGAATATTGGAAGAGGCAAAGGAGAGGTTAAGAAAACTTGACTCAGATCCAAATGAATATCTTGCTGCCGACTATCTGGATAAGAAGCAATTTCTTCAAGCAGTCATAATATCCTTAGAGGCAGGCATTAGATATGGGCAAAGGTGGGCAAAGAAGTTAACAGAGAAAGCACAGAAAGAGACAAATGGCAAGAGAAAGAAGGATCTGGAGGAAATGGCTCGGGTTTGGGAGCAGGTGCCAGCGAATCCAGTCCGGACTCTCCGTGAAGCTCTCCAGTGCTACTGGTTTATATTCCTTATTACTCGCATACTTGACCTGCAAACACCAGGAGGAGGGGATAGATTTGACCAGATTATGTATCCTTTCTACAGGAAGGATGTAGAAGAGGACAAGAGGCTTACCAGGCTTGAGGCTCAAGAGCTGGTAGAGCATCTCTTCCTCAAGATGAATGAGGAAGGGCAATTGGTTCCCCCAGTGCAGGCGGGTGGTGGCATGACTCTAATGACGGCACGGGTTTTGACTCTGGGGGGACAGACCCCTGAGGGAAAAGATGCTATCAATGAGATGACCTATTTAGCTATGGATGCTGCTAATAAGGTAAAGTTGGCTCAGCCGGCACTGGCTATAAGGCTCCATAAGGATACCCCAACGCAATTTCTATATAAGATCGTTCAGTCACTAAAGACAAATGCCGGGATTTACTCTTTCTTCAATGATGAAATGATGTTCCCTTACCTTGAAAGCTTTGGTATTTCCCATAAGGACGCTTTGGATTATTCCACTGAAGGATGCATGAGATGGGCTATTCCGGGCAAGCCTTTGGGTTGTCGCGCCCTGGGGGGCTTTGCAGTTTTGCCCAAATTCTTGGAGTACGCCTTATGTCAGGGGTGGGATAAATTCAGCAGCAAGAAGTGGGGGGCTGATAGTGGCGACCCACGAAAATGGACCTCCGTAGAGGATGTGATACAAGCCTATCTCGCCCAGCTAAGATTCTTTATGGAGAGACACATTGCTATTGCCAACCTAGTGGATGTTTTAGACGGGAAGTATTTGCATCAACCTTTCCTTTCCGCCTTACTTGATGGTTGTATCGAAAATGCCAAGGACTGTCGCCATTATAAGTTCTTCCCCAATACAATTATTCAGCCTGTGGGACAAATAACCCTGGTTAATTCCATAGCCGCGATGAAGAAACTCATTTTCGATGAGAAAAGGGTTACTATGGATGAACTCATAGACACCTTGAAAAACAACTGGGAAGGGAAAGAAGAGCTACGCCTGATGTTTATCAAGGCCCCTAAATTTGGAAACGATGATGATTATGTTGATTTGCTGGCAAGGGATGTTTACTCCAGAACTACACAAGTTATCAGGAGCTTCAAGAACATTTGGGGAGGATCTTGGCTTGAGGATGGCACGGGGGGCTCTACCTATTATGCCTATAGTGGACTTCTTGGGGCGACTCCTGATGGAAGGAAAGACCGTCAGAATATCAACGATGGGACGATTTCCCCTGAGATTGGCACAGACAAGAAAGGTCCCACAGCGGTCCTCAAGTCTGTGGCTAAGATAGACCACAAGGGGACTATGACCCATCTACTCAATCAGAAGTTTGCCCCTCAGTATCTCAGCGAGGAATACAAAGATGCCTTTGCTGCATACCTCCGTACTTTCGTTGATTTAGGAATCCATCATGTCCAATTCAATGTTCTGGATAAGAAAACCCTACTTGATGCCCAGCAAAATCCGGAAAAGTATGGGGACCTAGTAATCCGAGTAGCCGGCTTTAGCGCTTACTTTGTTGACCTGGAGAAGGGGCTTCAAGATCAGATTATCGCCAGAACCGAGCAAGCTATCGGATAGGATAAATCTCAATAGTCAGGGGTTAGCATTGGATATAAGGGAACAAGTTCAAGAGATAGAGAAAACAAGAGAGAGGATTTTGCTTGGGGGTGGTCCTGATGAAATAGAGAAGCAGCATCGGCAGGGCAAGCTTACCGCTAGGGATAGGGTAGAAAAGTTCGTGGATTCGGGAAGCTTTGCCGAACACCAGACATTCGTTAGGCCAACTATGACCGGGATAGAGGCAATAGATAAGGAGGTTCAGAGATTCCGTGGCGATGGAATAGTGGCGGGATATGGCAAAGTAAATGGTCGCCCTTTGTGCCTTTGGGCTCAGGATGCTACCGTGTTTGGTGGCAGGGTGGGAACTATGCACGGGGTAAGGATGACCGAAATAACGGCAAGGGCACTCAGGGCAAGAATACCCCTTGTTGGGATGTTTGATTCCCAGGGGATGAGGGTGGAGGATGTGATTACTACCCCGACAAATTACTCCTACGATGGGCTGATGCAAATCCAGACATCAGCCTCAGGTGTTATCCCACAATTATCGTTGGTAATGGGTCCGTGTGTTGGTGCCGCTGCCTTCTGTGCTCAGCTTGCCGATTTTGTGTTTATGGTTCGACGCGTGAGCTATGCCTATGTCTCTCCCCCACCCCCAGGGATTAGTCTGGATGAGATGGGAGGAGCTTGGATGCATGCCAAAAGCACCGGTAGCTGCGACGTGCTTTGTGAAAGCGATGAAGATTGCCTGGCTAAAGCCAAGGAGCTGTTGAGCTTTCTACCATTGAATTGCTGGGAGAAACCCCCTGTTCTTGATACCGGGGATGACCCGGAGCGGGAGATATCCGAGCTTCTAGACCTTATCCCCACAAATACTCTCAAGCCCTATGATATGTATCAATTCATCTCCTTGATAGTGGATAACGGCTGCTTTTTCGAGATAAAGCACTACTGGGCTACAAACCTGATAATTGGCTTTGCTCATATGAGTGGGCATCCGGTAGGGATCATCGCCAATAACCCTCAAAGTAAAGGTGGCTGTCTCGACGTTGATGCTGCCGATAAGGAGGCGAGGTTTGCCCGTTTCTGCGATGCCTTTGATATACCACTAATCTGGATTTGTGAGACCCCGGCATTTTTGCCCGCTGTGGAGCAGGAGCATAAAGGCATAATCAGACATGGCTCAAAACAAGTCTATGCTAATAGCGAAACCTCTGCCCCTATGCTCACCGTTTACCCCCGCAAAGCCTATGGAGGGGGAAATCTAGCTATGCCGGGGAATATGCTGGGCGGCGATGTTGGCTTAGCCTGGCCCTCCGCCAGGATACTTCTCATGGATCCTCAAGGAGCAGCGTCAATTAAATATAGGAGAGAGGTTGAGGCTGCTCCCGATAAAGAGGCGGAGTTGAGGCGACGGACACAGGAATTTAAAGCCGCTAGTTCCACGGAGACCGTGTGGGAAATGATCACCCTTCAGGACTATATAAGGCCTGAACAAACAAGAGCGAAGTTAATTAAATATTTGCAATTTTTGCTCAATAAGAAAAAGGAGAGAGCCTGGAGAAAGCACGATAATATACAGCTATAGAAAGGAGAAACTCTAAATCCTAAGCACCAAATCCTAAGTTTAAGGAATGGGGACTTTGAATTTGTTTAGGATTTGGAAATTAGAATTTAGAATTTAAACTGAAGATGGATATAAGAGAAAAAATCCGAGAATATGAAGAGCGCAGGGCAAGGTTTGAACTGGGTGGTGGTCCTAAGGCGATAGAAAAGGTGCATGCCGGGGGGAGACTTACAGCAAGGGAGAGGATAGAAAAACTTATTGACCCAGGGAGTTTTCGTGAGTTTAATCTATGGGCTAAGCCTGCCTTGACCGGCACTCGCCTCGATGAAAGGGAGACCCCCGGGGATGCCGTGGTTACTGGATTTGGAAAAATAGAGGGGCGCCCCATTTGTATCTATGCCCACGATTTCACTGTTCTGGGAGGAACGCAAGCTCCCGTACAGAACTGGAAGGTGTGTAAAGCGGTGGATACCGCAGTCAGGCTGGGCATTCCCTATGTTGGCATCGTGGATTCGGGTGGAGTGAGAGTTGATGATGCCTTCGGACCGGCGCAGTCAGGTAGAGGAGTAAGCAAAGATGCTGATGTATGGTATTCTCCTCCTATGGCATTGGGCGTAGTTCCCAGTATCTCCCTCGTTGTCGGTGCTTCCTTCGCCGGGACAGCATACTCTCCCATGATGGCTGATTTCTTCATCATGTGCGATAAACCATATTGTTTCATGGCGCTGTCCTCACCATCATTATTGAAGACGGTCACCTTTGTTGATGTTACCTATCCGGAGATTGGCGGGGCAAGGATTCATGCCGAGATATCCGGTTCCTGTGACTACTTTGGCAAGGACGAGGAAGACGCCATTGCAGCGACAAGGGAAATCTTGACTTATTTGCCATCAAACTGCCGAGAAAAACCTCCTTTCAAAGATACTGGTGATGACCCCAATCGTAGAGATGATTCCCTTGCTGACATTATCCCCAGCGACCTCAAGCAGCCCTATGATATGCATGAGATAATCCTGAGATTGGTGGATAATACCCGCTTCTTAGAATTGAAGAGGGAATATGCCAAAAATATTATCACAGGTTTTGCTCGCTTAGGGGGACATTCAGTGGGGATTGTCGCCAATAACCCCGCTTTCCTCGATGGTGCCATGGACTTAAGGTCTTGTGAGAAGGAAGCCAGATTTATTCGCACTTGTGATTGCTTTAATGTGCCCCTGATTTTCCTTGTTGATACCCCAGGTTTTGTAGCTGACCCCCAGCAAGAGAAAATGGGACTAATGCGGCACGCAGCTATGGCAATGTATGCTATCTGTGAAGCTACTGTGCCTAAGATCACCGTTTACTTGAGACGGTGCTATAAAGAGGGATACTTCGCTATGGGCACAAGACTTATGGGCAATGACCTCCTCTTTGCCTGGCCTAACGCTCAAATTCAATTAGTGGATTTCAAGGAGGCAGTGGAAACTGTCTATCGCCGAGCAGTTGAGGAGGTGGCACCAGAGGAGCTTGAGCAATTTAGCAAAAAGTATTTCGATTCTCCGTACCAAGCAGGAGCACTGTTAATGCTCGATGACATTATACATCCCAGAGATACTAGAGCCTTATTGATTGATGCCCTAAAAACAACGGCAAATAAACAAGTGGTAAGACCGGAGAAGAAGAGGCACGGGAATATCCCTCTTTAAAGAAAGGCGTTTGCTAATTGCTAACCCAATCCATATTTAGAAAATAGGGGCATCCTTTTTTAGGTGAAGAATCAGGAACAAAAGGGACTAATATTTAATATTCAGAGGTTTAGTATTCACGATGGTCCTGGCATCAGGACGACCGTATTTATGAAAGGTTGCCCGCTGCGCTGCCGCTGGTGCTCCAATCCAGAATCACAGAATCCTTACCCTGAAATTATGACCTATGACGTGAAATGTATTAGATGCGGCAAGTGCGAACAGATTTGCCCTATGAATGCAATCACTATCAGTCAAAAGGGTAGAAAGATTGCTCGAACACAATGCACTCTGTGCCTTAAGTGTGCCGAAGTTTGCCCCACTGGAGCCATAAGTATTAGTGGCAAATATATGACCATAGAAGAGGTAATGAAAGAGGTTGGAAGCGATAAACTGTTCTACCAAAATTCCGGGGGTGGCGTAACTATTTCGGGTGGTGAGCCTCTGTCTCAATGGGAGTTTGTTCTCCAGTTACTGAAGGAATGTAAACAAGAGGGTTTACATACTGCTTTGGACACCTGTGGATATGCTCCGTGGCATATACTGGAAAAGGTTTTAGAGCATACAGACCTTATTCTCTTTGACATCAAGCATATAAACTCAAGCCAGCATAGGAAGGGCACCGGGAAAGGAAACCGGTTAATCCTTGATAATGCGAAAAGGACTGCCGCTAAGGTAAGGACGTGGCTGAGGTTCCCCTTAATTCCAGGTTACAACGACTCTGACGAGCATGTTAGAGAGGTGGCTGAATTGGCGACGAAGATACGGGTAGAAAAGGTTTCTATCCTCCCTTATCACGAATGGGGGAAAGCAAAGTATGAAAAGCTGGGCAGACGATATCCTTTTAAGAATACTCAGACACTAAGTGATTGGCATATTCAAAAACTTCAAAAGATTATTGAGAATATGGGGTTAAAAGTAACTGTTGGCAATTAATGGAATGTTGCTGTCAAGGGAAAATTGTTACCGAATTGGTATTTCCTGTTATAATTCTGTTATAATTCTAGCAAAAATCAGGAGGTTAATTCATGACTTACGAGACTATTACTTTAGAAAAAAAGGGAAACATCGCCACTATTACTCTAAACCGCCCGGAGAAATTGAACGCGCTCAATCTCAAGATGGGTGAAGAA
>Ga0210056_1002704_pt1 | contig 14782 bp, 13 predicted proteins | sample CryGeyCG2014_080_2_FD_183965 | JGI IMG/M metagenome (GOLD analysis project Ga0210056, IMG submission 183965) | Groundwater microbial communities from aquifer - Crystal Geyser CG07_land_8/20/14_0.80 (SPAdes) (version 2) | ecosystem: Environmental > Aquatic > Deep subsurface > Groundwater | place... | reverse complement strand
TCACACAGGCAGCTACACGATGGAGGCTACCCTCCTTTTCTCCCCTTTCAACCCGTGTTCGTGCCGAACACGGGTTGAAAGGGGAGAAAAGATGTCCTTTTTTGGCGCTCGGTAGTCAGTTGTGTGAGCTACCGGACGCTGAAGCGATCCGGTGTCTAATGTCGAAGAATTTACGAAAAGATACACTAGAGGCAGTGCAAGCGGAAGCCATGGACATCGGCGAATTGAAGCGGAAGTTCGGGCGAGACCTGACGTTCTGGGGCGGCGTCGGCGCGCAGAGTGTGCTGCACCAACCCACGCGGCAGATGATTGAAGGAGTGCGGCAGACGCTGCAGGTCATGGCACCCGGCGGCAGGTACATCGCAGCGCCCTGTCACACGTTGACTGAGGAAGTCCCGTGGGAGAACGTTCTCGCGTTTTATGAAGCGATGGGCAAGTACGGCGCCTATCCGCATCCGGGAGATCAGCGACGAGTTCTCCGCTCGGCGAGGCAAGTTGCTTCACACAAAAGAAGGTGTTGATGATGCGTCGGCTTCTTGGGATAGCACTATCATTCTGGGCCTTGATCGCGCATGCGGAGTTACGGTGCAGCGAGTATAGGAGCCTCAATCTTGTAAGATGCGAGAATTGTTTCATGTCCGCATCATCCAGGACGCAAGGCGAGATCAAGACCATTAAGTGACAAGTTCCCACCCTTCGGATAGAAGCCTCAGCCGGGTTTAGGCTGGGGTCGAGGAGATTGACCTGAGTGGTCACGGTTCTACCCAATCGCAACATCGCCATCGTTGCCATGGGCGCATGATATCAACTATAATCCGGACTGAGATATGTATTGAGGTTGGAGGAGTTGGCTATGCCGAAGATCGTTGGTGTCACCGAGTTCCAGCGGGGTTTCCGGTCGGTTTTTGATGAAGTGGTCAGGAAGCGCGTGCCTTGCATACTCACGCGGGGGAGTCGTCCCGAGGCAGTGCTTGTTCCTTACGAGGACTTCTCTCGGTTCCAGGAGCTTGAGGAGAAAGCAGTGCTGGCTCGCTTCGATCGGCTGCTAGGCCGCATGGCGGCTCGGAACGCCTCGTTCAGCGACGACGAAGTTGCGGCTGACGTGGAGGCCGCTTCGGGTGGTCGGGCTCAGTGATGCGCGCCGTCGTGGACACGAGTATCCTGGTGCGCGCCCTTATCAAGCCTCAGGGAACGGTGGGCCCCGTCCTTGCCCGACTGCGGAACCAACAGTACACGCTGCTTTACTCTGACAACCTGTTGCACGAACTTGCCGATGTCCTCGGTCGCAGGCACATCCGGGACAAGTACGACCTCACGGAAGAAGATGCACGCACCGTGGTTGCCCTTCTACTGCTGCGGGGAGAACCGGTCGTGCCCGACCGGCGGTTTACTATTTGCCGGGACCCCAAGGATAACGAACTCCTTGAGATTGCTGCCACAGGCAAAGCATCCGTCATCGTGACTGGCGATGAAGATCTCCTGGTACTGAATCCCTTCGAGGGAATCCCAATCGTCGGTTCTGCAGAATTTCTCGAGATGCTGGACAAGGGTACAACCTCAACGTGAAGGTATTGGAGAGGGTATGGTCCCCGAAGAATGGAAACGCCTCATTGAACCCGGCTTCACCATCGCCCCCAAGCACCTGGCGCGGAAGAGAGGCAAAGGGCACGGCCGCCGCATTCGAGTCGCAAGACGAGCGCGGCACCATTTGATGGTGGCCTCTGTTTTAACCGTGAGAGGAACGCCCTGGTGGTTTGTTGGTATCATCCTGATCGTATCAGCACCTTCACCCGCTTCATCTCAATCGCACGAAGAGTTGCGTGTCGTGACGATCGCCGGAGGTCCCGAGTCGGATACGGGAGAGCAGTTCGATCCCCAGGCAATCGCCGTGGCCGCGAACGGCACCGCGTATGTTGCCGATTATTCCGGCCAGCGGATCTGCAAGGTCTCGCCAGATGGTCAGGTGTCGACCTTCGTCGGAGGGTTCGCCAGCAAGATGTGGGGGATATCGGGACTCGCGCGAGCTCGCGATGGCTCATTGTTCGTCGGGAATGCGGAGTACCAGTTGGTCTGGAAAGTGTCCCCCGAAGGCGAAACCGAACTCTACGCCGGACCAGAACCGGGTAGTGTGAGCCGGAAGGGAGAGTATCGCGATGGGCCTCGTGAACAGGCGTTATTCGATGGGCCGAGGGTTCTCGGCGTTGATGGGGAGAACCGTGTCTTTCTCTGCGAGTGGCGTGCCCGCATTCGGCTTATCGATGAGAAGGGCGTAGTTTCTACTCTTGCACGGCTGTATGGCCCCTTTCCCCTGCCTCCCGGTTACGAACCTCCTCCAGGGGTCTTAGACCTGCCAGTAGACGACGTGGGGAATCCCGCGGTCAGCCGGGAAGGTGCTCTCTACCACGCATGGACACAGCGAGTTCAAGGCGGTCAATTCGTACTCTACGTGTACCGGCTGAACACCGAGCGCGAATGGAAACGCCTCGTGGTGCTGAGACTCAAACCTGACGACCCAGACATCGGTCGCGGATTGACATGTGTTCTGTCGAGGGAGGAGACTCATCTGTGGATCATTGACTCGGTGAGTCGCTTCGTTGGTGTCATCGACCTCAGTGCAAACACGATGCTGAATGCGGGTTTCCGAGTCCTTTGCCACCCGGTCCGACAACTTGAGGAAGGGCTTCAGGACGGCCCGTGGACCACCGCACGCCAATCCAAGTGGTGGGGAGGTGCGGCGATGGATGCTGAAGGAAATATTGTGTTCTCCGACGGAGGGAACCGTCGAATCCGCAAACGGTACCTGCCCAAACCATAGGGGCAGGGAATCCGGTATGAACGTCTCTCTAATCGGCTGTGTCGTTGGATTCTTCCTGGCATTGTTATGCCCTTGCGCTGCGGACGAACCCAGACTTGCCATTGCTTTGTCGGCAGACCGCGCTGAATACTATGTGGGCGAGTTGATCGAGGTTGTATTCACAGTTCACAACGAGGGAGATGTAGACTACCGCTACTTCGATCGAAACGGTGACCGTAGCGGCAGAATGCCGGAATACGAGCTACAGGTGGCAGACTTGAGGGGAACCCCCCTCTGTGTCTCGCGGGCATACTACATGGGAATCGGCGGTGGACTATGCGGCGAAAGGAAACTGGATCCCGGGAAGTCATTCACGAAGCGGATACTCCTGCAGCTCTGGGCTTGCCCCCGGACACCGGGTGCTTACCGGGTGACCGGACGGTATCACGCGGAACGCCGTACCGAGGAATCGATGAAACTGGAGTATTCCACCTACACCTCGAAGCCGATGTCGCTCGCTCTCCGTCCGATGCCGTCACCGGTTCTCAAACGGGTGTTGAACGATCACCAAGTGATTGCCGAGAACGATACATGGAGGGAGCAAGGGAAGGCCATCTTGGGGTTGGGGGTCCTCGGTGTTCAGGTGGTCATCCCGCTGCTTATCAAGTACCTCGATGGCGAGCAACCGTTCTGGGCATACAAGGCGCTGCTGTACGTGCCAGACCGAGAAGCCGTCCGAAGAGCCTTTGACGAGTATGCGAAGTCAAGGGAGAAAACTGGCGATGTCCTCTGGTTCCAGTCCATGCTGAAGATCCCCTTCGACCAAGACTGCCCAGCAAATGCTGTCCAGCATTAGGACATGGAGGGCGGGACCATTGTTCCGCGTCTGTTGATTGCGGATTGCCAAAGGCGGCAGTGAATGGAGAAAGGAAACGATGACTATGTGGTTGCGACGTGTTCTGTGCTGCGTTCTTGCCCTGTGTTCGGTTGCGGCGTGGGGGCAAGCGGCGACGGGCCCAGCTGTGCTGTTTGTCACGAATTGGGGACGCGCCTCGGGGGGCAATGAGGAATATCTCAAACGGCTGGTGGACGGAGGGATGCGGGTTCACACGACCGCCTTCGACAAAGTGACCCCGGAGTTGTTGGCGAAATTCGATGCGGTGGTGATCCCAGCGCTGCCGCCTGTGAATCCGAGAGCCGGCGCGCCTTCGACAAGCTCGATCAAGCCAGCGGACAACGAGAAACTATTGGCTGCGCTCGACGGCTACATCAACGCTGGCGGCGGGCTTCTCTTCGCCGGGCCGTTGTGGGGCTGGGACATTGGCTGGCCGCACCTTGAGGCGACGAATGCGTACCTGAAGCAATGGAACGCGGAGGTTGCTCCCGAGCTGGTGCTGGACAAGCAGAACCTCTACCGTCAACGCATCTTCATGCAGAACCCGTACTCGTTCACGCGCAATGTCGCGCCCTCGCCGGTGAGCGAAGGCGTACACACGGTCTGGGTATCCCGTGGACCTGAACAACAACGGCGGAGCCGCGCCCCCTTCCACGTCCACGCTGAAGCTGGGGCAGGGGTGGACGGTCGTCGTGCGCGGGGAGATGACCGCGGGCAGTTTCCCGCTTACCAGCCGCGTCAACGCCACCTATGCGGATAAGCCCAACCTCTATCCGCAAGCGTCGCCGTTCGTGGCCGTGCGCGATGTGGGCAAGGGACGGTTGGCGGTCGTTGCAGTGTCGCCAGTCTATACGATCTGGGGCTACGGTCATCCGATGTGGGAGGGCGTGACGATGACCGAAGGCGACGGCTACCGCAAGTCCGACACGGCGCGCCTCTTCGACAACCTCTATCGCTGGCTGGGCGGCGACCGCGCGGGGAAAGCTGTGGGCGGCTATCAGATGACGGAGTCCGAAGCGAAAGGGGAAGTGCCGTGGGACTGGGGAACGCCGACCCCGATTGACTGGAAGAAGCCGGTGTGGGCGCCGATTGCCGAGGGCGGGTTGATGCCGGACAAGCCGACGGGCAACAGGCCTTACGGTCCTCCGGCCTTAGGCATGAAGCACTACCGTGGATTGGTCGGCGCGCGGACGGCGCTCACCGGTGGGAAGGGGACAGTAGCCGAGTACGTGGCTCCGGGCAAGGCTGCGGGACTGCACTTTATTCTCTTTGCAGAGGACTTGGAGAAGCTCACGCCGGAGAGTTGGACGCAATTCAAAGAGCAGTGCAAACAAGCGAGCAGTGAAGAATTCCTCGCCGTTCCGGGATTCGAGTGGCGCAATCCCCTCGGCGACCGCTTCCTCATGGGAGGTCACGTGCCCTACCCTGAGGCGAGCGCCTTCGCGCCAGGCACGAAGCGCGTCGTGGCTCACGCGGCGTTCTGGTTCGCGGCGGGTGCGCCATTCAACACGCCCGTCAGCGAAAAGAACCCGACTCCGTTCTGGAACTATGTGGACGTGAACGCGTTCCCGGTCGAGGTGTGGGAAAAGGGACGGCGCACGGAGAACAACTTTGAGCACTATCTGTTCGACCAGGCGCGCGAGCATTTCTATACGCCGGTCATCGTCAACCGGGTGGATTCCCCGGCTGAGCTTGCGACTGCGGCCAAGGCCGCGCCGGCGACCGCCTTTCTCGGCAACAACCTCCAGGACGTGCTCGCCAATGTGCAGCGCGACATGATGGAGGCTGAGAGGATGTTGGCCTACGTCACTGCCGGACCCCAGATAGCCGCCTACCACGGGTTCAACCTCTCGCGCGCGACGGCAGGGGTGTCCAACGTGCCGGGCAGCGACCGCTGGCGACTGCGGATTGCCGCAGCGTCACCCACCGGGCTGAAGGAGGTGCGCCTCTACGATGGTCGGGAAATCGCTTATCGCTTCAATGCAGGCGGCAGGAAGGAGTTTGTCGCCGAGATAGACGGCCACCACGACCGACAGCATCATTGGCTCCCGGTGGTGGAGGACGTGGAGGGCAAACTCGCCATCGGCCCGGTCTTCTGGACTCGCGATGTCCTGTGGACTCAACACATGGACGGGGACCGCAACAACCACGACCCTTTCGGCATCCAGCTCGACTCGCGCGGGCGCCCCCAGATTATGTATCAGGGAGCGACTCACCAGTTCATCAAAGGCCAGATGCAGGTGTTCCGACCGGGCAACACGAGCAGCGGCGACGAGTTCCACCCGGCAGGGCTGGATGCGACGGAGTACGCCTGGCACTGGTCGCCCGGCCTTGACGTTCAGTCGGAACCTGCGGAGCCGCCGATGACCGGTTGGGCCATGCGCTACTTCACGACCAGCTCCTCCATCGAAGCATTCATCGTGGACCAGTGGCTGGACAGGAAGTACCCGGTTGACGCGCCGCTGAAGAAGCAGTTCGGTCCCAACGCGTATGACAAGATGCCGCCATCAGAAGTGATGAGTGTCCACTTCCGGTACATTGACGCCTTCCACGCCTATGGGAAGCCTGCACCGGTCACTTGCGAGGTGACCCTGAAGTTCCTGAAGGACGTGGTTTTCCCGGAAGGGAAGCCTCTTCCGTCTTTCATGGCTGCCGGACGCTGGGGCCCCTAGCCAGGGCAGTATGACCACTACACCGTGGCCGCCGGCGGCGAAACGGTCAGCGGCGCGCTCACCAAAGAGGGCAGCTTCGGAGTGAACAACGTGCCTCTCAAGCCGGGTGACTATGTCGCTCTCTACCCGTCTCTGTGGGGCTCGGGAACAATCATGGCGCTGTCGGACAATCTCGCCTTGGACGTCATCGCCTTCAAGAATGGGCTCCACTCGGCCTGGCGGTTCCAGCTCCCGAAGCGACAATTCACGGCCGGTGAGGAGTTGCGCGGCGAGGTGTTGTTCGTCAAAGGCGCGTATCCCGAGATGACGAACAACGCCCTGGCCGAGTCGCTCCGAACTCGCATGGGGTTCAGCGGCAAGCCTGCCTACACCATCGAGCCGCGTCGGGGCGAGGTGCTTGGAACGGTCTATCGGCTGCGGGCGAAGGCGCAGGACGGCGTGTGGTCGGCGGCTCTGGGCAAGGCGCAATTGCCGGTGTTGCTGCCGGTTGAGGTGTCCGGACTCAATGGTCGGTGGGAAGCCTTCTGTCTTGACCGTCGCACGAAGCTCATAAAGCCAATACCGGTCTGCGAAGGCACCGGCTATGCGTGCCTCGATCTGAGTGCGGGCGCGGACGTCGTGATCGGTCATCCCGTGACCTGCAATCAGCCGGAGGTGCGGCTGAACGTTCTCCAGACCGGACAACAGTGGTCGCGTGGTCGCCCACAATCCGACAGACAAGGCGCTGGAAGTAACTCTTACTGGTAGTGCCGAGTTTCCTGGCGTCGTCGGTCTCAACAAGACCGTGACAGTTCCCGCCGGAACCTCTGCAACGGTGGCGCTCGATTAGCTCGACTACCATCCGGGGCGACGCGCCGCAAGTTTGCCGCGATCAAGGGTAACAGAGGCAACGTCACAATTCCCGTTGCCTTGAATCACCAACCGGTGAATGGCAACTGCAATAGGTCGTGCAGGCACGGTCCTATCGCAACCCCAACCAGCCAACACCTCTGTGCATTGCGGGCATCGCCCGGGAATGGAAGTCCACTCCCTCACACCACTTGTCGTCTCTCCACAAGGAGATCCCCTGGCCCTTCTTCAGGTCCGCGATCAGCAGGTTGCCTTCCAGGCGGATGGTCCCTCCCTCAGTTTTGATTGCAGCTTCGGCAAAGGGGTTCGGTAGACGCAGCGCTCGGTCAACTCCCGCGACGACTCTCACATAGAGCGTCTCTCCGTCTGCGCGCAAGGCCGACACCCGGAACGCTCCTTCCGTAAGCAAATGCCGGAAAGCAATATCCTTCCAGTGCTCTGGCACCGCGGGAAAAACACGGACAATATCCCGCCATCCCTGAACCAGCATATCGCTGATTCCGGCGCTGATGGCGCAACTGGACTCCATTGTGAACCGGAGGTCCTGCCCGCGGTAGCAGGTGTGCCCCGTCTCTCGCGTATCCCGGTTGAAGTGCAATCCGTTCGGTCCGATCCAGTAGTGCGCGAACTGGTGCAAACAATCGAAGGCAAACTCGCTGCGACCGATGACAGCGGCGAGACTGGCCATCTGCGCGTACGTGTGTCCCGCCCAACGATACTGACCGAGAGAGAAGTAATGTTCCAGGCTGGCGTCGATGATGCGTCGTGCATCTTCGCCATCTTCCGTGGTCAGGTCCATCGCCGGATGAATCGGCATGAGGTGGGAAGGATGTCGATGTGACTCTTCGAGCGACTTGTCCGGCCACAGACACAACTCCTGGTTTGCTGTGAGTGAATAGGGAACCAGTCTGGCGCGCACATCCCGGGCCGAGGCGCGAAGGGCGTCAACCCCGAGAGCTTCCTCCATCTCCACCACCCAATCACAACAACGGCGAATGAGAGCGAGGTCGATGTTTGGGTCTTTGCACCACGCGACGGGTTTGTTCTCCCGGTACTCCGGACTGCTGGACAACGGGACGTGCAGATGACCGTCGACTTCCTGGCGCAGGTTGGCGCGGTAGAACCTGAAGATTTCAGAGATGACGGGATAGCCGCAGGACTCCAGCCACTCTTTGTCCATGCTGTAACGCCATCGCAGCCAGACCAACCAGCCCAGCCAACCTGAGTGACTCCATGCCAACTGCACCGTGTGCCAGCAGGGAACAACGGTGAAGTCGGGCAGAGTGCAGCACGGCAAGAACGTTCCTTCCGTCCCGAAGAATCGGCGAGTGAATTCCTGTGCGGCGGGGATGGCGTCGCGCATCAAGTTACACCAGTTATCCGCCAACTCCAGATGGCCGGAGGCGAACGCGGGCCAGAAGGTCTCCTGCACGTTCATGTCCGCATGGTAGTCCCCGCGCCAAGGGGGCATGACGCCATCCATCGGCCACAAGCCCTGCAGTCCCGGGGGAACTGAGCCGCGGCGCGAGGAGGAAGATAGAAGGTAGAGACCAAAGTGCCACAGGAACGACACGCGTTGTTCGGGGAGGTAAACGGCGGAGCCATCCCAGAACGCATCCCATGACTTCGTGTGCTCCTGATGCAAATTTTCGAGTCCCATGTCAGCGGCCTCGTGCCAGGCGGACTTTGCCACGGAGGTTGCGGACGCCTCGGACTCCGCGGCGCCAAAGGACATGAAGAAGTCGGGTCCTGACACGTTCCAGACAACCACATAACACGGACCATCGGGAATGCTCTGCGACAGGATCCGAAGAATGTCGTCTTCCTCCACGAGTCTGGGAGCCGGATGGTTCAACTTCGCCAGGCAGTCGTTCATCTCGGCAAGAGGTATCAGTTCCATGCGGGCGTGTTCAGGAAGATCAGTGACTCGCAGACAGAACACGTTCCTGTTGCGATGCACGAAGGCTTGCACCTGGTGTTCTCCAGCGGCGGTGCGGAGGACTCCGTCAACGGTGGCTGTGCTCAGATCGAGGTGGCAGTCATAGCTGATTGGGTCGCCGAGCCGAAGCTCCGCGCGACCAATGCTGATCTTGGTGGGTCCGATGGGGTTGTCGCGAGACTGCCGCTGCTCGAAGACCTCGTCCACCTCGGAGAAGCGCCCTTCAGTCACCAGCCGCTGAAGTCCGGTGTAGCTGAAGTCGGGGTGCGTCATGAAGTCGTTGTTGCTTCGCAGGTCCCAGAGGTCCGCCTTGTCCAAAGTGAACTTCAGGGGATTGCCGTCGCCCCACATCATCACCCCGAGGTCGCCGTTCCCGAGTGGAAAGCCATACTCCCAGCAGAGGGGCGCGCGGGTGTGCTGAATGGAGTGAAAAGAAACAGGTCTTTCTTTACCAGTCACGCGAGACCCCCAATAGACTTCACGAAGTAATCCATACGCCGCGGCACCTTACTTCAGCGTGAATACCAGACGACTCTTTGTCTTCGCGGCGTCAATTCTGCACTAACCTGCCGATCTCTTGATCGCTGAGAGCCTTTCAGTAAATGGACAAGGAGGCAAGAAGACCTTTGATACAGTATGCAGGATCGGCTTTAGGAGTCCGGGGCGTAACAGATCCCTCCGTCTCCCGTCTTCTCGTTAGCTTGGGGATAGTCTCGCATTCCCCTGCACACCGCGCACTGATTCTCACAGTCGGCCATGGTCATCTCTTTCGACATCGGCACGCCAAATCCTCCATCTTCCCAACGAGAATGCCCTGTGCTGCAACGGTGCCGCCGGGTCAATATCAAAGATCAAAGATGTTACACTGCCTCCATACGTCGAAGAGGATGTTGAATGTTGGACGAGATTATGGAAAACCGCGGTCGCGTTTGTCAAGCGGGAGGAGAAGAGGAAATGTGCTTAGAGAACTGCCATTCGAATGTGGCACGCGATCCTGCGTTCGCGCATTATCGATAACTGATTGGCGTTGAGTCCGGCGAAAGGCAAAAATCACGGTGGCGGACCCCACGCGCGAGTTCACTCCCCGTTGTACTTAGTCCGGTATCCTGCGTTTACTTCCGGACGAGTGGCATTCGGGTACTTCCAGTCCGTCTTGATATCCACCGAGACTTCTTTGATTCTCTTGAAGACTCCATAAGGGTCAGGGATCCCGACAAACTTGTCAAGCATCGGTGCGCGCATATTCGTCCGGCCAGAGTAAGCCCTGATGGTCCCAACGCCCAGGAGATTCTCGATGGGGTTGACAGTTACCTCAATGTCAGAGATATTGTCATAGTCAATGGCTTTGAAATCTGTCCCGAATGCGCCACTTCTGACCATGAACCGCTTGTCAGAGAAAGCGTAGTAGGTGTTTCTATGCGCGAGGAACAGCCAGATCAGATTAACTACTGTGATACAGAACGGACCTGAAACCAGCATGTAAGCCATGTAAGCACTGAAGCCCAAGCCCAATTCACGCATGCCAGGCACAAGACGGGGCCAAAAGAAGCACATCCACAGCAGGCCGATAGTTGTGCCCATTATCCCACCAAACGAGAAGACAAGCAGATTGGGCCTCCCAACCCACAGTATGTGTTCGTCTCGGTCTTTCACCGCGTCGAACTGAGGCGACAACTTGAGATCTGTTCTCATGAACCCTCTCCTGGCATCCAGGATTTCATTCGCTCACGTGACTTTAGCATATACTACCCTCTCTGCATCTTGAGAGTCAACGGATTCTGGGGGAGGATCACGCGTGATATCCTCGGCATCCGAAATTCCTCCTCCTCCCCGAGATTCAATAGAAGCTGTCCTATTTTACACGCTCAACCCTTCCTGAGCAGATTTGGTAAGCCTCGATCATGGGCAGCCCCGACTTGTGCATCAGTCTGTTGACAAACGGTAGAGTGATACCCACCGTGTTGCCGAGGGTGTCGTCCCATTGGTCCACCACCAATATGGGAAAGAACTTCGGCTCCCACTCCTTCTTCGCGATCTCTTCGACGAACGGGGTGGTGTTCACACCCTCGAATCCTTCCTCGCTCTCGCCGAGCGCAAGTCTGCTGCTCAACTCACACGGACTCAATTCTCTCGCCATCTGGACATACATAAGCACTTGCTCGACCATTCCGTGCCGCGACTCTCGGTTATTGCGGAGCTTGCATTCCACAATACCAATGCCCTTGTTCCGGGAGAGAAGCACGAGGTCCGTCTTCGAGATTCTCGGTCCACGCCGGTCGAATGAAACGCGCCGGATTACTTGGGCGCCGACCCATTCTGGAACGACTCCCTCAAGTACTGCCTTGGCAAATGGTATCCGTACAGTTCGCTTCTCATTCTTTCTCATCTCAAGCTCCTTTGTCATAGTCCGGTTGCCGGGACGATCCTTTCTGGGCCCTACGTCCATCACACAAGCGGTCGACCTGGCAGGCCTGTGGGTACGACAATGCTCCCGGGAGGCAGTGAGGCGGGTCTGCTGAGTCCTGGTCACATCTTTGATTCTTGATTTCCGTAACAGATCCCTCCGTCTCCAGTCTTCTCGTTAGCTTGGGGATAGTCTCGCATTCCCCTGCACACCGCGCACTGATTCTCGCAGTCGGCCATGGTCATCTCTTTCGACATCGGCACGCCAAATCCTCCATCTCCCAAGCGAGTATTCTCTGTGCTGCAACGGTGCCGCCGGGTCAATATCAAAGATCAGAGATGTTACACTGCCTCCCGACTCTTTGTCTTCGCGGCGTCAATTCTGCACTAACCTGCCGATCTCTTCATCGCTGAGAGCCTTTCGGTAGATGGACAAAGAAGCAAGCAGACCTTTGATACAGTATGCAGGATCGGCTTTTGCCAATGCCATATCGCCAGGCCCCCCCCCAAAGAAGGATTGGTGGCGATGCCAGGTGGTGGCTGTGTGCAGCGACCAGTCTCCCCGGATCAGCTCTGCCGGGATCGCTTCAACAAACACGCCATCGCAGTAAACCTTCACCTGCTTGTCCGCCGCCACGACGGCAAGCTTCTGCCACTGACCTGACTTGAGGAAAGGCCTGCTGGTTACCATCTTCCCGCTGCCCAGTTGGTAGGCGACGCCGAACTGCGGCGGACCGCCTGTCAGGTAGTAATTGAAGTTCCACCCCCAGAAGAGCAGGCTACCGGAGCCTTTCGGTTTCAGATCAAACACCGTGGTGCAAGGCGGCGCCAGCGTGAGATTCGAGGAACACAAAGGCCAGATGTACCCCGTTCCATCCAGATTGATCACGCGCTTACCGTCTTCCTCCACCCATCCGGCTCCGCCGTACAACTTGCCGTGGTGACCGTATCTCGATTGATCAAGCACTCCGTTGCCATCACCCGAACCGCGCCAATGCAGGACCAGATCCGGGTCTTTGGGATTGACGGGATAGTGCTGAACAGGATCCCCGGTGACATTGAGATTCTCAGGCTCGGCCTCGATCCTGAGATCGTCGATCCACGCCCTGCCTGTGCCGCTGTTGCGGAAGTAGAGGGTGACTCCCCAGTGGTCAGGTTCTTTGGTGGTGAAGAACTCAACCTTGGTCCAGTCCCTGGTGCCGGTGATTCCGGAGCAGTAGAAATCTCCCACGTTGTCGTCCCAACGTCGGAAGCCGATGGTGGGGCCCTCTCCTTGCACGTCTTCGGTCTTGACCCAGGCGGTCACCCGGTTCCTCTTCCCGTATCCCGACATAAAGTAGGAGCTGCCGGTAATGGCCCACGCCTCGGTCGGTCCATCCAGTCGCAGTGAGCACTTGTCGTCATGTCCCACCGATCGGTCAATGACTCCTGCACGGATCCAGTGCTCCTGGTGTGGTGAGGCCAGCAATACTTCCTTGTCAAATCTCTCGGTAAATCCCACTCCTGCAGTGTAGACGGGTATCTTCACGTTCACGTCAATCGGCTGGTAGAACTGCGCTTCCGCCAGTAGCCTCGCTGCCTCGGAAGCTTCCATTCCCGTGTACCTGACTTTGGACACGTATTGCCCGGCCGGCACCGTGTTACCTACCAGTTGGGGATGGAACATCGTGTGCATATCATAGGCCCACCAACAATGCCCCACACTGACTTTGGTATGCCCTGGCGACATTCCTCGCACCTTCACCACGGGATTCACGACGGGATCACCGGCGACCACCCAGATACCACCATTCGGATTGAACGGTCCGCCATTGGATGCCGCCGTGGACAGGTAGTGGCCATTGTGGTTAAACGGTACCTTGTAGTATTTGCCGTCGTCCGCCTGAAACACGCTCCACTGGTACAGCGCGCGAAATGCCTTTGGGTCTGCTGTTTGCTCCGATCCCACGCCACCGAGAAACACTGCGTCCCCATGGTCCCACGAAGTTGCCACCTTGCTGCTCTCTTCGACACTCAAGTCTATGGTGCAGTCCTGATCATAGTTGTACATGCGGGCGAGCGGGTCATAGGTGACCACGAGGTGGGTAGTACAAGTCACCGTCGATTTCGTGTTGGGATCAACGGCAACGGTGTCAAAAACAAGCCGGCTACCGTCTTCAACGACCTTGGAGTCGGTGATCTTTGAGGGAGTGAACCGGCTCCAATCCGTAATGTAGTTGAACGTGTACAGGATAGGTCGATATCCGGGCTGGAATTTCATGTTGTCCAGGACATTGCTGGAGGTGAGAACGAACACCGGTCCCTTCCCATCGAAGAACCAGCGATGATTGTGCCAAACCAACTCGCGGAATTGCGGAGCGTGGGGTGGGGCTGATTGTCTCTGCCGAGGAAGCGCCACCACTTTGACCGCTGTGAAAAGAGATTCGCCTTCCTTTCGGGCGACGCCCACGTGCCCCTTGAGGACAGGTTCTGCCGTGTCCCACCAGTTGATGACCTCTTGTCCGTTGATGGAAACCGTAAGATGCGGGCCCTGGCAGGCCACGCTGACATCGTAGCTTTTGCCAGCCTCGAACGGATAGGGCTCGACCTGTAATACGCCGCCGGTCGGACGCCAGAGCAGGATCTCCTTCCAGAGACTCGATACCGCGATCCGGTAATGTCTCTCCGGAGACTCATGCCGCACGATGAGCGCTGCCTCGTACCCTCCCAAGTTGGCGAGAGCGTAGTAGTAAGCAAAGCATCCTATCTCCATTCCATCTTGCCTGTCTGCCGGCTTCACGAGATTCAGGCTGCAGTCTACCCGATAGTTCGACCACGAGGCTTTGCCACCCAGGGCATAGCTCCAGTTCCCATCCGCGACACCGCCATAGCCTGCATCCGTGACTTGCCATCATGGATCATTTGCGTGAAGGGTTTTCGCGACAGCGATCGGGCTTCGTGCGTCCAGGAGCGCTGCCTGGGTCACTGGAGAATTCGAGAGTAAGCCAACCATCGTTAGCCAAACTGCCATGGAGCGTCTCATATTGTTGTCCTTAACGGAAGTGAATATTGACGATAGGATAGCCCATATCGCCGCGCCGCGCAATCTCGCAGAAACGCGACTGCTTCTGGAGTTGTATCATAAGGAACCCAGTGCATCCTTTCGTAAATTCTTCGACATTAGACGCCGGATCGCTTCAGCGTCCGGTAGCTCACACAACGGACTACCGAGCGCCAAGAAAGGACATCTT
>Ga0210056_1002701_pt1 | contig 14799 bp, 6 predicted proteins | sample CryGeyCG2014_080_2_FD_183965 | JGI IMG/M metagenome (GOLD analysis project Ga0210056, IMG submission 183965) | Groundwater microbial communities from aquifer - Crystal Geyser CG07_land_8/20/14_0.80 (SPAdes) (version 2) | ecosystem: Environmental > Aquatic > Deep subsurface > Groundwater | place... | reverse complement strand
ATACTTGTCAGTGATGGCTACGTCGCTATTATCAGTCGGCCCCGGCGTGCCCGGGATAGTCTTAACCGAATAGAGTTTAAGCCCCCGAATATCAAAGCCTGCTAATCCCGCCAGCGTATTCACGACCGTTTCAGGATAAGAGCCATCTCCTGCATCAGCAGTGCAAGTTAAGACCACTTCTGCTATCCTAGGTCTGCCTTGTTGAGTCTGGATTCTGTTTAAAACACCTGTTATATTACCTGCCATAGTTTTCTCCTTTCAAATAATATGCTTTATTGAAATTAATGTAGGTTTGCTCTATCTGTTTATTGATTTGTTCAATACGCGGCTCGTCCTTGCTTAGTTCGGCCCTCTTAAGCCGAAGCCTTAATTGCTTCAAGCGTTTCTCTGCTATGTTTGCATGTCCAAACATAGCCCTCTCGGTCTTCGTGGCCTCAAGTATGTTTTGAAACTCGGACGTTCCACGATACACCCTTAACTGTTCTTTTGCCGTATATATGTTTTCCATGTTTTCATAGAAAATTCTAGAATCCGCCCATTCTGATTTCGTTCCCGCAATCCTACGGACAAATGGTATCTTGTGTAACGCTATCTTTTCTTGTTGGATTGCTTTCATCGGTATTCCGAATACATCTTTTCCAAATTTAAATGCAGACCCGCCAGCAGTGTCAATAAACAAATCCAAAGTCTCTGGCGACACATCAATAAGGCCAGGCTTTACTATATCGCCTCCAGTCAGGCTGTTTAATTGTTGTGCCACCCACTTTGACGCGACCCCTGTGGTCTGCCAATATCTTTGAGAATCAGGGGTTGGGGTTTTGGCAAACTTATTTTCAGGCGGCATCAAATGGCCACCGAACCAGTTTTTATTTTCGGCCACTTGTGCAATCGGGTCGATCACTGTTGGGGATAACGTCTGCAATAACGTCCCGGCAGCAACCGGGTTAAACGCATCGACAAAAGTGGAGGCCAATCTTCCCGCACTTGATAAAGGCGAAAACTTTTTTTGTGTGAAAGCCCTTGACGCTTCAGATCCCACATTCCAGAAAAAGTTATATCCCCAGGGCAACGGTATCTTTATATAGTTACCTTTCGTTTTAGGAAGCATTATTATCATGTTTCGCTCTCTAATGAAATCATCAATTTTATTAAAATAATCCTCTCCATCATCGTCTTCGTCCCCAGCTATTGCATTCAATATCCCCACAACAAAGCCTGCGCCCATAATTTCAGCAATTGATTTTCGAACCGCCTTCGATTTTGTAGCCGCCCTTATTATCCTATATGACCCTTGAATACCGGCATTTGAAAACAGGTATAAAGCATTTATGACAGGACCAGCGGCTCCTTTCTTTGTAAAATCAACCGTCAAATCAGAGGCTATCCTTGCCGCCTGTTCATCGGTCTTCCCCTGGTCAACTGCCAGCTTAAAAACATGGAGACGAACACCGTTCTCAATCGTCGTGTTTATGTCTTCTATTATCTTAATCCAATCATACACAATTTTTCTCGTGGGCCTCTTACCAGACCTCATTTCCAATTCAGCAGTTAGCTTTTTGGCGAGGTTTTCAACCGATCCGTGCACATCCGACCATCCTATTTTACCACCGGCCATCTTGAATCTGTTGTAATATTGTTCAAGTTCTGTTTCTTTCGGCTTGCCTCTTTCAACGGCATATATTGCCTTCCAAGCTTCTTTTGAGCCGGTTAAAAGTCCCTTTCCTTTGACTCCGGTATCTTGGATGTTAATGCCTGCGGTCTGTATGTCACGAACAAAGTTTGAGAGAATGAACTCAGGCGACCAGGACGTATTCACCCTCGCCAGAAACCTATTCAGCTTAGCCAAAGTGTTTATAATGGGTCCGCTCATGTTCTCTTCGGCCTTGAGCGTTCGCATCATAAGCATGGCGTCCCTGTTGTTCCTATCAACTGACACAAGATATTGCTTACCCGATGCCATCAGCCGCATTTCATTGTCGCCTACGTTGAATAGGTCGGGGTACATTCTTATGTTCCCATATTCGTCATGACTTGGGGACTTCTTTACAGGTAACATACGGATAATGTCCGTTTCCGGGTTTGCTTTAAGAAGCTGATATAAAGCCTTCTGCGACCGTGCCTTTTCTGCGGAGTTGATGGCCTTCTCGTAACTACCAACTGAGTTCCCCAGAATGTTGACAACCTGGCGAGTGGACCCTCCACGAACCTTAATTGGCCTTCCTGTTGGCCTGAGTCCACGAGAGGATGTGTAAAGCATGTTTTCGTATCCTTCTCTATACAAAGGAACGTAATGCTCATATTTATTTTTTATTGCCTCAAACTCTTCTTTTGGCAACAAGCCTGAATCGTAAAGCAACTGGAGCTTTTTGTCATTGATAGCATCCAGCATACGGCCAAGGTTTTCTATCTTGGTGTCGCCCTGATATTCCTTGAGAACCTCGGTGGCTTCGCTATCGGTCATGCCTGACGGCTTACTTGAGAAGACTTCCCAACTTTTTAAAGTACCCTCAAGTATCTCCTTCCCGGAATATTCATCAATGATACTATTGAGAGCTTTATACCATTCATCGGGCCGTTTAAGATTCTCGATCTTTTGTCTGATACTTTTTGCCGCATCTTTTTGTTTGTTATTTTCAAGAACGTTAATTATCTTTTCAACCTGCCTTTTGGCATTGCTTCTCCTGAGAGCATCGTTTGCCTCATGAGCGTGTAGCGCGTGCTTGTAAAGCTCCAGGTCTTGGATCTCAACTTTGTATTCCGCCATCTTGTCAAGAAGTGGGGAGACATCTTCTTCCCATGCCTTCTTGATTTTCGCTGCGGTTATTTTTGGTCGCTGTGTTTCTTTCAGGAAAACATCAATTTTATCGGTCACTTTACCTAAATGTTTCTGAACTAATGCTATTGGTCTGTTCTTGTCTACGATCCAATACATCGCATCGTTGAAAAACCGGCTCAAGGTGACTCTCGCTTTGTCGGAGCTTGTTGCAGGCAGCATAGCCCTTCCTTCCGGTTCTTCAATTTTTGGAATTTCCGCAAATTTTGCTTCTCTTTCTATCTTTACTCGTGCCATACGTTTCGCTTCTTCGACGAGAGGTCCAATTCTATCCATTTCTGGTTTCTTGGTTATGGCATATTTCTCACCAAGCTCTGTCTCTCCCCGCACTTCTTCTCTTCCATAAATCTCCCCACTTTTGATTTCTCTTGCAATCCCGCCTACAGTCCTAATCCCGAAAGCATTGACGATTTTATCGACAAAGTCCTGAATTTTAACTATAATACGTCCCAAGAAGCCCTTTGGTTCTTTTGTCAGCGCATCGGCAAGGAAATTAGCTCGGTCTTCTGCGCCGCCAATATCCGCTTTATTTACCGTCTCAAACTTGCCATCCCTAACAAGATTGGCAATATGTTTTTGAAGAAGAGAAATTTCATTTCCAGTTAGGATTCCCATATCTTCTAAATGATGAATTGAGCCATGTTGAAGCTCCCATTTCCCGGCTACGTTGCGGACAAGTTCGATCTTTCCTTTGTTATATCTTTCGGCAACTATCTCGCCTTCCTCTATCGCATTCCTTCCATAACCTATTTGCAAAGTAACGGCATTTGGCTCAACTTGATCAACCGCCTCAACAACAAGATCATTACCACCTTGGGTCTTGATGGCTATAGAACCATCATTTAATTGAGTTACTTCCTGACCTTTAAAGACTTCCTGGACATCGGCGAGGGTAGGCAGAGGAATGGGCTTTGCAGGTTGTTCGGTAACGGAATAGCGTTCGGGTTTTAAGGCAGGCGAGACAGTTTCGGCGGCAATACCTGCTCTTTCGGCAGGGGATACTTGCCTTTCTGCTTGTGGAGTTTCAGCGGCAGGTAAACCAGGTCGTCCAGACATTTTTTGTATTTTTTGGGCTGTTTCTTCATAGATGTAATAGTCCTGGGGGTTGAGTCTTTTTTTAATATCCGAAAGCAATGCTCCGACGGCACCGACATCCCTTTTCTTGACGGCTCTTTCAAGCTCTGCGGCATTATCAAGAGCGACATAATGACGCTTTATGTCTTTGCCGCCACCTCCATGCCATTCATTAAATTCTACCTCTGGCCCCCATATCTTGTCAAGCTTTTCGTCAATATCTCCTAACTTGGTTTCAACAAGGTCTTCTGCTTTCCACTCCCACGGTTTATCCTTGATGCCTTCAACTATTGCCTCATGGCTTTCACTTTTTGCAGCCGATTTTGGTTCCGGTCCTATCTCCTCGGATAGAAGCGGCTCTTTTGCTGAACCAGGTTCGTACCGGTACTTGCCTTTTCCTATTTCAACAAGATCGCCTTTATTTACTTCAAGGGTTTCTTGATAAGGGAAATCACGAGTCTTTTTTAGTGATACGGTCGAACCGGAAACAATTGGAGCAGGCCGTTCTCCTGGGACGCCTGCTTTGTTAGCTTGATAAACCGTTACAGTCTCACTTATGGTTGGCTGCTTGCCGGCTTCTGAAAAAAAGGCTTCCAGCTCTTTTAAGGCTGCCGCTTCGTCAACAAGCCCTTCCGCTTTAATCTCTTCAGCAAGGCTTTTTTGTATATCCCCTTTACTTTCAAGAATTGCAGCGGAGTCAATTTCGAGATCTGCAACTTCTGCTTCTGTTCGTTCCCATTCTTCACGATCCATCCTCCTTAACATTCGTTCATACATCATTTCGCTCTTTTCAGGTGAGTATATTTCTCTTGCCCTGCCCGATTCCAAAATTTCCACCAAGGAATCAGCCGTAAAAGGCTTGCCTTCTGGAGAAATCCATCCCTCTGCATTCAATTCTTGCACTCTTTCATCAATGGGGATGCCTCTTTTTGCATTATAAACAACAGCAACATCCTTGTTTTGTCTTATTATGTCCCCCCCACGCTTGCCAACCCTATCCTCAAAATCTTTCCCGAATTTTATACCACCAGTTTTTTGAAGATAAGTAACAAGGTTTTCTGCTCCCTTCCGTGAAGCTTTTGCGGAAATCTCGGGGATAACCTTATCGGCGGGCGTAATCCGTGCTTTCATATCCACAAGGATTGATCCCGGTGGCATATAAGGTGGCACTGCCCGTTTCCACCCTTTTGCAATTAAGGCGTCCCTTTCTCCTTTGATGGCGAGAAGATACCGTGCACCGGTACCACGAGGCAAGGCATCGATATTTTGAATATCCAATGATTTATCGTAAGGGATAACTTCTGCGGCCTTCCGTCGTATTTCTCGTTCGGTAATCGTTTCGGTAGAAGCAGCCTCTTCAGCAAACTTGGCCTCAGTTTCCTTGAATACTCTTGCGGCACGTTCCTTTGCGGTCTCTATCTTCTCCCCACCCTTCGGGGTTGCCAGTTCAGGGTAGTCCTTCAGGACGGTGGGGGAAACGGGTTTGCCTTCGGAGAGGGCTTGCTGAATAATGCCTTTGTGTTCTTCATCCCATTGCGTCGTTACGGTGGATTTACTCGCTTCCCTGCCAGGTTCTTTCCACTTTGCTTTCTGTTCATCTGTTAAACTTGATAACTTGAAATCCCTAAACTCACGATTCGTCATCTCCCAAGCAGGTTGCTTGGCTTCCCCCCCCAGTGGTTCTACCTTGATGCCTTTGGCTTGGTTGTAGAAGTCAATAAGTTGGGGTTTGGTTTTGACTAATGCTTTATCAAAAACAATCATTCCATTCGGTGTTCTTACTTTTAATATATTATTAGGTTCAAGAATTTCATCCCAAATAAGCTGTGTTAAATCAGGATTATCCCATAATCCGGCTGATGTAGTTATTCTTTCAGGCACTGCGTCATCTGCTAATTGTTTAGCCGTTGCTAAATATTCTTTTAATATTTCAGGGTGTTGATTAAATAACTTGCGTATTTTGGGCACTAAAGATGTAGCATTTGTCGCTTGAGTGTCATCTGTAAAAAATTCATATTTACCATAAGAACCTATCTCTTCTTTATTATTAGTAAATAATTGCCATGGAACATCTCTTTCTCCTGTTGCGCTATCAGATCTTCTAAAATAAGATTGGTTATCAATAAATTCCTCCGCACTCTTATACTTTCTCGCCTCTTCCGCTAATGGCTCAAGTTCTTTGGGGATAGGCTTAACTTCTTCAACTGGCTTAATTTCAGGCTTGGCAGGTGTTACAGGGGTAGGTTCTTTTTCGGGAAGTTCAGCCGCCTCCTCGCCAGCAGGCAACTTAACTTCTTCTATTGGCTTTACCGGACGTAAGATTTCTTCCTCTCCGAGCACCCGGTTTACCTTCTCCTTGAATTCATCAACAATGAGCGCATTAAACTCCTCACTGAGAGCAGGATGTTTATGCTTGAGTATATCAATGTCTTCAGACGTGAAAATACCTTCTTGTAGCCCTCTCTTTACGAGAGCTATCGCATCATTGGGAGTAAAATTAAGATCTCCCACCTTCCCCGTCGTCAGGCCAATATCTATGGCGTCGCTAAAGGCCGCGCCAAGCTGCATCTTTTTTATATGATCGGCTGCAATATCAAGCGGCGCATCTTTGCCCCTTCTGTTTGTAGCTCCAGCGATACCGCCCGTAAGCAAAGTCATAAAGGCCACAGGCCCGATAACGTCAAGCGCCTCCATAAGTGGATCGGCCTCGGGTCGGATGCCAAAATATTTCTCAACTGCCGCCTCACCGGCTTGCTGTCCTATCTCAGTGCCTACTTCAACCCCGAGAGTTTTCAGAAAATCCTTAACAACGTTCTTGGCTCCCCTTTTTACAATTTCTGCCTCGCCAAGACGGAAAAGTTTCCCAAGGTATTTTGTTCCATAAAATTCACCGGTTGCTTCGATAGCGGCGGTCCCTAATGAAGCCAATCCCTGACCGGCTGCCCGCACCTGCTTAGCTTCATAAAAATTCCCCTGTGCCTCAAGAGCATCGGCGCGTTCATTTGCGGTATCTATTGTCTGCTGTCCTTGTGAAGCCCCAAAGAGACCCGCTGTCGTACCATAAGCTATATTGCTGGCTCGTCTCGCCATCCCAGTTGCAGTGGTGAACAAATCTGCTGCTTTTGCTGCATCCCCGGCTACTTCTGCCGCCCTTGCCGCCTTAACCAGTTTTCCGATTCCGAATAAACTTCTTAAGCCCGTTCCCACTATTCCGGCTGGAACAACTGAGGGCGCAAGCATCTTGGAGCCTTCATAGACTATTCTTTCAAGCCCTTGCCTCGCCCGCTCATCTCCGTACCATTCCTTTTCTTTTTCGCCTGCCCAATCTTTTAGGGTTTTCCCGGCTTCTTCGATGCCTATCGGAAGATAAGACCCAACAAATTCAGCGGCGCCCCCGACCATTTTGGGTATTTCGGTAGTGAGTCCGCGTGCCAAGCCCTCTCCAAAAGAAGAAACTACGCCCCCTAACGTAGAACCCTTATCGGTGTCTTGAAAAGCTTCTTCCATCTTAGGTTCTACCGGAGCCGCAATTCTCTTTAATTTCTCAAAAATAGAAGGAGGATTTATCCGGTCATTATCATCCTGAATGACCTGCGATACGCCTGCTGTCTTTTTCCAGGTCTCGTAATCAGGAACCTTATTTGCAAAGCCACGCTTATAAACGTCCGCCGCAACGTCTTCAAGTGGCGCATCACCGTAAAAATCTTTATATTTATTTCTGTAGCCTATGAGATCAAAAGGCATTTCTTATCTCCTGCGTGTAGGAACGTAATAAGGCCCAGGTTTAGGGAATTTACTCTTCAACCAATCTCTTCTTCCACCCCAAAACATAGCTGCGCTTGCTTCTTCCTCCTCACGTTTCTTCTTACTGGCCGCAGCATTCTTTTCAAATATCGGGGTTAAAGGGTGCGGCTGACGAACTACCGGCGCAGGCTTTGTTTTGGAGAATTGTGTCATTGGTGCAGGGAAGACCGATTGTCTGCCGATGGGAGGTGTCGTTCGCCTGGGAGGTGTCGTTCGCCTGGAAGGTGTCGTTATAGGAGCAAGCCGAGCGGGCTGGTCGGGAATATCAAATTCGTTCCAGGCGCCCGGCCCGGGAGCGATAACTTCTTTTCTGGGTTCTGGATACAGAGTATTATATCCTTTCTGTAACGTCTTTAAGCTCTCTTCGGTAGGGTCAAGTCCTTTTCCCCATGCCTCTAACAGTTTGGCGCGAGGTTCATTTGCTATCTCCGCCGCCCTGACAGTTGCGCCGGCAGTTAAACCAGAGCCTGTTAACCCGACCTTCGCTACATCAAGAGCAGAACCACGCCCCACATCAGCCACATACCTTGAGGTTCCAGCCCCGACATCTGCCACATACCTTGAGGTTCCAGCCCCGATATTGGCCACATTTTCCCTTGATATATCCCCCAATCGCTGTCTTGTGGTTTGTCCCGTTTCGCTTATATCCCGCACATCGGTCAACCCTATATTAACAAGTCGCTGTTTCCGCAATTCCGCTTCCGAAAGGTTGGACGCTTTCTGGAGTTCCCGCTGGTATATCTCATATTCACTTGGCGCGTGTCTCCGTTCGTACATTCTCTGCTCATGGCTTTCCTGAGCCATTCTTAAAACCTCATCGATTAATTTGCTCAGGTCTATGTTGTTTCTCATGGTTCACCCCCCGTCATAAAATGTTCCCGGAAAAATGACGTAATATGGTTGCTCAGTTCCCTTGTCAGCTTCAACAAATGTTTCAAGATCGTTCCACAAATAGGATTTCTCCTGCTCAATTTCTATCTTGCCAAGTTTCAATACCGATACCCTGTCGCCTACGCTGTAAAGGAGAAAGTCTGTTGCTTCTACTATGATCTCACATCCCTGCACCTTTATTTTGTATTGATTTCCTGTTTTTTCGTCTGTCCTGTCTTCCTCTAATTTTACTTCTATTACAATACCTGACGTGAGACAATAAGTTTCAACCCAGTTGCCTGCATAAAGAAACGGAGATGATTCCTGAAACCACCATACATGAGGTGGACACGCAACCGGTCTAACAAGAATGCCGACGAACTCACCCGGAACAGGGAATGTGTTCTCTTGCTTCATCCAGTAACGCATCCATTTCTTAGGCTTGACATCCTCATATGCCCCATTAGGAAAGTCTTCGGCTAAGTTTTCCACATTCATTTTTTCAGATTCAGGAACAAGATACGCGCTTTCAAGGATATGTTTTCCATAACAATAATTCATGCCTGCAAGCTGATGCCCGGATGAATTAACCATATCGGGGAACATCAGGGGCGGTGTCTGGATAGTCGGCTTATCTGTTTCCGTATAACCATCCAGTTCTCCTTTAACGCTCTTTCCACCCCATTTATATCCGATCAAATCAGTCTCGTGAATCAACGCTATGACTTCCATGACGCCGAGTTGCCCAATCGGGAAAGCCAGATACCCGCAATATTCGCTCTTTGTAAAATCTTTCGGGCCATCAGAATCGTGTTGTATGTTCTGCCCCTCTTTCCATAATTCAAAGGCAATAGAATTGATCCAGTAAACCCCATTATTATACCAATCGACCATGTCTCTCATGTTATAAACAGAGAAATACTCTTTTGAGGAAAGATGTTTCTCAGGATCACGTATCGTTTTTACTGGCTTCAGTCCCGTCATCTTGTCGAGAAAACTCATATTCTCCGACAAATACTTCGAGTAGTCGTAGTGATTGCCGTCAATGCCGGGAAAATACTGTTCCAGCATATTTTTATGGCACCACAGATACCAGAGATCATAGGCGATTGGAGCAGCCGAGAAATATGTATCGCCACCGGCAAGATCGCCAGGTTCCAGCGTCCTTAAAAAGTTCGCAGCATTTTCAAGAGACTTTGCGAGTACGTTGCCTGAACCGCTTATCCCCTTGAGGCTGTTAATTAGAACTTTGATATCGTATCCCATAGGAATTCATCATCAATGATCAAGATGCCCTTTGTATTATATGTGTTAATGTAGTTCCTATTTCTGCCACTGCCTTTATATTGGCAACACTAATTCTTGAATAACCATCGTAAATTGTATCCTGGTATCCTGAATTAAGTTCGTTTGCAAGAAGTCTGTCCAACCGCGCCTGCAACGTTGCTTCGCTTGTGGCAAACACCGGTCCAAGGTTTGATTCCTTTGTTCTCATCTCATATTCAAGTATTCTATCTTTTTCATTATCACTTAGATCGGACGTCCTTGCTGTTAGCTCAGTATTGAGTTTTGAAAGCCTTGCGGCATTCTCTGCATCATCCAGGTTGCCAAGCCTTTGGTAGTAATCAATCTCTTTCTCGATTTCCGCTATTCTCTTCAGGGCTATCTGTACCCTTGAAGCCGCAACATCCACTTCTTTCTCATTGATGCCGGTCTGTGCCTTTGCAATTGTAATTTCTCCTTTAAGTAAGTCTATCTGTGCCGCGTTTTGTTCTGTCCGGGCGATATCTGCCGTTGTCCTGGCTATCTGTAAATCAACTTCCACCATTTCCATAGCAACCTTGAGGGTATCCACCTGTATTCTCAAGACCGCATTTGCGGCATCGAGTTTGGCAATATCCACTTTGGCCGACTGTATTTCCTTTTCTGCTACTTCAACTTCCATGAGATCGAGGTTGACTGATTCATTTTTAATATACGCTTCCAACTCAGTTATCTTTGCTTGCGTTTTTGTTGTTTCGACGGCTACTTTTCCAGCCAGTGTCTCAATAGCCGCTTCATCTGCCGCAAGAGCCGCAAACTTCGCATCCCATTCGGCGTCCTCGGCGTTAATTTTAGTCTGTGCCGTTATCATCTTTTCGTCATGGATCAACTTATCAATTCCAGCAAGGTATCGCCTCGTAATAATGTCGAGAACGAGAAGCTGTTCCTGTGCGGTGAGTTCGGCGATCTTTGCGTTGTAATCATTCAGCAGATTTGCCGTGTCCGCGTCTTCTATCGCTTCAAGATACTTATGCCAGTTCAGATGTGTTCTCGAATAAAGTCCGTAAATAATAACCCTGTGTTCCGTCTGTCTGGAATCAAACGGGAAGGAATAAGTAAAAGGACTCCACAATCTGTTTTCTCTTGCTACCGCTCTTGCGTATGCGCTACCCGACATGATCTCACCCTATAAGATGCACTAATTTTGCGGTAATATTGCTTGTCGCCTCTATCTCCGCAACCTCTTCATTTGTGTTGTTGATATTATCATTTTTCCTGCTTGTATAATGGGCCCGTGTAACAGCACGTTTTCCTTCACTGCTTCCTTTTGTTTCGATATTAGCGTCATGCACGGTTTCTTTGTTGTGAAGAACAGCTTCCCAGTATGTCCTCAGAACATTCAACAACTCCTGGTTGCTTCTTTCCTTGCAGGTCATTATCTCTATAATATGGTTCGTCTCAGTGTTTAATATCTCAATGTTGTTGTTGACCTTCTTTTCAGTCAATTCTCTCTTTGCATCGAATAAACCAAGCCCCGCGTCTGCCGCGTTAATTTGTGCGTCCATTTCCTGTTTCTGATACCCCATCTTGTTTACGGCTGCTTGAGCCTGTAGAAGCTTTTCGTTAGCAATATTCTTTTCGAGAGGTATCTGGATGTTTATAATCTTGTTTCTGTACGCTATGATTGCCGACGCAAGGTTGTTTATCGGAACGATCAGGGTTTCCTTTTTATTGGCAAGATTCCTTTCCGCTTCAATGTAATCAGTGTATCCAACGGCTTTTTGTTGCTCCAAAACAAGCAACTCGGCCTCTTTGGCAATGATTTCCTCAAGATATGGAATGAGTTCCAGTTTCTTCTCGGCTGTCAGTAGTTTAGCCTGCGCCAGAATCACTTCGTATTGAGCGGTATCGTCATCGAGGTCAACCAGCGACCTCCGGTATCCCTCGGCTTCTATTTCCAGAGCCGTCCTGCTTGTAAGAAGCGCCGCCGCCCTTTCCGCAACCGCTATCATTAACCTGTCCTTTGCTTCTTCCTCGGCTGCCATGCCTTTTTTAATTCCGGCAAGCTCGGCATCCCACCCGGCAAGTAGTCCCTGTTTTTCAATTTCCCATACGATGACGGCGTTCTTGTATGCCAGATCATAGTCAATTCCCAACTGCTTCAATTCTCTTTCAATGGATTCCGAAAGTATCTTATAATTTATTTCTGAAAGCATGAATTTGGCCGTGGTTTCAAGTTCATTCTCAAGGCTGTACGCATACCCCGGAAGTAACAGAAACCCTCTACCGGCTATTTTTGAAAGCATTCTGGCATGATCAACGGTGTATTGATGAATAACAGGGCTTTTCTCTTTGCGCCACCTGGCTTTTTCTCTGGCTGTTTCGCTCATGATTGCTCACTTCAAAAGGATAACTGGTACCAGTTTCACTGTGCTTAATGTGTCAAAGTCGGCAATACTCAGTTTCCACTTCTTTGATTTAAGCTCGCTTGAAAATACTACCTTCCCCTGGTCGTCTATACTGTAGACCTCTCTCTTCCCATCTTCACATTCCAGCACCATTACAGGAGAGTTGCCAGAAACGCCGATGTAACCTCTACGAAAACGCTTTTTGTTCGGAGAGCCAAAATCTGTTTCACTGAGAACAATTCCGCTGTGAATTGCTGTTCCGTCGTCCGTCGTCCCCGTGAGTTCATAAATTCCGGTGTCATTGGCCCCGAAAGCTCTATTTTCAAAAACGCAAAATGAATTGAAATTAAATCCTGAATAAACAGACGGATGGAACTTCGGCGTGTTCAGAACATAGCATTCCCATACTTCACCGGCAAGCTCTATGATGACATTCAGGGCAATGGTATCATAAACCGCTGAAAATAAAGTCCCCCTGCTGGTTATTGTCTCGGTTATAGTCAGAGAATCGCTTATTGACAGACCGAGAGCCTTATACACATCGGCTACATCCCCTGCCGCAAAGGAATCTTCAATGGAATGATAAAACAACGCTACAAGGCTGGATACATCTATGGCCCCGAAAGCGTCTTCAGCGACTTTCGTAAACGCTCTTTTCGCCTCATCGGTCAATTCTATGGAATCGTCAATGGAACGGGCAAACTCCGCTATGCCTGCCGCAAGATCGGCGAACCCTAACAAGTCGAGTATCTGGATTGTCAGGCCGATAATCGATACATCCGTTATGCCAAATGAATCATCCACGGTCTTTTTAAAGCCGCCCCTGAGAATATCTAAAAGCGTGAGACCATCGGCAATGCTTTCAACGCCTCTCCAGTTGGTGGTTTCAGAATCCACCAGAACAAGCCATTCCTTGAGAAGAGCAGGAACATTGGAACTTGATACATCGGTTATGCCAAGACTTTCCGAGGTTGTCTTTAACCAGCCTATCCTGGTCGTGTCATAGATAAAAAAGGCATCGGACACTATTTTAACCAGACAAAAATAAGCGGTTTCGCTAATTGATGCAGATTCTTCAATAGACTTCGGCCATTTCAGCATAACTTCGTCTTCAGACACATCAATTTCATCAGGAATGGATACCCGATATTCACCGATCATTGCATATCCATCTGTTATTGAAATATCTTCCGTGGAAAGCTCAATTGTCAGGTTATAAACATCTATACTATCAAAAAAGGATACATCTTCCTGCCATTTGCAGATAGCGTTATATAACCCATAGACATCAGATATTTCTATCCCCTCAACCATCTCCGCAACAAGTAAAATTGCATAGGGGAGGTCGGATACATGGACATCCTCAGCCATCGAACAAGTGGTGTTAAATACGTGAAAAGTATCTGATACTGAAATTTCCTCAGAGGATAGCTCTATTTCGGTTGTTACAGCGGTGGTTTCATAATTAACGACAAAGGGGATCCCCTCGAAGCCAAAATCCATTTTTCCGACTTCGACGCTGATATTTTGAGGGAAACTTGTAAACGGCCTCCCCTCAAAACCAAAATCCATTGTCTTTACTTGTTCGACAAGAGCAGCGCCCACTAATTTTTTCCTTTAAGAAATGCGGATACTATCCACATAGACACTGTTCGTAGTTCCGCCATAGACTTGCGCTTCTATTTCAACAACGCCTTTTTCGGTTGGAGTAAAAGTTATAGACAGTTCTTCCCATGTATCCACGCCTGCCGTGATTGTATCCTCCACATCGGATGATATTCCGGCAAGTTGTCCGCCCCTGCACACCATCTTGCCTGTGATATCGACACTATCCCGTAAAAACCATGCGAATACGGAAACGGCGCTTCCAGGAACAACAGCCACTCTTGCAATAGGAAGAATAAGAGGATAAAAGGAGTTTCGATCTGTGTGAGTAGGGGATATTTTCCATGCAACACCCGTAGTAGTTTGTTTGACAGCGCTTTGTGAAGCCATTATCCCGCCATAGGTATAAACCTTGTTATACATTTCCGCATCATCATGGAAAGTGGAATAAAGAGAACCATCGCCCATAGACGTAAACCCGGCAACTTCCGTGGCTTCTTCAATAATGGATTTATTCAGATAGTTTTTGCCGGTGGTCGTATAAACTCCTCCGGACACATTATTCGCTGTGTGGATTACAACCCTGACATTATTACTCGATCCCAGAGACAATCCATACGCAGCGTTATTTTTACAACTTGTTATGTTAAACCTTCCACCTAACGCAGAACTCGTATAAATCCCGCCACCCTCATTATTGCTTACTTCCCGCACATTTGTTTCGTTCATATTGCCGGAAACGTTTAATCCGTAAGAGCCATTATTGCAGACGTCTCTAATGACAAAACGGTTTTCATGGCAACTTTGAAGAAGAAGTCCATACGTACAATTACAGAGAGACCCAAAGGTGAAATTCAGATAATACGATGAACTGATTTGCGCCCCATAATTAAAACGAACACAACTTAAATGGCTTCCCTTGTTGAAATTCTTACTTGTCGC
>Ga0210056_1002692_pt1 | contig 14830 bp, 17 predicted proteins | sample CryGeyCG2014_080_2_FD_183965 | JGI IMG/M metagenome (GOLD analysis project Ga0210056, IMG submission 183965) | Groundwater microbial communities from aquifer - Crystal Geyser CG07_land_8/20/14_0.80 (SPAdes) (version 2) | ecosystem: Environmental > Aquatic > Deep subsurface > Groundwater | place... | reverse complement strand
CTTCATGAACACCTCCTAAATGGTTTTTGGTGTTCATGAGAATGACAGGAGGCTATTCGATTTTCAAAGAACAAAGTCTACGATGTCATGGCACATTTTTTTGTCCACGATGTCGTGGCACTCAACACCTAATACCTTGAGAATACGAGAATACGAGACTACATAAGACATCATAATAAGATCATCGTAGTACTTTTCAAATCCTAGAAATTTAAGAAGTGAAAAGAAGCTCTCATCGCTGAGACCGCTGATAGATTTATCGCCAGCTAAATAGGCAGATACCAAATTCTGAAATTGATTGTCTCTTATTGTTCCTTCTATGAGCAAATCCAATTCGACATCATAATTTGCTATTTGATTTGCCATTTGACAACAGACTACATTCAAATCACCTCCATACAGATCGAGACTTGTATCTGTTAAATCAAGTACATTGGCCAAATAGATTAAGACCAAAAATTGATAATAAGCAAGGAGTTCTAAAAAACAATTTGACTTCATTTCACTCGACGTATTGAATATCTTATTATTAGCACCACTAATAGCACCAAGTTCGAAAAATGTTGCTAAACATAAATCTTTTGCTAGTTCGGGTAATGTTAATTGGTTCGGGGCATTTCTGCTGAAAATTTTTCTAATTTTGCTCCACATATCGCATCACAATCCTTATCATCAAATTTCGTCCAACGTCATGGTCAGCCAGAGCGCGCAGTTTGGGCGATTGGCTCCAGCTCCGGATTATACGCTTTGCTCTTCGGAGAGTCGGTCATATCGGTATAGAACTTCTGAAGTCATACCCGAAAGAGATGAAAAGTCTCTCTGCCCGGAATCGCGAAGAACACTTGAGATCGCAGCGCTCAGGCAATCCCAATAAAGGGGCAATTCGTGAACACTGCTGCACTGCATAGCTTCTCTACACAAAAAACCCACAAATCCAGGGTCAGGACTTATCAATACTGTCTTGCCGGAACTTCTCAGGAGTTCCCTGAAAAACTCAAATGCTTCGACATCATCAAACGTGTCAAACTGTGGAGACTTCCCGAACGAATATCCTATTATCACGAGGTATCGGCCATGAGAGAACAGTCTTCTGGCCGCCGAATAAGCGGCGCGCGAGGTCACAGTGACGGGTTCTGGTTGTGGCAGCAATACGCCTGGTATCTGTGGAGCAGTGAAACCGAACTCCAATAAGATATCAATCAGTTCGTCCCACCTGGGACTACGAACAAGTGCCGGAGGTATTCTCCCGTGAGGCTCAAGAACATAGTGTCCGCGGCAGTATTGCCTTGCAAGTCCGTCGACATTCATGTTGAAAAACGTGGACGGTTTTGCAGCTAGCAAGAAGAGGCCATACTGATCGACCAATGGTGACCTTGGTACTGGAGCCAATTGCTGCAGAACCATAGCATGGACAGCTGACGGGAACAGGTGTCGTAACAGTGCAGCAGTGATCGGATCGGTGCCCTCTGTGGAATCGCCAATCACCCGTTCAAAAACGGGGTCAGGATTCATAAGTTCAACAGGGTACATTCCGAAGGCGCGATATCGCATGACAATTCTCTTCTTCAATTCGCGTGTCAACGGAATGATGCCTACGGATGCGCCTGCACCAAGCAAATAGAAGGTGTAGATCATTCCAAAAGCTTGAAAAAGAAGCCGAAGTTGAGTATGACGTTTGTCAGTTCTCATACGTATAACATAATATTCCCCACTCCGCTGCGGGGAGAACCAGGAGTTCGAGACAGATGCCCTTCGGGCACTGTTCAACTGCCGCATTAGCCAACATTTGTGGCACATGATTTGTGATATTGGAACGTAGAAAGCAACTCAGAAAAACGAAGAAGCCCTTTGGGGAACCTTTGGGGACGTTGTTTCTATTTATGATATTTATAGCCATACCGTTGTTCAGCCCTCTCGATTGCCTTCGTAACACCCGATGTATCCATGCCCACCTGCCGCGCTATCTCAGCCGCCGAAAGGGCAAGCTCATCTCTGCCCCGCAAGGCAATACAGCTCGAGTATCGCTCAAGAAACCGTGTCTTGTCCTGATCGTCATCAAATATATCGGCTTTGTTGATCCCCCGCACCATGATGTAATGCAGAGCACCGAGAATATCCAATTGGGCTTGTCGCGGCATTTGAACTCCTTCTTCTTCCTGAGCGGAGCGACGGAGGAACGTTGTGGCTCACCTACCAGGATGGAGCGTAGCGGAATTCCGGTCAGGCACAGCCGCTTGTTCGACAAATTTTTTACTTTGGCTGCGCACGAGCCTTTTTCCCAACGTGGCTTGTCGCTTCCTAAGGTCTTCGAATATAGAACCTAAATCGAAGTAATGTTTTCCTGCCAAGCGTTCCCTTATCTTTCTGACTTCTTCAGCTATTGGATCATCATACATAGCGTTATGCAAGCTTCTTTTGTTGTCTAATGATTTCTGCCAGTGATCTCAAAGCCTGATTTACAGAGTCATGGTCAGGGAAAACTTTCGCAACGTCTGGCTCAATGACTACAACGTTTGTTCCTTCCGCATACCTTTTTGCGTATTTTCCCTGAATGCCTTTGCTGAAATCATATTCTTCAAGCATATCTGGATCTTTTTGCATTCTCTTCATATTGCTTCCTTTCTTTCTTGGTTGCCTTTCTTGCACTAATTATTCTGACGTTTTCGGCTCTTTCTGTGTAAACAATTACCAGAATACGGTTCTTATGGGAGTCCCCAATTAAAATAAATCTATCTTCTTCCTCAGAATGAAGAGGATCGTATATAGCCAATGACAAGGTATCTCCAAAAGCTGTACTTGCCTCGTCAAAGGAAATGTTATGGGTTTCAAGATTTTCTTTTGCCTTGTTTGGGTCCCATTCAAATAAAAGCACTAATTATCCCTCAAAGCTTCATTATATCCCTATTACCAGGAGCTTGACAATCAGGGTAGATTCTTGTCATGCATAATAAGTTATTACATAGTTTTCTGTACTTTACCACATAAACACTATTAATTTGCATGTTGAAGCTAAAATCTTGCCGGTATGTTGTTACAATTCGTAACTATTCAGGCACAAAGGGGCAAAGGCACATAGACACAAAGTTTAAAGGAATCTAATCGGAATGCAGGACACAACCTGTCCAAGTACCGCTTTGTAAACATTTTATAGGAACTTAAGCAACTCATTCTCTGGATAACTACATCACTACCGACTAAAGGTAGTAGGTTTCCGGGTTAGTGTTTCTCACCGTCTGGTTAAGCGCCTTGTTCACCATCAATTTTCAATGATTCTATGCTGTTAATAAATTCTCCTGGTTCGAATACCGGGAGTTTTGATTCTTTAAAATCTGATAAATTTCTTGTCACTATATATTTAGCTCCGGCATGACGGGCTGCTTCATGGAGGACGGCATCTTCGAAATCTTCAAATTTGGAGGCTACGGCATTTTCAAGCACCACACGATTTACAGGAGCTATGACGAAAAGGGAAAGGAGGGACCGGATGTGGTCGGAAGCAGCTTGGGCGCCAAGTGCTTTGGTGGCGAGATAATGAACGGTGGTAACAGTCGTGGCACAGATATACCCTATAATTTCAGAATTTTCTACTTTGGATAACAAGAAAGATGCATCGTCAGAAAAGGGCTCTCTGTCCAAAAGAACATCCAGAATGATATTGGTGTCAAATAGGGTTTTCATAAATATTTTTCTTCTAAATATTTTTTATATTCTTTCTCATCTACCGGCTTTCCCTTAAGGGCTCCCTTGAGAGTTCTTACCGTTGGCGTGAGAGGGTATTCCTTTTTTAATTTTTCATTTTTTATAATTTCAAATAAATCTGCTACGATGCGTGAAACGGATTTACCTTTTTTTGCGGAGTATTCTTTTGCTGATTCAATTAAGTTATCATCCATCCGCAGTGTCAATTTTGTATTCATAGTTACCCCCTGGAATATTGACGTATTGTATATGAAGATATATACACCATCGGTTTAGAAGTGTCAATCCCTGTTTAATTGAAGTGAATCATCTTGTTGTTATTTCATTTTTTTATCTGGCAATGCGGAAGTTAACCCTTGCTCCCTTTAATTCTTCGATCATCGCCAACTCTTTTGGCGATGATACTAACATTGTACCCCCATATAACCGTTTATTCAATTTTTTAAATGGACAATCTCCTCCTTTTTGTGTTAGAAAAAAAATAGTTGGGATATGATCAATACGTAAGAGTATGAGAGTATAATTCTATGAAAAAGATCGGAATTATTGCAAAGCCCAATAAACCAGAGGCGATAGAGGTTACAAAAAGGCTTGTTGGATGGTTGGGTGAGCGTTCTATTGAGATATTTTTAGACAGCGCACTGGCTTCCTCAATTAAACACCCATATAGCTATGATATAGCCAGGATTCCCTCATTGGTAGATATGATTATCGTACTGGGCGGGGATGGAACCCTGCTCAGTGTTGCCAGGGCGATAGGTAACAGGAAGGTGCCAATCCTGGGGGTAAATCTTGGCGGGCTTGGGTTCCTCACCGCCATAACCATGGATGAGTTATACCCTGTTTTAGAAAGTGTTATTGGGGGTGACTACAAACTCAGCAAACGAACAGCGCTAAAAGTCAGTCTTCACCGTGAAGGGAAGAAGGTCGATGGGTACAGGGTACTGAATGATGCCGTTATTAACAAGGGGGCTATGGCCAGAATTATTGATTTAGAAATCAGTATAAATGGCAGGCATCTGACCACTTTTAAAGCCGATGGATTAATAATATGTACTCCCACAGGTTCAACGGCCTATTCACTTTCTGCAGGAGGCCCTATCGTTTATCCCCCCCTGCATTCTGTAATAATTACCCCTATCTGCCCTCATACCCTTACTAACAGGCCCCTCATTTTACCGGACAATGTAACTATTGAAGTAAGCCTTATTTCCAGGAATGAGGATGTGTTTTTAACCCTGGATGGTCAGGTAGATTTTGCCTTCGATGCCGGCAGTATGCTGGAGATAAAAAAGGCAAAAAATCCTGTTTACCTTATAGAACCTCTCCATAAAAATTATTTCGAGGTTTTGAGAACAAAGCTGAAATGGGGAGAAAGATAAGCTAAGAGTAATGCTGAGTGAGCTTACTATTAAGAATTTTGCTATCATTGATGAATTAACCCTCTCTTTTTCTGAGGGTCTCAATGTACTCTCCGGTGAGACAGGAGCCGGCAAGTCCATAATAATCAATGCCATTAACCTGATTCAAGGCAGAAGGACATCTGCGGACACAATAAGAAGCGATGAGGAAGAGGCAATAATAGATGCCCTTTTTGATATTTCTGACAACAATACAATCTTAAATAAGGTAGATGGGTTAGGAATTGAAAAAGAGGAGAACTTGGTTATCAAACGAGTGATTTCTCACTCTGGCAAGAATAAGGTTTTTATAAATGGGGGGTTGGCTACTTTGGGTATGCTTGCCGGAATAGGAGAGGAATTGATCGCCATCTCAGGACAGCATGAAAGCCAGTTGCTCCTCAATCCTGAAAGGCATATTGACATCCTTGATGACTTTGGCAGCCTCCATTCTCTTAGAGAAAGAGTAGGGACCCTTTTCAAGAAACTCCTTAAACTTAGAAATGAGTTGGTTGATCTTGCTCATGCTGCCAATAAGAGGGCAGAAAGGGAATCCCTTCTGGATTTTCAATGGAATGAAATAGAAAGGGCAAATCTCAAGGTTGGAGAAGATGAGGATCTAAAGAGAGAGAAGGATATACTTATAAATTCAGAGAAACTCCTGGAGTATTCTAACCATGCCTATAATACCATTTATGGAGCTAAAGAATCTGTGTTGGAGAATCTAAAGGCGGTAAAAAACAATATCAAAGATATCTCCAAGATAGACAGTTCATTAGGAAAACTGCATGATGCCATGGAATCCTCTATCATTGAACTGGAAGATGTAGCCTTATCCCTTCGGGACTATGCCCAGAAGATAGAATTCGATCCTGCTAAATTGGAGGAAGTGGAACAGAGACTTCTGGAGATCAATAAACTGAAGAAAAAGTATGGTTCCACAATAGATGAAATTATTCAATATAAGGATAGGATACAAAGAGAACTAAAGGATATTTCAAATAGTGAAGACACTATAGCCCGACTTAAGAATGAACTCCATGATACTGAGATGGAAATACTGAAGATGGCAGAGGATCTTTCAGATAAGAGGAGAACCACAGCAGAAAAACTGAAAAACAGCATTGAGAAAGAATTGTGGTCGGTGGGGATGGAGAAAACTGTATTTGAAGCGGGCATTAATAACCACCGTTTTAACACCAAGGGTAATTTGGATGAAAATATGGATATAGGCGACCTTAGGATTACCAGTAAGGGGATAGATGATGTTGAATTTCTATTATCCCCCAATCCAGGGGAATCTCCCAGAGCCCTTTCCAGGATTGCATCAGGAGGGGAGTTGTCAAGGGTTATCCTTGCCTTAAAGAGTATATTGGCACAAAAGGGTGGGGTAGAGACATTGATCTTCGACGAAGTAGATGCAGGTATTGGCGGAAGGGTAGCTGATATAGTGGGACAAAAACTCAAATCTCTCTCAAAGTTCCATCAGGTTATTTGTATTACCCATCTGCCGCAGATTGCTCGCTTTGCAGATACCCATTACAACATAAGCAAGAAGGTCAAAAATGGTCGGACTGCTACATCGGTGAAGAGATTGGATAAGGAGGAGAGGATAGGCGAGATTGCACGAATGCTTGCTGGAGCGGAGATTACTGAGACGGTTAAAGAGCATGCCAGAGAGATGATAGAGAAAACAGCAATGCAGTAACCGAAAAGGGGTACTTTCCCAAAGCTATCATTAGTATAAATAGGGAGGAGCAAAGATGTGTATAGAGTTGACTGAAGAGCAGAGGATCCTGAGGGATACCCTGAAAAAGTTGGGGAAGGACAAGCTGGAAAGGCTTACTGTTGAGAGCGACAGGGCAGATAAATTCGACCACGAAAGCCTTGGACTCTTAAAGGAAATAGGTATATTTGGGCTGCCTGCCCCTGTCAAGTACGGTGGATCTGAAGCAAATGCTACTACCCTGACCATAGTCCTTGAAGAACTGGGATACTTCAGCCCCTCAATGGCATGTACCCTTATTGGCCATTTAGCCCTGGTTCGTCCTCTATTTCTTGGAGGGAATGAATTCCTGGCGGAGAGATACTTTATGAAAATGGCAAAGGAGGAATTGGGTGCTTTTTGTCTCACAGAACCGGGGGCAGGATCTGACGCAGCATCATTGAAAACAAAGGCTTCCCTGGAAGGTGATGAGTGGGTTATCAACGGAACTAAATGTTTTATAACCAGCGGTGGTGTGGCAGATTTTTACGGGGTGTGGGCTGCCACAGGTCCAGGCAAAGGAGCGGATGGGATATCCCTTTTTTACGTGGACAAGGATGCTAAGGGACTCTCCGTTGGAAAGATAGAAGAGAAGATGGGCATGAGGGGTTCCCAGACGGCTGAGATGATTTTTGAGGATGTGAAGGTGACAAAGGAATATATGTGTGGTGGCGTTGGGAAAGGATTAAAGCTTGCCTTTGAAGGATTAGACTTGGTCAGGTGTGGTTTGGGAGGGGTTTCCTGCGGGTTGGCTCAGGCTGCCCTGGATCAGGCTATTCAGTACATGAAAGAAAGGCACCAATTTGGAAGGCCGATTGCCCAGTTTCAGGCGCTCCAATTCATGGTTGCAAATATGGCGATGAATATAGAGGCGGCACGGGCATTGACTTATCAGACGGCGTCCTTGTATGATTCAGGCTATCATGGGATCGACTTAATTACAAAGGCATCCATGGCAAAATGTTTTGCTTCAGATCTGTGCATGAGGGTAACAACTGATGTAGTCCAGATATTCGGTGGCTATGGTTACATGAAGGATTACCCTGTAGAGAGGATGATGAGGGATGCAAAGCTCCTTTCGATTGTTGAAGGGACGAGCCAGATTCATCATCATATAATAGCAAGGAATTTGTTCAGTTGATTATTGCTCAGTTGTCAGGGGTCAGGTTTCAGTTGTCAGGATTCAGGAAAAGGTTTGACTGACAGCTGATCCCCGACCCCTGTAAAAATTCATAAAAGGAGGTTTTCAATGGATTTTGAGTTAACCGAAGAGCAGAAGATTCTTCAAGACACTGTTAAGAAATTTATGGATAACGAAGTAGCCCCTATTGTGGAGGAGTGTGAGAAAAAGAAGGAGATGCCCAGAGATCTTATTAAGAAGCTCATCCCTTTGGGATATGTTGGTGCCCTGGTACCGCCGGAATATGGTGGCTTAGGGCTTGACTATATCTCTCTTGGAATACTTATGGAGGAGGCCGGCAGAACATGGGGAGCCCTTAGAATAATGGCAAATGGTCCATTAAATCTGATCCCCTATACCATTTGCGTAAACGGCACAGAGGAGCAGAAGAAGAGATTCATCCCGTCCCTGCTCTCTGCGGACAAAACCGCCTTCCTTGCCATAACCGAGCCCAATGTTGGATCTGATGCATCGGGTGTAGAGACAAGGGCTGACTTAAAGAATGACCATTATCTGCTGAACGGCACGAAGATGTGGGTTACCAACGGAAGCACCGCGGATATTGGGATCGTATTTGCTTCCCTCGACAAGAGTAAGGGTCCTAAAGGAATAACCGCTTTTATCGTAGATAAGGAAGAGACCCCTTATTCAGCTACGGATATAGAGAAGATGTTCGGGCATGCCATGGTTGCGTCTGAGCTTGTATTTGAAGATGCCAGAGTGCCCAAAGAGAACATGTTTGGTCCGGAAGGACAGGGTCTCAAGATTGCCCTTACAACACTGAATGAGGGGAGGCATAATGTTGCTATGGGTTCAGTAGGAATTGCCCAGGCCTGTATCAATGCCTCAGTAAAGTATGCGAAAGAGAGGAAACAATTCGGCAAACCCATCGGCAGCTTTCAACTGGTTCAGAAACTAATAGTGGAGATGGTGGCCGACACCATGGCCTCTCGTCTTTTGGGCTATCAGGCAGCCAAATGTCTGGACACAGGTGGCAGGTGTGACAGATACTGTTCCGTTGCAAAGCTTTTTGCCTGTGAAGCGGCCTTCAAAACGGCATCCAATGCCCTGCAGGTTCATGGGGGGTACGGTTACTCCAAGGAGTTTCCTATTGAACGGTATTTCAGGGACGCCAGAGGGGCGATGATCCCCGAGGGTACCACGGAGATTCAGACATTAATAATAGGGAGAGATGTCCTGGGTATGTCTGCTATTAGGTGATGGTAAGTGAGTAAACGGTCAGGTGGATAGGCTGTAGGCAGTTAGCCTGTAGGAGGAAATCATGCGCGACCTGAACGGATAGCCTGTAGGCTGTAGCCTAACAGCCTTCAGCCTTCAGTCTAAACAACCTAAGTAGTAAAGAAAGGAGTTTGATATGGCGAAAGAGTCTGCACCAAGGTACTGGGAAGACCTGGAGATTGGGGAAGAGTACACATCTCCCTCCCGAACCGTTACAGAGGCGGATGTTGTAAACTTTGCAGGGCTTTCCGGGGATTACAATGAGCTTCACACCAGTGAAGAGTTTGGCAAGAGTACTATGTTTGGAACCAGGATAGCCCACGGGCTTCTGGGGTTATCTATCGCTTCGGGGCTCTTTACACGTACAGAATTGTGTCAGCAAACAGCAAGGAACCTTATAGCCTTTCTCGGATTAGAATGGAAGTTCAAAGGTCCTATCAAGATAGGCGACACTGTTACTGTAAAGGTCAGGATAATAGACAAGAAAGAGACGAAGAACCCCGAGAGAGGGGTCTTTGTATTAAAGAGAGATCTGTATAACCAGAGGGGAGAACTGGTGCAGGAAGGTGAAACCCCACTAATGATAAAGAGGAAAAAATAGAAGGAGGGTAAGTACAATGAGAGTTAAGGATAAAGTAGCAGTTGTAACCGGTTCCGGAAGGGGCATAGGTGAGGCAACAGTACGCAGGCTTTCTGAAGAGGGTGCCAAGGTTGTAATTACTGATATAAATGAGGAAAATGCCATAAAGGTAGCAAATGAGATAAAGGCTAAGGGTGGACAGGCTATAGGCGTAAAGTCGGATGTCACAAAAATAGACGAGGTAGAGGCCCTGATGAAAAAGGCCGTGGAAGAATTCGGAAAGCTGGATATCCTGGTAAACAACGCCGGGTTCAACAGGGATATGCTTATAAAGGATATGACAGAAAAGGACTGGGATGATGTCCTCGATACGGACCTTAAGGGGGCGTTTCTCTGTGCCAAATTTGCCACTAAATATATGGTAGAGCAGAAATACGGCAAGGTAGTAAATATTTCTTCCAGGGCATGGCACGGAAACCCTGGGCAGGCAAACTATTCATCTGCAAAGGCAGGGATAATAGGCCTTACTAAATCCATGGCATGGGAATTCGGCCGATTCAACATCAATGTGAATGCTATAGCTCCGGGGATAATTGCTACCGAGTTAATGAAGGGTCACCCAAAGTTTGAGATGATAAAGGAAAGACAATTGGCAAATATGCCCATTAAGAGGCTTGGAGAGCCGATAGATGTTGCCAATACAATCCTCTTTCTAGTGTCAGATGAGGCGAGTTTTATCTCAGGAGAGGTGATTCATGTGAGCGGAGGAAGGTTTGGTTGATAAGTTATACAGAAATTAATGAAGGAGGATGCTGGATGACAACAGATAATAGCGCTTTGAGAGTTGAGTCGATAGAAAACCTTATAGATCCAAAGCTAAAACCCTTTATCAAATTGCCGGAGTCTCCCTCTGAAAAGCCCCATCTGATAGGAAGCAAGTGTAGCTTCTGTGGGGAGTATTTCTTTCCCAAGAGGGCTATCTGCCCAAACTGCCTTAAAGATGAGAAACCGGAGGACGTACTCCTGGGCAATAAGGGGAAATTATATACCTACTGTATAGTGAAGGCGGCACCGTTGGGTTTTGATGCCCCCTATGCCATAGGATATGTAGATATCCCGGAAGGGCTGCGGATATTCTCACCCCTCACCGAGTGTGATAAAGAGAAGTTAAAGATCAATATGGACTTAGAGCTTATTGTTGATAAGATTCGTGAAGATGAGGCAGGTCAGGCGGTATACGGATACAAGTTCAAGCCTGTTTCCCTTTAAGTAACAGTTCACAGGGATCGGTTAACAGGGTTCAGGAAAAGATTTCCCTGACCCCTATGAACTGTTACCCTTTTATAATGGAGGAATGAGACTATGAGAACTGTGTATATTATTGGTGTAGGGATGACCAAATTCGGGAGATTTCCTGAATCCAATGTTATAGAGCTGGGAAGAACGGCAGCCTTGAATGCCTTACGAGACGCAGGTATCGATAAGAAGGATATACAGGTCGCCTATGCCGGACATGCCAGAACAGGGCAGCTTTACAATAGAGAATGCGGGGTTGGACAGTCTATTCTCTGGGAGTTGGGTATTTCCGGAATCCCTATAAGCAGTGTGGGGAATTTTTGCTCAAGCGGTTCCACTGCCCTGAGAGAGGCGTGGATGGCCGTGGGTACAGGGATGTATGATGTGGCTTTTGCCATTGGTGTAGAAAAACTCACGGGGAGAGCCGGGAAAGGACGTCCTTTGACCTCTGACGGGGTAGAGTTGCTCACGGTGATGGGGTTCAGTCCCCCCATCTATTTTGGGAATGTGGTGACAAGACATATGGAGGAGTACGGGACTACCCCGGAACAGCTTGCAATGGTGGCGGTAAAGAATCGCAAAAATGCAGGTCCAAATCCGCGGTGTCAGTATAGAGAGCCAATAACAGTTGAAGAGGTAATCAACTCACCGCTTATAGTAGAGCATTTGAACCTCTTAAACTGCTGTCCCACAACTGATGGGTCTGCTGCGGCAATCCTTTGCAGCAAAGAGGTTGTTAGTAAATATACCAGCAAACCTATTGAGATAGCAGCCTCTGCCCTGCGTTCAGGGCCCTATAAGAAATGCAAGGACATCACCACCTTTGGGTCCGACCGTCTGGCGGCATCAGATGCTTATGAGACTGCCGGTATTGGGCCTGAGGATATTGATTTTGCGGAGGTACATGATTGTTTTACTATAGCTGAGATCATTCACTATGAAGACTTTGGGTTTTGCAAAAAAGGGGAAGGTGGAAGATTTGTTGAAGAAGGAATGGCAGATATGGGTGGTAAGATACCGGTAAGCCCCAGCGGTGGGCTGATGTCCAGAGGGCACCCTATAGGAGCCACTGGCCTTGCCCAGGTGGCTGAAGCGGTATGGCAGCTCCGGGGCGTTGCTGAAAACCAGGTGGAAGGGGCAAAGGTAGCCTTTACCCACTGTGCAGGAGGGTTTCAGGATACTATAGAACTGGGTGATGTTCAGTCCAGTGCAGTAACCATACTCAAGAGGGGTTGGTAAAGAAAGGCTAGCAGACAACAATGAAGGGTAAAGTTAAAGAAATATTCGAAAACAGGTTCAATATAAGGGAATACGAAGGGACAGACAAGGTATGTGATTTAACCGAGGCTATAAGAAACAATATAAAGCCCGGTATGCTGCTGCATACCTGCCAGACAGGAGTGAGGTGGTGCAGCGCAATTCTCTATGAGATAGCAAGACAATTTTGGGGGAAGGACCCTGGTTTTACAATAACAGGGATATCAATGAACCATCCCATATCTGTTCTTGTTCATGGAGGGTTGGTCAAGAAGCTCATTACCAGTTACTGTGGAGACCCTTATTACACGCCAGGGCCCAACGCCGCCTTTCAAAGGGCATACAAGGAAAAAACTACGGAGATAGAGATATGGTCCATATTGACATTACCCTTGAGGTTAAAGGCTGCTGCAATAGGTGTAGAGTTTATGCCAACAAAATCCCTCATCGGGAGTGATATGGAGAAGGAGAACAAAGAAAACTTTATTGTAATGGATGATCCTTTTCAGAGTGGAGAGAAAATTGGTCTGGTAAAGGCGCTTTATCCTGATATATCCTTGACCCATGGGTGGGCTGCTGATAGATACGGCAATACCCTGCTGCTTCCCCCATACGCAGAGAATCTCTACGGTTGTATGGGAAGCAAAAAAGGGACTATAGTAACGGTAGAAAAGATAGTGTCTACCGATTTTATAAGGCAGTATTCCCACCTTATGAAGCTTCCAGGAGACTATGTTACCGCAGTGTGTGAGGTTCCCTTAGGCTCCCACCCTAGTGGCCTTGCCAAGGGGGGCATGAGCGATTTTCCAGTTTATACCGAGGATTACGATTTTGTGGATGAGGTCTGTAAGGCAGCAAAGAACCCAAAGGAGTTCGATAAATGGATAGACAAGTGGGTTCTTGGGTGCAAAGATCATAAGGATTATTTGAACAAACTGGGCTACAATCGTATCCTTGCCTTGAAAGGAAGGACCCATGCCGATTCATGGCGTTACGATGTAGAGGCATTCACCAAAGAATACGATTCTCCTGAATATACGCCATTGGAGATGGCTATTGTCGTTGCGGGGAGGAAGACGAGAGAGATAATAAAGAAGAACGATTACAGAACAATACTTGCCGGGGCGGGGATTGCTAACCTTGGCGCCTGGCTTGCCTATTTTGACCTAAAGGAAGAGGGATTCGACATAGAGCTCATGGCAGAGATAGGACTCTATGGTTACACCCCGACACCCTTTGACCCCGCCATATTTAACCACCGTAATTTCCCAACCTGCAAGGCCATAGTTGACACCCATGATATCATGGGTATATTTATGGGCGGATCAATGAATAGATGCATTGGTACCTTGGGTATAGCTGAGATAGACAAATATGGCAATATCAACACAACAAAGATTCCGGAAAGGCTCTTATACATTGCCGGGTCAGGAGGCGCAAATGATATCGCCAGTTCTGCAAAGGAGATAGTCGTAACTGCTGTCCATTCCAAAAGGCGGTTTCTGGATAAGGTAAGCTACATAACCTCCCCAGGGAAAAAGGTTAGCACACTGGTATCCACCCTGGGTGTCTTTGAAAAGACAGGGGATGATGAGGAATTTACCCTTACAGGTTATTTCCCAGGCCAGGGGCTGACTACAAAGGAGGATCATATCCGCTGCATAAAGGAGAATTGCGCTTGGGATTTAAAGGTCTCTTCTGACCCTGAAGAGATATCTCCCCCTAAGCTGGAAGAACTTATAATGCTCCGTATGTTTGACCCCAGGAAGTACTACCTGGGAGAGTAGGTTTTAAAAGTGATATGGAAAGATACGATCTTAGCTCCCTGAAGACGTGTATGACAGCAGGTGAAGTATGTCCCCTTTCCCTAATTAGAGAATACCAAATGAGAAACATACCTATAAGACAGGTATTCGGTCAGACAGAGACCTCTATTGTGCTGTGGCTTCCTGAGGAGGATTCTATCAGAAAGGCAGGTTCTGTAAGATTGCCTGTCTTCCATAGTGATGTCAGGGTGGTGAACAAGAAGGGAGAGGGCTTGACCTTGAGAAAAAGGCTATCCTGGATTCTGTGAAGATAACCGCTTACAATATCCAAGGTTACATGATCAACCATTTCTACTATGTCGAATAATAATGATTCTTTGGTCAATACCTATGACATCATCAAACAGATAACGAATAGAGGCACTAAACTCAAACTTAGGTATAATACCCTATATGTGACCATAGGGTACTTTAATGACAAGCAGATTCAAAAGATTGCTATAAAAGACCTCTCCCTTGTGTCTGTTGATAATTCAAATGGCACCCCTAATATCAATACCGACTTGGCAACAGGGCCGGCATTAACATTACTGTCTGACAAAAACCCTACCGAGACCCTCGCATACCAGTTCTTTTGCGCCTCTATCA
>Ga0210056_1002678_pt1 | contig 14912 bp, 13 predicted proteins | sample CryGeyCG2014_080_2_FD_183965 | JGI IMG/M metagenome (GOLD analysis project Ga0210056, IMG submission 183965) | Groundwater microbial communities from aquifer - Crystal Geyser CG07_land_8/20/14_0.80 (SPAdes) (version 2) | ecosystem: Environmental > Aquatic > Deep subsurface > Groundwater | place... | reverse complement strand
CATTGAATCAAATATTAAGGGCTTTAGTGGTAATTCTTTAGTCTGGGACAGGACAGTATCGTCCGGTAATAGACTCTCTGTGAAATCGAAACCTCCAGAACCAATGAATACCCTTGTGATTGTATTAGTAATCCTTGGTATTATTGGAGGGGTCGCCCTTCTTATTTTCAAAACGACCAGAAAGAAAAAAGGTACCATTCCGGAAATCAATTTTTGCCCAGATTGTGGATCGAAAGTCGATTCAGAGGATCGGTTTTGCCAAAATTGCGGAAAGGGTTTGATAGGCCCGAGATGAAATCTAATTCATAAGCTGAAGCACATAGGGCATTTTGGCCATTATTGGAAACCCAGAAACATATCCTGGTTACCAGAATTCGATCAGTAGGTGATAAGCCTTACCCTTAAGTGGATGACCCGAAGGGACCAGAAGAATACTTAATCCCTAGGACGGTAACGCATCACTGGAAATCTACATGCTGGAAAATAGCACTTACGGTTATGTGAACGACATTAAGTAACCGAGAGAGAGGTAATAAGCGATGTCTATTGGAAAAATAACTATTGCTGCCGTTTTTGTGGCATTGATACTATTTCCTTTTTATGTATGGGGGCAAAAGCTCCCGCTCCCAGAATCTTATGGAGCATATTTGGTTTGTGAAGGGAGACTCGTACAACTTCGCGATGCTCTAAAAGGGGGTAGAACTTTCTTAGCTGGGAAGGTTGCGGGAATAAAAGAGCTTTCTGGAATTTCAGTGCCATCTTCAGATATTTATTTTATTCATTATGAGACGTTAGGAGCCAGAAATCTCGCTCTTGCAAGGCTTGAACAGCGAGGGTCTTCAGCTAGCGGTTGGACAATCGTTAGTGAAATACCCATGAATGTCGGACGCATGGGAGGCAACTCCGATATGGTTAGAGCAGTTCCAAGGAAAGTCCTTCAGGATGGAGTTTATTTATTTTATGTTTGGGTCTACGCCCGTAGGGCTGGGGTCGGAAGTTTTGCTGATTTTATATCCCTTTATCAAATAACAGGCGAACAAGCAACGTGGACTTATGACTTTGTTATTGGACGCCAACCAAGTAAGGGGCAGGTTCCACAGCACCCCACCAAGAAACCTACAACTCATTCATCTCCAACAGCGCCACCAGGGCAGCCTACTCAGATCGTCTATGTGATTTGGCCTACTGTCAGCCTCCGTGAGGGTCCTGGAACGGACTTTAAAACTTTATCCCAGATTAAAAAGGGCACCGCCCTTTCGGTTTTAGAAGAGAAAGGTCAATGGTTTCGAGTCCGGCTCGAAGATGGTAAGGAGGGATGGGTAGGGAAAGCCACCACTTCGGAAACCCCATGAATCGAAATTAAGGACGGGGCTACATTGGCTGTCGAACGTAACACGAGAAAGGAGTGATTGGAATATGAAATATCCAATATTCGCGATATGTACGATTTTATTTTTCTCATTTTTTTTAGTTCATTGTGCAACCGAACAGAAGACAGTCCAGCCCACATACGTTTCTCAGGACAAATGTTATGCACCGGTTTGGAACGTAGGAGATTCATGGAGGTATAAATACGATGATAAAAAAGAAGGGGAATTAAGAGTATTAGGTATTGAAGAATTTAAAAGTAGCAAAATTTATATTGTCAAAGATGTTTATGGTGCTTATAAAAAAGGCTTCGATGTAAAAACCTTACAACTCAAGGTTGAAATAAGTTCTGATGGTAAAAAAATGGTACCTATGACAGATTGGGGATGGCATTATGATTTTCCACTTTATGTGGGTAAGAAATGGGAAAAAATGGTAAGTGGTAAAGATGCGGAAAATAATCCAAGAGATTATTTGTATACATATAAGGTCATGTCATTTGAAAATATTACTGTCCTAGCGGGAGCATTTAAGGCATTCAAGATTGAATTCGTTCAAGTAGATTATGTTACGTCTAGTGAAATTAAAAGATATATCTGGTATTCTCCAGAAGTCAAAAGAGAGGTAAAGTTTCAATATGGTCCAGCACATGGTCGCGTAAAAATTACAGGACAGGGCTATGAATTGAAATCGTTTAAATTAGCTATATAGCTAAGGCAGGAGACAAAACTCCCAACTGAACTTTTATCATTTTAACTTAACCGACGTATTCTTTTAGTTGTCAGAAATATTTCTTGAACCAGTCCACACTGGGTTCGATGGCTCGTCGGCAATGGGATGGATCGGTTAGTCGATGGTCTGCGCCCCCAATGATATGAATCTCCTTGGGAATGTTCAGACTGTTAAAAATTCCCAAAGCCTGCCCCATGGGTACGAGTTCATCCTTTTCCCCACTGCTTGTTGATTGACAATAAAGCTTATTCGGTTAAAATGTAGGTAGAGTCTAAAGAAAGACGAGGACAAATTGGTCTGAAAATAGATAGAGAAGAAAAGCGGATGGTGCTATTTAAGGATGCCTGCAACGGTGCATCACAGAGTGTTTGAGGTTGACGCCCAAAGGCGTCGCCCCTTTTCATTTTTGTATACTATAAAATTTTTAGTCATGTTAAAATGGATTTATTAGAGGAGGTCGATTTATGACAACTGAAACCATTAAAGATAATCTTATCGCTCAGATTGATAAGCTTCCTCATAACCTTCAACTTCGTGTTCTTGATTTTGTAAAAGCTTTAGCCCCTAAAGGGGTCGAAGGTAAAAGTCTTCTCAGATTTGAAGGATTCATTCCATCTGACGATTTGCAGCTAATGTCAAAAACAATCGAGGAGAGCTGTGAGAAAGTAGACAACAGTGAATGGTAAATATCTTCTTGACACGAATATAATTATTTCCCTTTTTGCAAAAGATTCTCAAATTCATGACCGCATGGCAAAGGCCGAAGAGGTGTTTGTTCCGTGTATTGCTATTGGAGAGCTATATTTTGGAGCATACAAATCGATAAAACTTAAAGAAAACCTTGCCCGTATAGATGAATTTGCCCTCCACAATACTGTGCTTCCTTGCGACACAGATATAGCCAAAAGATACGGAGCTATAAAGAACAGTTTGAAAGAAAAAGGGATACCCATTCCTGAGAATGATATATGGATTGCTGCAATCGCTCAACAATATGATCTTACATTGATCTCTAAGGATTCCCATTTTGAAGCAATTGAAAACTTGAAAATTGAAACATGGTAGAAAATTCTCCTTGCAATAGCAGATAACACAAGATTGGCATTTCCACCCTCCAGGAAGAGGAAAAAACTGGGGACGCCAAATTTTTCAATAAGAAGATAAGAGAAACCGCTCAGAGATATTTTTTAAACCAATCCACACTGAGCTCGATGGCGCGTTGGCGATGTGCTGGATCGGTCAAACGATGATCAGCACCCCCGATCACATGGATCTCTTTGGGAACGCTCAAATTGTAGAAGATTCCCAAGGCTTGGTCCAGAGGAACAAGTTCATCTTCCTCTCCATGAATGACTAAACAATTTGAGACTTTGTGCAAAAGAGGTAAGAGTCGGTGTTTTGGAAGATCTTCAAAAAAGGCCTCCGGAGGGAGAGGATAATCTTCCTCCTGCTTTTTCGATCCGAGATCATCTAAGTGAAGGGGGGTGGCCCAGATCACAACAGCTTTGATCTGTTTATCCCCTGAGGCTTTGATCAAAGAGAGAAGGCCTCCAAGGCTCGATCCAATTAATCCAATCCGATTTCCCAGAATAGGATAGGTTCTTATAAAATCAATCGCTGAGCTCAGATCAGCGATCTTTTTGCTGATCGTATTGTCTTCCTCCCTCCCCTCGCTTTCCCCGATTCCCCTAAAGTCGAACCGAAGCATTGCCATCCCCTCCCTTGAAATCTGCTCCCCGAGGGCAATATACTTCTCACTATTTTTGCCGGAGAGAAGACCATGAGAGGCGATCACACAACGGGGATTCTTTTGCTCGGGGAGATGGAGAACTCCTGAAATCCTATACCCTTCGCTCTTGAACGAAACTTTCTCAATCTTCATATCGGTTTATGTTCGCTTCGCTTCAACGCACCCTAAAGGGTGCGGCTACGGTGTGGAATGCAGGCTGCGGCTACCTATTACTTGGATTTCCATTTTCATTGTTCATCGATCATTGACCATTGATCATTGATCATTGATTATTATGTGGGTACTCCTGCTTCTTCCATCGCTTTTAAATACTCTTCCTTCAATTGTTCTTTCGGGATGCCGTGGTCGATGAAATCCCAAGGAAAGATTTCATCCAGATCCCTTTTTCGATAAACATAGAAGTCAGAGTTGATATTCGTCTCCCGAAGGGCTTGGCTCCAATTTCCATGATACCGATGTGCTGCCATCAATATCTTCCCCACTCCCCGATCTCCTCTTGAGAGCAAGGCCTGAATATAGGCCCATTTGGGAAGGTCGTAGATCATCCCCATCCCTCTCTCACCCTGAACCCCTCTTTGAATCATCTTTAACTTCTTCTTCAACTCTCCGACTTCTTCCAAAGGCGCCCACTGAAAAGGAGTAGCCGGTTTGGGGATAAAGGGGTTGATACTCAAAACGAACCTCCATTTTTTCTTTTGGTTCTTCTGATTTGAGAGAATCTGATGCCGAATCCGTTTAGCGAGGAGGAGAATTTCCTTGACATCCTCATCGGTTTCAGAGGGGAGGCCAATTAAAAAATAGCATTTGATCTGGGAAAGACCATTCTCAACTAAAATATCAATGGATTTTAAAATCTCCTCTTCGCGATAACCTTTCTTCAACATCTTCCGGAGCCTTTCTGAACCCGCCTCAGGTGCAATGGCCACCGTGCGGTCCTCCCCCTCCATCAGACATTGAATCAGAGGTGGAGTGACAGCATCCACTCTCAAGGAAGATAAAGAGATTCCTCCTTTTTGAGAGAGGATACTCTGACACAATGGGAGGAGTTGAGGATGGTCTGAGACCGCTGTCCCAGTCAATCCAATCCGATGTTCTTTTAAAAGGGCTTCCTTGGAAATCGATTTCAGAAGGGAAAGGCTTCGATTTCGAAAAGGATAGTAAACAAAACAAGCCGCACAGAATCGGCACCCTCTTGGGCAACCCCGATTCATTTCCACTAAAGCCATTTCTTTAAACTCCGTATCGGGAGTGAAAAGAGTGGAGCAGGTTGGAAATTGATCGAGTTTAGGGACCCATCTCCGTTTAACCTGTCTGGGAAATCCTGATTCGGGATCCATCGCCTCTATCTTTCCATTCTCAGCGTAGGTCATATGGTAAAACTTTGGAACATAAACCCCTTCCACCTTGCCTAAATTTCTTAAAAAATCGTCCTTTTCCCTTTTCCCTTTATCTGAAAGGGTTTGACGACAGACTTCTAAAAACTCTCCAATGACCTCTTCCGCCTCGCCGAGGATAAAGAGGTCAAAGAAATTACTCATGGGCTCCGGATTTAAAAAAACAGCTACCCCTCCAGCGATCACCCACGGAAATCTTTCATCACGAAGACGGCTCTCTAAAGGAATATGGGCTAAGTCCAAAAGTGTGAGGACATTGAGAAAATCATTCTCGAAAGAGACGGAGAAGGCTAAGATATCGAAGCTGGAGAGTGTCTTCTGGGATTCTAATGAAAAAAGAGGGGTTCGGGTATTGCGATATTCTTGGATATCTGCTGGTTCAGGAAGGAAGGCTCTTTCACAAACCACATCGGCATCAGCGTTTAAAATCTGATAAAGGGTCTGAAATCCGAGGTTGGACATCCCCACATGGTAAGAGTTGGGGTAGAGGAGACAAATAGTAATTTTTCCGCCCCATGGTTTTTGGACAGCTCCTCTCTCTTTCTCAAGAATACCTTTGGCCTTCTGAACGAGTCCCCAGGAAGTCATACCGCAAGCCGTAAGTGGCAAGTCGTTAGTCGTTTTTCCGTTACTTATTCAATATAACAGATTTTTACCATTCTGGGGAAACCTCTTTCTATTTTCTATCTCCCCTCGCCACTAACCCCTTGCCCCTTGCGGAGATCAGTCGGCCTGTTTTCTTAAAAAAGTAGGAATGTCAAAACGATCTTCATCCTCAATAGAGAAATCCGACGGCGGTTCCAATTTTAGCTCATCGAACCGCTCGCTAGCCTTCACCCTCCTCATAAAAGCAGGGATGTCCCTATTATTCTCTTTGTTACCGTAAGAGAAGTGTGGCAAGTCTTTATTTTGCTCCCTGAGGCCAAACGAGATGGGAGCCACTTTCTTAAACTGAGATGCTCTCTTCTCCTCTTTCTTTCCGAAACCGGTAGCGATCACGGTCACTCGAATCTCTTCCTCCATCGCCTTGTCGACCACCATCCCCCAGATCACATTGGCATCTTCATGGGCTTCCTTCTGAATGAGAGTGGTTGCCTCATTGATCTCGCTGAGAGTTAAATTCTCGCCTCCGGTGATGTTGATGAGAAGCCCCCGAGCTCCTTCAATCGTAATATCTTCTAAGAGAGGACTGGAGATCGCTTTTTGGGCAGCCTCCACGGATCGATTCTCGCCAGAAGCCATTCCTGTTCCCATCAATGCCATTCCTGTTTCAGACATGACGGTCCGGACATCGGCAAAGTCCAGATTGATAATCCCATGGCCAACGATGATATCTGAGATCCCCTTAGCGGCATGATAGAGAACCTCGTCTGCTTTTTTGAAGGCCTCGATCAGGGTCATGCTCTTCCCGCTGATGCTAAGCAGTCGCTGGTTCGGGATGGTGATCAGGGCATCCGCTGTCATTTTTAGATTGGCCAACCCTTCCTCCGCTTGTTTCATCCTCTTCTTTCCTTCGAAGTGGAAGGGTTTGGTCACGATCGCCACGGTGAGGGCGCCCATCTCGCGGGCCACTTCAGCAATCACTGGCCCCCCGCCTGTGCCAGTCCCTCCGCCTAAGCCGGCTGTGATGAAGACCATGTCTGAACCTTTTAGAACTTCACGAATCTTCTCTACATCCTCGAGAGCAGCCTTTCTTCCTATCTCTGGATTGGCTCCGGCTCCTAAGCCCTTGGTCAAATTTTCGCCCAATTGCAATTTGATGGGAGCCATATTTGCCGCCAGTGCCTGAGCATCGGTATTGGCTGCTATAAAATCGACCCCAGAGAGTTGATAAGAAATCATAGTACTCAGGGCATTGTTTCCTCCTCCTCCAATTCCGATGATCTTAACCTTGGCGGCCAAATTTTTATTTTCGTCGAATTCGATCATTTTCCCCTCCTTTTTCCTTCAAAGATTTATTCCGTTAGTCGTAAGGCGTTAGGCGCAAGGGGTTTTCCCACACTCTCACGCTCTCGCACTCTCGCGACTTACGTTTCTTACTATTAAAAGAATTCTCCAATCCATTCCCTCATCCGGTGGGTGACCTTACTGAAGATATTTCCCTCACCCACTTTAAATCGACTCTTTCCTTTACTTCTACTTCCATAGAGAACCAGACCTACACCGGTCGCATACATCGGACTTGCGACCAGATCGACCAGCCCTCCGATCCCGACAGGGGATCCTCTCCGAACGGGCAGATTAAAAATCTGCTCAGCCAACTCAGGACAGCCTTCTAAAATGGCACTCCCGCCAGTGAGGACAATTCCAGAGGCAAGCAGATTGCTAAAGCCTGTCCTCACCACCTCATGATGAACTAAGGTGAGAATCTCTTCGACCCTGGGTTCGACGATCTCTGCCAGGGTTTGCCTGGAAAGGACGCGAGGTTTCCTGCCCCCCACACTGGGAACTTCAATGGTTTCGTCCTTCCGAACCAAAGAAACCAAGGCACATCCATATTTTATTTTGATCTTTTCTGCTTCCTCCACCGGTGTCCGAAGCCCCATCGAGATATCGCTCGTGATATGGCTTCCTGCTAAGGAAAAGACCGCCGTATGCTTGATCGCACCATTTGAGAAGATGACGAGATCGGTTGTCCCGCCTCCGATGTCGATGATGGCCACTCCCAGATCTTTCTCCTCAGGAGTCAGGACTGCTTCACTTGAACCCAACTGTTCTAATACAATGTCATCCACATCCAGCCCGGCCTTGTTAGCACATTTAATGATATTCTGGGCAGAGGTAATAGCGCCGGTGACGATATGAACTCTTCCTTCCAGTCTCACCCCTGACATCCCAACAGGGTCTTTGATCCCGTCTTGATCGTCCACAATAAATTCCTGAGGGATGATGTGAATCACTTCTCGATCCATAGGGATGGCAATGGCGCTGGCAGCATCAATCACCCGCTTCACATCATTCGGGCCAATCTCTCTGTTTTTTACTGCAATCACACCGTGACTGTTGATCCCTTTGATATGCCCGCCAGCGATTCCTGCATAGACAGAGGTAAGATGGTATCCTGCCATCAACTCTGCTTCCTCAACCGCCTTTTTGATCGAATGGACTGTGCTCTCGATATTGATGACCACACCTTTTCGCAATCCCTTCGATGGAAAAGTTCCAAGGCCAATGATGTTGACCTGCCCTTCAGAAATTTCTCCAACCACGGTGCAGATTTTTGTTGTCCCGATGTCTAACCCGACTACCAACGAATCCTTCTTCCCCACCTTTTCATCACCTCCTTTCGAGTTCCCCCTTAAGGGATCTTTTTAACCAGTATTCTTTTCAAATCACTGCAATCAATAGAAGTGGCAGAAAATCCTCTTTTCCGAAGGTCTGACCAGATGAGGGACAATCTTTTCAACTTCTCTCCAAAGTCCTCCCATCCCATTTTGACCTCTACTCCTTCTGCTTTGGTAAAACAATGGATTCCAAAAGTCTTCTCCATATGGATCTCGGATATTTCCCCCAGAGGAGGAACCTTTTCTTGGTCAACGATCCTTAAAAGCTCCAGGGCCTTCATGATCAGACGCTTTGCCTCCACTGGATCTTTTTCTAAACCCCGATGAGTCAATCCAGTGAGATAAGGGTAATTATATTCGTCTCTATCTCCCACAGGAGAAAAGATCTCCCCCTTGGTATCGATATAGTAAAGTTCTTCCAATTGAATGATGGCCATCGGCTTTCTCTCTTCTATCTGAATCAATATCTTATTGGGGAAAACCTTCCTCACTTTAACCTGCTCAATCCAGGGATAGGACTCTAACCGTTTGACGACTTCCTTTAACTTGACCGAGAAGAGGTTAGGCATTCCTTCCATCACCGTGAGGGAGAGAAGGGTCTCTTTTGAAATCTTTCGACCACCCTCCACTTCCACTTCTCTCACTCGAAAATACGGGTCTCCTAAGAGATGGACATAAACCCAATGGCCGATAAAAAGGGAAAAAGAGAGGAGAAGAAGTTGAAAAGCCACACGAATTGTCTTCTTCACGATCCCCTGAAATTTTTCCCCTCCTCTTTCTTCCCTCCTTGCTTTCGGGCGGAGGAACTTCCCATCTCGCACGGTAATGGTCTCTCCCATATTTCCTCTTCTTGGTTTTATTGAGTTCATTGAGTTTGTCAGGTTTTTCGAGTTAACCCAAAGAACTCAAGGAACTCAAGCAACTCAAAACTACTTTCCACTTTCTATCTTTAATGATGCCCTCAAAAGAATACGTTCCACTAAGTCTCCAAATGGGATGCCCGCATAACTGGCCGCCTTGGGCAAAAGGCTCGTCTCCGTCATCCCAGGCATGGTGTTGACATCAATCACAAATGGATTTTCATTTTCATCGGTCATTAAGTCAACTCTGGCAACACCTGAGCAAGCCAGTGTTTGAAAGGCTTTCAGGCTAATCTCCTGTGCATAGAGATACTTTTCCCTTGGAATTCGAGCAGGGAGGATGTATTGAGTTTCGCCCTTTGTATATTTAGAATGGTAATCATAAAAACCGCTCTTGGGGACGATCTCAATGATGGGCAGAGGAATATCTTCAAGAATACCGACGGTGATCTCCTTGCCTTTCATAAATTCCTCTACCAATATCTCCTCATCGTATTCCCCTGCCTTCTTTAAAGCAGGGCCCAGTTCTTCATCCTTCCGGACAATTGAAATGCCGATCGTGGACCCTTCCCTGGCCGGTTTGACCACGACTGGCAAAGGAAAGGAAGTTTTCTTCGGTAGATCTTTCATTATCTCTTCTCGTTGAAAAACCTCGAAGCAGGGGGTTGGAATCTTTTCACAAAGAAAAAACTTCTTGGACATGATTTTATGCATGGCCAAGGAGCTCGCCAGAACTCCTGACCCGGTATAAGGAATTCTCATCAACTCCAGCATCCCCTGGATGGCTCCATCCTCTCCAAATCTCCCATGGAGGGCCAAAAAAGCACATTCAATCTTTTCTTTGACCAATTTTTCCACAATGTCGCTTCCCACATCGATGGAGGTCACCATATATCCCTTCTCAGTTAAAGCCTTTAGGATGGCTTTCCCAGTCTTCAGGGAGATTTCTCGCTCTCGAGAGAGGCCGCCCATCATCACAGCGACCCTCTTTTTCTTGAGGGATGATTCGCTCACTCACCCACCACCTTCACCTCCCTTTCAAGGGAGATGCCCTTTTTTTCATAGATCTTCTTTTCAACTAACTCCATTAAACGGATCACCTCTTCGGCCTTGGCCTTTCCCAGATTGATGATGAAATTGGCATGGCGCTCTGAAACCATCGCCTGGCCTACCCGAAACCCCTTCAGCCCAGCTTCTTCGATCCATTTCCCTGCAGGGCCTTCTTTGGGATTTTTGAAAATGGACCCAGCGCTGGGATAATCTAAGGGTTGCTTTCTCTTCCTTATCTCCGAATAAGATTTGACCCGTTCAAGAATTTCTTCTTTCTTTCCCTTCTTCAACTGAAATCTGCCTTTGAGAATAATCCAGGAAGGGGGAAGGATCAGTCTTCGATAAGAGAATCGAAGCCTCGAATGGGGTTTCTCTACAATTTCTCCATCTTCCTTCATCAAGGTGATGGAGAGAAGGACATCTTTCAATTCGACACCCCAGGCTCCAGCATTCATCGCCACTCCTCCTCCTACTGTTCCAGGGATGCCGAAAAAGGGTTCGAGCCCCGTGAGCCCCTTCTGGATTGAGAATTGAACCAGTCGTTGAAGGGGGAGACCAGCTTCTGCCTCTACCACCTCTCCCTCCATCTGAATCTTTTTCATCCCTTGGGTCAGATTGATTACCCATCCACGAACTCCTTTATCTCTTACCACCAGATTTGTCCCCTTCCCTAAAATGAAGAAGGGAATTTTTTTTCTCCTGGCGTACCGAACTACCTTTCTTAATTCATCCACACTCCTTGGAAACAAAAGGCTGTCTGCAGGCCCTCCCACTTTCATCGATATGAACTGCTTCATGGGTGCATCAAAAAGAACCCTTCCCTTGATCAAACCCGACGCTGCTTTTTTATAATCTCTACTCAACTCCTTTGGGTCGTCCTTCCCTTTATTCCTGTCCAATGAAAATTCTAAGAAGGGTTCAAGGATTCAAGGGTTCACGGGTTCTAGTTTTTTTATAAATTTTTGACTCCCCGCCCTCCATATGCATTTCACTTGATCACATGAATCCTAGACCCCTCGAACCCTCTTCATTCATGACAACCGGCTCACCAACTCATCTGAAACCTGCCAGATATCTCCCGCCCCAAGAGTGATCACCAAATCCCCCGGAGAAATAATACGGAGAAGATATTCAACGATCTCCTTTTTATCTCCTAAATAAGTGACGTCCTTATGGCCATATTCCCGGAGTCCCTCAAAGAGAGCTTTTGCCTCTACGCCTTCTATCCGATCCTCTCCTGCCGGGTAGATATCGGTAAGAATGAGGACATCTGCATCATAAAAAGCAGTGAGAAAATCTTTAAACAGAGCTTGCGTTCTCGTATAACGATGCGGTTGAAATACCGCAACGATCCTTTTTCCCCAACCGGTTCGTGCCGCCTTCAGTGTGGCCATAATCTCAACGGGATGGTGGCCATAATCATCCACGATGAGGATTCCATTCTTCTCTCCTTTGATCTGAAACCGTCTCTGAATCCCGCTAAAATCGCGCAGCGTTTCCTGGATGATCTGGAAGGGGATATCCAGTTCAAAGGCTGTGGCTAAAGTGGCTAGAGTATTGTAGACATTGTGAAGCCCCGGCATCCGAAGGCTTAATCTGCCTATTTCCTGACGTCGGTGGACAACCTCAAAGGATGTGGAGAGTCCCTCGAAGACAATCTCTTTTGCTTGAAAGTCAGCTTGCGTGGTCAATCCGTAAGTGGTAAACCGCTTCTTCAACCTCGGGAGGAGACTCTGGATGTTCGGATGATCGAGGCAGAGCACGGCCAATCCGAAAAATGGAATCTTGTTCAAAAAACTGAGGAAGGTCTCTTTGATTTCTTCGATTCCTTTATAATAATCAAGATGCTCAGGGTCAATGTTGGTCACCACGGCAATGGTGGGCAATAATTTGAGAAAAGAGCCATCGCTCTCATCGGCTTCGGCCACCAAGAATTCACCCTGCCCAAGTCTGGCATTGCTTCCAATGCTGTTGAGTCTCCCGCCGATCACAACTGTGGGATCAAGGCCGCCTGCCGCCAAGACCGTGGCGATGAGGGAGGTGGTCGTGGTCTTCCCATGAGTCCCTGCAATGGCGATCCCGATCTTCATCCGCATCAACTCTGCCAGCATCTCTGCCCTTGGAATGACAGGGATGAGCCTCTTCTCAGCGGCTTCCACTTCAGGATTTCCATGACGAATAGCTGAGGAGATGACGACCACGTCTGCTTCCTTCAGATTCTCCCTTCGATGACCGTAGGAAATTTCGCATCCCAAGGACTGAAGTCTTCGGGTCACCTCTGTCTCCTTAGTATCCGAACCGCTGATGTGGTAACCGAGGTTGAGCAACACCTCAGCAATCCCGCTCATGCCAATTCCACCAATGCCTACAAAATGGATATGATGAATTTTCCCTTTTCGATACATCTTCAGTCTCTAAGTTTCTTGGGTTTCTTGGGTTTCTTGGGTTCTTTGGGTCTCTTGGGTCAACCCAACAAACTCAACAAACACAATGAACTCAATGAACCATGGTTTTTTCTCTAACGAGAGCATAACAATGATCGACGATCTCCTCTGCTGCTCTTGGTTTGCCCAACCGTTGAATCGACTCTTCCATCCTGGCGCGTTCCCCCGGATGTTCGTAAAGGTGCAGGATGGTTTGGCCTATCACTCTCCCATTTAATTCCTGATCTAAAATCATTCTTGCTGCACCCAGATCGACTAATTTCTTGGCATTGATCAATTGATGATGATGAGCCGCATAAGGATAAGGGATAAGGAGAGCAGCCTTTCCACAGACTGCCAGTTCAGCCACTGTGCTCGCTCCTGATCGGCAGATGACCAGATCTGAGATCTGGTAGTAAGTGGCGATGTCTTCGAAGAAAGGCTTGACTAAGGTATCAAACCCTTTTTCTCGATACGCTTTGGATACAAAATCGAGATCTTCTTTTCCTGTTTGATGAATGATTTTCAGAGAGGATTTTATTCCTTGAAGGGTGTCCAGAGCTTCTATCATCGCCTGATTGATCCGATGTGCCCCTGCACTTCCTCCAAAGATGAGGAGGGTAAATCGATCCCCTTTCTTCATCTTTCCTTTGCCTTCTTTCAGACTGGCAAAGAATTCTTTCCTGATCGGGTTGCCAGTCACAACGGTCTTCTTATCAGGGAAGTATTTCTTCGCCTCTTCGAAGGAGACGAAGATCCGTTGGCTGAACCACTTTAGAATTCGATTCGTCATTCCAGGCATTACATTCTGTTCCTGGATGGCCCTTTTCATTCCGAGAAGGAATGCCGCAAAAAGAGTTGGGCCGGAGGCATATCCTCCAACGCCCAATACGAGTCGGGGTTGAAACTCTTTTAAGATCAAACAAGCTTCAGAGATGGCCATCGGTAGACTCCAAATCGCTTTAGTCTTTTCCAGAAGGGATTTTCCTTGAATGGGTTTCGCTTTAATCGTTCTCAGCGGAAATTTCCCTCCCGGTAAAACTTTGGCTTCGATTCCCCTTTCCGTTCCAATAAATAACACTTCGTTCCCTTTCTCTCTTTCAAGGAACGCCTCAGCAATCGCCATGCCTGGGAAAAGGTGACCTCCTGTGCCTCCTCCAGCAATGACACACCTCATCTTCGTTCCACATGGGTCGAAAGGTGAAGGAGTATCCCCACCCCAACTAAATTGGTGACCAGCGACGTCCCTCCATAACTGATAAAAGGAAGAGTCAAACCTTTTGTCGGGAGGAGTCCCAAAACCACTCCCATATTGATCACTGCCTGAAGAGAGATCATCAAAGTGATTCCCAATGCCAAATAGGCGCCAAACCTGTCCTCGAGGGAAAGCCCAATCTGAATCCCCCTCAGGGTCAAAATCAAAAAGAGTAGCACAACCACCATCGCACCCACCAAACCCAACTCCTCCCCAATGACAGAAAAGATGAAGTCTGTGTGGGGAGCGGGGAGAAAGAAGAGTTTCTGTCTTCCTTCTCCCAATCCCAATCCAAAGAGACCTCCAGAGCCAAAGGAAAGGAAGGATTGAATAATTTGGAAGCTGGTGCCACTGGGGTCTTCCCAAGGTCGGATGAAACTCATCAATCTTTTATAACGGTACCCCACGTTCATCAAAAGAGTATAAGCCGCTGGAATAGCAATCAAAAAAGCGCCGACAATATAGATCACCCTGACCCCGCTGACAAAGAGAAGGAGAAAAACCATGGCTGTGAGAAAGAAGGCTGCTCCAAAATCGGGCTCCTTCATCACCAGAGCGATGACAAGACCAGAGAGGAGAACCGTGGGAAGAAATCCAAAAGAGAAGCTCCGAATCTTCTCCTCTTTCTTAGCCAGAAAATAGGCGAGAAAGACAACCAAACCCAACTTGGCAAATTCCGAAGGTTGAAAGGAAAAAGACTGGATTTTAAGCCAGCGCATGGCTCCACCCGCTCGATGCCCGATACCTGGGATCAACACGACAATTAAAAGAAAAATGGAAAGGATAAGGATAGGAT
>Ga0210056_1002676_pt1 | contig 14913 bp, 13 predicted proteins | sample CryGeyCG2014_080_2_FD_183965 | JGI IMG/M metagenome (GOLD analysis project Ga0210056, IMG submission 183965) | Groundwater microbial communities from aquifer - Crystal Geyser CG07_land_8/20/14_0.80 (SPAdes) (version 2) | ecosystem: Environmental > Aquatic > Deep subsurface > Groundwater | place... | reverse complement strand
TGTCCGCCCTGGTCTGTTCAAGGGTGGCGTGCGTTATGTTCAGATTAGCCGCTACCTGGTCTCTGACTGCGGATACGTCGATGTTCTCCATGCGGGCGATCACGTCGCCCTCTTTGATCTTGCTCCCCTCCTCCACCATCAGCGCCACCAGACGGCCCGTCACCTTGGAGGCCACCGAGGCTTTCCGCTGGGCGACGATGTAGCCGCTTGCGTTCAGCAGTGACATCGACTGGGAAGGATAAAATTGGGAAATGGTCGTCACATCGACGGAGACGGCCGGGAGGAGGATGCCGCCAAAGTAAAGGCCGCCGGCTGTCAGAAGCAGCAGGACGACGGCCGCGATGACAAACGGCTTCTTTCTCCGCCTGTTGGGCTTGATGATCTTCTCCGATTTTTCAATCTTCAGTTTGGCAATGTCTTCCGCAGGCATGACTGGCTCTCCAGAACGGGACAGGCTTTTCCACAGTCTCCCTATTTGTGGCATTCCAGACTATTTAGGCTCATCTCCCAAGTGAGTGGGTAAATTGACATGGTTTACATCTCCGGCAGCATGCAAGTGAGGATTTTGAGGCGGAGATATTCTTCATCCCGTAATCCATAGGCGCGACGTTGAATCACTCGGATCTTATTGTTGAGGCCCTCGACAAAGCCCAGAGAGATCTTGTTCTCGAGGAGGCAGTAAGCTGCGATTCCCTCCCAGTGGCTGTCGATCATCTTGGCGAATTTCTCGAAAGGCTCCAGCTTCTGTCCCTTCAGGGACGCACGCCAGTTGTCGAAGAACTTCCGGGCCCAGGTAACGCTACGATAGTCCCAGAGTTGTCCGAAAGACTCCTTGAGCAGGTAGGCCGTCTGGAGCCGCTTATTGGCCTTCAGCAGCATCCGCAGGGCTTTCTTGCCATCCAGGGAGAGGTTCTCCCGATGCGACAACAACGTATATCGTTGTCCCTTGATAAACTTGCGATCCTCGCCACTCAATCGGGCGTACTCGCTGCGGCGTACCTTGTCCAGGGCTTCTCCGAGGTGGCGCAACGCATGGAACTTGTCGTACAGCATCGCGGCACCGGGCGCATGGGCGGCGCAGGCATTGCGAAACGGCTTCCACATGTCCATGACTGCCAAACGGATCTTACCGCTCTTCTTGGGCCCCAGCCATTCAAAGAACAAACTCATGCTCGCTTCCGAACGGTCCGTGCCCCCAAACCAGATGGGGCGCGCTCGAATCAGATCGCTCACCACGATCCGGTACGTATGCCCCTTGCGAATCGACAGTTCGTCGATCCCGATGACCTGAGGCCCCGGCGTACCCGCCCGCCGCAGTTGCTCCGCCATGTACTGCTTCTCCAGCGCCTTGACCGTCTTCCAGTCCAGATGGGTCTCTCTGGCAACATCGCGAATCGTCGAGACACGACACCGCCGCCCCACCCAGAAGGCAAAACGCTTCGTGTAAAAGGGATTGCCGGCCAGCCAGTCCAAACGCTCCTGTTTCACCTTCACGCACCTTCGGCACCAAACTCGGCGAATCTCCACCTCCAGACAAACACGCCGATCCCCGCAGGAAAGATCCCGCACTCGACGAACTTTGCGATCGTAAAACGTCCGGTGTGCGCGTCCGCAGGCTCCGCAAATCGTTTTTTTCCCCGGCGACGCAGGCGGAGAACCACGGCGTACGGGTCTCCAAATACCCCGGCAACCTTGTGCTCAGCTCGAAAACCGGGGAAGTTGTACGTGTCATACAGTTGTTTGATTTTTCGCATGCAGAGTTCATATCACATTTTTACAGCGATCCATAGGTCGCTAACCCTTGACAGAAAAGAACTTACAGCACATTAGATGCTGATTCTACCCACTCGGTCGGGAGAAGACCCACTATTTATAACAGAACCCCGCTGACTTTGCCACACGGGTATGATTGGAGGGAATTCAAAAGCCCTTGAATCGGCGGTAAAAAAGAGGAGCCGCGCACAGCGTATTCACGTACCGGCGGGGCTGGGGATTTCGGGATTACAGTGGTCGGATCAGGCGTTCAGGGTCTTGTCCACGACCTCGGCGATTTCCCGGCAGCAGTGTTCCGTCTCTTCCGGCGTCGGCCCTTCGACCATCACCCGGCACATGTTCTGCGTCCCCGAATACCGGACCAGCACCCGGCCCTGGTCCCCCAGCCGCCGCTCCACTTCCCGGATGGCCGCCATGATCTCCGGCGCCGTTTCGATCTCCGGACGCGACTTGACGTTCACGTTGATGAGCCTCTGCGGAAAGACCTTCATGATCTTTGCGAGTTTGGACAAGGGTTTCCCTTCTTTCTTCATCGTCGCCGCGACCTGGAGGGCGGTGATGATTCCGTCCCCGGTCGTATGGTGCCGCAGGAAGATCAGATGGCCTGAATCCTCGCCGCCGAGGGAGGCCCCCCGGGCTTGCATCTCCTCGATGACGCAGCGGTCGCCGACCCCGGTCATGACGGAGTCGATTCCCAGGGATTCAAAGGCGAGGCCGAGGCCGATATTGCTCATGACCGTGCGGACGACCAGGTTGTTCGTGAGCGCTCCCTCCTTTTTCATCGAGGCGGCGCAGATCGCGAGGATCAGGTCGCCGGTCATGACGGCGCCCGTCTCGTCCACGGCAATCACGCGATCGCCGTCTCCGTCGAAGGCAAATCCAATGTCCGCCTTCGCCTTCCGAACCGCCTTCGCCAGGGTTTCCGGATGCTGGGAGCCGCATTGGAGGTTGATGTTCTTGCCGTTCGGTTCGTCGAAGAGGGTGGTCACCTCGGCGCCCAGCTCGATGAAGGTCTCCGGGGCAACCCGGTAGGCGGCGCCGTTGGAACAGTCCAGCACGATCCGCGTTCCCTCTAAGGAGCATTCCTTGGGGAAGGCGTGCTTCAGAAAGACGATGTAGCGCCCCCGGGCGTCCTCCATGCGGTAGGCCTTGCCCAGTTCGGACGGAGACGGATGGAGGGTGTGCAGGTTGTTTGCAAAGACGATCTCCTCGATGGCTTTCTCCGTCTCATCGGGGAGCTTGAACCCCTCGCTTCCGAAGATCTTGATCCCGTTGTCCTGGAAGGGGTTGTGGGAGGCGGAGATGACGATGCCGGCATCGGCCCTCATGCTGCCGGTCAGGAAGGCGATTCCCGGCGTGGGAAGGACCCCCACCAGGATCGCATGGACCCCCATCGAACAGATCCCGGAGACCAGCGCATTCTCCAACATGTATCCGGAGATCCGGGTGTCTTTGCCGATGATGATCTTGGGAACATGTCCCCTTTTTTTGAAAAGATGCGCGGTGGCGCGGCCGATGTTCATGGCCATTTCCGCCGTCATGGGGTGCTCGTTCGCCACCCCCCGAATGCCGTCGGTACCGAATAGTTTACCCATGCATCTCCTTCCCTGGATGGCAACGGCCGACGATCACTGGAGCCCGATTCGGCGGCGGCGCCCGTTTTGTCGAAGAAATTCCCCTTGCTATACCGGGGTGCTTGTGTTAGCGTCTCTTACGCCGGAAGCTTATACAATACGTGCAGTTAATTTGCAATGAAAAGCTTCCCGGGTCGTTTCCGGGTGAACCCTTGGGATCGTTTCCCAAGAAAAGAGAGAAGAGGAGGAGGATTATGGATAAGAAGGTAACCGTCGTCGGCGCAGGGAATGTGGGCGCGACCGTTGCGCAGCGTCTCTGCGAAAAAGCGCTGTGCGATGTGGTGCTCGTGGACATCATCGAAGGCGTGCCGCAAGGCAAGGCCCTCGATCTGACGGAGGCGGCGCCCGTCGAGAAGCACGACGCCCATCTCATCGGCGCCAACAGCTATGAAGACACCAAGGATTCCGATATCGTCATCATTACCGCCGGCATTCCGCGGAAGCCGGGGATGAGCCGGGATGACCTGCTGGCGACGAACAAGAAGATCATGACCGTTGTGACCGAGCAGGTGGTGAAGCACTCCCCCAACGCCACCCTGATCATCGTCAGCAATCCCCTCGATGCGATGTGTCATGTCGCCCATGACGTCAGCGGTTTCCCCAAAAACCGTGTGATCGGCATGGCGGGCGTGCTCGATTCGGCCCGTTTCCGCTCCTTCATCTCCATGGAACTCAACGTCTCCGTCGAAAACATCCACGCCTTCGTCCTGGGCGGCCACGGGGATACGATGGTGCCGCTGCCCCGTTACTCGACCGTGGCCGGCATTCCGATCACGGAGCTGATTCCGAAGGACCGTCTGGATGCGATCGTGACCCGGACCCGGAACGGCGGGGCGGAGATCGTCAGCCTGCTGAAGACGGGGAGCGCCTTCTATGCGCCGGCCTCCTCGGCGGTGGAGATGGCGGAGTCGATCATCAAGGACCGCAAGAAGATCCTGGCCTGCGCCGCCTATCTGGAAGGCGAGTACGGGATCAACGGCCTGTTCATCGGCGTGCCCGTGAAACTGGGTAAGGGCGGGATCGAGGAGATCATCCAGATCAAACTGACCGCCGAAGAGGACGCCGCGCTGCAGAAGTCGGCGGCGGCGGTGCAGGAGCTCGTAAACACCATGAAGAAGATGGCGTAACGGCTTGAAAGAATAATGTTAGCAGAAAAGGGCCTTCCCGTCGATTGGAATGGCCCTTTTTAATTCATCCGGTTCTTGCGTACTTTCTGGCTTCGTTCCGGCGCGATCCCGGCCAGGGCCTTGGCCAGTTTGACCTTTTTATCCAGATCCCCCTCCCGGAAGATCATCACCCGCTGGGCCTGAGGGGAACCGGCGCCGTGCATCGACTCCACCAGGGCCGTACCTCCGGTCATGCTCTCGATCAGCCGGCCGATTTTGATGCGTTCTTCGGTGGGGATGCCGGCCACGCCGGAGAAGTATTTCTTCACCAGATGTCCCGTCTCTTCACTGTTAAGATCGTATTCGCTGGGCAGCGTCGCCAGAAACCCGCCGGCCAGATCGACGGCCAGGCGGGCCACTTCGAAATGAAAACGGGTGGCGTTATGCTTGCCCACGTTGGCCAGCATCGTATCGACCATGTAGGCCCCGGATGGGGTCGGCCAGCCTTCGGCCGCACAGGCGATCGAAGAGCTGTAAAGGGTTTCGCCCAGATGGATCATCTCGGTTACCTTGTCCCGGACATGGGAGGCCCCGGCAGTGCCCTGAATCTGGGCCAGATAGGTCACCGCTCCGGTCAGGACATCGATCAGACCGGTTTTGCAGCCGCCGTAATTGGCCCGGTGGTGGGCGGCGAAACGATAGACCAGGGCATTGGTAAATGCCGTCTCCCCGTTCATGAATACCCGCTCCCGGGGGACAAAGACATCTTCGAAGACGATGACCGCCTCGCCGCCGACCCCCCCGAAAACGGGGTTCCCGGAATCGATCCGTTCCCGGTTGTCCTTGCGGTCGTCATTGGCCTGACGGCCGAAGATCATGGTCACCCCGGGGGCGTCGGCCGGTATCGCGCAGACCACGGCGTAGTCTTTGGATTTCTCATCCATGGCCGTGGTCGGCATGATCAGGATCTCATGGGAATTGACCCCTCCGGTCATGTGCAGCTTGGCCCCGCGGATGACCACGCCGTCGTCCCGGCGTTCAACGATGCGGAGATATTGGTCCGGATCGACCTGCTCGGCCGGCCCTTTGGAGCGGTCCCCCTTGGGATCGGTCATCGCCCCGACCACCATCAGATTTTCCTCCTGAATATAGGCCAGCCACTTCTTGAACCGCTCGAAATAATCGGTGCCGCATTTCCGGTCGATTTCATAAGTCACCGAATAGGCGGCATTGATGCCGTCCAACCCCACGCATCGCTGAAAGCAGGAACCGGTTTTCTGACCCAGGACGCGCAGCAGCTTGACTTTTTTAATCAGATCCTCCGCGTTCCGGTGGACATGGGTAAAACGGCTGACGGTCTTGCCGGTCAGATGGGAGGCGGCCGTGGCCAACTCTTTATATTCCGGGTCGCTGGCCAGCGCGTAGGTCATGGCGGCGGCCCGGACATGCGGGGCCGTCGCCGGATGGCGGGTCACATCCTTGATCCTCTTTCCCTTGTAATAGACCTTATGGTTCAGCTTCCGCAGACTTTTCAGATAATCCTGGGCGGTTTTTATCTTCATCCGAACACCTCCTGATATCACTTCCATCCCCGCAATCGACAATACCCCTTCATTAATGTTCATCCGGTTGATACGCACCTTGATTCGATAATATGCTGAATACTTTGGATGACTTCACCTACAAGTCAAGGGTTTTCGTTTTTCAATTGACGTTACGATTACCAGTTGTATTGAAGGCTCTGCTAGCGCCACATAATTTTTAATAACCGGCTATTAGAAGGCATTTTCTTTCGTTATCCATGATACATTACTTTCCTAATGGAATTAAGAATGATCAATTATATGTCTTCAAATGATTTTGGACATTGATAACTAGTTGAAACAAAGTATACGTGTCGATGTTAACGTTTTATTGATTTCAGGAAGCACACATCAACCGGATGAACCACAGTTGATCTCTTTTTACGGCCTTGCCGGAGGCGCTCAAAAAGGCTGGCAGTTGGTTACCGTTCTTCTCTTGTATGCCAGATACGCAGCACATAGATCTTGGATTCCTGGATTTCGTATCGCATCTCGTAATGGTTCACCAGGATGCGGCGAACCTCACGCGGTTCGAACTCTTCTAATTTTTCTCCGATGCGTGGATACTCCTTGAGACGGGCCGGTGCGGCCGTCAGTGATTGCACGATGCGGGCGGCGGCCTGCTTGTTAACCGGCGCCAGAAAATTGTAAAGCCGCACCAGATCGGAAAGCGCTTTGCTGGTCCATTTCAGTTCCATCACTGCGGCAACGGCAGCGGGGTTTCGGAGCTAAGACTTTCCGCCCACTCTTGCACCGCCTGGTGGTCAATGACGCGGCCGGCATCGACATCGGCCATCGCTTCTATTGTCAGCCGCTGACGCTCCTCTTCATGGTCTATCCATGCGGATAATGCCTGCTTAATGATCCATGTCCGGGAGCGCTCGAGGCGGGTGGCCAACTGGTCGACCTTCTCGGCCAATGGCAAGGGTATGTGTGCAGTCAGCACTTTGGTAGTCATGGGTACCTCCACTTATTAATCGTAATTAATCATAGCGATTAACAATGATTAAGTCAAGAGGTTTACTTCCTTTTATCCACGATCCGCTTGGCTTTGAAGGTTGTCCTTTCCAGGGTGCCGAAGTTTTCGATACGAATTTCCGGCGTAACCATGAGCTCTTCCTTGAGGGCCTTCTGCAGGCGCCGCCGAAATGTCTGTTTATCCTCCTGAGGTTTCAGGCACTCGCACACCACCGTGCATACATCCGTGTAAGCTTTCTCGTCCCGGGTAAGCTCGATAATGAATTCATCTCCCAATTCCTTATAGCTCCGCACAACTTTTTCCACCTGCACAGGATAGAACTTTGCCCCGCGGTAGATGACCATATCATCGGCCCGCCCGAGGATTCCACCCACGGAACGGGCATGGGTTCGGCCGCAGGAACACCGGCTTGGATCGTAACGGGCATAATCATTGGTCCAATATCGGAGCATGGGCGTCGCTTCCCGGGTCAGATGGGTGATGACCAAAACCCCCATCTCCCCTTCAGCGCAACGCTCCATCGTTTCTGGGTTGATGATCTCGATCACGTAATGGTCTTCAGCCCAGTGTAACCCAGCCTTGGCCGCACACTCTGAAGCAAAGGTAGGAGCGATCTCCGCCAATCCATAATAATCATAGGCATCGATTCCCAGGCCTTCTTCAATCTTTCTTCTGGTGGCTGCTGTCTCCGTTCCCCCTTCTCCCCCAAAACTTCCCAGCCTGAGTTTTAATTGCTGAGGAGAAATCCCCCGCTCCCGCAGGTTCTCGGCAATATACAAGGCAAATGAGGGTGTGCACAAAAGGACCGTTGACCCTGGATTAAGCATGTAATCGATCTGCCGCCCAGTCATGCTGGCTCCGATGGGAATCACAAAGCAGTCCAAACGTTTGGCCGCGTAATGAGTAGACATGCCCGCCACCCACAGTCCATAGCTGAAGCCATTTTGGACAACATCTCCAGGTCGCACTCCGAAGCTATACATAGTCCGCGCTGTAACTTCGGTTATGTTCTCCACATCCTTCTCGGACCAAATGGTGTTCACCGGGGTTCCGGTTGTGCCAGTGGAAGGATGGAGTTCCCTCCAATCTTTCGCCGGGGCCACGGTGTAACGCCCGAAGGGAGCATGCTTTATCTGCTCTTCCCGCAGTTCTTGCTTGGTTACCACCGGTACATGGACCAAGTCATCCACGGTTCTGATATGGGCAGCCTTGAGCCCGGCTTTCCTGAACTTCTCCCCGTAAAATTCCGACTTAGCCAAACAGCGGCGGATCTGCCAGCGCAACCTCTCATTTTGGAGTTGCCGTATTTCTTTCCGGCTCATCCTTTCAATCTCCGGGTCGTAATATTTTCCTCTGCTCATCTCTCCTCTCCATTTAAACCGCCAAGTATTTCTTAACAATCTCCTCATTCTGCCAGATGCTTTCCATTTCCCCCTGGCACTGGATGAGACCCCTCTCGAGGATGTACCCTCTTCCCGCCACCTTGCGGCAAAATTTTATATTCTGATCAGCAAGCAGGATGGTCACTTCTGACCTTTGGATTTCCTGGATCACCTCCACCAAGTTCTTCACCACCAGCGGCGCCAGGCCTTCGATCGGCTCGTCTAAGAGCAACAAATCCGGGTTCTTCATCAGGGCCCGGCCAATAGCCAACATCTTCTGCTCTCCGCCGCTCAGGCAGCTCCCTTTGCTGGCTCGCAGCCCCTCCAGGACAGGAAAAAGTTTATACACCTTTTCAATGGTCCATGGCCCGACTCTTTTTTTGGCAAGGCGTCTGGCCATTTCTAAATTTTCTTCGGCGGTCAGGTCGGCGAAGATCCTGCGATCATCAGGGACGTAGCCGACTCCCAGCTTGGCAATTTCGTAAGGTTTTCGACCGACCAGTTCAGTCCCCTTCAGTAAAATACTTCCCGAACGTGGGGGGGTCAGGCCCATGATAGACCGGAAGGTGGTGGTTTTTCCCACCCCGTTCCTCCCTAACAAAGAGACGACTTCTCCTTGACCGACGACCAGGGAAATACCATGGAGGACCTGGCTCTGCCCATAACTTGTGATAATCTCTTTGACTTCCAGAATAGCGGTCATATCTCTTCTCCGAGGTAAATGTCCCTGACCACCTGATTCTCGCGAATATCACCGGGCTTGCCTTCCGCAAGGACCTCCCCGCGGTTCATGACCACGATCCAGTCGGATAGGGAAAAGACGATATCCATATCGTGCTCTACGATAATGAACGTCGTCTTCCGCTCGGAGGCTAATTTTTTCACCAGTTCCAGGACTTTGATTCTTTCGATGGGGTTCATACCCGAGGAAGGCTCGTCGAGAAAGCAAAGCTGGGGATTGGTGGCCACGGCAATTCCCAATTCCAGGAGCCGCTGGTCCCCATGGGAAAGTTCCCCGCCCGGGGAATCCTTCTCTTCCTGCAGCCACACCTCCCCCAGGATCTTCTCCGCTTCCCCTACCGCTTCCTTCTGGCTTTGCTGAGAAGAAAAGGCGCTGGAGGTTTTGTTGAGACGGGACAAGACGGGGAGGAGAATATTCTGAAACACGGTCATCCGGGGAAAGATGTTCATCACCTGGAAAGACCGGCTGATCCCCATCTTCACCCTTTTATCCGGCCCCAGCCGGGTAATCTCTTTTTCCCGGAAATAAATTTTACCCCGGTCCGGGAGCATATAACCAGACAGGAGGTTGATGAGGGTGGTCTTCCCTGCTCCGTTGGGTCCGATGACCGAAGTGAAAAGACCCTCCTGCAGGGTTAAATTGACCTCGTGCACTGCGGCCATATGTCCAAAATACTTTCCCAGGCTCTCGGTCCGGAGGATCGCTTTCACCGCCGGCCCCCTTTTCTCGAGAAGATACTCACCACTCCGCCCCGGAATCCAATGACCAGCACCACGACGATAATCCCCAGGCACATCTGCCAGTACTCCGTGAATCGTACAATGATATCCTTCAACAGGTAAAAGAGAACCGATCCCACAATGGGCCCGGAGAAGGAGTAGACCCCCCCTAAGAGGGTAGCCAGCACGGGTTCCGCCGAATGGCTCCAATGAGCCAGCGGAGGAGTTACGGTGCTTTCCAAGGGGGGCAGCAGGGCCCCGGCCAACCCGGCGTACACCCCGGCAATGGTAAAGGAGAGGAGGCGGTATTTTCGTACGGATATCCCGATACAGGCCGTGCGGGTTTCGCTGTCTCGAATGCCCTGCATGGCCAAGCCCATGGGCGAATGGACGATCCGATGGAAAAGATAGATGGCCAGAATGGCGAACGCCAGGACAACATAGTAATAATTTTCCATGGGCGCCATGTTGATTTTGAAGAGGCCCGGGATCTCTAAAGGGGCCCGGGGAATTCCCACCAGGCCGTCATCCCCTCCGGTCATATCCCGCCACTTCCAGGCCAGGGAGAAGATCATCATGCCGAAGCTGAGGGTAAGCATGGAAAAATAGATGCGCGTATGCCGGATGCAGAGAAACCCAAGCAATAAGGATACGGCCCCGGCAATGACCACTCCCCCGACGATCCCAACCAAGAGCGAAGGATAAGTTAGGAGGATCTTGGCGCAGCCATACGCCCCCACCGCATAAAAGCCGGCCTGCCCGAAGGAGAGGAGTCCGGTATACCCGAACAGGAGATTGAACCCGAGGGAGAAGATGGAGAGGAGCAGGATGTGGATGGCGACATAAAGGGCATATTTTCCGGCGTAAGCCGGCAGCAGGGCTAAGAGAACAACCAGGATCAGGATTGCCAGTCTTGTTTTCATCGGTCATCCCCCGAAGAGTCCCTGTGGTTTCACCATCAACACCACAGCCATGATCAAGAATATCAGGAAGAGCTCGAAGACCGGGAAGAGGAGAATGCCATAAGCGCTGAGGGTTCCCACAATGATGGCCCCGACAAAAGCGCCCTTGAGATTTCCCAGTCCCCCGATCACCGTGATGATGAAGGCCTGGATAATCATGGCCGCTCCGATCCCGGGGGCCACCACCCGCACAGGGGTCCCCAGGGCTCCCCCCAGGGCAGCCAGCATGGCCCCGAAAACAAAGACCCCGGTGAAGAGCGTGGGAATGTTGACGCCGATGGCACTGGCCATCTCCCGGTCTGAAGCCGAGGCCCTCACCATCTTCCCCCACCAGGTCTTTTCAAAGAGCAGCCAGACCACAATGGCCACCGCCAGGCCAGTCCCTATGATGAAAAGGTTGTAAAAGGGGAAAGGCCTTCCTACCACGGACACCGTTCCTTCGAAAAAGCTGGGCATGGGTGGAATCTTGGCCACTCCTCCCCAGATCATCTTTACGGCGTCGTCGAAGATGAGGATGAAGCCAAAGGTCAGGAGGAGCTGGTAGGCGTGGTCCAAATGGTAAATATGTCGCAAAAAAAACCGCTCCATGAAGTAGCCCACGACGGCCACCGATAGCAGACTCAAGGCAATGGCCAGCCAGAAGTTGACTCCCCAGAGGCCGTAGTAGGTGAAGGTAAAATAGGCCCCCAGCATGAAAAGGCTCCCGTGGGCGAAATTGAGAACCCCCAGCACGCCGAACACGATGGTCAGGCCGGCGGCCAGGAGCCAGAGGTACATGGATACGCTCAAGCCTACCAATCCCTGGAAAACCAGTGTCTCCATATCCTTCTTTCCTTCATTCATGTAAGCGGGGGAGCCTGGGCTTTCAGGCTCCCCCGTGATTCTAACTTACTTATCCATCTTGAGGGCTTCAAAAGGAGGATTTCGATAGTAGGCCTGGGCGGGGAACACCTTCAAGTCACCCAGGATGGGAATGGGGTAATTGGGATCTATCACCACACGGCCCCCGGGGACGTTATAAATCGCTTGGTGGTCTTCCGGTCGGAAAAATCTTTCTCCGGCCGGGGTCATGAGCTTCAACCCTTCCATGGCTTTGATGAGGTCCGAGGTCTTGAGACTTCTGCTCTTTTCCAGGGCCGCTTTGAAGACATAAATGGTGGAGTAGGCACTTTCGGCGGAGTAGTTGGGAAACCGGTTCCACCGCTTGCGGAAACTTGCCACGAACTTATTGTTCTCCGGCGCATCGGGGTAGTTGTGAATGTAACGGGCCGTGGCCCACAATTTATCCTTGAATTTTCCCGCCGCCACTTCCCTGGAAATACCTTCCAGAATATCTACGGATCCACCCATGCATTGGAACCATGCCTGGATCTTGTCGAAGACCCCCAGCATGAGCGCCTGCCGGAGAAGCATGACCCCTTCCCCGGCCCACGGGGTGGCTATGATGGCATCGGGTTTGGCGGCCATCACCGCCGAAATGTGGGAAGAAAAATCCATGGTCCAGAAGGGGGCCCAGGCGATGGACACAAATTCCACATCCGGCCGGTATTTCTTTAGGGTGTCCTTGAATAGAGCCCAGACGGAATACCCATATTCATAATCACAGTGAATCCCCGCCCATCTTTTTATGTTGGGGAAATCCTTGAAAATGAGGGCGGCCATGTTGCTCTCCTGGTACACCGGAGCAGCGATGCGGAAGATTTGCTTGATTCCTTTGCCATACACCAATTCCTCGGTTAAACGATGGGTGGAGGCATGGTCAAACACACAGATACGGTCGAGTTCGGGGAGAATGGGACCAATGGCCATGGCGCTGCCACTGGAATCGACTCCGAAGAGAAGATGAGCACCCCATTCTGTGGCGAGATACCTGGCATTTTTCACGGCCACAGCCGGCTTGAGTTCCTCGTCCATGAACTTGAGCTCGAGCTTGCTCCCCAAAATCCCCCCTTTGGCATTGATCTCGTCGATGGCCAGGATTGCGCCCGCCTGGATCTGCCAGCCGTAATCGGCGTGGGCCCCCGAAATGACCCCCTGACCCCCGACCTTGATGACATCAACGCCCAAGATTTTTTTCTTGGATTTGGTCTGAGCAGGAGTTTTCTCTTTTGGGGAGGCAGCTTCTCCCACCTTGCTCAACCCCAAAGTCATCCCGCCAATCCCGGCAACGGTTGCCGCTTTCAATAATGCCCGGCGACTGATCTTTTTGCTTTCGGTCATTGGTTCCTCCTCTCTAAGTCTCGAATTTAGGGTCTCACGTTCCCAGCTTCAAGTTTTTACTTCAGGGTTTAAGGTTTCCCTAAAACTTAGCAACGCTGGATCATGGATTTTCACCCACCGCAGACTCCTCATCACCTCCCTCTTCTCAAGCTTTAGGTTGTAGGTTCTACTTTTTGCGCCTTGCGTCTTACATTTAACACTTTACGCTTTTTTTTGCATTACCTTCGTCAATGATATCCGCCCCCTCCTGAATATCCAAGCCTGCTTTTTTATAAGACATTGCTTTCGATGCGCTGAAGTATAGGGGGGCTGTTTTTGCTTGTCAAGGGATATTATGCATCGTCAGGGGCTGGCGATGTGGTTGGGAAAAGGAGGCGGAGCAGCGGCCGCCCTTTTGAAAAATCGGCTCGCATTTTGGCCGAGTCTCCCGTCAAGAAGGCATTTGTGAGCACAATTCAGGCAGACCTCTCCCGCAGCTTACTGCGAGACGGATTACGGAACCCTCAGATTAATAACCCGCTGCTTGCGGCGGGGATGGTTTATTTAAAGCGTAATTTGCGCACCGGCTGTGTTGAGCAAGAAGGCTTCCGGCATCTCCCTGGCTACCGCAGCCAGAGTCTTGAAACCGCTGCAGTGCATGGGAGATACAATGGCGGGGTTCAGGCGCTTCAACTCCTCAATGGTCCTGTCGGATTTCTCTTCGGGAATTCCCGGAAATCCCAGGTGAAAGCCGCCAAAGACGGCATGTACTTTTTCCACGCCGGTAACCGCCTGGGCCTGGCGGATCGTATTGATGATTCCGGCATGGGCGCAGCCGGCTACCACCACCAGCCCTTTGTCCTTCAGGCAGACAATCAGCGCCAGGTCATCGGCGGTTTCATCTTCCTCGAATTTTCCGTTTTTGAGGCACCTGAGACTGGACGGGGTTCCCGAAGGCGGCCCGGGAGGTTCGAAGGATGTCTTGAGCGGAATTTCGCCCGTGGTAAAAGCGGCCGGCCCCATCTGTACCGGATTGGTTGCCAGCACTAGCCTCCCCCCGGCGGCTTCCAGCTCCTCTCTGCGCAGCGATTGATTGTAATAGGGAATCACCCAGCCGTTCCCGGCGACCACATACCTGGTCAGAAAGGCATTGGGATGGATGATGACGGGAAGCGGAACGCTCCGGGCCTTCAGCACGGCGAGCAGTCCGCCGTAATGGTCGGGGTGTCCATGACTGATGACCGCGTGGTCAATGATATCCGGGGAGATCTTCAGGGCCGACATGTTGTGGAGAATGACCGAATCACTCAGCCCTGCATCGAAAAGGATCCGGTAATTTTGACCGGTGAAGGAAATGTCCACCAGCAGTGAGATCCCGTTCTCCGCCTGGATCGGTTTGTTCCGCGGGTCAAAGTGGAATGCGAGGCCCGGCCTCTTGACCCTCTCGGTGTTCGGAATGAGCATGTCGACATAATTCTCAACCAGCGTGGTGATCGTTATTCCATCCGCAAAGTGCATCATTAACACCTATTTCTGATTGGATATTGGAGTTGAGTAGAGCGGTTTCTCCAGATACCGCATGTCCCACATTTGTTTTCTCTGTTTACCGCCTGGTTTCCCGGCGGCGCCACAATATTTAAGATTCATCCGGCCCCATTCTCCCCAGGGCTATCGGAAGAGGAAGAGGGAGAGGGTGGGGCTCCGGAGCCGCCTGGATTGCCGGCGACGGGGAGGGATGGGGCGACTTTCCATCCCTGGTGCGTCCCGAAACGGGTGACCAGGGTGGCCCCCAGGCCGATGACGATTGCGATCGCCTTGACCATCCAGCCGATAT
>Ga0210056_1002668_pt1 | contig 14938 bp, 12 predicted proteins | sample CryGeyCG2014_080_2_FD_183965 | JGI IMG/M metagenome (GOLD analysis project Ga0210056, IMG submission 183965) | Groundwater microbial communities from aquifer - Crystal Geyser CG07_land_8/20/14_0.80 (SPAdes) (version 2) | ecosystem: Environmental > Aquatic > Deep subsurface > Groundwater | place... | reverse complement strand
GTACGCTGAATGACGCCGAAATATCAGCGTTGAATCGGCGTTCCAATCGGCGTAGTTCGGCTTCTATTCTCTCAGGGCTAGTCCCAAGGCGGTGGTATATTTTAATGATTCCTCAAAAGATAATTCTGCTACCTCTTTTTTTTCTTTAATTAATATATTTACCCAGGGATTTCCTATTTCAACCGGGATTTTTAATTCCAAAGAAAGCAATTGGCAAAGCCCCTTTAAATTTGCTCCTCCTCCGCAAAGCAAAATCTTTGAAACTCCTTTGCCATCGGGGGGTAAATGCTCGTGCTCGGCATGAGCTTGATAATAATCCAAATATCTTTTTATTTGTTGAACCAAATCAACTAGGGTGGGAATGAGGGCTTCAAAAATTCTCCCTCTTTCTCTTTTTAATTCTGTTTTCTCTTCCCCAATTTTTATTTTAACTTTTTCCTCTAACCCATGTTTTATTTTTAATCTTTCAGCTTCGGCCAGGGTCACTCCCAAATTCTTAGAGATAATCTCGCTAAAACTAGTAGAAGAAACCGGAATGGAGGTGGTAAATCTTAAACTCTGGCCAGAAAAAATAATAAAACTAGTTCTGGTTGCTCCCAGATCAATCAAAAGAATGGGCTGGGTTGTTATTCCATCTTTTATTAAGGCCCGAGCAATGGCCAGGGATTCGATTTCTAAAACTTTTGGTCGAAGCCCAGCTAATTTTAGCACAGAAAGATAGGGATCAACTGTCTTTTTTGGTAGAGCAGCAATTAAAATATCAAGATGGTCTAAATGGTCGTAGACCGGGGGGACAATTTGGTAATCTAAATAAACTTCTTCGAGCGGGGTTGGAATATAATTTTCCGCTTCATAAATTACAGCCGATTTCAAATCCTCTTCTGGAAGACGGGGCATCTGGATTACCTGCAAAAATGCCTTCTCTTCCGGCAGGGAAGCAACAACATAGTTTGTCTTTAATTTTTCTCCCCTCACTTTTTTAATGGATTCTCTAATAATCTCAGCCAGTTTTTTTTCATCTTTGATTTCCCCCCTCTTTATTATTCCCGGTTCAATTTCCTCTTTTCCATAAGATGATAAAGTAAAAAAATTTCCTCTTTTTTTGAGTTTAACAATCTTTAAAGATAAATCAGAAATATCCAATCCAAAGGCTTCTGGTTTTAAAGTTAAAAATTCAAGCATTTTTATTTATTATAACTCTTCCCAATTTAAAATTCTAAATTCTGGTTCAATAAAAGGAGTAAATAGTGGGGGATCATAAACCAAGTTTGAATCAAAATAACTTTCTCTTTTCAAATAACCGGAAACTACCTGACTTCCAGAAATCCATTGAGTTCCCACTCGACCGTTACTAATTATTGAACCATAAATCTCCAATTTTTCTCTGATATTATTAGGATAGTGATTACGAGAAAATCTTCCCTTTTGGGCAACAAAAATTCCTCTTAATTCCATTTGATTTGGCGACTGAGGCCCGATTAAAACATTTCTCTCGCCAATTAAAGTCAAGCCATCCGAGCCATCTAAAACAGTATAATTTATGTTTCCTGGTAAAACCACATCAGTATCTAAGTTAGGATTAATAAGATTGGCTGAGGCAACCGTTACCTTACCCTTAACTACTCCTTCTGGCCAGAGATTGTCTTCAAAGAAGATAAGGGAGCAACTTGGGTCAATAGAAATAGGATTGCCATAGCGGTATTCATTAGTAATTGTAAAATAATCATAATGCCAGTTCTCTTCTAAAGAGTAGGTATAGGTTGGAGAGAGTCCGGTTATTATCCAAACTTCAAATTTTCCATCATTAAGAAATTTTAGATGATATCCTCTTCCGTTGGAATCAAGATTGGTTACCGGAGGCCAATAATATTTTTGAGGATATGGTTGGGTCAGTGTTTTAATCTGAGCTAAATCAACAGTAAGTCCAGTAAAATCAAAAGGAGGAACGGGAAAAGAGAATAAATCTGGATTGCTGTTATTGGTGGTGGTGAAGACGCCCGGACAAATACATTGTTTGTCTTCAAGGTGGCAAGGATCACCACATTGGCCAAGTCCCCATCCTTTTCCTGGAAATCCTTTAGGGCCACATCCAAAAGAAGCAGTACAAACCCATTCTTGCTTACTACTGGTCACCAAAGATTGATTTTCGCCGTCCATTCTAATACCGCCATTTGAATGATAAGGGCCCCTGATTTCATGATCCTCTCCAACCCAGACATTGTCATTTAAAATATAAGAATACTTAGCCACTGAAGTTCTGGCATATAAAACACTCATCTTTCTTTTTATATTTGGAAATTTATCTGTCTGACCGGTGGCAATAATTTTCTTTTGGATTGTTTGACCACAGGCCTGAGTGGAAGTGATTTCTAAAGAAAATTTTCCAATTTTATTTCCAGCTGGATCAAAATAATCCTTTTGGAGTTGACAGTTTACTTCCACCCCATTATTTAAGCACCACCGATAATAATTAACCCCGGCTTCGGCAATTTCTAAGGATTCATTCCAAGCCACTTTTTGGTCAGATTGTCGCAGTTGCAATAAAATAAAGCCCAAAAGTCCGGCCAACATTATTAAAAATATTGCCCCAAAAACCAAAACATAAGTTGTAATTATTCCTTTATTCATTTTTGAGATTGCGAAGTTGAACCGAAGATTCCAATTCAAATTCATTTGGTGGTCGATTAGGATCAATATTGACAACTAAATAAACCTTCATCATTTTTGTATCTTTTAATCTAGCTGGATAATCGGTGATTTTATTTCCATTTTGATCATAATATTCAAAAATTGGCGGAACGTTTCTAATATAGGAAGTTAAAAGAGAAACCTTTTCTTGGTCTGAAGGATAACTGATTTTTCCACCAGCATCTATTACCGGATCGATTACTCCTTTTTTAAATTCATGGGAAAGAGCAGAAATATCTTCAGTAAAAGAAAATTCAAATTTTGCTTTCATTGTATAGTTTAATGGAGAGGGACAAGCAGGGCCAACATAGGATGAACCTTGAGCCAAAAAGGAAATTAAATTATCTGAGGCAAAATTTGTAACATCAAATGTTTGGCTTCCTTGCCAAGTTCCAGTACAATCTGAACAACCAGTAAGACAAAGAGTTGCCAATTTTTGACCATCAGCATAAATATCAACATATTCTTTATTATTTTGTCCCAAATCTCCATCAACCGAGATTTTTACCTGAGCTGAAATTAAATTTCCCTTTAAAAAATTTGAAAAAGAAACAGAACAAGAACTTCCTTGAGTTGAAGTTTGGCATTCTTGAGTTTGATTTCCAGAATTTACTGTTCCTAAAAAATATCTTACTTTCTCAGTTTTCCCATCTTTATCAATGTCACTGTAAAACATAAATTCTTTATCTTCGGCTATCTCTATTGGATAAGAACCATCTTCTCCTTCTCCGGCCATCCTAATTTCTTTAACCATTGTCTCAATTCCTTTCCGAGCTTCATCAATAGCGATTGACTGCTGCCAGGTATAACTTTGAGTTCGATAAGCCATCAAAATCAAACCAGAAACTGCTCCCATCGCCAAAGTAAAAACAAAAATAGCAATTAAGGTTTCGATTAAAGTAAATGATTTCATAAAAATTATTCTACTTGTTCTAACTCCACCAGCTTTGTCATATCGCCTGAAACAGAAACTTGAGTCAAGAGAGATGAATATCCCTGGGCTTGAGCTTCCAAATTATAAGTAGCAGCTGTCAAAGGAATAAAATAAGTTTTGCCATCTTCATCGGTATACTGAGTAGTATCATAACTCAAATCTGTATTAAATAATCTGACACTGGCTGAAAAAACAGGTTCACCAGTAGCAATGTTCTGAACAGTAACTAAAAGTGAGTTTTCAGCTTTTACAATTAATCGAACATTCAGACCGGCATTTGGCGCCAGACCTATTGGCTGGGTAGTCTCGGTACCCGGAGGAGATTCAACCCCAACCAAATCTAAACCGGGAGTAAGCACTGAAAAACTATAAGAATCCCATTCTAAATCAGAAATTGCTATCTGACCCGGGCCATCGGTAGTATGGTCTTGAGAATATTTAAAAACTGAGTTTTCATTGACATCGGTACCAATTATTTTTGTTCCGGTTAATTTAAAAGTCACATTGTGGATTACTGGATATCCGGCTCCTTTAGTCCCTCGAGCTTCAACGGTCATTGAGCTCAATTGATCAATAGAAAAACTAATTTCAGTGATTTGGCCCTCCAAGACAATTGGATGGGGTTTTTCTGGAGTAGTAATTTCATCTGTGCCGTAAGTTCTTTCTGAACTATAACCAGTTTTTGAGACAACTACCTTGTAAATTGAGGCAGTCAAGGGAAAATCATATTTTCCTTTCGCGGGAGTAGCCGAGTCAATGATTTGGCCGGTTTGAGGATCAAAAACTTCAATTAAGGGAGAAGGAACCATTATTCCATAAGCATCGAAAACCGAAACGGAAAGAATCCCACCGGGTTGGGCTTGGCAGGTTTGGATTTCCTCAATTTTATTTTTGGGAGCAATGTCAGTTACTAATTTAACCTCTCCAAGAAATCTACCGGTCCAGGAAACTTTAACCTCGGCTCTTTTGTAATCCCAATTACAGGAATCTTGGGCACCTGTGCCATCGGCTGGATCAACTATATATTTGACCTGAGTTTCAATTTTATATTCAACATCATTTCTAATGGTAGTAGTGACCGAATCTAAAATTCCTTGAGCAAAAGGAAGGGTTGCCCCTTTTGTGCCAACCGATAGATAAGGTAAGTTTCGAATTTTCTCTATCTCTCCATTAGCAATAGCTGTAGCCGTAATTTTATTTTTTGATAATCCAACCACTTTTAAACCCAATTGATAAGCACCGAGAATTCCCGAAAAAACAATCAGCATCAAAGCTGTGCCAACCAAAACTTCAATAAAAGTAAAACCCATTTTTAAATTTTGCAATTTACAATTTGCAATTTGCATTTATTTAATCGCTCCTAGCATTGAATACATTGGCTGAATCATGGAAACGGCAAAAAAGCCAACTACTGCTCCAATAATGAGCATTAAAACTGGTTCAATGACCGAGGCCAAATTTTTGGTGGCATTGGAAACCTCTTCTTCATAAAAATCAGCCAGTTTTGATAAAATGGCCGAGGTCTCGCCGGTTTCTTCCCCCACTGAGACCATTTGAATGACTGTTAGAGGATAAATATTTTCATAGAGTTTCAAGGTCTCGGACATTTTTTCTCCCTTTCTTACTTTTTCCGCTGCCTCTGAGAGAGCAGTTTTGTAAAAAACATTTCCCAGAGTTCTGGAAGTAATTTCTAATGCCCGGGGAAGGGGAACGCCAGCCGAAATCAGGGAACCCAAAGTTCTGACAGTGTAGGCAGAATTTGTATTTTTAATGATTGGAGAGATAATTGGAAATTTAAGAGAAAAGGAATCGAATATTTTTTTCCCAGATTTTGTTTTTAAACCCCGCCAAAAAAGAAAAATCGAAACAAAAAAAATAACAATTACTAAATACCATTTCTGAGTTAAAAAATTGGCAAACCCAATGACAATTCTTGTTGTTAAGGGAAGTTCAATCTCTAACTCCTTAAATGTTTCAGCTAATTGAGGGACAACCGTGACCAACATTAAAATTCCAATTCCGAGCATGGCGCAAATAATTATTGATGGATAAATCATTGCCCCTTTCACTTTTGATTTTATATCTCTCTCCCTTTCCATCTGCAAAGCTAAAACTTTTAAAACCTCTTCTAATGTCCCGGATTCTTCTCCAACCTTGATCATGTTCTGGAAAAGTTCAGAAAAAATATTGGGTTCTTGCGCCAAAGTATCGGAAAAGTTTTTTCCTTTGACAATTTCCTCTTTGATATTTGATAAAACCAGTTTGAACTTTTTACTTTTTGCCTGAGAGGCTAAAGTTTCAATTGCTTTTGGTAAAGGAAGGCCAGCCGAAATCATCACCTGCAAATTTCTGGTGAAAAACATTTTTTCGGTTAGAGAAACTCCAAAAGATGGTAAGGAAAACTTGAATTTCTTTTTTAAATGTTCCTTTTCCGGTATTGCCTTAATCAAAATAAAGCCTTGCTCATGTAGTTTTTGAGCCAACTGGTGTATGTCTTTTGCTTCTAAAACTCCCGATTTCTCTTCCCCTTTTAAAGATTTGGCAGTATAGAAATATTTAGGCATAAATATGCATTTCGGACCCTAGGTCTGACCTAGGAGTGTTTTTCTAATAAGAGGGGTTGGAATTTTTCCATCAGTTTTCGCATTTCTCTTTTAAACTTTAACCAATATCTAACCCATCTTTGACATCCTTCTAGTCCACCCATCACATTCAAAATGAAGTTTTTTTCCGTTACCGAAGGGAAATTCTCTTTACCTAAATAATCTGGATAACTTGACCATTTGTAGTTTTCTAAAAATCTCGTTGTCTTTTCAACATCCTTAATCCCTTTCTCCTTCCATTCTGGTTCGATCAACAAAACTGGATTTGTGTGAATATAAACGAAAACTACTCTCAATTGATCTTCTGTCTTAATATGAACAGCCATAAATCTATCTTGGAAAAAATGTCCTCTGAGTTTAACTCCGTATTTTCTCTTGAAATAGGCAGCATAACCTGAGGCGATCTTTTGAATGAATTTACTAATTCCCCCATCTTTTAACTGCCTGACTAACAAGTGAATGTGGTTTGGCATCAAACAGAAAGCCAGAACTTCCACTATCTTATCCCTCTTATCTTTCCAAACTAAGGCCTTGGGCAATTCTTTAACTTTTACCTTAACGCCTTTTTCAGCCTCGATCTTTTTTATCATTTTTTTGAATTTGGCTCTGGCTTCTCGTCGTTCTTTTATCTTAACTGACTTTGTATCGTTGCACTCATAAATGTAAAAAATTCCCCGATAATAATCATCGATATCTCCAAAAAGCAGTTCGTTTCCTCCTCTTCTCAGTACAAGATGATAAATTTCTCCATTAACAAATTCTCTTTTTCCTTTTGGCATAAATTTCCACTAGGTCTGACCTAGGGAATTATTCAATTATTCTATTATTACTCTAAGTACTTCTTCAATTGATGTAATTCCTTGGGCAGTTTTGACAAAGCCATCTTCGAGCATTGTTCTCATTCCTTCTTTTTGGGCCTGTTCTTGGATTTGATCCGATGTCGCCTGTTTAACAATCATTTCTTTTATTGTTTCAGTCACCGGTAAAACCTCAAAGATTCCAATTCTTCCTTTGTAACCCTCAGAACATTCTTCACTTTTTTTTGGACGATAAAAAGGAATATTTTTCCAGCTGGCTTTTTTTTGAACAATTTTTTCTTCTTTTAGAATCTTTAAAATCTTGTCTAAATTGCAATACTTGGCAATATTTTCTAATTCCGATTCTTTCAAAAAATATTTTTCTTTTTCCGGACAAAGCTTCCTCACCAATCTCTGGGCTAAAATACAATTTAAGGTTGAAGAAAGTAAAAATGGTTCAACCTTCATATCGATTAACCTGGGAATAGCACCGGCAGCCGAATTGGTGTGCAAAGTGGATAAAACCAAGTGCCCGGTCAAGGCGGCATTAATAGCCAGGGAGGCAGTTTCACTGTCCCTGATTTCCCCAACCATAATAATATCCGGGTCTTGTCTAACCAGAGATCTTAGACCGGAAGCAAAAGTCAGATCAATTTTTGGATTGACTTGGGTCTGATTAATTCTTGGCATTCGATATTCGACGGGGTCCTCAATAGTTGAGATATTCACTCCCGGATCATTCAAAATTTCCATCATTGAATATAGAGTCGTTGTTTTTCCACAACCAGTGGGACCGGTCACCAAAATCATTCCGACCGGTTTCCTTAAATTATCCTGAACTCTTTCTAAAGCTTCATTTCTTAAACCTAATTGCTCTAAAGTAAAGGCTTTGGCAGTTTCTGATAAAAGCCGCATGACGATTTTTTCTCCATTAAAAACTGGTAAAACTGAGACTCGGATAGAATATCTATAATCTTCGGTTTCTATTTTAAAACGACCATCCTGGGGGAGTCTATGTTCATCCAATTTTAAATTAGAAAGAACTTTTACCCTGGCGACAATTCCCGAGGCGGCAATTTTTGGCAAAGTCATGGCATCTCTTAAAATTCCATCGATTCGATAACGAACTAAAACTTCTTTTTCGGTTGGTTCAATATGAATGTCTGAAGCTCTTTGTAAAATGGCATGTTTCAAGAGGGTCTCAACAATTCTAATGATTGGTAATTCCTCAGCTATTTTTTGGAGTTCAGCTTTTTCCTCAACTAATTCTTCTTTAATTGGTTTTATTACACCGATTTCTTTTTTAATAATTTCACCAAACTCGACTTCTAAAGTTTTTTGATATTGACGTAACACATTTTTAATTGATTCAGGATCAGTCAACCTGGGTAGAATTCTTAAATTAGTTGTTTTCTTAATAAATTCAATCATTCTCAAATCTTCCGGATCTAACATTGCTACTTCCAGATCTTGACCCTTTTTCCTAAAGGTAACAATGTTGTGAGAACGAGCAATTGGCTCGGGTATGATTTTCAAAACCTCTGGCGAGACGAGCTCTTTTTCCAGATTGACAAAAGGAATTCCTAAAATATAGGCCTCTAACTTAATTAATTCCTCTTGGGTAATGAGACCTTGGGAAACTAAAACATCGCCGACCTTTTGTTTGGTTTTTTCGGCTTTCTTTTGGGCCTCATCAAACTGGATTTGGGTTACCAAACCGGCATCAAGCAAAAACGCTTTTAATTGTTGTGGCTCCACTTTCATATCCTATCAGCGAATTTACGAATCGGTACGAGTTTACGAATTCGTATGCCGAGCCTAAGCGAGGCGGAAGAAGAGATTTATCTCTTCGCCCATTCGTAAAAGATTCGTACATTCGTTGATTATTCTAGGGCTTTTTTTATTTTCTCAACTATTTCCTCCAAGGAATATTTGGCTTTAACCAAATAGGTTGTTGCTCCCAATTCCAGGGCTTTATCTACATCTTCTATTCTTTCTAAGTTTGTTAAGACAATAACCGGAATATCTTTAGTTTCTTCATCTTCCTTTAATTTCTTTAAAACCTCAAATCCATGCATCTTGGGCAAAATTAAGTCCAGTAAGATTAAATCTGGTTTTTTTCCGCCAGCTGGCGGATTAGCTAATCTTAGTCCTATTTCTCCGTCTATGGCTGAAATCATTTCATAACCTTCTTGTTTCAAAATTTCGCCAAAAGTTTTCTGGAGAGCCGATTCGTCTTCAATAAATAAAATTTTCTTTGACATAAAACTATAATGCTAATTTGCGAATTTTATGCTAATTATGCGAACTGCGAATATATTAGCAGTCCGTAGATTAGCATATCATTCGTAGATTTGCATTATGTTAGTGGTAAAGTAAACCAGAAGGTCGACCCAATGCCTCCCTGGCTTTTAAATCCAATTTCTCCTCCTAACTTTTCGATAATGGCTTTGGAAATGTATAAACCCAAACCTGAACCCTGGGTTTGATATTTAAGAACATTTTCTGACCTAAAAAATTTTTGAAAAATATATTTTTGCTCTTCTTTGGGAATACCAACACCATTGTCTTTGATTTCAAAATAGATATTTTTCTCTTGGCTTTCAATTTTGATTTCCACAACACCTATTCCCTTAATATAGCGAATGGCGTTATCTAAAAGGTTTTCAATGACTAAGCGAATTTGGGACGGGTCGGCGAAAACTTTTGGTAAATCTTCTTTGTTTAGAAATTTAATTTCTACATTAGAAGCCAGGGCAAAAGGCGTAAGCTCTTTAATTAATTCTTTTACTAAATCCTCTAAAGAAAATTCCATTTTCTTTATTAGTAGTTTTGCCGTTTCGATCCTTGAAACAATTAACAAATCTTCAATTAATTCTTTCATCCGGTTTGAGTTTTCTTTGAGGATTGTGAAATATTCGAGTTGTTTTTCTTCAATTTTACCTATTTTTCCTGACATTAATAGTTCTAAGGCCCATCTCAAATTAGAAAGGGGAGATCTTAATTGATGGGAGACAATACTGACAAATTCTGATTTCATTCGATTTGCCTCAGCCAATCTTTCAAAGCTATCAGTAATAATCACCGCGATGATGAATAAAATTGCCGTAGTTAAAAGAACTATTAAGGCAACCATTCTTGGCTCTTCAATGTACCTGGTTCCGATTGCGTAAGCAGTTAAAGTTGAGATGGTGATAACTAATCCCATTATCAAAAAAAGAAATTGAGGACATTGCCAGACAGATAATCCGTATTTTCGACATTGAGCAACGATATTAAGTTGAGCCCAGATTCCCTTGAAATTCATTAATTAATTATATAACAAGCAGGCGATGAAAACAAAGTTTTCATCTTCACCTTCACTTCCATAAATGGAAGTTCGGTAATTGACTAAAAAAAACAAATGGTTATACTTTTAAATACGGGGTGTCGTATACCGGTAGTACGTGTCCTTTGGGAGGATAAAGACTGGGTTCAATTCCCAGCACCCCGACTGCGGGATTAGTTGAGCAGTTCAACGTCACCCTTCCAAGGTGAAAAGACGGGTGCGACTCCCGTATCCCGCTCCATCCTTCGCTAAAGCTTCGGATGACAAAGCAAATAAAAAACGGCTTTTCTAAAGCCGTTTTGCAATTTACAATTTGAAATTTTTACTTGGCGTATTCAATAACCCTCGTTTCTCTAATTACATTGACTTTAATTTCTCCGGGATATCTTAATTCCTCTTGGATTCTATCAGCGATATCCTTGGCTAATTTTTTTGCTGCTAAATCACCAATCTCTTCCGGTTTGACAAAAATCCTGATTTCCCTACCCGCTTGCAAAGCCCAGGCCTTTTCCACACCGGGAAAGGAAGTGGCGATATTTTCCAAATCTTGCAATCTTTTTAAATAATTTTCTAAAGTATCTTTTCTGGCTCCCGGTCTGGCCCCCGAAATTTGGTCAGCCACCTGGACCAAAATCGCCTCTATACTTTCATAAGGATATTCTTCGTGATGAGATTTCATTGCCGTAATGACTTCCGGATCTTCGCCAAACTTCTCCAAAATCTTAATTCCGATATTTGCATGGGAACCCTCAATCTGCTGGTCAACCGCTTTCCCAATATCATGAAATAACCCGGCTTTTTTACAAATTAAAGAATTGGCTCCAATTTCCTCAGCTAAGGCCTCAGCCAAATAAGCCACCTCGATTGAGTGGAGTAAAACATTTTGGCCGTACGAAGTCCGGAATTTTAATCTGCCCAGTAATTGAATTAATCTTGGATCCATTCCCACCAGGCCTAGTTCAAAAACTGCTGCCTCTCCAGCTTCTTTTATTTTTAAATTTATTTCTTTTTTTGCCTCTTCAACTTTTTCTTCAATTCTGACTGGTTGAATTCTGCCATCTTTGATTAATTTTTCTAAAGAAACCTTGGCAATTTCTCTTCTAATTGGATTAAAACCGGAGATGACCACTGTTTCCGGAGTTTCATCAACTACTATTTCTACCCCGGTTAGTTTTTCTAAAGTTCTAATATTCCTTCCTTCTTTGCCAATAATTCTTCCTTTAATTTCTTCATTTGGAAGAGAGATGGTAGAGGTGGTAATTTCTTGTGCTTGAGAAAGGGCATATTTTTGGATAGAAGTAGCCAAAATTTCTTTGGCTCGTTTTTCAAAACGGTCTTCACCTTCTGCTTCCAACTTTCTCATTTTTTCTAAAATTTCTTTTTGGTATTCTTTTTCTAAATTGGCAAATAATTCAGCTTCAGCTTTTTCTTTATTCATCCCGGCGATTTTTTCTAAATTTTTCAAGGCCTCCACTTTTAAATTTTCTAAATCCCCTTTTATCCGTTTTAGTTTTTCAACTTTTTCTCGAAATTCCTTTTGTTCTATTTCAAAATCGGAGATTTTTTTATCCAAAATACTCTCCCTTCTCAATAAAATTTCTTCGGTTTTTAAAAGTTCTCCTCTTTTTTCATCTCTTTCTTTTTTAGCTTTCTCTAAGATTTGAGAAACCTCTTCCTTGGCTTTTTGGATTCTCTTTTGGATTTTGGCTTCGATTGTTTTCCAGTCTCTTCTGGCAATTGATTGCCTGGCATAGTATCCCAGGATAGAACCCAAAAATAGGCAAACTATAGCCACTATTAGTGAAATAACTTCTGGCATATTTTAATTTGAAAATTTGGTTATTCAGCATATTGAATAAATCAAAAATTCAAGATTATTTTCTAATTTAATAATAGAAAATATTTTTAAATTGGTCAACCCCGCACCACTTCCGCCTCAGAGTTCATTGGCGGCACACGTTGGCCGAATAGGCCAGTCCGCCAAAGGCGGACCTCACTATTCGTGAGGAGTGTGCCGCAAAAGTTAAACTTTCCTGAGCAGGTTTTCAAATCGAAGAACCAATTAGGAACGCGAAAGTGGTGCGGGGTGAGAAATAAAAGGCCCTATCAAGATTAGGGCTAAAAATATTAACCCCCACAACCAAAATTTTGGTGTGGGGGTAAACCAAAATTTTTTTGAAGTTCAGAACTTTTTCATTTATCGAGCTTCCGAAGGATCAAAGAACATTCTGTTCTTTTCCACCTTTCGCTACGCTCAGGTAAGCGAAGATGGAGATGAAGCTTTAGCTTCGTCGACTATTCCTTCGGTTTTATAACCTCATCTATCAAGCCGTATTCTTTCGCCTCCTCCGAGGAGAGATAAAAATCGCGGTCGGTATCTTTTTCAATTCTTTCCAAGGGCTGACCAGTGTGTTTGGCTAAAATTTTATTTACTTTTTCTTTTAATTTAATAATTTGTTTTGCCGCAATTTCCACCTCAATTGCCTCTCCACTTACTCCCGAAACTGCCACCTGGTGAAGCAAAATCTGGCCATTGGGTAAGGAATATCTTTTTCCTTTAGTTCCAGCTGCCAATAAAACTGCGGCACCCGAAGCAGCTGACCCTATACAAACAGTGGAAACCGAGCATTTTACATATTGCATCGTATCATAAATCGCCAAAGCTGAAGTTAAAACTCCGCCCGGTGAATTAATATAAAGCTGGATGTCTTTTTTCGGATCCTGAGACGCTAAAAAGAGAAGTTGGGCAATAACCGAATTGGCGATTGGGTCAATAATTGGTCCTCCTAAAAATATGATTCTTTCTCTTAAAAGCCGAGAGTAAATATCGTAGGCACGCTCTCCAGATTGGGTTTTTTCAATAACTGTAGGGATAAGATTCATATACTATCAACGAATTTACGAATCAATACGAATTTCCGAATACTTTTAAAATTAAGTTCATTTATTGGTATATTCGTAAAGGATTAGTACCTTCGTTAATTATACCAAAATTATTTTTCTTTTTCAACTTTTTTTTCAACTTTTTCCGGCCGCCCAGAGGGCGAGCCTCGCTCCTCCGGAGCCGGTGCCCTGACATCTATTTTCCAGCCAGTTAATTTGGCGGCTAATCTAACATTTTGGCCATTTTTACCAATAGCCAAAGAAAGTTGGTCTTCCGGAACAATAACCAGGGCTTTGTTTTTTGGCATTATTTTTACCTCTAAAACTTTAGCCGGAGATAAAGAATTAGCAATATATTTTTCTGGTTCTTCAGAATATTCAATAATATCAATTTTTTCTCCTCCCAATTCATTAATTACCACCTGAACTCTGGTTCCTCTTTGACCGACCGATGCCCCGATCGGATCAATTTCTTTTACATTTGAGAAAACAGCAATTTTTGTTCTGGATCCGGCTTCTCTGGCTATTGATTTTATTTCAACCTGACCGGCCGAGATCTCCGGAACCTCCAATTCAAAAAGTTTAGAGACTAATTTGGGATAACTCCTGGATAAAAAAATTAAAGGACCTTTTGGCGTTTCTTCAACTTTCAAAACATAAACCTTCAATCTCTGGCCGGGTCGATAAAATTCTCCAGGAACTTGCTCTTCTTTTATTAGGATTCCCAGACTCTTGCCGATGTCTAAAAAAACATTGCGGGCTTCCACCCTTTGGACAATTCCCGAGATAATTTGGCCCTCTTTTCCCTTATATTCTGCCAAAATACTTTCTTTTTCAGCTTCTCTTATTCTTTGTAAAATAACCTGTTTGGCTGTCTGGGCGGCAATTCGACCGTAATCTTCTTGAGTTTTTAGAGAAATTAGCAATTCTTCTCCCGGTTTGATTTTTGGATCTATTTTCTTAGCCTCATCGGCCATAATATGTCTTTCTGGATTAAAACGAACTTTTTCTTTGCCCTCCGTAGCTTTAGCGAAAGAGGGTTCCTCTTCATTTTCTTTTTTCTTTATTTTTTCTAATTCTTCGGTCGAAGAAGACTTCGTCTTCTTCTCCACCTTCGCTTCCATTTGTGAAAGCTCGGTTTCAGAATAAATCATTGATTTCGTAACAACCAATTTTACCTGCCAAAATTTAATTTGACCTGATTTTAAATCAATTTTAGCTCGAATTACTTGCCCCTTTTTCCCGTAGTCCTTTTTATAAGCAGCGGCCCAGGCCTGTTCAATAGTTTCCAAAACTTTCTCTTGGGGAATTCCTTTTTCTTCGGCAATCTGGGCTATGGCTGAAATGAAATCTTTTATTTCCATAAACTATCAGCGAATATCTGAATTTTTTACGAATGGGCGAAGAGATAAATCTCTTCTTCCGCCTCGTTTAGGCTCGGCATACGAATTCGTAAATTCGTACTGATTCGTAAATTCGTTGATTTAATAAAAGTGTCCGTTTCCGACGGACTACCTATAACTTATCACGAGTTTGTTTCTTTGTCAATCTTTTTATTATTCTTTTAATCCTTAAATCTAAACAAAACTCATCATTATCAAAAATTAACCGATTTCTAATTAATTCTTTTTTCTTTACTCTCCCAAATTTTTCAGAAAACTTAGGAGAATTTAGGGATAACTCTCCAATTGGGCTTAATCTCTTA
>Ga0210056_1002661_pt1 | contig 14968 bp, 9 predicted proteins | sample CryGeyCG2014_080_2_FD_183965 | JGI IMG/M metagenome (GOLD analysis project Ga0210056, IMG submission 183965) | Groundwater microbial communities from aquifer - Crystal Geyser CG07_land_8/20/14_0.80 (SPAdes) (version 2) | ecosystem: Environmental > Aquatic > Deep subsurface > Groundwater | place... | reverse complement strand
TGACCCAGCAATTCTTCAGTCCTTTTTCTTTGGCCAGCTTCATCGTGTCCAGAGCGTATTCCAGAAAGACAGTCGGTTCGGTGTAGGTGTATGAGATACTTGGGCAATCATTCTCGATGGCGCGCTCAACAATTTTTTCCGGAGGCAGGGCGGCGCCCGCCTTCGCCAAGGCTTCGGCGGGCGAGCCCATTTGTTTGGGCGTTTGCGAAATATCCCAATTTTGGCAATTATCACAGCGAAAATTGCAGCCCATTGCCGCGACTGAGAGAGAAAGCGTTCCGGGCAGAAAATGAAAAAACGGTTTTTTCTCGATCGGGTCAATGTTTTCCGCTATTGCCCGGCTGTAAGTCAGCAAATATAACTCTCCGTCAATGTTTACCCTGATGCCGCAAAGCCCCCGTTGCTTGGATAAAATTACGCATTGATGCGCGCAGGTTTGGCATTGAATTTTGTCGCCACTCAGTTTTTTATATAGATAGCATTCTTTCATAGAAATGTTTTTAGGGCAGGTTGAGCGCTTCATATTGTTTAAGGTAGTCTTTCGCGTTCTGGTTTTTGGAATCGATGTTCAAGGCCTGTTGCCAGGCACTTTTGGCTTTTAGAAATTGGCCGAGGTTGAAATAAATAAGGCCAAGCTGATCATACGTCGCAGGCAAATCCTCGCCCAATTCTATTGCTTTCTCTAAATATTGGCTAGATCCTTCTAACGACGCTTGATTATTTTCGGCGCTTTTTAAATATCCCATTTCCAGCCAGACTCGGCCTTCATCGGGGTATTTCTTATTTAATTCCTGGCACCAATCAAAGGCCAAATCATGGCGGTCGATTAAATCTAAAAGGTGGACGCCATCCATTTGTATTTTAAAATTATTATCTTTAAGGTAAATAATTTTATCGATAATATTTTCTTTCGTGATTTTGTATTGTTGGATTATCGTTTGGTTTTCGGGAGAATTTTTTATCAAGATTACCGCTTGGCTGTCGGCATAGATTGGCGCCCAGCCATCATTCCGCAGTCGTTGTCTTAAAAAAGACTGGCCCCACCATGTTCCTTCCTGCTGGGTGAAGTATATTATATTGAAATTATATTTTTTATCAATTTTTTGCCATGTTTCTTCGTTCATTTGCATCGGCAGATATGTGTAGTCAAAAAAGTCTTTCGGATACGCTTCGGGCCGGTTGTCGACAAAAACTTTTTCTTTTGGATATAAATGATAGATTAGGTAGCTACCGATATCATAATTGTTAAAAATCGGTCCCTTGAGATTTTCCTTGATTAAAAACTCCGCCGAAGCGTTGCTTTGGAAAGTCAGACCGACTCCTTTTTCTTTGTTTTTGAAGAAAGCCTCGTTTAAATAGTGGGAAAAAATTAAAATAATTACTCCCGTCAAAATGCAGGGCAGGGCAATTTTTAAAACCGAAGAAACTCTTTCGTTGATAATTTCAACTTCAATTTTTATTCTTTCCGCGGCATTTTTAAGGTTGATTGATATGGCGGGCAAGAATATTAAGGCAAAAAACGGAAAATTTCTAATCATTAAAAAGCCGGCGATTGTTGTCGACAGGGAGGCTAAAAAAAGGAAAATGGGCCGGAAAACGAGCCATTGCCTGAAGCTGAAGAAAAAACTGATTATTAGAAGGGCAACGGCTATTTTAAACGCCGAAATGGCGGGATTGTGCATTAAATGTTGCAGGAAAAACGGAGATTTGTTCTCGACAATATCATAGCCGTAGTTTTTGAAGATATTTAAGGGATAGAGCAATAGTTTTATTCCGTAGGGGTTAATTAAAGAAATTGCTATCAGCGAGAGGAATAGGAAAGATAGCTTTTTTATCAACGGGTTGTTCTTGAGGGCTTTTCGGTGAGTGATAATTTTTTCCAGCAAAAAGCCGGCCGTCATGGCAATGCCGATAAAAAAATAAATATGAAGATTGGCCCAGAGAAGCTGTAGGGGGATAAGCCAGAAAATTCTGTTCTTGGCGGGATTTTCTTCAAGGTCATATAAAAAGAATAAAAATAGGGCGGTAAAAAAATAGCTGAAAATTTCCGGCCGGAGATCTGTTCGCTCACTTAGAATATAAATTGCGGGAATTGAAGCCAGGGAGGCGATCCAGAAATTTCCCCGCCGGATGGAAATAAAGAGAACAAGCGAAAAAACGGCGAGCAATAAAATTATTTTGAAAATAACCAGTCCGCTAAAGCCGATAATTTTGAAAAGAAGATAAAAGACCACGCCGGAAAGCCAGTGATGGTTAGCGGATTCAAAATCCGGCTCGGTATACGAATATAAATTAGTTTGCGCGACGCTTTTGGTCTGCCAGATGATTTCCCCGTTAGTTAAATGCCGGCCCAAATCATCGGTTGGCAGGTTGATCTTGTGGCAAAGAATGGAGGCATAAGAAAACAAGATTAAAATTACCACGAAGATTTTCAGCGTTGTCTGGATATTGAAAAATTGTTTAAATGTCGTTTTCATGATCTATTTTATTTTACCATTTTTTTTGACGCCAGCGTTAATTTCGGCTATGATTTTAACATAAGTTTGAATAATTATATAAAACACCCTGTTGTCATTCCCGCGCCACACCTACGGGTGGTCACCCGAAGGGCGAAAAGCGGGAATGACAGAAAAATAGCATATGAATTTTTCAGAGATCGAGCAAAAAATTTTAGAATTCTGGAAAGAGAAAAATATTTTTGAGAAGAGCTTGCGAAAGAACAAAGGCAAGAAGAATTTTGTTTTTTTTGAGGGGCCGCCGACGGCCAATGGCCGGCCGGGTATACACCATGTTGAGGCGCGGAGCTTCAAAGATGTTATCCTGCGTTATAAAACCATGCGCGGCTTTTTCGTCGACCGCAAGGCCGGTTGGGACATGCACGGCCTGCCGGTTGAGCTGCAGGTGGAAAAAGAATTGGGATTAAAGAACAAAAAAGAAATTGAAGAATATGGCATTGAGAAATTTAACCAAAAATGCAAGGAAAGCGTCTGGCGATATAAAGATGAGTGGGAAAAGCTGACGGAACGGATTGGTTTTTGGCTGGACATAAAAAATCCCTATATTACTTACGAGAATTATTATATTGAAAGCGTTTGGTCTATTCTTAAAAAAATCTGGGATAAAAAACTGATTTATAAAGGTTTTAAAGTTGTTCCACATTGCCCGCGCTGTGTTACTACCTTGTCGAGCCATGAAGTGGCGCAAGGCTACAAAATTGTCAAAGAGAATTCAATTTACGTAAAATTTCCGGTTAAGGGCGAGAAAGATACTTATTTTCTTGTTTGGACAACGACACCCTGGACGCTACCCGCGAACGCGGCGTTGGCGATAAATCCTGATGTCGATTATGCAAAAGTGAATGTTTCGCGACGGGCCTCTCGTATGGTTGAAAACATGCCAAACCAGCCAGAGGAATTTGTGATTCTTGCAAAAAATATTTTAAAGCAAGAAATCCGAGAAAATGAATTTTTCTTTTTGGGTCTGGGGTTGACAATAGTAGACGAGTTTAAAGGAAGCGAGTTAATCGGAAAAAAATATGAGCCGCTTTTCAAAAATCCCAATCAAAAAGAAACTGATTTAAGGGTTGTTGCCGCTGATTTTGTTTCGACCGACGAAGGGACGGGGATTGTCCATATCGCGCCGGCTTATGGAGTGGATGATGCGGAAGTCGGTCAAAAGGAGAGCTTGCCGGTCATCCATACGGTTGGTCCGGACGGTATTGTTATGTCAGGTCTTGGAATTCCGGGCGAGGGTAAATTTGTTAAAGAGGCGGACAAAGATATTATCGAAAATCTAAAAAACAGAAATTTGCTTTTCGCGGAAAAAATTTACGAACACGAATATCCTTTTTGCTGGCGTTGCGACAGCCCGCTTCTCTACTATGCCAAAGAGTCTTGGTTTATAAAGATGGAGAATATTCGGCAGAGGCTGGTGGCTAACAATAAAAAAATCAATTGGGAGCCGGCTTATATTAAAGAAGGCCGCTTCGGCGAATTTATTAAGGAAGCGAAAGATTGGGCTATCTCTCGTGAACGTTTTTGGGGCACACCCCTGCCGGTTTTTAAATGTCAGAAGTGCGGGAGACAGGAATTGGTCGGCTCGCTTGACGAACTGGAAAAGAAAACCTTAAAGTCGGATAATAAGTATTTTGTGATGCGCCATGGCCAGGCAGAGAGCAATCTTAAGAATAGAATCGTTAGCAATATTAAAACCAATCATTCTCCGTTAACTGAGAAAGGCAAAAAAGAAGCGTTTCTGACGGCAAAAAAATTGAAGAATAAAAAAGTTGATTTGATTTTTTCATCAGATTTTTTAAGGGCTCGGCAAACCGCTGAACTGGTTGCTGAAACTATCGGGCTTGACAAGAAGAAAATCGTTTTTGACAAGCGGATAAGAGAAATCAATACCGGCATTTTTGACGGCGGAAGCCCAGAAAAGTACCACAATTATTTTTCTTCGCAGCTCGAAAAATTTTCCAAAATCCCGCCGGAGGGAGAGAATCTAATCCAGCTTAAACAACGGGTGATGAATTTTTTGGAAGAAATTGATAGCCGATATCGAGGGAAAAATATTTTGATTGTTTGCCATGAATATACCGCCTGGATGATGACAACTGGCGCCAAGGGGTTGATTGACGAAGAGGCGGCGAAATTAAACGAAAACAAAAAGGATTTTATCGGAACCGGCCAATGCCGCGAGTTGGACTTCGTTTCTTTGCCGCACGACGGGAATTTCGTTCTGGATCTGCACCGACCATACATCGACAAAATCAAACTGCAATGCCAATGCGGCGGCGAAATGATGCGCGAAAAGGATGTTTTGGATGTCTGGCTCGATTCTGGAACAATGCCTTTTTCGCAGTGGGGCTACCCGAATCGCAGGGGAAGCGAAAAAGAATTTAAAGACCATTATCCGGCCGATTACATCGCGGAGGCAATCGATCAGACGCGCGGCTGGTTTTACACGCTTTTGGCCACAGCGACGCTAATGGAATTTTGCGGGGTCATAAAAGACGGCGCGCCCTATAAAAATGTCGTTTGCCTCGGCCACGTTTTGGATACGCAGGGCAAGAAGATGTCGAAGTCCAAGGGGAATGTGGTTGATCCGTGGGAGGTGTGCGAGAAATTCGGGGCGGACACGGTTCGCTGGTATTTCTACACCGTTAATTCCGCCGGCGACCCGAAAAAGTTTGATGTCAAAGACTTGCAGGACAAAAATCGGAAAGTTTTCGGTACTCTTTATAATTCATTGGTTTTCTTCCAGACCTACGCTGATAAGAAATTCAGACCCGCCTGCAACGCTTTGCCAGCCCGTATGACTTGTGTCAGCATGTCTGGCGGGCGTAGCAATGCGGGCAGGCCCCGCGGGAAATTTACCGCGAAAAATCTGTTGGACAAATGGATTGCATCCCGGTTCAATCATTTGAACGAACAGGTTGTTGGCAATCTGGAAAAATATGATATTGTTTCCGCCGCCCGCTTAGTCGAAGACTTTATCGACGATTTGTCAAATTGGTATATTCGTCGTTCGCGAGGAAGGTTCCAGCAGCCGAAAAGTTTGAAAGAGAAAGACGAGGCGTCGCAGACATTGTATGCCGTGCTTTTGGAGCTATCAAAATTAATGGCGCCATTCGCGCCGTTTACCGGCGAGGAGATTTATCGAACATTGACTACGGACTACGGACTACGGACTACGGCGAAACGCGAATCGGTGCATTTGTGCGATTTTCCTAAGCCGGACAAAAGGCTGATAGATAAGAAGCTGGAAGAGCAGATGAAATCGGCCCGGGAAATTGCGGCGAAAGGATTGGCCTTGAGAATGGAAGCGAAGATTAAAATCAGACAACCCTTAAAAGAATTACGATTTTCCGCCCCAGGCGGATCCGCCGATGGCGGAAAGATTTATGATTTAGGAAGAGAAAAAGAATTGCTGGAGCTGATGAAAGACGAATTGAATGTGAAGAGTGTTGTTTTTGACAAAAACATCAAAAGCGAAACGGAGCTTGATACTGAAATTACGCCGGAATTGAAAGAAGAGGGAATGGCGCGGGAACTTGTCCGACAGATCCAGAATATGCGCAAAGACGCTGGATTAGTGCCGAGCGATATCATCAATATTGCCTGTCAATTGACCGACGCCGGATTATACGAAATTTTAAAGAAATGGGCGGATTACATCAAAAAAGAAACGCGCGCGAAAGGCTTGGAAAGTTACAAAGAGGGCGTGAAATTTGATTTGGAAAAAGAGATCGATTTAGGCGGCGGAAAGATCGGGGTTGGAATTTGGAGAATAAAAAAAGATAAGTAATTTGCGGCGCTAATGCTTCTGTTCGAATTGCTGACTCCCACGACTGCGTCGTGAAGGCTAAAAAGTGCCATGGAAAATAAAAAATAAGGGCAAGGGGGTCAAAAAGTAAATACTTATTTGTCGTCTTGAGCGTAGTGAATATTTTTCATTGCGTTTCGGGCGGCAAATGCGGGGATAAATCGCGGGGAGAACGGTTCTCCTCAGGAGAACCGATCTCCAGAAATCAAAAAGAAAACAAGAATTGGCTACCTGTCGTCTTGGGTGTCGGTAAAACATTTTTACTTCATCTCGGGCGACGGATAGCGAAAAAATATGAACGGATATGTTATCGACCTAGAAAAAGCTACCGCGGAAAACAATAAATTCCGGCAGGTGCTTTATACTGCCGAAAACAGCCAGTTGGTTTTGATGAGTCTCGAACCCAATCAAGATATTGGCGAAGAAGTCCACGAATTGGACCAATTCATTCGCGTCGAAAAAGGCGAGGGCAAGGCGGTTTTAGATGGAGTTGAACATGTGCTTGGGGATGGTTATGCTGTTATTATACCGGCTGGCACCAAGCACAATATTATCAACGGTTCCGACACCAACCAAATGAAACTTTATACTCTTTATTCTCCCCCGGAGCATCGGGATGGTGTTATCCACGAGACCAAGGAAGAGGCGGTAGCCGATGACGAGCATTTCGACGGAATCACGAGCGAGTAAGACAATTCTGCCGAATTCTGGCGATCTGCCGAGGAACGACCTCGGCAGCAAATATGCGTTTGTTTTACGAAGGTTATGAAGACACCTCTCCATAAAACTGAAGGAATTATTATCAGGCGTTTTAATGTTGGCGAATTTGACAGAATGTTGGTTGTTTACACTAAAGAACATGGAAAAATTTTGGTTAAGGCGAAAAGCCTGCGAAAAAAGGAAGCCAAATTGAAAGAGACGCTTGAACTCTTCAACCACGTTCATTTAACGCTTGCCTACGGCAAGAATATTGATGCGGTGGCGGGCGCGACAATCATTAATGGGTTTCCAAATTTGCGGACTGATTTGCTGGCGCTTACAGTTATTCATTATTTATCAGAACTTTTAGACAAGCTGATTGTCGCGCCGGAAAAGGATGAACAAATCTGGGATTTGATTTCTAAGTCGTTTTATTTCATGGAAGAGAAGAAGCGCGAAGAGGGGGTGATTAAAAAACTTGCAGAAAAATTTGAAGATTGTTTGCTTACTTTTCTTGGCCATCCGGCTGATTCAGCTTCGTTAGCTCGACTGAATTTCATCCAAGGTTTGTGCGGACAAAAGATAGAGTCCTACAGATTTTTAGCCTTGGCGTTTGACAATCTTTACTAATTTATATACAATGATGATCAAAACAAATTTTACGGACCTTGAAATTTAAAAATTCTAAAAAGAAAGAATAAGGGAGAGTGGAAGATGGATCCGAGAGTGCGTCAATTGGCAAAAAACCTTATTGGTTATTCAGTCGGCCTGAAGCCGGGAGAAAAAGTTTTGATCAGGGCGGCCAACGCAGGCGCCTTTCCACTGGCTGAAGCTCTTGTCGAGGCGGCCTATGAAGCCGGCGGCTTACCTTTTTGTGAACTTGCCGATGTCAGGATTGTGCGGGCTTTGATGATGAGGGTGACGGCCGAACAACTGGAGCTGGAAGAAAAGCTTGGTCTGGAAAAAATTAAGGAGATGCAAGCTTTTATCGGCTTTACCGCTCCTGAAAACCAGTTTGAGACCATTGGCATCCCGAGCGAAAACATGAGGCGCGCCAGCAAGATCGGCAAACCTTCGCTCGACCATCGCGTTAAGCATACCAAATGGTGCATATTGCGATACCCGACGCCGGCTATGGCACAGGCGGCCGAAATGTCCAGCGAGGCCTTTGAAGACTTTTTTTATAACGTCTGCCTTTTGGACTACGCTAAGATGTCGCGAGCAATGGATTCGCTTGTGGCATTAATGAATAAGACTGACAAGGTGCATATTTGCGGACAGCGAACAAATCTTACTTTTTCTATCAAGGGCATCCCGGCCATCAAGTGCGACGGCAGGTATAACGTACCGGATGGAGAGATTTTTGCCGCTCCGGTGCGTGATTCGGTGAACGGCTCGATTTATTTCACCGCGCCCACGATCTACGAGTCAAAGCGTTTCGGCGGCATTCATCTGCACTTCCTTAACGGGCAAATCCAAAAAGTGACCTGCGAGCAGGGCACTGAAAAAGAGCTGAATGAAATTCTGGATCGCGACGAAGGCGCACGCTATGTCGGTGAATTCGCCATCGGCGTCAATCCTCTCATTAACAAGCCGATGCTCAATATCCTTTTTGACGAAAAAATTGCCGGCTCGTTTCATTTCACGCCTGGTCAGTGTTATGATGATGCACCGAATGGAAACGATTCCCAGATCCATTGGGATATGGTTTGCATCCAAACGCCGGAATACGGCGGCGGCGAAATCTATTTCGACGAACGTCTGGTCCGTAAGGATGGTCGCTTTGTTCTTCCGGAACTGGAAGTGTTAAATCCGGAGAATCTCCTTTAACAAAAGGCATAATAATCGATCAGGTTGAATTGATGATCTTTACGGCTGTTTTCATAAAGCAGCCGTTTTTTATTGCGACGCTTTTGTTTTTAGTACCGTGGCGCCAGGGGCTTGCGTGTGGTATAATTTAAACGAGCGGAACAAGCATTATTTAGATAATCTCCAGAAGTATAATTTAATAAGATTGTTTATGTATCCAAGCGCGGGATTTTTCTTTCTTTCTCTGACGAAGAAGAAGGGGGGAAAAATTTTGCGAAATTTTAAAACATGCCATTAGACGACATTCGCAGACAATTATATAAGCCGGGAGCGGAATTTAGCGATCGCCCAACCGCTCCGACGACTTTTCTGCCCGGCGAAAGAAAGAGTGTCTTGGAAAGTCCGCAGGGGCCAGAGGGTGCGGAAAAGAAAAAGTGGTACCGCGGTATTCGTGACTTTTTTCGTCCCCCTCTGTCTGCTAAGCATTTTTGGGTTGGTGGCATCGTTTTGTTTCTAATCGTGGCGGGCGTGATGGTTTCTGTCTATTTGTATGCTCAGAGTTCTTTTGATCAAAATTGGGTGGCGCTGACTATCAGCGGACCGGACGGAGTGGCGAGCGGTGAAGCAGTAATTTATCGGGTAAATTGTAAAAATAGCACCAAGATTGACCTGAACGATGTTCAATTGGTTTTAAACTGGCCGGAGGACAGCATACCGGACAGCGGTCAACTTATTGAGCAAATTTCGATTGGCACTTTGGCCGCCGGACAGGAAAAAGTGATTGAGTTTGGGGGCAAGATTATTGGCCTGAAGAACAGCCAGAAGCAGTTGTTGGCAAAATTAAGCTATCAGCCAGTCAAGACGAGCGCGCGTTTTGAGAATGTCTCAACCTTTGGCAGTAGGATAATTTCCGTTCCCTTGGTTTTAACGTTTGATATGCCGCAGCGGGTCTCCAATGGACAACAAATCACTGTGTCGTTGAAATATCTTAATGACAGTGAGTTTTCCTTTGATAATCTGTTTGTTAAAGTCGAATACCCAGACGGGTTTAAAGTTTCTTCGTCTTATCCTCAACCCCAGGAAAATGTTTGGGAAATAGGCAAGCTCGACAGCAAACAAGAGGGAAAAATTTTGATTACCGGGACTATTGAGGGCGAGCGCAGAGACGCAAAATTGTTCCATGGATATTTGGGTGTCATAAAAGACAAGGGATTCATCGCTTATGCCGATGCTGTAAAGTCGGCGCAAATCTCATTGCCGGTTTTGTCGCTTGAGCAGACCGTTAATGGTGTTAGCGAATACACTGCCAACTCGGGTGAAGATCTGAAATACTCCATCAAATATCAGAATAACAGCACCTTGAGCATCCCATCGGTGAAAATAGTCTTAAAGTTCAACACAGAAGCTTTGGATTTCACCACTTTGCAATTGGGCGAAAGGGGGTCGTTTGAAAGTGCGGGCAATAGCATAACGTGGGACCAGACCAATACGCCGGAGTTAGCTGCCGTCGGCGCCGGCTACCAGGGCGAATTGAAATTCTCTGTAAAATTAAAAGATGCTATGCCTGTTAAGGCTTACGGCGATAAGAATTTCGTAATTTACGATGTTGTTAATAGTGGCTCTGTTAATATTCCGCTCGCATTGCTTGACCAGCAGGTTCAGGATACCGCTGAGCTTACTATCAAGGTTAATAGCAAGTTGGGGCTGGATGCCCGGGGATATTATCAGGATGCCTTTTTGCCCAACGACGGTCCGATCCCGCCGAAAGTCGGAGAGACCACATCCTATACCATTTATTGGTGTGTAACCAATCCTTCTAATAATGTCGAAGGCGTGCGCGTGGAAGCGATACTTCCTTCTTATGTGGAGTGGTTGAATAAATTTAAGCCTGCCTCGACAAATTTTCAATATGATAATTTGAACCGGCGGGTGGTTTGGGACATCGGTACCCTACCGGCCGCAACCGGCGTCCTGTCGCCGGCCAAATATGTGGCATTTCAGGTTGGCCTGACTCCCTCAGCTCCGCAGATTAATCAAGTGGCGAATCTTATTAATCAATCTCTTATCACCGGCAAAGATTCTTTTACCGGAGTTGACTTAAGAACTACGGACGCGCAAATTGGTTCTGATTTGCCGGATGATTCGACGATAACCTGGGACAAGGGAAGGGTGACGCAGTAGGCAGGCAAAAAAGGAGCGCGAAACGAGGATAAGGGCGGCGGGAGCAAACGCAGATATAAAAACCTAAACGGCTCAATGGGATTTCCCAGTGAGCCGTTTACGGATTGGTCTCATCGGTCTGGCCGTGGCGATGGTCGAAGGGCGCGTCCTCCCGAAAAATACCTCGTCTGTGGGGTGTTTTTTGTTGACCCAAAAAGCGAAAACGAGTATATTAGAATAGTCTACCGATTACCGCTTACCGACTACGGCTCATTCGCTTGCCGTAGACTGTGGTCGGTTAGCGGTATGCGAGCATTCATGAATTTCCAAGATATTATTCTAAAACTTGATGAATTTTGGGGAAAGAGAGGGTGCGTGATTCAGCAACCTTATGATTTAGAGGTCGGGGCCGGGACTTCCAATCCGGCGACTTTTTTGCGCGTTTTGGGGCCCGAGCCCTACAACGTTGCTTATGTCGAGCCGACGCGCCGGCCAACCGATGGGCGTTATGGCAAAAACCCAAATCGTTTGCAGCATTATTATCAATACCAGGTTATTCTAAAACCCTCGCCGGATAATATTCAGCAAATTTATCTGGATAGCTTGGCGGTTTTGGGCTTGGATTTAAAAAAGCATGATATTCGTTTTGTCGAAGACGACTGGGAATCGCCGACTCTAGGCGCTTGGGGCTTGGGTTGGGAAATCTGGCTGGATGGAATGGAAATAACCCAATTTACCTATTTTCAGCAGGCGGGCGGTCTTGACGTTAAGCCGGTGGCTGGCGAAATTACTTATGGCCTGGAGAGAATCGCCATGTATCTTCAGGAAAAAGACAGCGTTTATGATTTGGACTGGAATGATGAAATAAAATACGGCGATATCCACCACCGAGGAGAAGAAGAGTGGTCGGTTTATAATTTCGAGGAATCGGATGCTGACATGCTGTTTAAGCTATTTGAGATGCACGAAAAAGAAGGTTTGCGGCTGATAAAAAAGGATCTGGTTCTGCCGGCCTATGACCATTGTTTGAAGTGCTCGCATCTTTTTAACTTGTTGAACGCGCGGGGAGTCATCAGCGTGACCGAACGGCAGCGATACATGGGTCGGGTCAGGAATTTGGCCAAGGGCGTAGCGGCTGCTTATGTGGCGCAAAGAGAACAAATGGGTTTTCCACTAATGGATAAAGTTAAGGCGCTGAAGTAAGTTTAAAAGTTAATCCTTCCGAAATCGACGAAGTCGTATAAGGAAAGTGATTAAAAGCATAGCAGAGTTTTCAGAAAAACTAAAAAACGTAAGGGAAATTCCCCGTTTAGATCTCTTATCAGATGATCTTCTAAAAATATCAGCAGTTGATATATCCAGCGAATTGCAAAGACGTCTTGAGGGAGAAGAAAGGGGCAATATATTGGTTGATGGCGAAGAAAAGTCGACCAAAGCAACTTTAAATTTGAATCTATTGTGGTCGTTAGAGAAAAAAGATCCCGAACAAGCAAAAGAACTTTTAGAGGCGACAAAAGAAAAGAATTTCATAAAAAGGAAGTAGCGTATTTTGACGTCTTTGATTCGGAACTAGTTGGTCCTCGGCATTGGGATCAGCCCGAGCTTCAGGACGTTTTGACTTCCTCTAAAATAGGCGGGATGAGAGAAAAACTTGATGAATTATTTGAAGAGGCTGACGATGTTTTGGATAAATCGAGTCTTAGGCTAGCTAGCGAGCTCAAAGGCCTTCTGGATAATATAAGTGGCGATTTACTTGACGGCCGGGTCGTTTGAAACGAAGCATGGAAGGCTTTCTATGGTGGGTCATGCGTTCAGGAATATGGTTCGGGGTGCTGCTCTTGCCTTTAGGGCGAGCGTGGAAGAAAAGTAAGAGTGCTAAATAACCTTCTTGTTGTCATTCTGAGCGGAGCGAAGAATCTCATAAAAAGCGCACATGCAAAAACAATATTTTGTTTACATAGCAACCAATAAATGGAACACAGTACTTTACACTGGTGTCACTAATAATTTGCACGGGAGAATGTATCAACACAAGAATAAACTAGTCGAAGGTTTTACTAAAAAGTACAACATCAACAAATTAATTTATTACGAATCGTTTAATAATGTGCAAGAGGCTATTTTGGCGGAAAAAAGAATTAAGGGGTGGACGAGAAAAAAGAAAACAGAACTTATCAAAAGCAAAAATCCTGAATTCGGAGATTTATTAGAAGGATAGCGGTGATGAGATCCTTCACTTCGCTACGCTTCGTTCAGGATGACAAAACTATATAATGCCTAAAGAACTATTATTTGAAATTGGAACTGAAGAAATCCCGGCCGGATATATGGGGCCGGCCTTAAGCCAGATCAAGGAAATGGCGCAGAAATATCTGACTGACGCCGATTTTAAATTTGTTTCACCGAAAACCTACGGGACGCCGAGAAGGATGGTTTTGCTGTTGCCGGAGATCGAATTTTCTTCGGTGGGCGCGACGGCGGAACTGCAAAAGATCTTGCCTAAGATCATCGCGGGAATTTCTTTTCCCAAATCAATGCGCTGGGCTGATGGCAATTTGCGTTTTGCCCGGCCTATCCGCTGGATGACCGCGGTTTTTGGCGGAGAGGTAATCGATTTTGAGATAGACGGTTTGAAGTCCGGCGATTTTTCTTACGGACACCGATTCTTAGGTCCAAGCCAATTTATCGTCAAGAATTTCGAGCAATACCAACAAGAGCTGAAAAACCGATTTGTGATCCTTGACCAAAAGGAAAGAAAAAATTCGATAAAAAATGAAATAGAAGCAGCGGCCGTTAAAGTCGGCGGAAAAGTTTTGCCAGACGAAAAATTATTGGAAACAGTAACCTGGTTAGTGGAGTACCCAACGGTTCTTTTGGGTTCATTCAAGAAAGATTTCCTCCTTTTGCCGAAAGAGGTTTTGATAATCGCTATGCGCCAACAGCAGAAATATTTTAGTCTTGTGAACGACAAAGAAAATCCCCTTCCTTGTCTCCTGCCCCATTTTATAACAATTTCCAACATGAAGGTTGACGAGCCGGAGATTATTATTAAAGGCAACGAAAAGGTTCTGGCTGCCCGGCTGAATGATGCCCAATTTCTTTTTGAGGCGGATAAAAAAGTTGCTTTGGCGAAGCGTGTTGAAGGCCTGAGAAAGGTTACTTTTCAGGAAAAATTAGGGTCCATGCACGAGAAAGCGCAGCGCCTGGCGAGACTGTCGGAATTTGTTGCTTCTGTTGTCGATCCAAAGGTTAAAAGTAACGCCGCTCACGCCGCGTTGTTGGCTAAGGCTGATTTGCTCACTGAAATGGTTGGCGAGTTTCCGGAACTTCAGGGCGTGATGGGTAAATATTACGCCAAGCTTTCAGGCGAAAAGGAAACGGTTGCGTTGGCAATCGCCGAACAATATTTGCCGCGTTTTTCCGGAGACGGCTTACCGACGACTAAAGAAGGCGCGATTGTTAGTCTTGCCGACAAGATCGATAGTTTGGTTGGATATTTCAGCCTCGGCCTTGCGCCGACGGCCACCGAAGACCCTTATGCATTAAGGCGGCAGGCCCTTGGCGTTTTACAGATTATTTGGCAGGCGGAATTTCCTGTCTCTCTGAAAAATTTGATAGACAAAGCGGCGACACTTTACAAAAAATCTGATAAAGAGAAAAAGAAAATTGATAAAGACTTGGTGGAATTTTTTAGCGGCCGCGCAGAAAATTTTTTGGAATCAAAAAAGGTCAGCAAGCCTATTATTGGCGCCGTTCTTTCGTTGGGGGTTAATGATTTGCTTTCGGTCAAAAAACGGATTGAAGCTTTGGAGAAAGCGCAAGGAAGGGCGGAGTTAGAACTTCTTAAGTTGGCCATGAAGCGAATTAATAATATTCTAGGTAAAAAGACTTCCAAAAAGACGGTTGGCCCCAAATTTTTACAAGAGCCGGCGGAAAAGGATTTGTACAAGATAATAACGGAAACGCAAAAAGTTTT
>Ga0210056_1002656_pt1 | contig 15001 bp, 16 predicted proteins | sample CryGeyCG2014_080_2_FD_183965 | JGI IMG/M metagenome (GOLD analysis project Ga0210056, IMG submission 183965) | Groundwater microbial communities from aquifer - Crystal Geyser CG07_land_8/20/14_0.80 (SPAdes) (version 2) | ecosystem: Environmental > Aquatic > Deep subsurface > Groundwater | place... | reverse complement strand
CAACAATTCTGCCCTGCCAGAGCTGAGTAAAAACTTTTTGTTCTTCATAAGACGCAGTTTTGATTTGAAAGAGTACATCAATCTATAAATGCAATAGGGTGATTTTAAAGGTTGCCCCATGTTCTACTGTTTCTATCAAACTTCAGTGCTGATAAATATTATCATGATGTTCATAATCCTCAAAAATTACTGTTTTTGTTTTTTCATCTACAGAAAAGGTTAGAACAAAATGTTTATCCACATGAACCCTTTTCCAGTTTTGTAAAGGTGCTCTTAGATTCTTGTAGTGATGTGGATTTTTAACGACCTCATTCATCTTTTTTGAGATTATGTCAACCTGTTTCTTGTTCTTTTTAGTCAGCTTTTTCAATTTCTTATCTAAGTTTGGTTTAACATCAAGAGAATACATCTTACCTCAGCCCATAACGTTTCCTTAAATTTTCTACGCTACCGACTTTTATAGGCTTCTGTTCCATTATTCTTTTAGCTTTCCTTATGTAGCCGGGCCTGAGCTCAGGCTCCAAAACATCTTCCTCATACTGTTCAGCCATTAAATCAATAGACTCGGACTTGTCTTTAAGACCATATTTTGCCTTCAGAATATTCAGGATTCTGTTCGTATGCTCAGATATGTTAATCACAGCCTGTACCATATATATCACCTATATGTTGCATATACCTTGTGTATATATAAACATTTCTAGAACAGATGCACATTCCCAGCCTTGAAATAAAGATAAACAGATGCGCCTATGTTTATATTCAAATCCAAAAATGACTGGCGCGTGATAACTGCTGTAAATGGCAAACCACAATCAACTATTAATTGGATGATTGCGCCTTTATCCTTTATCTCAACGACATTTCCAAATAAAACATTTCTTGCAGAGCTTTTCATTCTTTCTTTTGATATTATGATGTCCTCAGGTCTAACAGACACATTTACCTTTCCTGATTTTTTGTTTTCACAGGAATCTTTGGATTCCTGCTCTCTACAAATTTGCTTTCGCAAATTTGTTGATGTTGAGTAAAGAACAACATTTTTTATTTTTATTTCTGTGATGTTTTCCTTTGTTTCTGCTGTGCCGGTGAAAATGTTTTCAGCGCCAACAAAGTTTGCAACAAACTCCGAAGTGGGTTTTCTGAATATCTCTTCAGGTGTACCTGTTTGAACAATTTTTCCTTTGTCCACTATCCCTATCCTGTCACCCAAAACTAGGGCTTCCTCCTGATCGTGTGTTACATGGATTGTTGTAACCTTTGTTTCAGAATGGATTTTTTTTAATTCATCTCTCAGTTTTTTTTGTGTTAAAGCATCGAGTGCGGATAACGGCTCATCCATCAAAAGAATACTTGGTTTGATAATTAATGCTCGCGCAATAGCAGTTCTTTGTTTTTCACCACCACTTAGTGTAGATGGATACCTAGATAAAAGATGTTTGACATTAACCAAATCTGCCATTTTTTCTACCTGTTCCTCAACATTTTTTATTCCTCTTATTCTTAATCCGTATGCTATGTTTTCAAAAACGGTTTTATGGTTGAAAAGCATGAAATCCTGATAAACAAAACCAGTGTTTCTTTTCTCAGGAGGAAAAAAAGTGATGTCTTTGTTATTTATTATTATTTTCCCAGAATCAGGATAATGGAACCCTGCAATTGTTTCAAGAAGCAGTGTTTTCCCAGCACCTGTTGGTCCAAGGATTACAAAATATTCATTGTTTTTTATTTCAAGATTTATGTTTTTTAATGAAAAATTTTCCCAGTTTTTTGAAATATTTTCAAGCTTTATCATGATTCCTACCTGAGATTATTCTCAAAAAAACGAAAACGGTAAGGCATATAAGAATCAGTAATACAGCAACAGGTCTTGAGTAATTAATACCATAACCCAGTCTGTCCCATATAAGTGTCGGTGCAATCATAGGGTAGTATGCGATTATGATTACAGCGCCGAACTCAGATATCGCCCTAGCCCATGTCATTATTGAGCCTGTTAGAATGTTTTTTGATGCAAGTGGAAAACTTATTTTGAAAAATGTTTTGAGTGGGGATGCACCCAGGCTTCTTGAAACATTCTCAATTCTTGGGTCTATGGATTCAAAACCTTCACGTGCAGAATTTATAAGGAAGGGTGCTGAAACAAAAAGCATTGCAACAACAATACCTGGGATAGCATCCACAAATTGTATCCCAACATTTCCGCCGACTATGCCATTGGAACCGAAAACAGTGAGCAGTGCTATGCCTGCAACAGTATGCGGGATAACAATAGGAACATCTATGATTGCATTAACAATGCTCTTCCCAGGAAAGTTTTTTCTTGCAAGCACATACGCTAAAGGAACGCCAAATATTAATGCAACAAGCGTTGCTAAAAATGCGGTGTAGCAACTGAGAAAAATTGCGTCAATGACGACAGGATTCTCTGCTGTTTCAATCAACGCTCCCGGGCTTTCCGAAAAAAGCAGGGATAAAACAGGAAGGATGATAAATAATAAAATAAAGAATCCCATTAATGCAAAAAATATTGTTGTAAACTCTGGTTTTCTCATTCTGTCACATAATCCTTTAGTTCTTCTGGCAGAGCCGTTTTATTATTCACAAACGCAGGAACTATGGCAGGCTGACCAAACTTGTCCATTTTTCCGTTTTTATATTCCTCAAGCAAGAACTTTACAAAACTTATTGCTGTATCCCTATGCTCAGCATTTTTTGGTATTGTCAATCCGTAAACAATTGGTTTGCCAGAGGATGATTGATCTGGAAACCTGTTTACCTTCACCTTTTTATAGGTATCCTCGTATGATGTGTTGCTGAGGTCGATTGCTTCTGGAAGTGTTAAAAATTTTAGATTATGTTGCACTGCAACAGACCTGTACTCAAATGCATAATCAAGGTCATTGCTCTGAAGGAGATATATAAGATCAACAGATTTTGTTCTAACAGATACCTTCTGGTTTGGCGCTATGTTCTCAGGACAGGTTATAGTATATGTGCCATTGCTTTCACTTATAGTAATATATGTGTTCTCTACTATTAAATTATCAAAAATCTTAGAGTTATTGTAGTATATCTCTGCAAGTTGAATCACCATTAATGCTCTATAGCCGCAAGGGTCATCATTCGGGTTTGAAAAACCAAAAACAACATTGTCCATCTCAAGGATTTCATACCAGTTTGCCTCGTTAACCTCGCTACTATATCTGCTACTATCTGTGTATGCAAGCACCATCCTGTCCCTTGCAAAGTTTATGTACCAGGATGCATATTCAGGAATAAGTTCGTTTTTAATCAATGAATAATCAGCAACAGCGAGAACATCAGATTTTTTATTCAAATCTATAATGCTTCTAACAAGTTGTGCACTTCCTCCACTTCGCATTTGCACATCAACATCCAAGTTATTTTCTTCAAACCTGTTTTCCAGATAATCAAAAGGCAATGTTAAACTGCCTGCGTGCATCACAACAAGTTTTGTTCTGCTTTCACGAATAAAAAAATAGTAATAACTCGCACCCATCAACAATAATACAATCACTACTGCTATACATACGCCTATTTTTTTACTCATCCTATCACCTTTATGCTCAGAAAAACATAACGATTTGTGGATATAAAAAGTCATGGTCTAAAACAACTTTACTTCCACATTCTCGTCCTTTTCAATAAGGTCAACATTTTCAGGTATCTCAATGTATCCGTCAGCGTTTGCCATACTTGTTATCGCACCTGATTCCTTGAAAACAGGCACTGCTCTGTCTTTTTCTATTTTCACAGTGAGGAACTCTCTCCTACCAAGGGTTGAAACAACCCTTCTTGAAATCTTTGTTTTAATAATTTTTTCTTTTTTAACCTGCAACCTTGACATTTTCCTCACAGCAGGCAGCAGGAAAACATATGCATTCACAAGACAGGATGTAGGATACCCTGGCATTCCGAAAACAGGTTTATTCTTTATCATTCCGAACAACGTGGGTTTCCCTGGTTTTATCTGAACACCATGAAACAAAACATTTCCTAAACTTTGGATTACATCAAACAATACATCCCTTTCACCAACAGAGGAGCCGCCTGAGAGAACAATCATGTCATTGTTTACAGCAGATTTGACCGCATCCTTTATCTCATCAAATGTGTCCTCAACAATATCATGCTTTACCGCGCTTCCACCGTTACCGTTTATCACTGACATAAGCGTGTAAGAGTTTATGTCATAAACCTGCCCTTCTTTCAATTTTTCATCCAGGTTTGCGATTTCCTTTCCTGTTGGTATAACAGCAATTTTTGGTTTAGCATAAACATAAACCACTGGGATGCCTAATGCGGACAACATCCCAATCTTACTTGGATTCAGCATATCCCCTTTTCTCAAAACAATACTTCCTTTTTTTATATCCTCATTTCTCCCTGAAACATTCGCCTTGGGATAAACAGGCTTAAAAATTTTTATTTTATTCTTCTCTTTCTCAGTATCTTCAACCATCACAACAGCATCAGCGCCGGATGGGAGAGCTGCGCCTGTTGCAATCTGGATGCAGTCACCTTTATATATAGTTTTTTTTGTTGTTTCACCAGCATGGATTGTGTCTATCAGTTTCAGTGTTTTTGGAGTAAACTGCCCCGCCCCAAAAGTGTCATTTGCTTTTACAGCATACCCATCCATTGCTGCCCTGTCAAAACCAGGGACATCAAAACCTGCTTTCACATCAACTGCAAGAACCCTGTCCAAACAGTTTTCAATCCCTATTTTTTCCTTTCTGTTCAATAGTTTAACATTTTTATCAATAATCTTTTTTGCATCATCCAGTGATATCAAGGATTTCAGTGGTCTCATTTTTATCTCCCACCTTACTCATATTTAGATATTGATGTGATTGATGTGCTGGTTTTAAAGGTTAACGGTTAATCAAATAGTCAGAGATTAGTAAAGTCCTGTAAACCTTCGCCTCATCCCAATCAGAGAGAGTCGGCGTCGGAGTCTGTACCGACCAAATACTTCTTTTTTATTTTCATTTTATCTTTCTCCTCTGCATTTTATAATGAATCAAACTTCTTCAACATCCTTTCTAACCATATTACCCGTTTAACCCTTTATTTTTCATTCCCTCTTTGGATATCATTATTTCACAAATTTCTTTGTTCTTTTTCGCCTCTTTTAATTCTGGATTTAATTCTAATGCCCTCTCAAAACAAAATAAGGCATCATTTAGCTTTTTTAAATGCATCAAAGTCAACCCTTTATTATTCCAAAATCCTCCTATATGGGGTTGTTGCTTCAATTTTTTATTTACATGATTTAAAGCTTTTTCATATTCACCTTTACGAAGATGTTTCACATCAAGGTTTAACCATCTAAAGGAATATAATAGGGCTATACAATACGGGATCAAAAAAGAAATAATGAATGCAATAAAAGGATGAACAAATGAATTTAAAGGTGAAAATATAAAAATTAGGATAGTAACAATGACTACAATTACGATTATTTTTGGAGATGGTAAAATAGGATATTGCGCATACCGTTCTGCTTTTTTTTCTCGTTCATCCTCCTCAAAATTTTCTAAAATTAATTTTTTTGAGATGGGTTGTTCGAAATCCATGCCGCATCTTTTGCATTTCATCTTAAATGTAGAGTCTTCATCTGGTTTATATAAAATTCTTGCAGTAAATTCATAATTACAAAAAGGACATTTTGCATTTTCATCAAATAATTCGATGTATTGTTTTTTCCTTTTTATCAGAGCCATGTTTTTCTTCATTTCATCTTTCTCATTTGAGTTCTACCTGCCTTCATTCACCCTGGCAACAGCCCCCTCCAGCACATCAAGTCCTTCATCAAGCTGCTCATCAGTTATAACAAGTGGAAGTAGCATTCTTATGACATTATGATAAATGCCAGCGCCTGCTATCAGAAGACCATTTCTCATGCATTCCTTAATGATTTTTTTGGTTTCATCTGGTGCCGGCTCCTTTGTTTCCCTGTTTTTTACAAATTCTATTCCAATCATCGCGCCCATTCCCCTGACATCACCAACAATTTCATATTTATCTTTCATTTTCAGGAAACGTTTTCTGATTTTTCCCCCAATCTGCTCTGCTCTTTCCAGAAGTTTTTCATCCTCAATAATATTCAGGACCTCCAATGCAGCCCTGCAGGCAACAGGGTTACCAACAAATGTACCACCAATGGAATTGTTTGGTAAACTATCTATAATCTCTTTTTTTGCAATCACAGCAGAAAGAGGCAGTCCTGCAGCAATTGATTTACCAGCAGCAATAATATCTGGCTCTATTCCCCAGTTTTGGATGGCAAACATTTTTCCTGTTCTGCCCATCCCTGACTGAACCTCATCAGCAACAAAAAGAATACCGTATTTTTCTGAGAGTTTTTTCAGGTACTCAAGGAAACCATCTGACGGGACCCTGAAACCACCTTCACCCTGGATTGGCTCTATCACAAACGCTGCAACTTCTTTTGGGTCCACATAGCTGAGAAGATTTGATTCAAAATCCTCAATCTTTATGCTGGGATGATAAGGTACAGGATAAGGCATCCTGTAAATCTCAGGTGCGAAAGGACCGAAACCGCATTTGTAAGGCATGGCCTGATGCGTCATAGTCATTGTCAGAAGTGTTCTGCCATGGAATGCGCCCTCAAAAACAATTATTGCTTTTCTTTTCGTGTAACCCCTTGCAATTTTTACAGAGTTTTCTATTGCCTCAGCACCACAGTTGAAAAACGCAACCTTTTTCTCGCTTTTCCCAGGAACTAATTTTGCAAGTCTTGCTGCAAGTCCTACAAAAGGCTCATAGGGAACAGCAGTAAAATCCGTGTGTAGATATTTCTCAGCTTGATCCTTTACAGCAGATACAACCCTGGGATGTGCATGTCCAACGACTAAGCATCCCCATCCTCCTGTGAAATCAATAAAAACGTTTCCATCTACATCCCTAATCAGAGCGCCTTTCCCTGAGTCAATATAGCATGGGGAAAGAGAACCCAAAATGTTTGGGACATATTTCTTTCTTTTCTCATCTATTTTTTTTGATTTCGGCCCTGGAAGGGCTGTTTTAAGTGAAACAAACTTACCCATTTTTCTCACCCAAGAGGTATCGCATTGAGGAATAAAATAGTTTAGGGTCAACCCTGTTGATACAACCTCATTGATGTAAATTATACCAATATCTTAAAATGGAGTAATACCTGAAGAAATAAGAGTAATACTATGAAAATTCCTACTACAACTACCATGACACGCCATGCTTTCAACCCAAGAGGGAGTTCCTGCGGTAAAAGATGATAATACTCTATCATCCCTAAAGTATATACATAAATAGACATAGATAACAAAAACAGTATATAGAATATAGGATTATCATTCATATTTCCCACTTTCCTACCCCCTAAACTCTAGGAGGGTGGATAACTCATGGGTTTAAAGATATTTAATTGTTGTTGCGTACTTCGGTTTTGTAGTTATAACTTGGATATGAAAAAGTTCAGCGAATTTTTATATATGGCTACGACGATACCTTCTCGATGAACAGGGTAGGCATAAGAAGAGAGGATAAGAACATATGGGAGAGAAGAACTCCAATTATCCCTCAACATATCAAAGAACTTAAGGAAAAAGATATTGAGTTTTTTGTTCAGCCATCCAAAATAAGGGCATTCAGGGATGGGGAATATGTTGAAGCAGGTGCAAATATTCAAGATAGCCTTAATCAGTGTAATGTGATTTTTGCAGTAAAGGAAATTCCATTAGACTTTTTTGAAAAAGGCAAAACATATGTTTTTTTTTCACACACAACAAAAGGACAAAAACATAACATGCCTATGCTGAAGAAAATAATGGACCTCAAATGCCAGTTAATAGATTATGAAAAAATTGTGGATGAAAAGAACAGGAGATTGATATTTTTTGGTAGATATGCGGGTCTTGCAGGAATGATTGACACGTTATGGGCACTGGGCCAAAGATTAAATAAGGGGGGAATAGAAAACCCATTTGCTGAAATTAAACAAACATACGCATACAGCAGTCTTGAGGAAGCAAAAAAATCAATAAAAAAAATCAGTGGGGATATAAAGAAGAAAGGTCTTCCAGAATCTATAACACCACTGATATTTGGCATTGCAGGATACGGGAATGTTTCAAAAGGGGCGCAGGAAATAATTGATATTTTACCTGTGAAGGAAATCACACCAGAGCAGGTTGTTTCTCTGCGAGATAGGGATTACTCAGGAAAGCACATATACAAGGTAGTTTTCAAAGAAGAGGATATTGTTGATCCGTTATCAGGTGAATTTGAGTTACAGGATTACTACAGGCATCCTGAAAAATACAAGTCAAAATTTGATAAATACCTCAGAGATTTAACTATTTTAGTGAACGCAATATACTGGGACAAAATTTATCCGCGTCTTGTCACAAAAAAATATTTGAAAGAAAATTACGGTAAAATGCGTTTAATGGTTATCGGTGATATTGGCTGCGATATAAATGGTGCAATTGAATGCAATGTTAAAATCATGGAGCCTGATAACCCTGTTTTTGTTTATGAACCATTAACTGATAAAATAACAGATGGCTTCAAAGGAAAGGGGGTTGTCGTGCTTGCTGTGGACAATTTACCATGCGAACTGCCTAAAGAATCATCAGAAGATTTTTCTTCAGCACTTAAAAAATTCATACCAGAGATTGCGAAAACGGATTTCTCAGTAAATTTTGATGACTGCAATTTATCCCCGGAAATAAAAAACGCTGTTATTGTTTATCATGGTAAACTTACACCAGACTATCAATATCTTGAAAAATATTTGGAGGGAGAAAAATGAAAAAAGTGCTTGTTCTTGGTGCAGGTCTTGTAGCAAAACCGTTGGTGAGATATCTGCTTGACTCAGATTATAATGTAAAGGCTGCAAGCAGAACTGTGAGTAAAGCAGAAGCTTTGATTGAGAATCATCCCAACGGTTATGCTGAGAAATTGGATGTGAACGACAAATCCAGATTGAAAGATTTGATAGAAAATTCTGATATTGTTATCAGTCTTTTACCCTACGTCCATCATGTAACGGTTGCGGATATCTGCATTCAAAAGAAAAAGGATATGGTGACAACATCATACATCAGCGATAAAATGCAGGCATTAAACGAAAAAGCAGTAAAAGCAGGAGTAATCATTCTTAACGAGATAGGGCTTGATCCTGGCATAGACCATATGTCCGCAATGAAAATCATAGACATGGTTAAAAACAATGGTGGAAAAATTACAAGCTTCTGCTCATACTGTGGCGGGCTGCCCGCTCCTGAAGCGAACACGAATCCATTTGGGTACAAGTTTTCTTGGAGTCCGAAGGGTGTTGTACTTGCGGCAAAGAATAATGCAAAATATCTTAAAGATGGAAAAGAGGTTTTTGTTCCATCTGGGAATCTTTTTGATGACTGTTCGGTTATTAATGTACCATCTTTGGGTGATTTTGAAACTTATCCTAACAGGGATTCAATACCATACATTGAGAAGTACGGAATAAATGGAACAGAAACAATGTTCAGGGGGACGTTGAGAAACATTGGATGGTGTAAAACATGGAAAAAAATAGTGGAGCTTGGACTGCTGGATGAAAAAACAATGGACTTAGCAGGTCTTTCTTTCATAGGGTTTACTGTAAGACTAATAAATAAAAAGGATGCAAATAAGAAGGGGGTTGCTGAACACCTTAAAATCAATGAAAAATCGGATGTGATGAAAAAACTTGAATGGCTGGGGTTATTAGGTGATGAGAAATTACCAGTTACCCAGGGATCACCACTTGATGTTTTGGTCGCCCAGCTGCTCAAAAAGCTTCAGTACAAAAAAGGTGAAAGGGACATGGTTGTGTTGCACCATGAGTTCATAGCAGAGTTTAAAAAAGGAAAAGAAAAAATTAATTCCACACTAATAGACTTTGGTGTTCCAAACGGTGATTCATCAATGGCAAGAACTGTTGGTTTACCAGCAGCCATTGCCACAAAATTAATCTTGGAAGAAAAAATCAATGTTAAAGGTGTGCAGATACCAACAATCCCAGCAGTTTATGAACCAATATTGAATGAGCTGGAAAAACATGGGATAAAATTCAAGGAAGAAACAGAAAAAATATAGTTACTTCCTCCAGTCAACAATTTCTATGAAAGAGAAGTTTATTAGTTCTTCTGAGGAACTAAAAACAGGTCTTCCGTTTCCATCATTGCAGCTTTTACATTTTTTCATTCTTATCCCTCAATTACTTGGAATCAGAAATCCTCCACATTTTTTTATCGCATGTATGATAGTTGGCATACAATAAAAAAATAAAAGGGGGAGGAGTCATCGTAAAAAGCCCTTGGGTTTTGCTCCAAATCCCATGAATGCTGGCGTTGGATGTGGAGCAAAGACATCTGATGGTATCTGCTGCCCTGCAGGGTGTGTTGATGGTGCAACATTATCCAAAACCGAATCCGGACTGAAAATGTTTGGTGAATGAACACCAGTCATAATAGACATAACCTTTATTCTTCCATTGCAACTTTCATCCACCCTTGCACCCCAAATCACATTGGCATTTGGGTCAAGTTCCTTAGTAATGCCTTCGGTTACCCTGTTCATGTCTGCTAATGAAAACTCAGGACCTGCGGTTATATGCACAAGGGCACCATTCGCACCTTTGTAGTCAACATCAAGCAAAGGATAGTTCAACATGTTTTTGACTACAGTATCAGGGTCTGCATCTGCTTCACCGTAAAGCATCATTGATAATCCGCCATTGGTCATTATTGTTTTCACATCAGCATAATCCAGGTTTACCAGGGACGGCTGCGTTATGGTCTCAGTTATGCCCTTAACAACCTCAGACACAAGCTGGTCCATCACAGAAAACGCCTGCAAAAGCGGAAGGCGCGGTGCAAATTTTAGCAGGCGATCGTTTTCCAGAACAACAACGCTGTCCGCCCTTCTTCTCAACTTATCAATACCCTCCAGCGCCTGAGCATTCCTGCGCCGTTCAACTGCAAAAGGTATTGAGACAATCCCAACAACTATTGCACCCTCTTTTTTAGCAATCTCTGCTACTACAGGGGATGCACCTGTGCCTGTACCGCCTCCCATCCCTCCGAGTATGAACACAAGGTCAGCACCTTTTAGGTTTTCCTTAAGAACATCTCGCGCAATCTCTGCACATTGTTCCCCAACAACAGGATAACCACCTGCACCAAGTCCCTTAGTGAGTGACTTGCCTATCAATATTTTTTTGGCAGCATTTGTTATACTCAGATGCACTTGATCCGTGTTTATGGCAATGGTAGTAGCACCTTTAACACTCATTTCCTGCAATCTGTTTATGCTGTTGTTTCCTGCACCGCCAACACCAACCACCAAAATTTTTGGTTTTCCAAACTCATCATACTTTGAACATCTCTCAAATTTTCTTGCGTTTTCTACCAACGATTCCATTTTCATGCGCCTCCTTAGGCATCAGGCCGCTGTCTGGGACAGCGGCCGCTCATCCCATCCTCAGCATAGGTGTCTACTTCTTAACATATTCGCTGATTTTCGATTCTTCTTCTTCATGCAACATTCTTTTCTTCTCAACGTCTTCCATCGTTGTCCCTGTTTCTAGTATTCTGTCCAGTCTTTTGTCCACATATTCCTTTACTGCTACTCTGATGATCTCCTGGGCTGAAAGGAAATCACCGCACTCAACCAGGGTATTGAGTTTTCTTACATCCTCTTTTGGAATTTTCACATCTATACTTTCCCCGATTATGGGTGCGCTATGATTTCTTATGAACTCTTGTACAGCTGTTCTGACAACCTCAGATATCGAGTCAATGTTTTCCTGGGTAACAATTATACTAAGTGTGTCGATCTGGTCTCTTGTAAGCCGCACAGTTATTTTTTCTGTTTTTTGCACATCAACACCCGAGATTTTTTGCCAGACATTTATACAGAAATGTCTGTCAAATGTCTGACAAACAATAATCATGTCTTCTACCATATATAAAACTTTCTATTTTATTCTTTCATTGTATTTAAAAATTCCTATGAGATTGTCTATTTTGTTTCTATTGTATCTAACAGAATGTTTAAATCTGTTTTAAGTTGGGCTTTCGACTTTGAAAGTTTATTTCTAATTTCCTGAACGAGTTCATCACATGACATAAGTCTGCATGTTTCCAAAAAAGATTTTATCTCCTTACTATGAACAAGGTATGGCGCAACCCTTGCATACATCTTCTCAACATTAGACATACTATCAAAAACCATTATATATTCACAACAATATTAAAGGTTGCCCGGCTTAGCTCAGTTGGTTAGTTCAGAGGAAAACTTTGTTTTCCTATTCTCTCCAGTTTTCTTTCGGAAAACTGCCGATTCACAGGAATTAAAAGATTCCTGCTCGCTCCAAAAATGCTATGCGACGGAAAATCGCAAAGCGGTTTTCCTAGCATCGTACGGAAAAATTTTGATTTTTCCGTAGAACGCAAATTTGTCGCAGCGGGGGACTAATCATCAAATCCCGGCTTAGCTCAGTTGGTTAGAGCGGGGGACTGTAGTTGGATACCCACAACGTGGGAACCCCTGCCGATATCCTCAGGTCGCCTGTTCAAATCAGGCAGCCGGGACCATGCGACGGAAAAATGCTTTGCATTTTTCCTAGCGTGCTACGGAATTCCAACAGGAATTCCTGGCATTCCAAGTCATCATGTGGTTTATTGGTCATCTGGCATTTGCATATATTCTACTAAAATGCATAACGTTAGGAAAGACAAGGTTCACATCAAAGTTTTTATTCCTGTTATTCTTGTTTTCTAATTTGATAGACTTTCTACATTTTCCAGTTTTAAGATTTTATATCCATAATCTTCCGGGTAGTTTCTTGATTACAATTATATGTTTATGGATATTGCACAAAAAGTTAAAATTACATCAGAATGAAATGATATTATTATTTCTAGCGAGCACATCACATATCATAGCGGATATCTTATTTGGCACATTCTTTGTTTTGTTTCCATTAAACACGAATGCTTACTCGGTTTTTCCATGGAATATTACGGAAAACGCTGAAAACGTTTTCCTAATATTTCAGGAAAAACCTCTGGTTTTTCCGTGAAATGGTATTGAGGACATGACTGCAGAATTTTTCTTGGGAGAAATTTTTTTAATACAATTATTTTTATCCGGGGAAGCAAAGGCGTTTGCCACATACAATTTCAAACATTTTTACGCAATCGGGTTGATGATTTTTTATGTCTTCTGCCTACTCCAAACCATGTTGTATATTTACATGAATGTCATATCCACTTGCTATTGGTATGCATTCCCCATGTTGCTACTAATGATTTTGTTTATCTGTTATCTTTCAAAAATAGTATTAAGCAGAATCAGAGGGGGGGATATTTCCTTCAAGCTTCCTTAAATATTCTGCAGGTACATCCTTTGTAAGATAAACTGTTTTCCCAGCCTGCATGATAATTAAACCTTTTTCTATAGCCTTTTTTGCATCAATCTCAACAATCACAGGATTCTCAGCCCTGTGCGAACCTGCTGTTCTTGCATCATCTATTGTTTTGCTCAGATGAACCATTTTCCTATCCACAGGTTTTAATCCTGTTTCCAGAATAATGTCAACCTCCTCATTAGTTGTAGGATAATACAGTTTTTCTGGAATATTTTCAGTGGGAAGATCTAAAGCAACATCTACGGAGTGCCCATACGTTGCCCTCAGCTCATTGCCTGTTATCTGATACCTTCCCTTTGGGTCTGTGGCAACAACAGCCTCTACATGGTGGGGTCTGAGCCATCTAAACCTGTTGCTTCTTGCCCTCACAGCATCTATAAATGAATAAAGATTCACCCATCCATGCTCATCCATTTTTAGATTAAATTTTTCAGGGAAATGACGTAGCGCACCCGCCATAATCTTTCCAAGGCGTTCAAGCTCATCATCATTCATCAGAAACCTGCTTTCCTCACTGCATGTCTGGCATTTCTCACCCCTAAAGTACCCGTGCTCTTTACATTCCATCAGCATATTATCACTGTTTCCTGTATGGACAAAGTTTATTATAACACTTTCCCATTCAAAGTATGTGAATCTGAAACAGATTGCGGGTGAGAAAGCAGTAGAATATATGAAGGATGGGATGGTTGTTGGACTTGGAACTGGAAGCACGGTTTTTTATGCTATCAAAAAAATTAGTGAGGGGGTTAAAAACGGTTTAGATATTATCGGAATTCCTACATCGGTAGAGACAGAAAAACTTGCAAAACAGATTGGTATTCAATTATCAACGTTAGAGGAACATCCTGTGATTGATGTAACAATAGACGGCGCAGACGAAATAGACAAAAAACTGAATCTGATTAAGGGAATGGGAGGCGCGCTGCTGAGGGAAAAAATTGTCGCATCTGCCTCTAAAAAAGAGATTATTATTGCAGATGATTCAAAACTTGTGGACATGCTTGGAACAAAATCACCTTTGCCTGTTGAAATTGCAAGATTTGGCTGGTCTTATGCCGCCAAAAAAATTTCAGAGCTTGGATGCAATGTAGGACTCAGGAAGAAAAACGGAGAAGTTTTCATAACAGATAATGGGAACTATATTCTGGACTGCAAATTCCATCAGATAGATAAACCAAAGGAAATGGAGCAGAAAATAAACCTCATCCCTGGTGTTTTGGAAAACGGGCTGTTTATAGGACTGGCGGATGTTGCGGTGGTGGCAGGAGAGGATGGAGTAAGAATTATTGAGGGATAATGAAACTTCGGACTGAATCAAATAGCATCTAAATTGGCATGTGGGCGATTTAAATGTTTTGAAACTATGAAGGTATGTACGATTTAAACCGTAACTCTGCTCGTTTTACGTAATAGGTAGGTTCAACCTTTCCATTATCTCTCTTGTTTTCTTTGGTATTTCAGAAACTACCCATTGACCCCCTATCTTTAGCTTATAGACACGTGAGAAATGGG
>Ga0210056_1002649_pt1 | contig 15014 bp, 19 predicted proteins | sample CryGeyCG2014_080_2_FD_183965 | JGI IMG/M metagenome (GOLD analysis project Ga0210056, IMG submission 183965) | Groundwater microbial communities from aquifer - Crystal Geyser CG07_land_8/20/14_0.80 (SPAdes) (version 2) | ecosystem: Environmental > Aquatic > Deep subsurface > Groundwater | place... | reverse complement strand
CTTCAGACTGCGGAATAATATGATCAACTGTATTGGCTTTTCTACCACAATAAGCACACATATAATTATCAAGTTGTAGTATTTTTATTCTTATGGCCGTCCAATTATCAGGGCTCCCACCTCCCTTTTCTCGAAATTTAGCCTGTCTTTGTCTATTCCCTATTTTTTCAAACTCATCCCGAATCATACGCTTACTACGTATAGTGACCGAACCATCAATTTCTTCCTGACCGTCAGCTATTTTTTGTGCCATTAAATAATCAAGGATTTCATAAGTTCTTTTTTTGTTTGTTCTTAATATCCATGACCAACGCTTAATAGTTAAGGTTAGTGTTCCTTTTTGTGGCGCCCACCACAATCTACAACAAATCCTGATCCAGGCGCCCTCTATTTCGAGGGGATGATCATCCATATCCCGTGTCCAGTCGCCAGGGAAAAAAAGGAAACAAGGATTTTTACCGATTTTAATCACCCCTCTTAAAGCAGTTTTCCTTGTAGTTTAAATCAACAAATCTTTTGGATCAAAATCTAAAACTTTGGCAATTTTGACCAAGGTGTTTAGCTTTGTTGACCCAGCTCGTAGAAAAAAAGAATACGTTGCTCTGGTAATGCCAATTCTTCTGGCCAGTTCCATGGCCGTTAGGCCCTGTCTTTTTCGTTCTTTTTCTATTTTCTCGACGTTGATTTTCATGGTGATGCCTCATGGAGGACATTCATAATATAGTGATCCAATATCCGGCAACCTTCATCTTTTGCCATGCACAAACAGCAAACGTTGCATTTGTCGTGCGCCTTACAGTATTCAATCCCCTTTTTATAAATTCTACAATATCAGCCGTTTTTGCAATTCCAACAGACAAAAGCGGCCCCTTCCATGTTTTTACCTTTCTGGGCAAGAAGGCTCTGTCCGTGAGGGCAGAGATGAATTGCCCTTGATTTTTTCTACGTAAATAGTTCTTGACATTTAAACCGTGATGTCAATGCTGCAACAAATATCTTAGCCCTGGGAATGCAGGGATTAGCCTTGGCTTAGAAGCCCCTTCCGTTAGGGAGGGGAGCATTCACGAGGGTTCGTTTCTATCCCACGGACGCATAGATGTCCAGGGAATGCTTTTTATTGAGATGCGCAAAATACTAGAAAGCACTTGCGCATTCGATATTAAAGGATGCCTTTTTCCTTGCTTCCACAACGTTATGGTGCTTTGTTTAAAGCCTGCGGCTACAAGCTTTCGGCGGATTTTTTTATTGCCCAAAAGTTCTTGAAATTTATTCATAGATTTATTATAGGTGATTTTACAGGATTGTCAAGGAAAAATTTAGAGGATGTTAGGGAATGAAAATTATTTTCACCTTGTGTGAAAAAAACACTTGACAAGCCGAAAAACAAAGAGTAATCTATAACCAAGCCCGAAAAGCACAGGGAGACTAACCATGAAAAGATGCACCCAGTGTGGAGAAACAAAGATATTGTCTGCATTTTCTAAAACTCGGAGACGCAAGGATGGCTTACATTCATATTGTAAAACATGCGGGGAAAAATGTGATAGATTGTGGTATGTGAAAAACAAGGAACGCGCCAAAGAAAATGCTAAAAGATGGCAAATGGATAATCCCGAGAAACATAGAATTATTAGAAAAAATGCACGCATAAAGAGAAAAAATAATCCAAGAGGGAAATTAAATATAAATATGTCAAGGGGGATATGGGAATCTCTAAAAGGGTCAAAAGCTGGTCGTCATTGGGAAGTTCTTGTTGGATATACTTTAAATAAATTAAAGCAACATCTTGAAAGGCAATTTAAGCAGGGCATGACTTGGGAAAATTATGGTAAATATGGATGGCATATTGATCATATAATCCCCATAGCTGCTTTCAATTTTGAGAAGCCTGAGGATATTGACTTCCGTAAATGTTGGGCGTTAAAAAATCTTCGGCCATTGGAAGCAAAGGAAAACCTTAAAAAACAAGCAAAAATAGATAAACCGTTTCAACCATCGTTTATATATTCCCCAAGACCTTTGCCATTAAATACGGAAAGCAATAACTCGAATGTTTGATGCATAAAGCATCGGTACGACGGAGTGAAGGCAAGTAGGTAGGCAAAGCGGGTAACCAGCATGTCGGGAGCCTTATAGGGGCGCCGTGACGGGCAATGTAGGAGGTGCCCATGACACACCTATGCGTAGGCATGGGCAGTAAGGCATTTTTGACCAAAATCAACCAGATGAAAGGAGGAACAACAAAACATGTGCACAGAAATAAGGAACATAATTAAGAACTATGTAAAGCAGGCAGATGATTGTTTTGAGACATTGGGATGCCTGAAGGCAACATTGTCTTCTGTCGTCCGTGAAATCCGGCAACAGGAAAAAGAGGAGAATAAAAATGGAAATCAATCCCACACAGGATGATGATCGAAGGCGGCCATTTGCATTTGAGATTGACCCGGAACACATGCTTGAGGAATGCAGGAGAGTGACATATCGGGAACGGGGTGAGATGGAAAATGGCATTGAAATCAAGGAGATAAAATGAAAAAATTATGTCCAACTTGTAGGGGGAAAGGGCGCATCCCCGATCCAAAATGTATTGGTTCGGTGGGTTATTCTGGCCCTAACGGAGAAACGGTTCCATATGTCTGTTGCCAAACCTGTGGTGGTTTTGGCTGGATTGAGTCCAAAAGATAGCATATGGGGGAGGAGAAACTATGATTGAGGGCATTTACCCAAACATATCTCACAGCGAATATCACGCTATTGAGGCAGTCAATAATTCGTATTTATCGCGGCTAAATCGATGTCCAAAAGCGGCCCGGATAGCACAGGAAGAAACGCCAGCGATGATATTTGGGAGCGCTTTCCATTCGCTACTACTTGAAGGCCAGGAAGCATTTGGAAAACGATTTGCGGTGGCGCCGAAGATTGATAAGCGGACAAAACAAGGGAACGAAGATTGGTTGCTTTTTGCTGAGCAGAATGTGGGAAAGTCCATTATCACAAAAGATGATTACGATAAAATGTGTGAAATGGCCTCCGCCATTGGCTTTCATCCCTTTGCGGCGAAAGTATTATGCGAGGGTCGGTCTGAAATGTCGGTATTCTGGGTTGATAAGGGAACAGGGCTTTATTGTAAATGCCGCCCTGACCGGATACCAGACGGGGATCACGGGGTTATTGTAGATGTCAAGACAACCACCAGCGCCAAGAAACATGATTTTACCAATACCGTCGCCCGATATGGCTATCATCGGCAGGCAGCCATATACATTGACGGTCTTAACGCCGTATCCAACACCACGGTGGATGCCATTATTTTTGTGGCGGTAGAAAAGAATCCCCCTTATATGGTAGGGTGCTTTGCGCTATCTGATATTGACATTGACGTTGGCCGTGTCCGTTACCGAGAATTGATAGAAAAGGAAAAGGAATTCCGCGAGAAAGATTTTTGGCCTCATTATGAGGATTCCGGACTGATCGAAATGAATTTGCCGAATTGGGCATAAGGAGGAGAACATGACCAATTATGAAACTATTATTTATGATAAAAAAATAAGAGATCGCTTCTTAGAGATCGTGGATGAGAAGACTTATCATCGAGAAATCATCTTTGCTAAGCAAGCCTTTGACAACAGCGATGTCTTGCAAAAATGTACCGTCGAAAGCATAAGAAACGCTCTAGTGAACATAGCCCTAACTGGAGCGAGCCTCAATCCGGTATTGCAACAGGCATTTCTTATCCCGCGAAAGGGGAAATGTTGTCTGGATTTTTCTTACAGAGGTCTCATCAAAATTGCCACAGATAGTGGCGGCGTTTTGGACATAGATGCAACCGTAGTCTATGAAAATGATTTAAGGTTTTACTATGAGATGGGGCTAAAGCCGATTTTGAAGCATGTCCCTGTCCTATCAGACCAGGGCAAACCAACGCACGTTTATGCCATTGCTATTCTTGCATCCGGCATTAAAAAATTCATTGTTCTAAATAAAGAGGAAATCGAAAAAGTAAAGAAAAACTCTCTCGCCTTTTCCAAGGGAGCCAACACTCCCTGGAAGGGTGATTTTGAACCGGAAATGTGGCGCAAGACGGCCGTGAAAAAGCTTTACAAATTACTTCCACAGTCGGAACGCATGAGTACCGCCGTTTCCGTGCTGAACGAACATGAGGGCATAGATTTCAATTCTCAGGAAAAAGCAAAGAAAGTTATGAAGCGTTTCGATTTCCAAAAACAGGAAAGCATTGAAGAAGAAATGGTAAGCTGTCCTAAAAACGATCCCGATAATCCGACACAAATACTTCGCACGGAATGTGAAACTTGCGACAGTAAAACAGACAAGGATGGCAATAAATGTCCAGCGAGATAACGGTAGAAATAATCAACGTTGGGGCGCTTGTGATTGACGACATAAGATCATTACTCGATCAGTATACAAAATGGTTAAGAGATAAAACCTCCCTTAGGCAAATAAGCGACTGGATCGAAATATCGACACCGTACCTTGACCGGCACAACGACTGTCTGCAAATCTATGCCAAGAGGCAAAATGGCGGCTATCTCCTTACGGATGATGGATACATCATCGAAGACTTGCAGCAATCCGGCTGTAATCTCGACACCGGCAAAAGGCAAGCGCTCCTCATGACGTTGAACGGTTTTGGCGTTAGATTGAATGATGGACGTCTTGAGATACAGGCGTCGCCGGATAATTTTGCCGTGCGCAAACATAACCTTGTTCAGGCAATGCTGGCGGTAAATGATTTATTTAATCGGATTCAAAGCGCCTAATGAAGTCGCCGCTTCTTGCGTTGCGCTTCACGGTTGAATGTAGGTCTTTAACAAAAGCATGAAATTGTACTACTTAAAATGGGACATTCCGAAATTTGAAGAGGATAGAGGTCGGGGATGAACCAGATACAGCTTGATTATAAGGCTATGCTCAAAGACCATAAAATTGAAATTGCTCGGTTAGACGCCATTCTTGTTGAGAAGGAAAAGGAGATTGCTGAGCTTTCAAAGGCTAATAAGATTTTACTTTCCAGGGTCTGTGCAGCGGTAGCTGATATTAAACAGGTGAATGCTCTACCGGCTATAAGCCGGTAGCTTCAAGGGATAAGGACTGAAGCCCTTCCCCGGAGACTGCATTCCCAGTCTCAAGATATTTAAGGAGGTGTCAAAATGCCAAAATTTAGAAAAAAGTCGGTAATAATTGAAGCAGAACAATGGTTTGAGGTTACATATGATCGTGAAGCGGGACATGGTATTGAACCCGAAGATATGCCTATTTACCATCTCGGAGTCGGATACTTTCGCCATCCTGAGGTATCGGGAGAACGGCTGTGTTCTGAATGTGGAAAATCGTTTCATATCCACGGGTACATTGATACCCTGGAGGATGGACACAAGATATGCCCAGGTGACTGGATAATTACAGAGGTGAGAGGGGAGCGATACCCAATAAAAAATGATATTTTTTTGGAAACCTATACTTTGGTCGAATTATAAAATAGCGGCGTAAAACCGCCTCCTTCAGGGGGCGGATATAAGCCGTAAAATACCATTTGACTTTTGAGTTCCACAATAATAAGGTGAATACGGTTCTTTGATAACGGTATGAGGTTTCACGATTCTCAAGCCCATTTCGTGTGTAAAATCGTTTAATGGCCGCCAGTTGCGTTTCAAAGTAAGCAGCTCAAAGAGGGTAACAACCTTTTGAGCTATCAATCGCAATGGTTCAAAAAGAAAACTTTGAAAAACACGATGCCAGGGCCATGTCATCATCGGTGCAAATCCGAAAGAAGCCGTCTGCTTTAGCTGACGGAGTGGTCACAGGGAATCCCCTACTTTTCGCTTATGATAGCATGAAAAGCCAAAAAAAACAACACCCAAATACATAGGCCGCCTGACATACCAGGGCTTCCCCCTGCATTCCATAGCCTCAAGAAATGCCTCATTTGCCGTCTTAAAGGCCACTTCGGGAATGCTATCAGACCTATAAAGGTAATCATGGATTACGGCCTCGTGATGCGCTCTGTCGCCATAAAGCATATAAGCGATAGGAACGCGCGGGACTGACGCCCCATCACTTTGAAAGCCTCTTGGCACGGAAACCTTAAAGCCCCCCAAAATATCACTTTGGTAGATTAACGGTTCAACCAACTCAAATACAGAATCCGTCAACTGATTGATTATAAGATCTGTAAGAAATTTTGCCATATTCACGCCTTGAACAGCCTGATCCGGTTTTCTACTAGTTTACAATCAAGGGGAAACCGGTGGAACATGCCGGGTTTCGGGCGCGCGACCCTATCCCCTCATTTTTTCTCTAATTTCTCTATTGCCTCCACAAAGCGGTAGAAAGCCTCCAGCAATACCAACTTTCTTTTGTCATGAGTTTGCATTCAATATTACCTACTTACGTGTATCTGTCCTCAATAAAAAGCACAGCCTCCTGGTCATCTCCCATTTTTTTCATAAAAGAAGAGAAAGATATCCCACTATTCAAGACAGCTCGATTTCCTTTCAATTTTCCTACTGTGCTACCCAATAGAATACACATCCGGGTATCAGCCTCTACATTTCCTGCATGAAAGAGAACTGCCGTGTGACCAAGAACGATAATCTCAAAAGTATCCTTCCATTTAGTTCCATGGAATCTCCGAACGGTATAAACACCCTGTTTTATCTGAGGCTTCTTTGGATCAGCGGCATCAGGTTCCAAGGTGAAAGAATGAATCTCACCGTCTATGAGGAGCGCTCCAACCGCCCCCTGGGAGCTATGTTCAAGTCTTATTAGCTTGAGTCTTTTCATATGCCGCTTACCTCCCTATTCCAAACAGATTTTTCCCTACAATAGCTATAATTCCTCCGATAATACCTCCACCAAAGCTGGCAACAGTATTAATCTTTTTCCTATTCTCAAGCTTCTTGAATCTCTGGCTTCCTGTCTCGAATCGTCTGTCCATTCTCTCAATTGTTTTCTTAAGAAATTCCTGCATTTCAAGTTGTGTTTCATAAAGGACTCCGAGGCCGAGAGACATATCTCCATCTATCAGTTTATCAAAATCTGCCCTTTTTACTTTAACTCCATCAGGCATTCACTTTGTCTCCCGTAGATAAGGATTAGTTTCACTTTCTTCCCTTTTCAATTTTCGGGGAAGTGTTAAAAATATCCGTGCTTCTTCCGTAAGTTGCCTTTGCTGTGCAGATTGTTGCAATCCCCTGATAAAATTACTCATTTCTTCCGAATCTTGTATATTTTTAAGCTCTACAAGTTCTTTAAAAAGCCTCGCGGCCTCTTCTTTGTTTCTGGAATTAAAAAATTTATCTTTGAGAACGGCTTCTTTTTGCAGTAACAATCTTCTTTGTTGGTTCATGTATCTTGCACTATCAGAAGCTCTTGACTGGCTAACAGATCTTGCCCCCATAAAATTGATAACACCCTCTATTTCGTCTCCCTTGTAAATAGTTTTTGAACCCTCGGTTATTTTGCCTTCGGACAAAATTTGCATACCCTTATAAACATTATAGGCCACTGGGGCAAGCTGTCTTATATAGCCGTTTATTTCTTCATCTGTCCATCCATTATTCTGAAGCCCCTTTATGATCATTTCGCCAGTTTTGTATATATCTTTTGGCAAAGGGCCCATCCAATCTTTTAGCGAAGAAGGGATTTGCCATGATGCGGGAGCAGATATGTCTATTCCTACCAATCCAAAAACTCCTCTATGTAAATGAGGAGCTTTTCTGTTTAGTTTTTCCGCTAATTCATCAATGCCTACGCCAATAAGACCAACGCCAATTATAGATTTGATAGTCAGCAAGGCCCCTCTTGTTCCTGCTATGGCAACCATGCCTGGGATGTAACCCGCCCATTGTGCGGGAGTTAATTGAGACATAAACCGTATTTCATTTGTTAGATATTGTTTGAATTGATAACTTGCTTGAACGGCCGGCCCTCTGACAAGTACAGGCTTTGCAGCTGTGTTGTATAAACCTTGAGTTAGCCTTGTAGAATCAATGGCATATATCCAAGCAGCATCTTTATCCCCTTTAAACTTCTTTAATCCTGCCGCATAACCAGCAGCCAGCCCCTCCGACCTATTTTTAATTTCCGCTCTTTGATACCTTCCCAATGGTCTCCACCATGAAATTTCTTTGGGAGCAACACCCAACAAACCTTCCCCCGCAAATAATTGTTCCATGCCTGCAAGATGGCCTTCTTTTTCAATTCTTCCCATTAAGTCAGGGTCTTTTATGCTGAGAAGTCTTTTACCTTCAATATAATTTTTAACGCCTTCCTGGAGTATTATGTGGCCGACGCCGCCTATTCGGTTGATTGCTGTTTTAGCGGGAGCATAACCAAGTTTCAATTTTGATTCCCAGCCAACTCCCTTCGCGACCATTCTCGATACGGCAAAAGATTTTGCTCCCAACTTAGTCCCTATCGTTTCATCAAACAACCTGTCTATGACATTGTATCTGCCAGACATATTATCAGCCTGCATTTTAATATATGACTTTGCATTTGGCATGTTGGCTGGTAGGGAATCTGCAAAGGCATAAGAAGCCTTTTTTGCATCTTCAAGACCAAGTTTTCTGCCCACACTGAAGATATAAGACATCATCGCCCTGAATGGGTCAGTTTCTTCACCTCGTAAGGATGTTTCCCTCTTGAGAAAATGTCCTGAATATTTCGTGCCCTTTTGGAAAGATGCTATACCAGACATATCAACTCTTACTTTAGGAATATCGGCAGCGCCAGAGCTGACAATTTCTTCTTTAATAACTTTTTCTGTTCTATTTACTAACCAGAAAAACTCTTTTCGGGATAAACGGGTTCCAAGATATTCAAGGGGATTGACTAAATCGGGGTTCAAGGTTTTTCTTACCGTCAACAAGTCATAAAAATCATTTACAAACATAAATGTCTGATCAGTGGTTTCGGGATGAGATTCGATAAACTCCTCAAAGTTGGCTTTGGCTTGCTTGGCAGTTTGGCCAGAAGCAATGATACCGCCATTTTTATCTAAGTATTTGTATTTACCTTTGAAAATATGGGGGAAGTAATCCTGGATTCCCCATGATTCCATTTTTTCAAATTGAATAAAGGCTTCGTCAACTGCCCTTACCGTGCCCGCTCTTACATATTTAGGTTTATCGCCAACTTTTCCGTTTTGTACCCAATCGAGGTATTCTTTCTGTTTGGGAAATAAAGAATCAGCAAAGTCATCTTTCATCTTCTGGATTATTTCACCTTTAATGTCCCCCAAAACGCCTTTAACCTCGGTAACAAATTCCGTAAGCTGTGCCGGAACCGGTTTTTTACCTTCAACCATTAAATCTATATCTCTTAAATCAGTTCCCTTTCTGCCAAAAACGTTCTGCCACAATGATGGGCTTTCAACCTTATCAAATGCTTGAGAAACTCTGTCCGAATACCTATGAATCCAATGGTTAGCATTCTGCTCGGCTTTTATGTTGGTTTTTATGACGGGAGCGATGACAGGATGTCTGTCTGCGACATGAAGCGCGCCCAATCCACGTTCTAGTAATGCAACGTCTTTTGTCCCCGGTACAACAACTTTTGGTTTTACTTCAACACCATCGATTCTGATGGCGCCCTCTTCACCCAATCCTTCTTTATATTCCTGAGTAAACTGAGAGATAGTTTTCTCTGCCTCCGGCATCTCAGCTTGTTCTGCCTTTCTACCAGCTTCAAAAGAAGCTCCCTTTGATATAATTTGGTGACTACCATCTGGTTTTATAATGATATGCTGAATACCAAAAGGTGGAGGATTTTTATCTATTAACATCCCTTCAGCCGTTGGGAACACATATAAATCATGGTCAGATTTTAATTTTTTTGCAGCTCTAACAGCATCAGCAACGCTACCCTTATGGTAGGTAACTCTACTTGGTTTTTTTATTGACTCAAGCAGTTGTTTAGCTTTTACTGCATCTCTAAGTTCCTGTTCTCTTTTAACCCGTGATATACGGACAAGTGGGTTTCCCATCCGATCAGCGTCAAAAGCCATGCCGCGTTTTACTAATTCTCGTTGTTCTGTTGGTGTAAGTTTATAATCTTTGATAGGGATAGCTGAAAATTCATCTTTTTTCAATAATTCGCGGGCATCAGTCTCTATTTTGTTTATAAGTTCAGTCCTAATTTGAGGCGGTAATTTTACTTCCCCCTTCGCTTCTGCCTTCAGTTCATCTTTTGGAAGTATCAAAGGCGCCGGAACATCCCGTGGCATTTCTGAAACTGCCTTCGGTTGTTCAAGTGGAGGCGACCCACTTTTAGTCCATGCCTTAATTCTTTCAGCTCCTGCCTTTATTTCAGCCAATTTAACAGGTGACTTCGCTGCATTTTTGATCGTTTCGGGAATCTTACCGAGAAAATATGCTTCAAGAATGGAAGATACAACTGGATCAAGATAAGGAATTTTAGTAAGCGATTCCCAACCTCCACCAGCCATAGAAGCTGCTTTATGAAGATATTTAAACGGAAGTCCAATCAGTTCAAGAGATTTCATGGCTTCGGGAGACTTGATAATAGCCATAGGAATACGAGACTGAAATTCTTCTATTGACTTAGTTCCGGTTTGTAATGCTATATCTGTTGCTTCACCCCAGGATTTTCCCTGCGCCTTCGCTTTGCTGCCGGCATAAAGTCCTTCATAAAGTCCTTTCACCCCTGATGCCGGAAGCGTTCCTATTACACTAGCAACAGAACCAGCAACTGCACCCACGTCTTTAATGGATTGCCATAATGATTTATCATGACCAATGGAAGGTTCATCAAATACCACTTGATGAAATGGCACTATATGGCCAGTGGAAGGTTTATCAAATACCACTTGATGAAATGGCACTATATGGCCAGTGGAAGGTTTATCAAATTTAATTTCGCTAAAATTAACGTAAGGCATTATTCAATCCAGGCTCTGTCTGTCCCTAATTTGTGATATACTTTCTTGCCGCCTTCATATTTTCCTGTATCAACAAATCCTGGCGGAGGCTTTTGTCTTGTTTTTTGCGATTTATGATTCGCCCGAAATCCCTCTGATGTATAAGGCATATATTCGGCTTTTGTCGCATTTAAGGTAGCAATAGCCGTGTTCACAGATTCTTCATCAACTTGACCAAGTAACCCCCCAAGTTTCGGATCAACCGTTGCCATAAATGCGTCAATAGAAGAACCCTTTTTGAGTCTGGCAATAGCAGCATCTATCTGTGCTATTTTGGATGCAGCGGCCAAGGGTTTGATTTCCGGTTTTTCCGGTTTCAGCGGTTTTTCATAGGGAGCATAATTACCTGATTGAATTTTGGCTATTTCTTCAGGTTTGTTGGCGTCTAAATATTCAATCTTACCTGTTTTTTTATTTTTATATGGCGTTATTTGTGGCGCGAATCCTTTTTTGAAAACCTTTGTTCCTAACACGTCAGGAACCCGTATTGGTTCTCCTCCAGATCCCACGCCAGTTATAAGGGAAGGCATCCCTGCTTTTTCTGCTTCCCTGGAAGCTTTCGTCATTGCTATGGCACGCTTAACCCCCTCCATATATGCAGGTTCATTCCGCGCATTTGTTTCTGCAAGCGTATTTAGGTCTTCATTCGACACACTCAACCCTACACGCCCATATTGAGAAGGTTCCCAACCCCTTCCCATATGACTTAAAAAAATGTTCGCAACGGCGCTGGCATCTTTTTCGTCTTCTTTAATTCCTTTTTTTTCGATATATTCTATATGCGCTTTTGCGGCCTTATAAGCATTATTATCTGTTCCTACCATGGCTCCAAACTTATTGAGAGCAGTCATTGCCTTATCAAGGGCATTAGGCGCACCAGAATTGCTTAATACATTCGATATATCTTGAAGGAACCCTTGAGTTGCTTTTTTCTGGGAGACATCAGCGCTTAAATATGCCTGCCCTATAATTTTAGAAGTAGGATTCTTGAAAATTATACCATCAAAATAAGACTGCAACGCTTCAGGGTTAGTAGATTTATCTACAACCTTAAATAAGTTTCCTAATGTTGTGTTGTCTATAGACGTGTTTCGGACTTCTTCGAGAAGAGTCAATTCTTTGCTTTCTCTTTCTGCTTCCTTGCGAAGAAGACCGAACCTCATCCCTGTTTCTACTCCGCTTGCCAACCCGCTTGCAAAAGACCCTAAACCAGCCATTATAACCTCCTTCTATCCATATCAAGCCTTTACAGGTTTAGCAGGTTTAGTTAGGTATCCTAATCCCAACATCCCCGTAAGAGAGCCTAAGCCGCCATATAGGCCCGCCTGTTCTTGCGCCTCTGCCTGTGCCGTTGCTATTCTTGCTTGCAACTCCATGCCTCTTTGATATTGATAAGGCTGCATCGCCTGACCATAAGCGCCAAAAGTAGGAAAGAGTCTTTGCCCAAAACCTGTATATCCTGCTCGTTGTGCTTCTTCTTCAGCTGTTCGATATCCCATTTGCGATAATACCAACCCTGTCCCACCCGCTATCTCTCCACGTCTTGCTTCTTCCCTGAGAAGCCCCGATCTTTTCTGAAATTCACTTAAGGCTTGTATTCCTGGCGTGGTAGTTTCCCATCCAGTCCCAAGACTTCTCGATAAACCTTCCCGCAATGTCTTTTCCTGGCTTGCTATATCTGCTTCAAGCGCGGGAGAAACGGGCAATTCTCCTTTCAAGGCCGCAATTTGTCTCTGTTGTGTTAATGTAAGAGCCTCCTGAGAAAGCCGTTCAGTCGGAGTCATCCTGGCTAACCTTTCTTCCTCTGTCATGCGTCTGTAACTTGCGCCTTCTTCTACCAATCCCATAGTTTCAAGAACAAACGGCTTTAACATCTCCGTTTCGACTCGAGTCTGCTGGAGTATACTTAACTGTTCCCGCATCAAACTAAGTTCTTCTTTAGACGGCTTCGGCGCTTTTACTGTCGTACCTCCTTTACATAAAGCAACAGACCCCTCATAATCATAACTATCGGAGCAGGTTTCAATATACCGATGCCTTTGTTCATCCCACTCAAAAACGATCCAGCTATAGATTTTCATTTCACCTCCACCAAGTACCAGGCCGTATCGTTTTTATAAGCATACGGCTTTGTTTTCCAATAAAACTCAATAATTTTCTTTATTCTTTCTTTTTTCGCATGAACTATAGCCTTTTTAAATCCGTTTATCTTTATAACCCCTGTAAAAGCTCGTGTCAATTCCCTCGCCAATTCAAGACTTCTATATTCTCTTTTAGTGCAGAAATACTCAAGGGAAGGGAACCCCCATTCATTCTTGACAGAGAAGAAGCCTTTAACCGTTCCGTCATCATCCAATATAAAGGTATCATAGCTTTCGTATCCCTTTTGAGGCAACTCAGACGCTAAAAGACCTTCCGTCAGAAGCATTTCATCTAAAATCTCTCTATCATTATAGATATATCGTCTAAGCATTCACATTTTGCCTTCTTTGGTTAATTCCTTGATTGCCTGCTTCCTAAGAATCTCATTCATCTTTTGACTTATAAGCCGTTCTTTAGGGTCTGGCTTCATTGCTTCTTTTATAGCATTGATTTCTGCTTCACTTTTTCGCACAATCTTACCCTTGACAATCCTGTATTCTATATCATTCGCAGCGCCTTCCATTACAAACTCATCCGTCCCAGCCTGAAGTTGAACCATATCTTGGGGACAAATGCCCGTTTTCAGTATATTGCCATCTTTGTCGTGGATGATGTAATTCATTTCTTAGTCTCTAACAGCATCATTGATCTATTATAAGCGTAGTGATCGCCCTCTTGGCTATCAGCAATAAAAACCTTAAAATAATAAGTGTGATCCCCTGCTGAAGGAGTGTCCGTAATGTTAAAACTAAACACTCCACGTACATCGGCTACAGTAATATATTGTTCGACTTCTCCCGAATCATATATTTTATCAGAGTCTCGATATAACCTAAAAGTTCCAAAAAAATCGAAATATGTTTGACGTTCTGTATTGCACGAGCAGGTTATAAATATAGGCGCTCCGGTTGCTGTTATGGCGCACGATTGTATCGTTGTTTCGTTATTTTTCGGTAGAGACACTCCCCCCGCTGTAAAAGCACTAACTGGAATAGTAACGGCCTGATCGCCAATTTTAAGAGTCGTTACGGCCAGATCATCAATCTTGCCGGTCGTTACTGCCAAATTCGCTATCTTGGCATTTGTTACGGCCAGATCATCAATCTTACCGGTGCTAACGGCCAAATCTATTATCTTGCCAGTGCCAACAGCAAGGTTTCCTATCTTAGCCTCTATAACCGCTAAATCCGCTATCTTGGCGCCGGTTACTGCTCCGTCTGTAAGCTTCTCAGTTGTCACTGCACCTGTAGCCAGCTTAGCTGCCTCTACTGCTAAAGCCGCTAACTTAGAAGTATCTACCGCAAGGCCCGCAATCTTGGCTGTAGAGATAGCTGCATCAGCAAGCTGTGTTGTTCCCACTGCGCCGCCTGCTATCTTAGGAGCAGTAATTGAGCCATCAGCCACCTTGGAAGTTTCTACAGAGCCATCTACCAATTTTCCTGCTGTTATTACTAGATCTGCCAACTTATCAGTAGAAACAGCCAATGAGGCAATTTTAGCAGTGGTAATAAGGGCATCTACAAGATGAGCTGACCCAATGGCAGCGGTAGCCACCTTTTCACTTGTTATAGAGGCCGTAGCCAATTTAACAGAAGTAACGGCATCATCAACAAGTTTTTGAGTAGTTACTGCCCAATCAGCAAGTATGCCAGCATCAACCGATCCAGGAGCAAGCGAAATCTTTCCGACAGAACCTGCTTTCAGGACGGCCTCCGCATCAAACTCTTCGGGAAAATAAAGAGTTATCGAACGGGAATCCATGTCATAGCGAGCTGTAAGTTTCATGTTCTAATCTTTCGGGCAGGCGTTCCACACCATGTTTCCCCAGCAGGGACATTTTTTGTTACAACGCTCCCCGCTCCTAATTCCTCAAAATTTTTTCAAGTTCCAGAATACGTCCATTCCT
>Ga0210056_1002644_pt1 | contig 15035 bp, 13 predicted proteins | sample CryGeyCG2014_080_2_FD_183965 | JGI IMG/M metagenome (GOLD analysis project Ga0210056, IMG submission 183965) | Groundwater microbial communities from aquifer - Crystal Geyser CG07_land_8/20/14_0.80 (SPAdes) (version 2) | ecosystem: Environmental > Aquatic > Deep subsurface > Groundwater | place... | reverse complement strand
TTTTAGATGAAAAGATAAAGTTGTCGAACGCCTGGAGGATAGCTAAATATGCCTCTTATGCGTTTCGTATTCCGATACCTATAAATCAGCCAGGTGTCGGGGCAAACGCGTTCGCGCACGAATCCGGTATACACGCGGACGGCGCGTTAAAGGACAGACGCAATTACGAATTGTACGATTTTGAGGAGCTTGGCAGGGGAGAACCCGAAATAATAGAGACAGGTAGAAAAATAACAGCCGGCGAATATAGCGGTATAAAAGGGTTTCGTAACGTTTATGATACGCTTGAGATTAAATTCAAGGATGATAAAGAGGCCACAACGATTTTGGAGCTTGTAAGATACGCAAACGTCCATACGCAGCAACCTTTGACCGATGACGAGCTTAAATTTATCGCGAAATATCCCGATATTGCGCAACAGATTTTTACAATGTCTCCTCTTAAAAATATAAAATAATTTATCGAAAAACGGAGGTGGGTCGTGAAGAAGATCGCAATAGCATTTTGCATAGCTTGCCTTGTATTATTTCTGGTAGGTACATTTTCTTATGCCCAGGAAGATTCAGAGGCGAACCAAGGTTTCATGAGGAAGGCGTGGAAAAAGGTTTCCTCCGGTAAAAAAACAGATTCAAAGACGACAAGCAAAGAACCGGCAAAGGTCGAGACTAAAAAAGTAGAAATTAAAAAAGAACAAAAAGCTAAGGTTACAACAAAGCAGGAAATTACGGTAAAAGAGGCTGTGGTAAAGGAAGAAGTTAAGAAAGAAGAGACCAAGGCTGCATCCAAGGAAACGCCAAAAGAAGTATTAAAACAAGAAAAGGCCGAGCCTAAACGCACGAGAGAAGAAATGCTGACTGACATAAATAAAAGTCTTTCTATGTATGGAAAAGAAATTTCGGCAAGGGTCCCAACTATAGTGAAAACAACAGATAAAAAAGGCAAAGAGATTTATAAGACTAAAAAGGCTTCGGGAGAACAGGTTAGTTTCGAAAGTTTAAACGATGCCGACCTTTCTAAAGTATATCACAAAATAATTAACGAAGAGCGTCTAATCAGGGCGGAAGATTTAAATAGGCAACTTCAACAGATCAGACAAGTACAAGTCCAGAATCAGCCGGTTATGCCGAATGCCCCTGCGACCGTTACGCTTCCGCCAGTCCTACCCCCTTTGCCTCAGATGCCTCCGCCGACTCCGCCGGCCAAAGCGTACATGTCTCCTAAGGCTGTAAGACCTCCGCCGTCGCTACCGCCGACGCAAAGAAGGTAAAACTAAAGGACTAAAATGCCAAACATAGTTGTCGTAGGTGCACAATGGGGAGATGAAGGTAAAGGCAAGATAATAGATATCTTGGCTTCGGACGCCAATTACATTGTAAGGTACCAAGGCGGCAGTAATGCCGGCCATACAGTGGTATTGAAAGGCAAAGAGTTCATTCTCCATCTTATACCTTCCGGAATATTACACCGAGGTAAAGTCTGCATAATAGGTAATGGCGTTGCCTTTGATCCGATGGCTTTTCTCGAGGAAGTGGAAACGTTGAAATCCAAGGGGATAGATGTCACAAAGCGCAACCTTGTGCTTAGCGAAAAGGCCCATGTAATTTTTCCGTATCACAAGAAACTCGATAGTCTCAGGGAGGCAAAAAAAGGCACGACTACTATAGGTACAACAAAAAGGGGCATAGGGCCGTGTTATGCCGATAAAGTTTCTAGATGCGGCATAAGGGTTCTGGATCTAATGGATTCTAAAAATTTAAGAGAGAAATTAAAATTTAATATCAAAGAAAAGAACACATTATTTAAATATCTTTACAACTCAGACGGAGTTTCCTTCGACGAGATATATGCTCAGTATAGGGATTACGCGAACCAGATAAGGCCTTTTGTCGGGAATACGACCATAATTTTAAACGAGGCCATAAAAAAGAATAAAAGGATATTATTTGAAGGAGCGCAAGGCACCCTTCTGGACATAGACCACGGGACATATCCTTTCGTTACATCCAGCAGCGCAACATCGGGAGGCGCGTGTATCGGTACAGGCATAGGCCCGACGCATATAGATAAGGTAATAGGCGTAGTTAAGGCATACACTACGCGGGTAGGCGAGGGGCCGTTTCCTGCAGAATTTCCGTCCGATTTAATAAATAAAATCAGGAACCGCGGGAAAGAGTTTGGAGCCACTACCGGGAGGCCGCGGCGTTGCGGCTGGTTTGACAGCATAGTTGTGAAGCATTCAGTCCTCGTGAACGCAATAGACGAAATAGCCGTGACAAAACTCGACGTTTTAGACCAAATGCCCAAGATAAATATATGCGTCGGATATAAATATAGAAATAAAGTATATAAATTTTTCCCGCCGGATATAAATGTATTAAATGAGTGCAGACCCATCTACCAAGCTCATCCCGGATGGCTCAAAGATACCAACCAGATCAAAAAGTTTGAAGATTTGCCGTATAACGCCAAAAGATACCTGAATACGTTAAAAAAATTATTAGGGGTGAAGATAACTATTATTTCTGTCGGGTCTGAACGGGGCCAGATTATTAGATGGGGTGCGAAAAAGTAGGTATTCCGCAATTATTCTTGACTAAGTTGGGTTGGGGTGTTATAGTAGTAGCTCTAAAAGGGAGGTTATTCATCAATGACCAAGAAAAATTTAACGACCGGTTTAGTTATAATTCTTTCATTATTTCTTAGCGGATGCGCAGTTAATTTTTATAAAGCAAATCCCCGCGACAAAACTAAAATTAGCGAACTTTCAAGTGAAGTGAAGAGGCTCGAAGCCCTTAAGGCCGAGGAAACAGCTCGCATGGAAGAGGCTATGAGGGATTTAGAGAAAAAACTGAAGCAAGAGATCGCCGACAAGCAGGTAAGCCTTAAGATGGCCGAAAACGGCCTGGTGATTACTTTTGTGGCGGAAGTCCTGTTTGATTCCGGAAAAGCAGATCTAAGAAACGAGGCGCATTCTGCTTTAGGTAAAGTAGCCGATGTTATAAAGGAGAGGGTTGGCGATAGGGATGTTGGGGTTGAAGGCCACACAGATAATGTTCCTATTACCCATTCCGGTTGGAAATCGAATTGGGAACTGTCTACCACCAGGGCTACCAGCGTGTTGCATTATTTAGTGAATAACTGCGGTCTTAAGCCCGAGAGGCTTTCAGCTATAGGTTATGGCGAATATAGGCCGGTTGCCTCCAACGATACCGAAGAAGGCCGCCAGAAGAACAGGCGTGTCGAAATAGTTATATTGCCTAAGACTACGGAAAGACTCAAAGCGGAACTAGCAGAAGAGGAAGCGAGAGAGTCAGAGGGAGTGAAATAAATCTTAGGCTCAAATAAATAGGATGAGCTATTTTTATAAGGGGGAGCCGAAAAACTCCCCCTTACTAATTAGGACGGTATTATGGATGCTGGAAAACTTCCTGTACATGTAGCGATGATAATGGATGGTAACGGAAGATGGGCGAGAAAAAAGCGATTGCCTAAGATACTCGGCCATCAGGCAGGGGTGGAGTCTATAAGAAGGGTGATCGAAGCGGCGCAGGAAATGGGCATTAAGATATTGACGCTTTATGCCTTTAGCACGGAGAATTGGTCAAGGCCCAGAAATGAAGTCAAAGGCCTTATGCGGCTTCTTGAGCGATACCTGGACAACGAAAGAGATAAGCTTCTCAAACATAATATCAGGTTCAATGTTATAGGCAATATAGATAATTTCCCAGCTGCTGTTAAGCAAAAACTGTACGACACTATCGAGGTTACCAAAAACAATACCTCCCTTATGTTAAACCTGGCGTTGGGATACGGCGCAAGGACTGAGATCCTGGAAGCGGTAAAACAAATAGCGCAGGATCTAAGGGACAAAAAAGTAAAGATCCCGGATTTGGATGAAAACTTATTTTCGAGCTACCTTTATACAAAGGGTATCCCCGATCCGGACCTTCTCATAAGGACCAGCGGCGAGATGCGTGTGAGTAATTTTCTTCTTTGGCAGATATCATACACCGAACTCTACATAGCAAAGAAGCTTTGGCCTGATTTCAAAAAAGAGGATTTTAAAAGGGCAGTAGAAACTTTTATGGCGAGAGAGCGCAGATTTGGGAGATGACAGCATGTTTTTAAAAAGACTCTTATCTTCTATCGTTTTAGTAGGCTCGGTCTGCGTAATAATATTTCTTTTGCCTGATTGGGTATATTCTTTAGTGGTTGCCGGTTTAATCGGTTTTGGATTATATGAATTTTATTCGCTTGTTTCGAAAAAGGGAATATTTGTATATAGATATTTCGGAGTAATTCTGGGCGTGTTGGTGCCCTTGATCATTCATTTAAAGGTCGGCGGATTTATAATGGATCTAGAGCCTTTTTATATAGTAATAGCATGCCTCTTTATAATAGTGATTCAATTTACAAGGAAAGACAATAGCCAAGCCCTTACCGCTATCTCTGTCACGCTATTCGGGATCCTTTACATAAGTTGGCTCTTTTCATATTTTATAAAGATTAAATTCCTGGATAACGGCGCGCTACTGGCGGCCTTTGTGATCTTAGTGACAAAGGCAGGCGACGTGGGGGCCTATCTCGTCGGAAGCACTATAGGAAAACACCCCCTGATCCCGCGGATTAGCCCGAAAAAGTCAAAAGAAGGGCTGATCGGCGGACTAATCTTTAGTTTAGCGGCGGCTTTGATGAGTAAAAAATTTCTACTTAGTTTTGACTATTCCCATTTAGCGGTATTAGGCCTATTGTTAGGCATAGCCGGCCAGATCGGAGATCTATCAGAGTCTTTGATAAAAAGAGATTGCGGCGTAAAAGATTCGGGTAAGCGTTTTCCTGGAATGGGCGGAGTTCTAGATTTGATAGATAGCCTCCTTTTCACAGTCCCTATATTTTATTTTTACATTAAGGTTTTTACCTCATGAAAAAAATCGTTTTGTTAGGTTCCACTGGTTCTATAGGCACTAATACTCTCGATGTCGTGTCGCGCTTTCCGGGTAAATTCAAGATAGACGCGTTAAGCGTGGATTCGAATATCGATCTCCTCCTTCGCCAGATTAAGCAATTTAGGCCGAAGGCCGTGGCAGTGCGGGATATAAAGAAAGCGGCCATTTTAAAAAAGACAGCCAGCTCAATAATAAAAGGCTTAAAAATATACGAGGGTGATGAAGGTGTCGAGGAATTGGCAGGCAGGAGAGACGCCGATATAGTAGTAGTGGCGATAAGCGGTACGGCTGCCCTTTCGCCTATACTGCGGGCGATGGGATCCAAAAAAAGAATAGCCTTAGCCAATAAAGAAGCTCTTGTCAGCGCCGGGAAAATAATCACGGATTTTGCTAAGAAGAAAAAAATTGAAATTATACCTGTAGATAGCGAGCATAGCGCAATATTTCAATGCCTGGACGGGAAAGGGAGTAGGTCATATCTTTCTAAAATATACCTTACGGGTTCGGGCGGCCCATTAAGGAATGTGTCAAAAAAGGATTTTAATAAACTTTCAACAAAAGATGTATTGAATCATCCCAAATGGAAGATGGGGAAGAAGATCACAGTTGATTCGGCGACGCTTATGAATAAAGGGCTTGAAGTGATAGAGGCGCATTGGTTATTTGACGTAGAGGTGGATAAAATAGAGGTTCTCATCCATCCCGAAGCCATAATACACTCTATGGTGGAGTTTTCAGACGGAGCGATATTGGCGCAACTCGCCAATCCTGATATGAGATTGCCGATTTTGTATGCCTTAAGTTTTCCCGAGCGATATAAGACAATTTTTCCCAAGGTCGCGTTTTCCGAGATAAGAAAATTTTCTTTCTATAGTCCTGATACAGGAAAATTTCCATGCCTAAGTTTAGCTTATCGGGTTATCAGGGACGGTGGATCAAGCCCGTGCGTTTTAAACGCTTCGAACGAAGAAGCCGTGAAGGCGTTTCTCTCGGGGCGCATTAAATTTACCAAAATACCCGTCATTATAGAAAAGGTTTTATCAAAGCATAAGAATATTAAAAATCCTACCCTTACTGATATATTAGACAAAGAGAGATGGGCCAAAGAGGAGGCGAAAGTACTGTGTTGTCATTCCTAGCGTTTATATTTGCATTAGGTTTGCTTATAATTGTTCATGAATTTGGCCATTTTTTTGTAGCTAAAAGATATGGGGTTAAGGTTGAGAGGTTTTCGATCGGTTTTGGCCCTAAGATATTCGGGGTAAAAAAGGGCGATACCGAATACACGGTGTCTTTAATACCCTTAGGCGGTTATGTGAAAATGGCAGGCGAAACCTGCGAAGACGACATCAAGGGCGAGAAGTGGGAATATCTTTCACAGGCTCCTGGAAGGCGTTTCAATATCTTATTCGCAGGGCCCCTATTGAATTACATACTTGCCTTTCTCATCTTTAGTCTTATATTCATGATAGGTTCGCCTGCGCTGAGCACTAAGGTGGGAGAACTTTTGGATGGGTATCCGGCTAAAGATTCCGGTATTAAGGTAGGCGACCGCATAGTGGCTGTCGACGGAAAATCGGTTGTTTACTGGGAAGACCTTACAAATGAGATACATAAAAAGTTTAATAAAAAAATAACATTTACGATAAAAAAGGATGATCGAGAGTTTCAAGCCACGATTGAAACCAAAACAAAAGAAGTAGAAAATATATTCGGCCAAAAAATGCAGATAGCCCTTATCGGCATAGCGCCGTCAGACGAACTTTTGACAATGAAATTCAATCCTATAAAGTCATTTTACGTTGGGGGTAAAAAACTTATAGGACTCACAGGCCTGACTTATAAGGCGCTTTGGATGATGATCACGGGCGGGCTCTCACCAAAAGAACTCACCGGCCCGATAGGGATATATGTCATAACCGGGAAGGCCGCGCAATTAGGTTTTATTTATTTTATAAATATAATCGCTGTTATTAGTTTTAACCTGGCCTTATTCAATCTTCTTCCCCTGCCCATATTGGACGGAGGGCATATATTCTTTTTGGGGCTCGAGAAACTGAGAGGGAGACCGCTATCCAAGAGAAAACAGGAACTTATTACTCAGATAGGGCTTACTTTTATAATCTTTATCGCAATAGCAGTTTCTTACAATGACATAATGAAATTCGGCGTGTTTGAAAAACTAAAAGGTTTATTTAAAAGATGAGTATTAAAAGACGCAAAACAAGAAAGGTGAAGGTTGGTTCTATTTATATAGGAGGGAATGCACCTATATCTATACAATCCATGGCAAAAGCTGATACCAGGGATGTGAACGCTATTGTCAGTGAAATAAAGAGGCTTCAAGGTGCGGGCTGCGAGATCGTGAGGGTAGCGGTTAAGGATAAAGAAGCCGCTCACGCTTTAAAAGACATAAAAAAGAGAATAAATATACCGCTCGTGGCGGATATACACTTCGATCCAAGGCTGGCTATGCTGGCGATAGAAAATCACGCGGATAAGATACGGATAAACCCAGGCAATACGAAAAAGAATGATCTTTTGGATATCGCCAATCTCGCAAAAACCAAAAAGATCCCTATCCGGATAGGCTTAAACTCAGGTTCTACGCCCAAGGGGGTAACCATGATAGCCCTTGCCCAGGAAACTATAAAACTATTTCAGAGGTGCAGCTTCCGTGATATAATAATTTCATTAAAAAGTTCAAACATCCTTGAGACGGTCGATGCTTATCGCAGGATGGCAGTTTTATGCGACTATCCGTTTCATTTGGGATTAACCGCGACTGGGTTGCCTGAAAGCGGTATAGTTAAATCGAGCATATGCATAGGAACCTTGCTTTTATCCGGCATCGGCGATACGATAAGGGTTTCTTTGACAGGAGATTCCGTTAAAGAAGTAAGCGTGGTCAAGACCATACTCTCGTCGCTTGATATAAGAAGGTTTGGCCATGAAGTTATTTCCTGTCCTACTTGCGGAAGATGCCAGGTCGACCTGGAAGGAATAGTTAAAGAACTTGTCGAGCGGCTTGAGCAGAAGGGACGCGCAAAGGGTAATATACGCCCTCTTCGCATAGCGGTCATGGGTTGCGAAGTGAACGGTCCGGGTGAAGCGAGAGATTCAGATATAGGGATCGCGGCAGGGAAGCACAGCGGCGTTTTATTCAAAAAAGGTAAGATCGTAAGAAAGATAGAAGAAAAAGATTTTGTTGATACGCTTGTCAAAGAGATAGATACAATGGGGCACTCATGAAGTGGTCAGAAGCATTAATTCCGACTTTAAAAGAAAATCCATCTGACGCAGAAGTCATAAGCCATAAACTTATGGTAAGGGCCGGATTGGTAAGAAAGCTCATAGCCGGCGCTTACTCATATCTTCCTTTAGGAGTTAAGGTTTTAAATAAGGTAGAAGGTATTATACGCCAGGAGATGAACAAAAAAGGGGCGCAGGAAGTTTTATTGCCGGCTATTCACCCGCCCGAGCTTTGGAAAAAAACCGGCAGATATGACCTCATAGGCGAGGACATGATAAAATTTAAGGATAGACATGGCCGCGAGATGGTTTTGGGCCCGACGCATGAGGAGATAATAACAAATCTTATCGCAAGTGAGATCCGCTCTTACAGGCAATTGCCCCTTACCCTATATCAAATTCAGACGAAGTTCAGGGATGAGCCGAGGCCGAGATTCGGCGTTATAAGAAGTTGTGAGTTTATTATGAAAGACGCCTATAGCTTTGATGCGAACTTGGAAGGCTTGGAAAAAAGTTATAAAAAGATGTATGATGCCTATTGCAGGATATTCGAACATTGCGGGCTCAATTATATCCCGGTGGAGGCGGATCCCGGGTTTATGGGCGGTAATGTGTCGCATGAATTCATGGTTCCTGCCTCAAGCGGAGAGGACGTTATAGTTACCTGCGATTCATGCAAATATGCCGCGAGCGTAGCCGTTGCCAAATGTTTCGAACCAGGAACAAAAAACCCTGGCCCTAAAACCCGCGAGGCTATAAAAGAGGTTTCCACGCCGGGCGTTAGCACTGTTGAAAAAGTAAGCCAGCTTCTTAAGGTTAAACCTTCAGAGCTCGTAAAAACTCTGATCTATGTAGCAGATGGAACAGGCCTAGCCGTATTGGTTCGCGGCGATTTTGACATTAATGAAACAAAGCTGAAGAATATCTTAAAAGCCGAGATCCTAACACTTGCCGACGAGAAAACGATCGAAAAGCTTACAGGCGGGCCCTTGGGTTATAGTGGGCCGGTTAATCTTAAAGGTATAAAAATAATAGCCGATTCGAGCGTCAAAGGGATGAATAATTTTGTGACCGGCGCGAACAAAAAAGATAAGCACCTTATAAATGTCAATCTCCAAAGGGATTTTAAAGCGGATGAATGGGCGGATTTAAGATTCATTACGGAAAGTGACACCTGCCCGAAATGTAAGGGAAGCATAAAAATAGGCCATGCTATTGAGGTGGGTCACACGTTTAAGCTTGGAACAAAATATACAAAAGCCCTCGGCGCCATGTATCTTGATAAAGAGGGAAAAGATAGGGAAATAATAATGGGCTGTTATGGTATCGGAGTTAATAGGATTATAGCCTCATGCATAGAGCAGAATAACGACAAGGACGGTATCGTATGGCCTTTATCCATAAGTCCTTACGAAATCGTTGTCATACCTATCAATATTTTAGATGATAAGCTCAAAACTGTTTCAGAGAAAATATATAAAGATCTGACCGATGCTGGCTATGATGTTTTGTTTGATGACAGAGACGAAAGGGCCGGCATAAAATTCAAAGATATAGATTTGATAGGTATTCCCCTTCGGATAGTTATCAGCGAAAAGAACCTAAAAGATGGAAATGTAGAGATTAAATTTCGGAATACTCAAAAAACGCATTTTATAAGTGAAAAAGAAATTATAAAAGAAGTTAAGAAATTTTTGTAAAAGAATCCAACCTGTCTCTCACATTTTTTCCAGTCACCTTTCAAAAAATAATTATTAGGCTCTGTCAACTTTTTGCAAATAGCAGGTCTATATAGAGTATTATATTTTAGTTTTTATGCTAATTTCACTTGCAAGGAACTTTTCTACATATAGCAAATGAACCGTATGCAGGCATAAAAGATATAGAGGGGGAAATATCGCACCTAATATCCTTATTTCCCATCCGGCACCAAAAACAATAAATAATGGAATTATAAAAATTAAAGTTAAAATCAACAAATATCTTATTGGAAGCGGTTTCTTGGTCCATTTATAGAAAATTAAAAAAGAGATAAGTATAAGTAAAAAAATATTTCCGCCTTGTGGAAATATATCTATACCTAAACAATAAGGGTCACAAAACATAAAATATGAGTGTGGTGATAAAAAAAATGCAATGTGCTCTTTTGCCTGCCATATTACATGAGTACCGCTAGCCCTTGCGTATAAGACTGCCAAAAATGATAATATTCCACAGACAATAGATGCATGAGCTATTATATGTTTTAGAAATTTTTTATTTGGCATGGTCCTATATTTTAACGCTATAAAATACAAAAGAAGTAACGCTCCGGTCTCTTTGTTTAAAATACTCATAGAGAACGATAAATAATATAACAACCATTGTTGTTTAATTAAAAAAATCAAACACACTATAAAAAATAGCAATTCTGGAAAATCGTAAATATAACCACCGTATAGAAATGTCCATGGCAAAATAAGTAAAGCAAAAACCGGAGAATAGTCTAAAACTGCCGGGTGAACACTGTATACACATTTAGTCAGATGCCGGGTTAATAGCATAAGTAGCAGCAAGCAGATATATAAAAAAATGAAAACCAAGTGATACTTTAATGTGAGCACCAAATGATATTTTAACATTAAACTAGTATTAAAAGTCTCACAATAAGATATATTTCTCATAATAGGCGAGTTTTGCATCAAAAAGTTACTAATTGAAACCGAGATATGTCTGGGTACTATTGCTACTATAAGATTAATAAGCATTGGCGATAACATTCTTGAGACAGAAGGTTTATATGCAGTACCATCTAACATCTGAAACAAACATGCTAATAAGCAATTGTTAAACCTTAAAAGAAACCACTTTACCGTAAAAGATGTTAATACTATCAAAGCGGCTAATAAATATATGAAGAACAGCAACGTTTTTCGACAGAATTTTCTCGTTTTATTTTCGTTTGGTTTAAAAAGAATCCTTAGGCAAAACAATAAGCAAAATAGAATAATATTATTAAACTGAAAGAAAGCAATATGTGCTTTAGCAAGGTAATAGTCGAAAGGTAGCGCATTGTCTTTTATCAAAGCCGATTTTAAGAAACTATCAGACTGCGTGTTATATAATTTAGCCAAAGATATGTCAAAGAATGACAGATAAAATAGCCATATAGCTATTAAACAAACAAAGAGCCCTATTGAGAAAAGAGGGAGTATATTATGTGATTTATATTTGTTTTTGGATGTCATTTTTTAAGAAGACTCTTTTTTAATTATTAGTCGAATTAAAGTGCCCTTGTCATGTAACACAACCCTGTTGAACAATTTTAACAGGCAATAACGCACGGATCCTTTTTTAAAAAAAGGCCTATAAAAAAAAGTGGAATATTCCTGAACTTGTAGAATTTTATATTTGCAGAAATAATCACTGATAATATCTTTCGCAATAAAACCTTTATTTTTATCGATTAATATTTTGCTATTTTCAGCGGGAGAGTGGAAGTCGACCATTTTTATAATTTCTGTTTTAGAAAGGTCTCTTTTTACGAGATGGATTTTTTTTAAGTGTTCATTGATGTGTGCTTGGTGATAATCGGTTATTTTTTTTCCGCCACCAAACATTTTAAACAATTCTGCAAACAGCCGCAAATATGCGAAGGTAAAGAATTTTTTGTTCTGTTCATGTGATATAATAATCAAACCATTTTTGTTTAAAATTCTATCTATTTCTTTTAAGCAACTTCCGTAATCAGGGAGATGATGCAATACTGCATTCAATGTAATAACATCAAACGTTGAATCAGAGAATGGCAATTTTTCCGCATCTCCCTGAACGAAAAAGATAAATTGTGTGCAAACGCTATCCTTAAATCTTTTTTTTGACTCCAGAAGCATATTGTAGCTGAGGTCATAGCAGACGAGGGTATCGATTGTTTCTAGATAATTTTGTATAGTGTTGCCAACAAATCCAGTACCGCTGCCAAGGTCTAAAATAGATAACTTGAATCCATCTCTACCTCGAGCCTCATTTAGGCGCTTAGACGCTATATTCTTCCACCATAGTATATCTCCTTCTAACACTTCGGGATGGTTAGAATCGTATGTTTCTGCTTCGCTTTCATGATAGATATGATTTATTTCCTTGATTAATTTAACATTATATTCTATAGGGTCAGTTTGATTAAAAAATCTTTTAATTCTTCGTGATATTTCCCACAGGTAGCTTCGAAAAACATAAAGAGCCCATTGGTCTTTGCGAATAATAGATACTAACAAGTCGGCGGCGATAATGACAGGTATTTGGGGAAGGTATTTAAAATATATATATAGTTTTTTCCTAAGAATAAATTTTGTGATATTCGAAGGTAATATAGGAAGAGCCCTAAATAGTATTTGGAAATTAAGCAGATTGCATTTTTTCTTATCGGCGACAACGGAACCTGTAGAAAGATAGTTTTTCTGAAGACCTTGATTTATATTTTCAGTTACATATTTTTCATTTATAATACAATTACGCAATGCGTACTTGGTTATATCAACTTCAGGGAAATATTCAAGCCAAAAAATACTTGCTCTTATCATATGTTTTCTTTCAGATAGGAATTCAATTGCCTGCAAAACATCTTCGTCTTTTTCACCGGGAAGCCCTACCATAACATCTACGGAATAGTTTAATCCAGCATCATCTAATGCATTAAGAGCGTGATATATTTCTTCATTTGTTTCTTGTCTGTTTAGCACTTTTCTGCGTATGCAGGGATTAAGCGATTCTATACCTATTTGAACATGCCAACATCCAGCTTCTTTTAAGGCAGCAGCTATGCCAGGCGTGATAGTTTTTGGGTGACCCATAATTCTCAAAGGCACACCTATTCCTTTTTTATATCTTTCAAGAAATTCTAATGTCCAACTTCCGGAAGCCGCAAGGATGTTGTTCTTTATGTCTACACGTTTATAATTATAGCGTTCTTTCATAATTTTTAGTTCAGAAATTACACTTTCTACGGATCTCTCACGATAAAAAGGACTTAAATTATTTTCTTTTTCCCAATGCGCATAAAAATTCTGAGAACAATAAGAACAAGTAGCAATGCATCCCTTGTTCGTAACAGTAAGATAATAATCAGATATAGGTATGTATTTTTTAAATAATTCCTTATCTAGCAGGGGAAGTGTATCAAGATTTTGCATTAGAGATCGTGGGTTATTTTTTATAATTTCACCATCTTTTTTAAACCATAAATTTTTTATAGAATAATCCACACATCTGTTTTTCAAGCTCTCCAGAAGTTCAAGAAGCGGATACTCTCCTTCTCCCAGGCAAATAATATCTACACAATCTTCTGCTATGCATGTATCTGGTACTGATGTCGGATGTACTCCTCCCATAATCACAGGCACATTTATTGTTTTCTTAACAGTTCTAGCTATGTCTAAACACCATTGATAGTTATCGGCAAATACTGAGAAAGCCAGAAGGTCTGGCTGATAATGGATGATATCCCTTATGACCTGTTTTTTATCACTCAATATTTTTGACAGAAACGGAATAGAAAAATATTGCTTATCATCAAAGAGGCCCCTGTCGAAAGCAAGGGTACATTCATGTCCATGCTGTTTCAATATAGCAGACAACGCTTCAATAGAAATTATTTCGGATCCGACAGCTGCAAACATTACTTTCATAAGATTACCCCATGTTATAGCATATAATTTTTATGTTTTGATTTTTTTACACTTAAAAGATCTGACAGCATAGTAACTAAATTTCAAAAAAAGAAATAGGTTACCAGCATAATTAGAAACTCGCCTTTGAACTAATATATAATTCAGATTTGAAAAGAATCTAAATAAAAAATTATCTGGGATGGATGTAATGAGTCTAAAAAAAGGTTTCATAACTATGTATATTTTTCATGGTAATAGAGATATCCATCCAGGCAGACGTTGTAATACTACAATGCGTTGTGTATCTTTTCCAGATAGAAAAGAACGAGCCGGAAAATAATTCATGATATTGCTTTGTACTTTTTGCATATCGTAGTATCTTGCTATTTCCGTATGAGGATAAGGTTGTAGTATCGTTGGGGTCATAAAAGCGCCCATTTTTGTATTAGCCAATCAATTTGTTATATTTTTCAAATGATAAACTCACTACATCAGTATCATGGCCAGCGTTTTTTAAGACGGCAGACATTGCTTGAAAACCATTTAACTCAAATGATGAAAGCTGAACAAATAATATTTTTGCCATAAGCACTGTTTTAATTAATCCCTTGTCTTACTTCGAGCCTTGAATATTTATGAATGAATAGAAAGCCATAAGTAATTTTTTTACATCTTCTATTGAATTAATTGAAAGTAATTGTCTAATAATCATTCCAGGGTTGAGATATAGTCTTCTGTAAGCCTCTTTTTGTTTTTTTAGCAGTATTTCTTTATCAAGTCCAAAGGGAACAAATATGGGAGTAGAGGAGGAAATTAACAGTTTGTCAAAATGAGAGCGAGAAAACACCCCATATGTTTCTGCTTTATTCCAGAGTTCTGTTCCTGGATATGGTGTCATAAGGCTAAAGACAGGATAATGCGATTTTAATGAAAGAGCAAAGTTTATTGTTTTTTCTATTGTTTCCAACGTTTCCCCGGGGTTTCCAAGTATGAAGAATGTTTTTAACATTAATCCAGATTGCAAAGCTAGTTTGCATGTTTTTGTAACTTGATTTAGGGATACATTTTTTTTTATTAAACGAAGAATTCTTTCATCACCGGATTCAACACCAATAGCCACAAGCCAACATCCAGATTTTTTCATCTCCTTAAAAATACCTTTATCTTTGATATTAGCATGCATATTAGCAT
>Ga0210056_1002627_pt1 | contig 15083 bp, 13 predicted proteins | sample CryGeyCG2014_080_2_FD_183965 | JGI IMG/M metagenome (GOLD analysis project Ga0210056, IMG submission 183965) | Groundwater microbial communities from aquifer - Crystal Geyser CG07_land_8/20/14_0.80 (SPAdes) (version 2) | ecosystem: Environmental > Aquatic > Deep subsurface > Groundwater | place... | reverse complement strand
TATTATGTCTGCCAAGTCTGCGGCTACGTCTCTGATGGGGTTCTTCCCGACGAGTGCCCTATCTGTGGTGCCCCTAAAGAAAAATTTAGGAAGGTGGTCTAGTTATACAAGGAGGTTATGAAGTATTGAATGCCATCTGGCTTTACTTCATATTTCTTATATGGCAATAATGTCGACCTTCTGATAGTTTCTTGCCTGGTAATAATATTCACCAATTCGAGATTTTCTGTTGCTGTCAAGCGAAAATGTCACCATAATTGTTAAGCGATTTTGTCACCCCCTATCGATATAGGCACTTTGAAAGGTCTGCGCCAGGGATGGTTTGGACCTGGTTTGGTGTAGCGAGGGGCCTGCGGTTCCGAGGCCTTCTTGGTAATGGCACCGATTGCAGAAGGCTCCCTGTAATTGGTTGTGCCAGAAGCAATCCGCTCCATACTTCTCGCTCTCAAGACTGGTGCCTCTGCCGGTGCTGGCTTGGTAGCCAGGCATTGCCCCTTGTAATATACCGCTATGCTGCCATTCATCCTTTCATGCACCTCCACTCTAGCTTTAACGTAGCTTAATCTCCCATTACTCGGCATTATCTGCAATCTATGCTCCCCGAAGCGCACTACATTATCCCGACCTACAGTACTTTGATACTTGAAGCAGAATACCTCGTCTGGATTGAAATCTTCAGGTGGCTTGCGATAAGCCAGGCCAGGCTCAGCAGCAGGAACGGCAAACCTCTGATTATGCCGGGGAAGGAGATCCCAAAGTACCTTGTTCGCCTCTTCCCTGTTGCTTGCTCCAACCAGGCGAAGCTCACTGACCAGCCTGTCCTGGAAGGTCCCCCAGAGCCTCTCAATCCTTCCCCTGGCCTGGGGCGAAAGCGAGGTGATGGATACGATGCCTAGTTCCTCCATTACTCTGCCGAACTGGGTAGGCTTTCTTCTTCCTTCAAGCTGTTCCTCTATTGTCTCTGGCTCTTTGCTGGAACGCTCAAATATGCCATGCCCATCATGGTACAAAGCTATTGGTATGCCGTATTCAGCTACAATTTGGCACAAAAGGAGAATATATCCCTGGGCGTCCTCCTCGTCTCTGAATAGGGCATAGGGCACTTTGCCTGTAGCATCATCGATCGCTCCCACGAGGGTTAGATAAGGTCCTCTCCCCTCAAGCCAATCATCACGACTGCCATCAATTTGCAGAAGCATCCCCTCCTGAGGATAGCGTTCTCTACGGCTGCGGTGTTTTGGAGGCCTTCTCTTTCGGGGACTCCTTATCCCAGCCTGGAGAAGGACCAATCGCACCGAAGAGCGAGAAATAGTAATGTTCTCCCGTTCAGCCAGAAGTTCGGTGAAGTGTTGTGTGTTACAGCCAGTATAAGTCGACCGTGCCAGATATAACACCCTCCCCTTCAAGTCATCGTCTAAAGCATTATGAGGTGTTCTCCCTCGATTGCCATGTTCTAATGCCGCAGCACCCTCCCTTCTATACGCTGCTAAAATTCTCCGTACATGGCGCAGAGAGAGACCCAACACCTCCGCTGTCTCCCCGGCGGTGACCTTGCCCACCTCTACCTGGTTTAGCATCATTAATCTCTTCTGTTCTTCTCTACTCAATGTCACCATCTCCTTCATGGTGACATTTTCGCTTAACAATTAAGGGGTGACAAAATCGTAAAACATCGAGAGGCTGTCCGAAAACTAGAATTTTAGCAGTGAGGGGGCGATTTGAATCCGAAGGAGGAGCGGGTTATAATAGGGGGCAAAACAGAGAAATAAGGAGGTAATCATGCCCTATCTGGACTATAACCAATTAAATGGCTATTTGCTTCCACCTTATCTGGAGGAATTAATCCCTGCTGAACATGTGGCAAGGGTGGTGAATAGAGTGGTCGATTTGCTGGATATAAGGGAGTTGACTTTTCAAGAGAAAATTGAGGGTCGTCCAGCATACCATCCCAGGATGATGCTGAAGATCCTGATTTATGCTTATAGCCAGAAGGCGCCTTCCAGTCGTGCCATGGCTAGAAGGTGTGGTGAAGATGTAGTGTTTATGTGGCTTTCTGGTATGCAAAAGCCAGACTTTCGCACCATCAGCGACTTTCGCAAGAACAACATCAGGGTGCTGAAGAAGTTGTTCAAGCAAGTAGTGCAGATTTGCCAGAGGCTGGGGATGGTAAGCCTGGGATTGGTAGCCATAGATGGGACAAAGGTGAAGGCGGCAACCAGTGATTATGGAGCAAGGACAAAAGATGCCCTGAAGGAGGCACTAAAATCTGTGGAGGCAGATATTGAGAGATATATGGCTGAGGGGCTAGCCATTGATAAGGCTGAAGATGCTATCTATGGCGAAAATAGAACGGGGCAAGAATTACCCAGGAAAGTGAAACAAGCATTGGAGAAGAGAGAAGCTATTGTCGCTGCTATCAAGGAAATCCAGGAAATTAAGGAAAACGATAAGACAGGTAAGAAGGAACCAAAGCTAAATCCCCTGGAGAAAGAAGCTCGCTTTATGAAGCACAATGGTGGTCGAATAAGGCTGAGCTACAATTGCCAGGCAGCAGTCGACAAAAAAGAAGGTGTGATTGTGGCTGCTGACATAACCAGCGAAGCTAACGATAAAAAGCAAATGCTGCCCATGCTTGAGAAAGTAGCAGAAACAGTGGAGAAAAAGCCTGAGAAGGCAGTTATGGATGCTGGCTATCACTCTAAAGAGAATCTAGAGGGGGCAGAAAAGCTGGAAACCGATTGCTATGTGACCTCAAAGAAATGGGAAGAGGAGGTTCAAGAAGAGAGGGGCCGGGAAAAAGAAAAGACGAAGGTAGTTATGAATAGTTTTGCCAATTCGCCATTACAAAAAGATGTAGAAGCGGTTAATGAAGATAGAATAATAGAGGATACTAAGACAAGACCAAATATGGAGCCGGTTGATGCAGTAAGGAGAATGGCAGTTAAGCTACAAACTGAAGAGGGCAAGGAGATTTATCGTCAGCGTAAGAAGATTGCCGAGCCAGTTTTTGGACAAATCAAGTTTAACCTTGGGTTCAGAAGATTCCACCTGAGAGGATCAGACAAAGCAGGCGGTGAGTGGTCATTGATCTGTTTAGTCCGCAACATTAAGAAAATCTATGCCAGAATTATGGCAAAAGGGGGTGAAATGCATGACTTGACAGGGGAATTACAGGCAGCTTATAATTCTGCTTAAAGAAGCAGGGTATTCTTCCAACCCCGGAGAGGGTATGGAAGGAGAAAAACTGAGGCTACCGGGTGATCTGGTAGTAGCCAAAGTCAGAAAAGAAAATCCAGATCGTTAAAAAGGTCGAGTTTTTGGACAACTTCTCGACACATTGACAGTGCCGGGGGTTGATGTAATATCAAAATTTTGGAAAACTAAACTGTTACGAAAGAGGGTGACGTTTGCTAGCAAACTACGGAAATGTTGGTTTATTTTTGGTAGTTGCTGTTCTTTTCGCTATTACTACTATTCTTCTCCCCGTTTTTCTCAGATATTTCCGCATTGTTCCTCATAAACCCAATCCTGTTAAGAATTCTCCCTATGAATGTGGCATGGAGACGGCAGGGAAAACGTGGGTTCAATTCAACTTCCGCTACTATTTTTATGCTCTTATTTTTGTTGCCCTTGACGTCATGGTGTTTTTTCTTTATCTATTTGCAGTTGGCCTCAGAGAGATAAAGATATTTGGCCTCATCGAGATTGCTGTTTTCGTTTTGGTTATTGCTGTTGGCTATATCTATGCCTGGAAGAAGAAGGTTCTAGAATGGAAATAGATAAGAGACACAGGTTGCATATATATTCCGATGAGGAGCTTGATAAAAACGAAGGCGAGATTATTGAATTACTGAAAGCAGCAAGTCAGCAACCTGTTCCGGACCAAGATGAGTGGTTGGATGAACAATTGCGCCGCAATATCTTGGTGACCTCAGTAGAGATACTACTTAATGCGGCAAGGTGTGCTTCACTGTGGCCAGTGGTTTGTTTCCCAGCCTGTTGCGCCTTTGAATTCATCACCACCGCTGCCTCGCGTTTTGATATTTCCCGTTTTGGTATGGAGATTATCCGTGCTTCACCTCGTCAAGCCGATCTCATGATTACCGCTGGAACCTTAACCTGGAAAAATGCACCCAATGTCCGCCGAGTCTATGACCAGATGGCTGAGCCGAAATGGGTGATAGCTATGGGGGCTTGCGCCATAAGCGGTGGCATTTTTAGCGGATCTTACAGTGTAGTCCCGGGGTATAATCGCATAATTCCGGTTGATGTCTATGTGCCCGGATGCCCTCCACGCCCTGAGGCTTTACTTTACGGAATAGAGCAACTTCGCCGCAAAATATCGAGTCTACAGTTTTTAGCTTGAAAAATCTAGAAGGAGCCTGATAAATCAGGCAACTACAAATGACGATAGCACTTTCGGGAAGAAAGATAGCTGGCAAGCTGCAAGAACAGTTTCCAGGTAGCATTGTGCAATCTGACGAGAGTAGCCTGCTGGTTAAGAGCGAGCACTTGCTGGCAATAGCTACTTTCCTCAAAACTACTCCTGGCTTTGATTTTGATTATCTCACCAGTGTTACTGCTGTTGACTATCGCGACTACTTTGAATTGGTTTATCACCTGATTTCAATTGAGCACAATCATAGCTTGGTTTTGAAGGTCAGGTGTCATGATCGAGAGAATCCAACAGTGCCATCGGTAGTTGGCGTGTGGAGGGGAGCAGATTTTCAGGAGCGAGAAATCTACGATCTAATGGGGATTAAGTTTGAAGGTCATCCAAATCTAAAGCGTATTGTTCTTTGGGAAGGATTTCAAGGGCATCCATTGCGGAAGGAATATAAAGGAATATATAAGTAATGCCAATTAAAACCGAGCCATTTGCTATCAATTTTGGCCCTTTTCACCCGAGCACCCATGGGGTATTTCGTATGAGGACGACCCTTGACGGAGAAGTCATCATAGATCTGGAGCCAGTTTTCGGCTATCTACATCGGGGCATTGAAAAACTGGCTGAGGGACGCACTTATACTCAAAATATTCCTTTTACTGACAGGTTAGACTATCTAGCCTCAATGAGCAATAACCTGGCTTATGTCCTGGCGGTAGAAAAGCTAGCGGGGGTTCCTGTTCCCGAACGAGCTGAGTATTTGCGTGTTATTATGGCGGAGCTACAGCGCATTGCCAGCCATCTAATAGCTGTCGGCTCTCTTCTTAATGACTGTGGTGCTTTTATGACCCCTATCTTGTACATGATTCGGGAAAGAGAAAAGATTCTAGACTTGTTTGAGATGGTCTCGGGGCAGCGCCTTACGTATAACTACATGCGTATCGGGGGAGTTAGTCAAGACATTCCCGATGAATTCCTGCCCGCATTGGAAAAGTTTGTCGAACGAATGCCTAGCTATATTGATGAATATGACCGTCTCCTGGCTGAGAATGAGATATTGCTGGCTCGCCTCAAGGGTGTAGGCATCTTGTCTAAGGGACAGGCTATCAACATCTCGGCTAGCGGTCCAGTGCTTCGTGGCAGTGGGGTTGAATGGGATATACGTAAGGTAGACCCATATTCTGTTTATGATCGCTTTGAATTTGATATTCCCACCGGTACTCTGGGTGATTCTTATGACCGCTATCGGGTAAGGATTGAAGAGATGCGGCAGAGCCTACGCATAATCGAACAGGCAATGAAGCAATTACCATCGGGAGCGGTGAAAACAGATGTGCCCTGGCTTATGCTGCCACCGAGAGGAGAGGCTTATGCACATATTGAATCCCCCAAAGGTGAGCTGGGTTTCTATATTGTGTCGGATAATTCTGCTAAACCTTATCGCTTCCATATCCGGGCACCAAGTTTGATAAATCTAACAGCGCTGCGCGATATGTCAGTTGGGTGGAAGATAGCTGATCTTATAGCTATCTTCGGCAGTATTGATATTTGTATGGGTGAGGTCGATAGATAATGTCTTTGCTTGATACCAGCCCAATAAATTGGGCAACTACCGGAACGTTGTCTCCTGATTGGCCAGGGGGTTATTGGCTTCATTGGGTAGTTTTCACAATTATTATCCTAGTTTTTGTTTTAGCTATGGTCATGGGTTTTATCTACATTGAGCGGCGGTTTGTAGCGCGTATTCAATCTCGTCTTGGTCCTAACCGTGCTGGCCTTTTTGGTCTTCTCCAGCCAGTGTTCGATGCCATTAAGGTATTGGTCAAGGAGGACATTGTTCCAGCCGGAGGGGATAAATTAGTCCATTGGTGGGCCCCCGTAGTTGCCTTCGTGCCAGCATTGATGATTTTTGTGGTGATACCGTTCCAAGATGGAGCGCTACTGGCTGACCTCAATATAGGCATTCTCTATGTGGTCGCTGTCGGCTCGGTCGGTATGGTTGGAGTATTCATGGCAGGGTGGGGCTCCAATAACAAATACTCTGTTATTGGCGCTATGCGCGCTGTCGCTCAGATAATAACTTACGAGATTCCGCTGGGATTGGCCATCATCAGCGTGGTGCTACTCTCTGGCTCGCTATCGCTGAATGAAATTGTGAACAGCCAAAATATACCTTTCATTTTACTTCAGCCATTAGGCTTCCTTATTTACTTCGTCAGTGCCTGCGCTGAGCTCAACCGTACTCCGTTTGATCTCCTTGAGGCTGATTCGGAGATTGTGGCTGGTTATCACATTGAATACTCAGGGATGAAGTTCGCCATATTTTATTTGGCAGAATACATAGAGGCCCTGGCTGTCTCAGCCATAATTACTGCACTTTTCCTTAGTGGCTGGAGGGGACCTCTGTTGCCCCCCTGGTTGTGGTTTCTGATTAAGGTAGTGGTGGTGTTCATGTTTATCGTTTGGGTCAGGGGTACCATCCCGCGCCTCAGGGTAGACCATGCGATGGCACTTAGCTGGAAGTTTCTCCTGCCTGTGGCTTTGTTGAATCTATTTATAACCAGCATCGAGGTAATTCTATGGCCTCTTGTCTTGCCATGGCCAATAATTCTCTTAAACCTAGCGATAATGGTGGTATTAATCTTGCTGTGGTCTAGATTCTTCAAGTTAGGAGGCGGTAGAGTTGAAGTTTGAACGATACGGTGTTGGCATAGCCAAAGGCATGGCCGTAACCTTCCAGAACATTCTCCGCCGGCCGGTTACCACTCAATATCCTGATGAAAGATTGACAGTCTCCCGCAGAATTCGGGGTAATGAGTTCACCTGGTTTGAAAAACAGTGCGCTGGGTGTTTTACCTGCGCCAGGAGTTGCCCTATTCATTGTATTGAGATTGTATCCTCAGGAAATGGGACTGAAAGAACGGCTCTCGCACCTTGCCGACAAACTTGCCCAGCTGGCGTTGATGCCGCTCGCTATGTCCGTTTGATAGCCGAAGGTAAGTTCGCCGACGCACTTGCGGTAGTTCGGGAGAGGTTGCCGTTCCCATCGGTCTGCGGTTATATCTGCGCGCACCCCTGCGAGTCCAAGTGCACGCGTGGACAGATTGATGAGCCTATTGCTATAAGGGTACTCAAGCGGTTTGCTTGGGAGCATGATGCGGGAATATGGAGAAAGCAATCCAAAGTTGCTCCCCCTAGTGGTAGGCGGGTAGCTATTGTTGGCTCAGGGCCAGCAGGGCTCTGTGCAGGCTATTACCTGGCGAAGCTCGGTCATGCAGTAACTGCTTTTGAAGCCCTAGCGGAGCCAGGAGGTATGACACGATATGGTATTCCCGAATATCGGTTGCCCAAAAATATCCTCAGAGCCGAGATAAAGGAGATAGAGAACGTCGGCGTTGAGATAAGAACAAATACCAGAGTGGATTCACTGGATGCCCTCTTTGCTCAGGGTTATGATGCTATCTTTCTAGCTGTTGGAGCACAGCAAGGTATCGGGATAGGAGTTGAAGGGGAGGATAACCCTAGAGTAATGGGCGGCGTCTCTTTTTTGAGAAGGGTGAGTATGGGCGAAAAAGTTGAAGTAGGTGATAGAGTTGCGGTAATCGGTGGTGGTAATACAGCTATGGATTCAGCACGAACAGCACGGCGTCTCGGAGCCAAGGAGGTAACCATAGTCTACCGTCGAACTCGAGCTGAGATGCCAGCCAGCCACGAAGAAATTGAGGAAGCATTAGTAGAGGGAATAAAGATTTATTTCTTAGCAGCACCGTCGAGAATTCTCCCCTCTCCCTTGACGGGAGAGGGCAAGGGTGAGGGTGTAAAGCTGGAGTGTATTCGAATGAAATTAGGCGCACCAGACGCCAGCGGAAGGCGGCGCCCTGAGCCTATCAAGGGCAGTGAATTCACCATGGATTTTGACACCATCATCGCCGCTATTGGCCAACGTCCAGAGATTCCAGTTTCATTTGGCATGAAAGTTGGTCGAGGGAATATTATTCAGACCGACCCCGATACTCTGGCTACGGATAAGAAAGGGATTTTTGCCGGTGGTGATGCTGTGTCAGGGCCAGCTACGGTCATTGAGGCCGTCGCTGCAGGGAGAAAGGCGGCAACGTCCATAGACAAATATCTTGGTGGTAGCGGCATTATTGATGAAGTCCTGGCACCAGTCGAGAAAATACCGCCTCGAGTTGCTGGACCTAGGGAAGGCTGGCGGCCAGAAATACCTACCATTCCTTATGACGAGCGCATCAATAGCTTCAAAGGAGTAGAACTTAGTATAGATGAAGAGCTAGCTATTGAGGAAGCTAAGCGGTGCGTCAGGTGTGATCTCGCTTATGGGATAGAGAAATTCCAGATTGACACCGGCCTCTGTATGAATTGCGGTCTATGTGTAGAGGCCTGCCCTTTTAATGCTCTCTTTTTTAGTTATTCTTACGAATGTGCTAAATATCGACGGCGGGAGTTGGTGCTGGATAAAGAAAAGCTATTGCCTTCAGATAGGAAGCAAATCAGTGGTTATGCTAGACCTGATGCTGCAGCACTCTTACCCAAGCAGACTCTCCTTGTTGAAAGGGATAAGTTAAAGAAATAATGGGCATACAGATCGCCTTCTGGATATTGGCCATAGTTGGGGTCGTCGCTGCGTTAGCCGTTGTTTTGCTTCGTGATATTTTCCGTGCCGCCCTTGCCTTAATTCTATGCTTTCTGATTGTGGCTGGAATTTATGTTACCCTCAATGCGGACTTTCTAGCAGCTATGCAGGTTCTGATTTATGTTGGTGCCATATCAGTGTTAATCATCCTGGCTATAATGCTGACCAGAGATATTCAGCGGGGCAGCCCTTCCAATAAACTGCGTATCCCTGCTTTTGTGGTGGCTATTTTATTCCTCGGAGTCGTGGTTTTCACTATGACTAATACTGCCTGGCAAGTAGCCAGCGTGTCTCCTCAGGAGCCAACAGTTCCTGTCCTGGCAACTAAGCTTTTTGGTGAAGATGGCTTTATATTACCGGTGGAGATAGTCCCGCTCCTTTTACTAGCTGCTGTCTTGGGAGCCATTGTTTTAGTAAGGGAGAAGTAGATAAATGTCTATAGGCTTGGAACACTATCTTATTCTTTCAGGCATCTTGTTTTCTATCGGGCTTTACGGAGCACTAGCTAAACGCAATGCTATAGCCATCTTAATGTCCATTGAGATTATGCTTACTGCCGCGAGCATCGCTATGATTGCTTTCTCCAGGTATGTCGTGCCGTTGCTTCTAACTGGTCAAATTTTTGTTATTTTTATTATGGTGGTGGCCGCGGCTGAGACAGCCGTTGGTTTAGCCATAATAATATCCATTTATCGTAAACGTGAAACTGTAGATGCTACCGAGATTGACTTGATGAAAATGTAGTCAAGCGCGAAGAGTATTTTATAAAGAGGTGTTAAAGAAGCTATGATGCCATTCTTGGTTTGGCTTATTTTCCTTCTACCACTTTCATCTTTCATAATAAACAGCATCATTGCGATGCTTGTCCACCCCGTTAGCGAGGGAACTCGAGGTGGCAATCTCCGTAACAAAATATCTGGCTATATCACCATCGCTACTATCGGTGGCTCTCTCATCCTGTCTATCTGGACGCTCTTGTCTGTAATGGCGCTGCCTCACCACGAGTTAGCAATACCTGACATAAACTGGTTAGTTATCGGGGACAAACTCAGCATAAGCCTGGGGTTGATTGTGAATCCTTTAACAGTAGTGATGCTCATTGTCGTCACCGTAGTCAGCCTTTTAGTGCAGATTTATTCGCAGGGTTATATGCATGGGGACCCTGGTTATCACCGTTACTATGCCTTTATGTCGTTATTTACGGCTTCAATGCTGGGTGTAGCTCTGGCTGACAACCTGCTTTTTTTATACGTATTCTGGGAGGGGGTCGGCTTATGTTCTTATCTGCTTATTGGCTTCTGGTTTCACCGTCCAGCAGCAGCCGATGCAGCTAAAAAGGCTTTTATCGTCACCCGGTTGGGTGACTTTGGCTTCTTAGCTGCCATACTCCTTCTTTTTGCTAATACGGGAACCTTTGATATCACAGAGCTTTCTCACTTAGCCATAACTGGTGGGTTAGCTGGGGCCACTCTTACTTGGGCCGCTATTGGCATCTTTTCTGGTGCGGTAGGCAAGTCGGCTCAATTCCCACTTCATGTGTGGCTGCCGGATGCTATGGAAGGTCCGACGCCGGTTAGCGCACTTATCCACGCTGCTACTATGGTAGCGGCTGGTGTCTTCCTGGTTGCCCGCACTTATCCCTTGTTTGCGCACTCAGTAGAGGCGTTAACAACAGTGGCTATCATCGGCGGAGTCACTGCCATTTTTGCTGCTACTATGGGCTTGGTAATGAACGACATCAAGCGGGTTCTGGCTTATTCTACTATCAGCCAGCTCGGCTATATGATGCTCGGTTTAGGGACAGGAGGGGTAGCCATTGGTATGTTCCACCTGTTTAACCATGCTTTCTTCAAGGCACTGTTGTTCCTCGGTGCAGGCAGCGTAAACCATGCCACGGGGACGTTTGATATGCGCCAGATGGGTGGATTGCGTAAGATAATGCCATGGACATATGTAACATTCCTTATTGCTTCGTTGAGCCTCACTGGCATCTGGCCTTTTGCCGGCTTCTGGAGCAAGGATGATATCATACTCAGTTCTATGGAAAGTCAGCCTATACTGTTTGTTTTGGCCACGATAACTGTGTTCATGACTGCTTTCTACATGTTCCGGGCGGTATTTCTTACCTTTGGTGGGGAGTATCGGGGTGGTGACCCTGGGTCTCATGGCCATCCTCATGAATCGCCACCAGTAATGGTGGTACCCATGGTCATTCTGGCAGTTCTTGCCGTTGTCTCCGGTTTTTGGAATGTTACTGGAAGTTTTGGCGTCTTTCTCGGACATGGTGAAACGCGCAGCTTTGTCGAAGGCTTCTTTGGAATCTTCACGCATCCCTTGCCTTGGATATCAATGCTCCTGGCCGTTCTGGGTATCCTCCTGGCTTACGCAATATACAGTGCTAGGTGGTTGTCGGCAGAGCATATTGGTAGTCTTTTCAAGCCACTGTATATCCTCTTTTCCCGCAAGTACTGGATGGATGAACTGTACGAAAATATTATTGTCAAGAAAGCTTTACTTGGAGGTATCTTCAATGGCCTGGAGCAAGTTGATACTCACGTAGTTGATGGAGCAGTAAACGGAGCGGCCAGTGGAACAATAGCTGGAGGAGGAGTTCTCCGACGAGCGCAGACGGGACAATTGCAGCTTTATGGGTTATTCATTGGCATAGGCGTGCTGGCTATCATAGTCTGTTTATATCTCTTTGGATAAATATTCATGAGCTTTAATTATCTTTCAACAATAGTTTTTCTGCCTGTGGTAGCAGCGATTTTAATTGCTGCGCTGCCCAAGCTCTCGGATGCGCTAATTAAGCGTATCGCAGCCGTTTTTACCTTTATCCCGCTCATTTTGGCAATTATTATCTTTCTCCGTTTTGACAGGTCTTCTTCTGCAGCCGGGGCGATTCAGTTTGAGGAAAATCTCGCCTGGATTCCGTCGCTTAATGCTTTCTACCACCTTGGGGTTGATGGTGTAAATCTGCCCTTGGTAGTGTTGACTGCTTTCCTGGGTTTCTTGGTAGTTCTTATATCATGGAAGATTGACCTCCGGGTCCGCGGGTATTTTGCTTGCCTATTGCTTATGGAAACTAGCATTCTAGGGGTATTCTGCGCCCTTGACCTGTTGTTATTCTTCCTCTTTTGGGAAATAGAGGTTATTCCTATGTATTTCCTAATTTCTATCTGGGGATCGGGCAGGAAAGAATACTCAGCAATTAAGTACGTTATTTATACTTTGTTTGGTAGCGCCCTGATGCTAGCCGGCATTCTTAGTTTGTACTTCACTACCGGCAGCCTCTCCATGTTAGACTTGGCTAAAAGCGGGCTGGGTGCATTTACCCCAGTTATTCCACTATCAACTATCTTCTTCCTTCTGTTTACTGGTTTCGCCGTTAAGTTACCTGTATTCCCTCTGCATACCTGGCTTCCTGATGCTCACACTGATGCCCCGACTGCGGGAAGTGTAATGCTAGCCGGAGCATTAATTAAGATGGGTGGCTATGGGATGATTCGCATCTGTGTAAGCATCTTTCCACAGGTTGCCAGAGATTATGCCTCTTTATTGGTTATAATCGCAGTGGTCAGCACACTCTATGGAGCAGCCTTAACTTTAAGGCAGACTGATCTAAAGAGGCTGATTGCCTACAGTAGTGTTAGCCACATGGGTTATGTGCTACTTGGTATCTTTGCTTTGGGTCAAGTAAGTTTGACTGGAGCCATACTGCAAATATTCAGCCATGGCTTTATCACGGGACTTCTGTTTGCTGTAGCTGGTTTGGTCATGCACAATACTGGTGAGCGTGATCTCAAAAAACTTGGTGGTCTGGCACGGCAGATGCCGATTATCGCTGTCGTCTTCTCTGTAGCGGGATTGGGTGCACTTGGGCTGCCGAGTACCAGCGGCTTTGCCGCAGAGTTTCTGGTCTTTGTTGGTAGTTTTTCTAGCACTATAGTTAGTGGCATCCAGGTTTATACCTTATTAGCAATTCTTGGTGTGGTTCTCGCTGCCGGCTATATTTTGTGGATGATACAGAGGGTATTCTACAATCCGGTACTGGAGCAATACAATGGCGTGAAGGATGCTGATGTGCTGGAAAAAATATATATGTTCGCCTTCATAGCGGTCATCATGCTCGTCGGTATTTATCCCGCTATCTTGACTGATATTATTAATCTTGGCGTTTTGCCTATGGTGAGTTTATTAGGTTGATAGTAGTAGTTGGCGGGGCTTATCCCTGCCTGAAAAGGAGCAGAGCTTGAATGTTGAGTTATTTGCACCGGAGCTAACCCTAACCGCCTGTGCCATAATAGTAATCCTGCTGGATTTTGTCATCAATCGCAAGGGATTACTGGCAGCGGTCAGCATAGCTGGCATAGTGATATCTGCTGGCTTCACCATAGCCTTATGGGGCAGTAGCTCACAAGCCATCTTCAACAACATGCTGGTGGTAGATAATTTTGCCCTATTCTTTAAGCTGTTGTTCTTAGGTACTGCTGCCATGCTGATCCTCGCCTCGGTAGACTATGTATCCAAATTCGCTCGCTTCCAAGGTGAATACTATGCCCTCATATTGCTGTCTACTCTGGGTATGATGCTGATGGCAGCCACCACCGAGTTAATTTCCATATACGTTGCCTTGGAGCTGACCAGCATTTCCTTGTATGTTTTGGTCGGCTTTCTCAAAGATCCCAAATCAACTGAAGCTTCCCTCAAATACCTACTGCTTGGGGCAGTTGCCTCAGCGGTGTTGCTCTACGGGATGGCACTAGTCTTTGGCTTCACCGGAAAAACCCAGTTGGGAGAGATTGCCCAAGCTATTCAAGCTATGTCTCCTCAAGCCCCTCTGGCCAGTCCAGCTCTTTTGCTAGGCATAGTGTTGCTAGTAGCTGGCTTTGGCTTCAAGATTGCCGCTGTACCTTTCCAAATGTGGGTGCCTGATGTTTATGAGGGGGCGCCGACGCCAATAACCGCTTACCTCTCCGTGGCAAGCAAAGCCGCTGGTTTCGCCATTATCCTGCGAGTCTTCAACTCTGCTTTTGGGCTTCCAAACTGGTTGAGCTTGGACTGGGGGCTGATCTTTGCTGTGCTCGCCGCCATAGGTATGACTTTGGGTAATGTGGTCGCTATTCCCCAATCCAACATCAAACGCATGTTAGGTTACTCCAGTATAGCTCAGGCGGGATACCTTATGGTAGGGTTAGCCACTGTAGGGTTTTCTCCAGCTGCTGACACTTTAGGGCAAAGTGGTCTTATCTTTTTCCTAGCCAGCTATGCACTAACCAACGTGGGAGCCTTTATTGCCATCATTGCTATCTCCAATAAAGTTAATAGCGACCTTATTGAGGACTATTCGGGGATGGGTAAACGTGCACCACTGCTAGCTTTAGCTTTGACCTTGTGTCTTGTCTCCTTAACCGGAGTCCCACCGACTGCTGGCTTTATGGCTAAATTCTATATCTTCAATGGAGCAGTGCAACATGGCTTGCTGTGGCTAGTAATTATTGCGGTGATAAACAGCGTAATATCAGCCTATTATTATTTTAGGGTAGCGAAGGTGATGTGGCTTGGCAAGCCAGCATCTGAAGAGAAAGTGCCCTCTTCCGGAGCCTTAAGGGTAGCACTTTCTCTCTCCTGTCTCGGTGTCCTACTGCTTGGCATTGTCCCTAGCTCTGTAATTAGGCTAGCCGAGCTAGCTGCCAAGATGCTTATTCCTTAAGAAAAGCAAAAAGCAAAAATGAATATTTGAATTTTGATTTCTTATTTCCTTCTTTTGACAACGTACGCTACTAGGCCTGCCAACGCTTCACTGCTGGAACCAGCCCAGAATTTTGTTTTTGGATGAGCCAACTTTAGGTTTGGATGTACAGACGAGAAGGATGCTATGGGATTATGCCAGGAAGCTGAACAGAGAGTCTGGAACCACTGTATTGCTAACCACACATTATGTTGAAGAAGCTGATTATCTTTGCGATAGGCTGGCCATTCTGGAGCAAGGGAAGATATTGGTCACTGATACTCCTGAGGGGTTGAAAAGCTCCCTTGGCG